>Ga0256841_1003514_pt1 | contig 11686 bp, 7 predicted proteins | sample 356308metaG_FD_185971 | JGI IMG/M metagenome (GOLD analysis project Ga0256841, IMG submission 185971) | Hydrothermal vent microbial communities from Mid Atlantic Ridge, Atlantic Ocean - 356-308 | ecosystem: Environmental > Aquatic > Marine > Hydrothermal vents | place: Atlantic Ocean: Mid...
CGGGGCCTCGATGATCTGCAGGGGGGCCCTCAGGGTGGGGCGCCAGTCGCTCTCACGGGGGAATGACGCCAGTCCCTCGGTCACGAAGGTGTCCCCGACGAACGGCAGGGTGTTGACCAGGGTGAAATCGGTCAGGTCGACGTTCCCGGAGTTCTGCACCTCCAGTTGATAGTCCGTCTGGCCCAGGGACGTGGTCTGGGCCACACACGGGTAGTAGGTGTACCCACCGATGTCGGGACAGGGCTGGGGGGGCTCCTGGAGGGTGTTCCAGTCCAGGGGGGGCAGACCGGCGGCACCCTTGACCAGCATCCGGGCCTCGGTCTGAGCGGCCTGGTTCACGTAGTAGCTCGTCGAGGCCAGGCACAGACGCTCCAGGACGTTGCCGTCGAAGTCCACGTCATAGGTGTCCCTCTTGGTGGGTGTGGCGCACTCCACGAAGTGCTCGGTCCGGTTGGTGCCGGCCAGGACCTCGGCGGGGTGCCATCCGAGGGTCTCCCCGGCGGCCACCTTCACCCGGACCCTCACGTCGAAGGACTGTCCCCGGGCCAGGGTCTGGGCCAGGTCGAAGCGGACCAGGGTCCGACCGGGCACGCCGTAGTCGTCCAGGACGGTCACGGTGGGTGCCGCTCCCGAGGAGACCTGCTCCCATCCCACGTACTCGAGCCCGGGCGGCAGGTGGTAGGCGATGAACGGCTGGATGAGGGGCAACTGGGCGTTCCAGTTGTTCTGGATCCGGAGCCGGAAGCTGGCCTCGTCGGTCGGTTTCAGATTGCTGGTCTCCACCCAGAGGTAGGGACGCGGTCTGGCCGCGGGCTCCACGATGGTGGTGCTGTGGCACTTCTGCTCGGTCTGGGGGCCCGCCGCCTGTTCCGTCCACGACCACTCGGCGCAGTTGGTCACCGTTCTGGGAGCGGCGTAGTAGGCGCCGTTGCGGTCCGGTCGGACCGCGTCGGTGCGGATCCGGGCCCAGCTGTTGACCCGGAAGTCGGTCCCTATCTCCTGGGCCGGGTTGGAGCCGTAGGTGATCCTGACCGCCTCCACGTTCTGGGGCAGGTTGTACCAGGCCCCTCCCCCGGTGAAGGTTCCCAGGACGTTCCAGTTGGAACCGACCCGGTACTCGAAGGTCACCTCGGTGTTGGACGGCGTCCAGCGCCCCGTCCATAGCTTGGTGGGCTCGAACTCCGGTGGGATCTCATCGAGGATCGTCACCTGGGGAACACCCTGGGTTCCCCGGTTGTCGGTGTCGAGGTACCAGTCGAGGCTCTCCCCCACGGCCAGGGAGCTCTTGGACCGGGACTTGCGGGTCCTGATGTCGGGCACGGGAGCCTTGATCCTCGAGCTTCGGCAGCGGGTCTTGGTACGGGGGCCCCGGACCTGCTCGGTCCAGGTCCAGGTGGCGCAGTTGCTGACGTAGTGCGGGGTGGAGTAGGTGTCGCCGTTCCGGTCGGGTCGGATGGCCTCGGCCCGGATCCGGACCCGGTCCCACAGGTTGAAGCCCCCGGGCACCTCGGTGCCGGCGTCGGGACTGTAGGTCACCCTCACCGCCTCGGTACCGGCCGGAAGGTCGACCCATGTGCCGGTACCACCGCTGTACGTACCCAGATCGGCCCACACCCCGGCCACCCGGTACTCGAAACGGGCCTGAACCGCGGTCGGGGACCACCTACCCGTGTACACCTTCTGGGGCAGGTACTCGGGGGGCAGGACGTCTTCGACCGTCACGTCGGGAACACCCTGGTCGCCGTAGTTGTCGGTGTCGAGATACCAGTCGATGGTGCTCCCGATCAGAACCGTGTACCTGTTGCGGGTCTTGTAGGTGTGGATGTTCGGTTCCGGTGGCCGGGTGGTGGTCGTGGTGGCGGCGGTGGTGGACGTCGAACTCGACGTCGTCGACGAGGGCACGGTCGTGGTCGTGGTCGAGGTGGTGGTGGTCGTGGAGGACGAGGTGGTCGTCGTGGTCGATGTCGTGGTGGTGGTCGTGTTGACCGCGGTGATCTCGTGGGTGCCCGTCCCGTCGGGCCCATTGTCGATCCGGGCGTCGGCGGTCACCACGCCCAGCACGCCATTCGGTGTCGAGGCGGGGAACTTGGCGCTGGCGAACACCTGGCCCACTGACCCGGGCTGGACGGTGCCGATCACGAAGTGCTGGTTCCCCACCGGGGTCATGTTCGAGTACGAGACGTCCACGACCATGTTCACGCAGGCCTCCGTACCCGAACAGGCATAGGAGACGGTGAACTCGACGACATCATCCACCGCGGCCGAGGAGGCCCCCGCCACCCCCACCGAGGGGGCGGCCAGGGCCGCGGCCGGAGAGGCCAGGATCAGGGCCAACCCCGACAGCAGGGAGACCATCACACCGGCGGCGGCCACGATCCGGCGGACCGGGTGTCCCGGTTCGTGGGTCCTTGTCGCATGGTTCTTCATGGCAGTCAACTTTCCTGAATTGCCTAGCTCCGGGCCCAGTCGGGCACGGGTATCTCCCGGAAGTCCACGAATGTGAATCCGCTGGACACCCGCGGGAACAGCGGTGGGGCGATGTCGCCGAACCGGTGATCCCAGTCGAAGGAACGGTTGGGGAAATAGCTCACGAGATCCCCGCTGTTTCGGGTCGCTATGGCCCCGACGAAGATCAGGTTCGGGGTGGAGCCGGTCGGGAGGGAACCCCACTGTCCGCAGGATCGGGCCACCCTCATCTGCCCGGCCTGGGCCAGGTAGGCACCCTTGAGGGTCATCTGCCCGGCGATCTGCTGGCCGCTGGCGTCGGGGTTCACCACGATGTCGCCCGAGGCGATGACCCCCAGTACGTCTCCCACCGTGGGATCCCGGTAGTCGACATCGGCGTTCACGACCACGTCGGCCAGGAGGTTGGCGTCGCCGGCGGCGATGGTGAGGGGGGCGCCCACCTCGACGGGACCGGTCGGGGCGCCCACGGTCCTGTTGCCGAGGATGACCGTCGAGTCGGCCCAGACGATCCCGTTGGCGGGCACGTCGAAGTCACCCAGGACCTGCCATGAGTTGGCGGCGGCCTCGGGATTCGCCCACCACCACTCCCGCGGCTCGATGCAGCCCACGACATTGGAGGTGGTGGAGTACCAGACGGCGACCTTCGCCGCCGAACCCACGGTGTGGGGCTGGACCAGGTAGGCGTTGGCCCCCGCCACCGTCAGGCACAACCCACCCTGGTTGCAGGCCGAGTCCCGGATCAGGTCGATGTCGTCCCAGAAGTCGTCGAAGACGAGCTGTTCGGGGAATACGGAACCGATGAGACCGGTCTGGGTGCCGGTGGAGTCGAAGCTCTTGACCCCCGGCGCCAGCGCCGGTGATCCGGTGATCCGGCCGTCGGCGTAGACGTTTCCCTCGGCCGTTCCGGAGGGCGGGCCGGCGAAGTCGACGTCGCGTCCGGAGTACACCGGCCCGGCCACGGTTGCACCGGGAGCGAACCGGAGGTCCACCTCGCTCATCCACTCGAATGCGGACACGGCCGGTGGAGCCACCTCCACGGAGATGGTCCGGTACTGGCCCCTCAGACGTATCTGGCCGGCCACGGTCAGTTCTACCGACCCCTGGTCCCCACGTGGTCTGACCTCCATGAGGATCTCACCGTCGTCGTCGCCGGTGGAGAGCGGATAGCGGGTCCAATCCGATGACGTGGCCGGGGTCAGGTAGGCCCAGGACCCGCAGTCGGCCAGCCAGGCCGACCCGGCCGACCGGACCTGGTTCAGGTTCGGGGAGGCGGGATCGGTGCAGGTGCGCGGTCGCTCGAACTCGTCCACCCAGTGCAGGTAGTAGGCGGGATCGGCCGCCATCTTGGAGAGGTACCTCTGGGCCACGCCCTCCATCTGGCTGAACAGGACATCGTCGCGTTCGCCGTACTTGGCGGTGCGGTACTCCGCCACGGCCTCCCGGGAGAGCACCAGTATGGAGGCGAATATGACCATGACCCCGAGGATCACGGTGATCATGGCGATCCCGTCGGGGCCACGGTGCCGTGGCCCGGTGGGGATGGGTTCACAGTCGGGCATTGCGGAGGGTCACCTCCTCCTCAACCTCGTAGTCCCGGGGGCGGGGGTTGCCCTTCGGGGCCGCGACCACCCTCACGAGCACGGTGTCGAAGTCACAGTCGACCGCTCCCAGACCGTCGAGATCGGAGCGATCGCAGGAACTCACCGTGACTCCGCCCCTGCGGGCCTCGAACAGCACGGTCGACTCGGGTACCCGGCTCAGGGCGGTCCACTGGTAGTCGGGCCCGAGGGCCGTGTTGTAGGCCCAATTGGGATAGGAGGTGGTGGGATCGGCGAAGTAGATGTTCCCCTGGAGGTCGCAGAGCGAGTCCACGCAGTTCACCAGCCGGTAGTCGTAGCGCTCGGGACCCGCCACGTCCCGGCGATCGGAGTAGAACACGATCCGGTCCGAGGCCAGGTACTCCACCGGTTGACCGTGGGCCGAGGTGGAGGGGGGGACGGCCTGACGGAGCTCGATCACGAGTTCGTTGAGCACCGGTCGGGCCTCCCGCTCGATGTCCCCGAGCTGCTCGGCGAAGCCCACGTCACGGATGAACCCGTTGTAAGCGCCGTAGAAGGCCCCGAGGACCAGGGCCAGGATCCCGATCGTCATGGACAATTCGATCACCGTGTAGGCGCTCTCGTCCCGATCGCCCCGACCCGATCGGCCCGATCCTTCGGTCCGGCTGCTGAGTGGACGTCGGAGGATCGCCCTCCCGGGCCTCAGGGGTGTCAACATGACGGCTGCCCCGCCCCCCAGGACACGGTCGTCCCGTTGGGGGCCACCGTCACGGTGCCCTCCGCCACCACGGTGTTGCCGGCGAAGCAGACCTTCCTGACCGACCACTGATTGGCGCTGCTGTTGCCGGGGAGGGCGGCCGATCCCCGACCGTTGCTGTTCGGAAGCACGGGAGCACTCCAGTTGGCCCCCGATCCGAAGGGCAGATACTGGAAGTACCCCCCGACACCCTCCTCGAAGCGGAGCAGGCCCCTACCGGCCGGCAGGGCCAGGGTGTACTCCTCGGTGTCCCACACCACGATCGGCGGTACCGGGGTGACCAACTCCTCATGGCCGTGGGGACTCTGCACGGTGACGGTGGGAGCGGACTTGGATCCGACCGGGAGGTTGTAGCGCGCCTTTCCGTCGGCATCGGTGGTCTGGACCAGGGGTCCGTACCCGTCGGATCCGATGTTGACCAGGGCACCACGGATGGGCTCACCGGCGGGGTCCTTGACGATGAACGTCATCTCCGCCGTGTTGTTCGGGGCCAGATCCAGTTCGATGTTCACCGCCTGCACCAGGTTCGACGGGTAGCCGTCGGGCATCGAGACGTGGGCGACGCCGTAGGGGATGTAACCGGGGGCGTCGACCTGGATGGAGTAGTCGCCCGGCACGAGGGGAACGCCCTCGAACTCGCTCACGCTCCAGTGACCGGGGGAGTCCATCTCCGCCGAGCTGAGGACGCCGTAGCGGGTCCCGTAACCCAGGATCAGTGAGGCCTCGCTCACCGGCCCGGAGGGACCACCCAGCTGGGAGGGTCCGGTCAGGGTGATCTGCAGGTTGATCGGCTTGTAGATGTTGAGGGGGACGACATTGGCCCTTCCCGGCTCGATGGTGACCTCATCGGCCAGGCTCAGCAGGTCGTCATGGTGTATTCGCCATCCCGCCGCCGCCACGTCCGACAGCGAGGGGCCGAGTCGTACCCGGTAGGAGCCCCCACCGGCCACGGGGGGAATGCTCTCGAACACGGGTCGGGAGGTACCTATCCCCGACGTGGGTCCGATGGCCGCTCCCGATGGTGAGACGAGGTACACCGCGGGCCACTCCGTGCCGGGGGTCGGGGAGCCCACGGGCTCGAACTTCTTCAGCTCCACGGTGATGGTTCCGTTCTGGGCGTCCCCCGACGGCACGAACGGCGGGGCGATGGCCGTGGAGAACACCACCGGGGCGAGGGAGCCGTCGCTCGGGGTGACCGTGACGGTCACCCACTTGTAGTTCTGGCCGAAGTCCGCCTGTCCGGTCACGCCGTCACCGGCGTCGCTGATGAGCCCCGGGTCGAGACCGCTGCTGCCCACCCAGTCGACGGTGGTCTCCACGTTGAACGTCACCCCCTGCACGATGGCGGTGGAGTTGGGTTCCAGACTGCCCGGGACATTGCCTCCGGCGACCCCCACGTCGTTGAAGTCGAGCTGCTGGATGACCTCGATCTGACCCTGTCCGACCGATTCGGCCAGGTTGATGACCTTGGCGCCCCGCAGGGTCCTGAACGCGGCCACGGTCGGTCCGATGGTCAGGAGCAGGGCGATGGCCAGAATCGAGACCGCGACGATGGTCTCGATGAGGGACATGCCCTCCTCGTCCCGCACCCCGTGGGGGCAGGGACCACCGCTTGGTCGACGATCGTCCACGCTTCACCTGTCGGCCGGTGACGAGCACCACTGAAGACCTGGTGCAATTCGCACCAGGGAAGATCCGGACGGAACAAAGCGCGTAGACGCCGTGTTCCAACAGACCGGGAAGTCCGGGACCGTGTCCGGACCCGACCGTGGAGGAGACCACCGTGGGCCACACCGGCCGCTCCGATGACCGCCATTCGGGGGACCAGTGGTCCGACCGCGTTCGGGACGTGGCATGGACGGCCTCGGCCTACGGACACCGGTGATCGGCCGCTCTTCATGTCCCGAACCCGCAGCGTCACCACCGCAGATGCACATCGGCTGAGTGGAACAGAGGGTCTCGGGCACTTCAGACGCCTGATGGTCGAGAGCCTCACCTTCCCCGTGTCCCCGGGGAGACCACCACGGGCCGGCGTGGAGATCGAGTTCCACACCCGGCCGGCCGCGGCACCGGGCGATCGAGTGGATCCCACCCGAATCGCCGCGATACTCAATAGCCTGCCGGTGCTGATGTCCACGAGTATCGAACCCGGCGGTCAGGTGGAACTGAACGGCCCTCCCGACCATGACATGGGCCGCCTGGCGTCACGGGCCCGTCGCGACGTGGCCACCCTGCGCGAAGTGCTGTCCGATCACGGGGTTGAGCTGGCCGGAGGTGGACTGGATGTCGGGCGCCCCCCGCGAAGACTGCTGGACAACAGCCGCTATCGCAACATGGAGACGGTCTTCGACCGTCTGGGTCCGGCCGGGCGTCTGATGATGAACAACACCGCCTCACTTCAGATCACCGTCGACCCCGCCGGCGACCCCGAGGAGGCGTGGTCCATCGCTCACCGGCTCGGGCCGTGTCTGCTGGCCGCGGCGAGTTCCTCTCCGCGGGCCCACCCCGACTTTCCCGGGGCCGAGCCGTGGCACTGCGAACGCCACCGAATCTGGGAGTCGGTGGATCCGTCGCGGGTGGGCGATGTGTCCCGGTGCGGGGAACCGATGGCCGTGGCGTGGGCCCGCTTCGGGTTGGAGGCCCAGGTGCTCCAGGTGCCCACCATGCCGGGCGGTGAGCCCACCGCGGCCCCGGCCGGGCTGACCCTGCGACGCTGGATCACGGAGGGGTTCGGGGGATCCGGTCCCACCGTGGCCGAGGCTCTCGGGCACGTGACCACCCTGTTCCCCTGGATAAGGCCCCGTGGCCCGCTCGAGATGAGGATCATGGACACCCCACTCTCCATGGACCCCGCACCGCTGTTGGCCCTGGCCGGTGTGTTGTTGACCCGATCCTCCCTTTGGCCGCAGGTACGGGAGGTGACGGAGGCGACGACGGGCTGCTGGCGGTTGGCGGGCAGATGCGGCCCGACCCATCCCCGACTGGAGACGGCCTTGGATGGTCTGGTGACATTGGCCACCGCGGAACTGGCCCGAACGGGGGATTTCGAACTGGCGGAGACCGTGGGGGAATGGTGGGACCGGGGTGTCGACCGGGAGCGGAACCGGTCCCCGCTCCCGGCCCGGGGCCGAACGGAGGTCCCCGAACCGTGACCACCGACGCCGAGACCCTCAAGAACCATATCGAGGCCGCTCTCTCGCGGGCCCGCCGACGCACCCTCGACCTCACCGATCTCGACGATGAGACGATCCGACGACAGGTCTCCCCCCTGATGTCACCCCTGGTCTGGGACCTGGCCCACGTCGGGAACTACGAGGATCAGTGGCTGCTGCGGAGGATTGGCCCATCGGCCCGGGCGGCGCGCCCCGAGCTGGACGATCTCTACGACGCCTTTCGGCACCCCCGCAGCACCAGACCGGGACTCCCCCTCCTGGAGGGTGAAGCGGCCCGGACCTACCTGGCACGGGTTCGCGAGGAGGTTCTGGCCGAGCTGGACGCGGTGGAACCCGAGGCCTTCGCCGGAACTGAGCGTCTGCTGGCCGACGGCTTCGTGTACGGGATGGTCGCTCAGCACGAGCAACAGCACGTGGAGACCATGCTGGCCACCCACCAGCTCATGGGCGACTCCGCCCATCCGCCCCCGGGGGCCATCGATCCGGCGGTGATCCCATCGACGCCGACCGATGACACGGCGGTGGTGGAGATCACCGGGGGCTCCTTTTCCAAGGGTTCGGTGGACCATCCGTGGGCCCTGGACAATGAACTTCCGCCCCATACCGTCGAGACCGCGAGCTTCGGAATCGACAGGTTCCCGGTGACCAACCGGCGCTATCTGGAGTTCATGGCCGAAGGTGGCTACGACCGTCCCGAGCTGTGGACCCCGGAGGGCTGGGACTGGCGTCTGGAGCAGGGGCTGGAGGCACCCCAGTTCTGGTGCCTGGAGGATGGTGTGGCCCGGATCCTGCGGTTCGGTACCCGGTACGAGGTGGATCCGGCCGCTCCGGTACAGCACGTGTGCTGGTACGAGGCCGATGCCTTCGCCCGCTGGCGGGGTGGGCGCCTCCCCACCGAGACCGAGTGGGAGAGGGCCGCCCTGACCGACATCGGAACCCGGCCCGGGGGAAGCGATCCCGAGGCGACCGGGGCGAATCTCGGTGGCCGCCATTTCGGACCCCTCGCTCTGGGGGCGCTCCCTTCGGACGACCGGGGCGAGGGCTGCCGACGAACCATCGGGGACGTCTGGGAGTGGACCGCCACCCCATTCCACGGGTACGACGGTTTCGAGGCGTTTCCCTACCGTGAGTACTCCGAGGTGTTCTTCGATGGACGCTACCGGGTTCTCAAGGGCGGCTCCTGGGCGACGGATCCGGTGGCGATCAGGAGATCGTTCCGCAACTGGGACTTCCCCGTCCGCCGACAGATTTTCTCCGGCTTCCGCTGCGCCTACGACCTCGAACCCCCATCCAGGCACTATCGCCGCGGCCCCCGGCCCTCGAACCGATGAGCGGGGGGTCCCGACCCATGTCAACTGAAATGGAACCCATCTTGAATCCCACCACTGGTTGTTCCCCCACTTCCGCCGACGCCGGCACTGTCGCCGGGACCGACGCCGGGGCCGGCTCTCCCGATGCCAATCCGACGATAGAGGTCCGTCTGGCCCCCGATTTCTTCGATCGGTCCATAAGGGCCGATGTCGGGAGGGGCCTCACCTCCACTCCCAAGGAGCTGCCCCCGAAGTGGTTCTACGACGACCGGGGCTCGGAGTTGTTCGATCGGATAACCCGGCTACCCGAGTACTACCCCACCCGCAGGGAGTGGGAGATCCTCCGCCGTGAGGCGGGACACATCGCCGATTTCGGGGCGGAGATCTTCATCGAACTGGGGTCGGGCACCTCGGAGAAGACACGCACCCTGCTCGACGCCATGGTCGGGTCCGGACTGCGCACCTATGTGCCCTTCGACGTGAGCGAGGGGATGCTCTCCCGTCAGGCCCGGTCACTGGTCGATGAGTACCCCGATCTGAGGGTCCATGCGATGGTCGCCGATTTCGAACACCACATGGGTACCTGGCCGTCGGGTGGCCGGCACCTGGTCGCCTTCCTGGGGGGAACCATCGGTAACCTCGACCCGGGGGAACGAAAGGAGTTCCTGGCCGAGTTGGTCTCCCACATGGCGCCCGGTGACGGGCTCCTCCTGGGAACGGACCTGATCAAGGACCCCGGCCGTCTGGTTGCCGCCTACGACGACGCCGAGGGGGTGACCGCCAGCTTCAACCTGAACGTCCTCCGGGTGATCAACCGGGAGCTTCACGCCGACTTCGACCCCGACCGGTTCGCCCATCGGGCCCACTGGAACACCGCCGAGCACCGCATCGAGATGTATCTGGACTCCTTGGTCGACCAACGGGTCACGGTCCGCGATCTCGGCCTGGAGGTGGAATTCGCCGCCGGTGAGGCCATGCTCACGGAGATCTCCACCAAGTTCGACCGGGCCGAGTTGTCCGAGGAGCTCTCCCGGGCCGGGCTCCGGCTGGAGCACTTCTGGACCGATGACGCCGGCGATTTCGCCCTGAGTCTGTCGGTCATGACCTGACGGCGGGGTGGCGCTCAAACCACCGTGGACGGCCGTACCCTCTCCAGCGACCGAACCACCCGCCCGGCGATGTGGGACGGATCGAAGGGATGCTCGACGACCAGGTCGGCGGCGGCGGCACCGGGCTGGACGAAGAGCCGATGCATCGGGGCCACTGACTCCCGGAACTGACGTTCCACATCGGCTGGGGTGCGTCCCCGTTCGGCCACGTCGCGGTGGAGACGCCGGGCGAACCGCACCTGCTCGGGCACGTCGAGGAAGACGCTGAGGTCCAGCCTCCGACGGATCTCCCCGGAGGCCCCGAGGAGGATTCCCTCGGCCACGACGTAGGGGCGGGGTTCCACCGGTACCCATTCGCCGGTTCTGCGATGGCGGGAGAAATCGTAGACGGGCACCCCCACGGCCCTCCCGCCCCTCAGCCCGTCGAGGTGATCCACGAACAGGTCCACGTCGAGGGAGTCGGGGTGATCCCAGTTGACCCCTCCCCGACCGACGGAATCGAGTTCGGCCAGGTCACGGTAGTAGGCGTCGAAGGGGAGAACCGCCACCTGATCGGGGCCCAGGGCGTCGATCAGGGACCGGGCCAGGGTGCTCTTGCCCGAACCGGAGCCACCGATGAGACCGCAGACCAAGACATCCACGGGGGGCCATCGTAGCTCCCGATGAGGGTCGATCGAACACCCAAGGGGTGACGCGGCGGTCGCATCCCAGGGTCGAGCGGCACGGCCCCACCGGGCCGGGAGAGAGTGTGACCCTTGCCACAGTAGGGCCCTGGGGCTATCTTGGATTCTGGTGGCGGGCAGCGACTTCCGGCACCCGGGCCGTGGCGCAGCGGCCCCGCCACTCCCGGTCCGTCCCGCGCGGCGCCGTGGGGGGCAGTGTGATTCCGGGGGGCGTGAGTTGTCAGACAATCCGAGCCGACTCCAACGGAGGGCCCAGCGGACTCTCTCGGCCCTGACCGAGGCCGGCCTGACCCTCATGGGCGAGATGCCCATCCCCGAGGTGCCCATAGCGGCCATCACCGACCGGGCCGACGTGGCCCTGGGTTCCTTCTACAACTACTTCGACAATCGAGATCACCTGGTCGAGGCCATCCTGGAACTGGCCGATGAGGCCCGCACCCGGCTCGTGGAGCGCCTGGCGGCGGCCGCGGGCGATGATCTCGAGCGCTGCATGGCCCGACCCCTGGCCATGGTGCACCTGCGTCACACCGACCCCCGATGGGCCGCCTTCGTGCACCGGGCCCATCTGGCCGAACTTTGGCCCCTGGCGGCGGATCGTTCCCGGTGCCGTGCCCTGCTCGAGAGGTTGA
>Ga0256841_1003515_pt1 | contig 11676 bp, 10 predicted proteins | sample 356308metaG_FD_185971 | JGI IMG/M metagenome (GOLD analysis project Ga0256841, IMG submission 185971) | Hydrothermal vent microbial communities from Mid Atlantic Ridge, Atlantic Ocean - 356-308 | ecosystem: Environmental > Aquatic > Marine > Hydrothermal vents | place: Atlantic Ocean: Mid...
GCAAATACAAATGATAAGTATTCCCCAAAATAATATCCGGATTGATGTCCCGTTTCAATTCTCGTTGATGCACGGCTTTCACCGTTCCTACGGTTCCCACCGGCATAAAAATAGGGGTTTCAATTGGGCCGTGAGCTAAATTTATAGTTCCTGCTCGTGCTTTCGTATCCGCATCTTTCTTAACAATCTTAAAATCCATTCTTAATAATAAAATTTGATTGCAAAGGTAGCTAAATTTTTGCTATACAAAATCAGTATTTTATAGGATTTTGCTTCAAAAAATACTTGAACTTTGTTTGATTAAACATTTTATAGTAAATTTGACAAAATTCAAAAAATACCTATGACAAAAACTTTGGTTACCCTAAAAAATGCTTCCATTTTACAAAAAGACAGACCTATTCTCAGAAATGTAGATTTGGAGATAAATTCAGGCGATTTTTGTTATCTCATCGGTTCAACAGGAAGTGGAAAAAGTAGTTTGTTAAAAACCCTTTATGGTGAGTTACCACTTATCAAAGGTAAAGGAAAAATTGTAGGATTTGATCTTCGGAAACTCAAAACCAAAGACATTCCTTATCTACGTAGAAAACTCGGAATTGTTTTTCAGGATTTTAAATTACTGACGGACAAAAATGTATATGAAAATCTGGATTTTGTGTTGCGAGCTACCGATTGGAAAGATAAAACCAAAAGAAAATTCAGAATTGAGGAAGTTCTTACCGATTTAGACCTTACGGATAAAATGTATAAATATCCCTTTGAATTATCCGGAGGTGAACAACAAAGAGTCTCCATTGCGCGAGCATTACTTAACAAACCCGAGTTGATACTTGCCGATGAACCTACAGGAAATTTGGATCCGGAAACTTCCAATGATATTATGAAAGTTTTTAAAAAACTCAACAAAAACGGACAGACCATGCTGATGGCAACACATGATTATGCCTTGATCTATCAATATCCTTCCACTACTTTTAAATGTGAAGAAGGAAAACTCTATGAAGTCCAATTTGAAATTGACTAATGATATCCGTTCTTATCCCCACATATAATTATAATGTATATCCACTGGTAAAAGAAATTCACAAACAAATTTCAAAACAAGGAATTGAATTTGAGATACTTGTCTTTGATGATGCTTCTACTCAAAAATTTGAAAATCAACATTTGATTGATGAAATGGATCATGTTATTTATAAAAAATTCAAAGAAAATCAAGGGAGAACAGCTATCAGATTTCAACTGGCAAAGAATTCCAAATATGAAAATCTATTGTTTTTGGATGCAGACACATTTCCGAAAGACAGGTTTTTTATTTCAAAATTTATAAAAACACTTGAACAACATCCTGCCGATGTTTATTTTGGTGGAATTCAAGTGCCAACAAATCCTCCTCCAGCCCAAAATATTTTACGTTGGAAATATGGAAAAGAAAGAGAATCTATTCCGGTTGAACAGAGGAAAGCCAATCCCTACCGTAGTATTTTATGTGGTGCTTTACTCATCAAAAAAAGTGTTTTCATGCCCATTATAAAAAACCTTAAAGAGTTGAAAATGTATGGTTTGGATATTTATTTTTCATTTCAACTCAAAGAATCACAGGCAAAAGTTTATCATTTTCATAATCCTATTATTCATCTAGGGTTGGAGACTTCAAAAGAATTTTTACAAAAAACGGAACAAGCTATTGATACTATCCATTTTTTAATCCAAAAAAAAATGATAGATGCCAATTATACCCGTCTTTCTCAGAAAGTTTTTCAAATTTCTAAATTTGGATTTTGCTTTCCGCTAGGATTTTTATTTAAAATAACACAAAAAATATGCAAGCAAAATCTATTTTCGTCAAATCCATCGCTTTTTATTTTTGATGTGTATAAATTGTGCTATTTTTGTCAAATCAGAAAAAATTAAATGCCATTTATTTCTGTAGTCATACCGGTTTATAACAAACAAAAGTATATCAAAGATTCTATACAAAGCGTGTTGAATCAAAATTTTGATGATTTCGAAATAATCATAATTGATGATGGTTCAACTGATCATTCAGTAGAAATTTTGGAAACATTAACGGATTCCAAAATCAATTTATACAAACAAAGCAATCATGGAGTGTCCTATACACGAAATAAAGGAGTGCAACTATCCTCAGGAAAATTGATTGCATTTTTAGATGCGGATGATTATTGGTATCCTGATCATCTACAAAAAATTGTCAAACTATATCATCAATATCCCGAAGCGCATTTTTTTGCTACGGCATATGAAGTAGAATATCCCGGAGGATTAATAAAGAAATTCCGATTATACCATGAACCAAAATCAAAATTATTTTCTAAATTCTATCAATATATCAAAGGTTCTCCCATCTTTTATACGAGTAATTTTGCCATTAAAAAGGATGTATATATCAAAGAAAAAGGTTTTAAAGAAAACATCCACGGTGAGGACACTGAATTTTTCTATCGTTTAGGATATCAATACTTGTTGGCATATGATTCAAGCATTACTTTACGATATAAAAACCAATCGGAAAACAGTTTATTTGCTCATTATGAAACTGACCGTAAAGTTTTGTTACTAAAAGAGTTAAAAGAATTTGAACAAAAAGATAAAGAACTCAAAAGAATATTGGATCTCAATCGTTTTGCTTGGGTTATGGAATATAAAGTATTGAAAAAAAATGGACAAGCAAAAGAACTGATGAAACAAATCTCGATAGAGAATATGAATTTTTTTCAAAGAATCTTGTTAAAAACACCCGGTAAAATTCTGAAAATTCTCAAAAGAATTCAACAATTTTTAATACAAAACAAAATTTATCTCACTCCATTTGAAAAATCCTAATTATAACGTTCTTCAAAAAATTCAAAAGAATCAATTTTATCAAGGTAAACTCCATCAAAACCCGCTTCAATAACTTTTTTAATGTATGATTGATTATTTCCGTAAATGATATCCTGCCATGATTTTTCCCAATATTTAACGGTATAATTTCCAGGCCAATCCGGATTTTCAGCTTCCAGCCAAAAGGGTTTATTGCTATCCCAATCGTTTTGCCAATAATATCGATAGGATTCTGCCTCTCCAATAGAAACATAAGCAATTATTTTTCGTAAGCCACCATTTTGTTTGTGTTTTATTGAGTCCAATTCTTGTGAAGTAAAAGGAATTCGATTAAGACTCCAATCCATGATAATCAAATCATAGTTTGTTTGTTTTAAGGTATGAATAAACTCTTCTTTGGTTGCATAATTTGCCGGATTGATTAAATACAAAAAATTTTTTGCTTGACTCAATTGATTGATATTCTCGCTATTTTCCTGATGTATAATTGTCGGAATTATATCCAATTCTCTGGAAATAGCAACAAATCCCGTATAACCATATTGATCATTTTTTTGATAGCTTTCTGCAATATGATTGGTTATTGAGCAATAATCCGTAATCAATATTTTTTTGTCCAGACCTTTTTCCAAATCCAAAAAATGTTTAAGATATTGATGCTCATCGTTAGATGTTGGAATATCATCATCATCAAAGCCATAATTAAAATCTTCTTGTCCTTGTCCGTCAATTGCCTGTAAATATTGCTGATGAAGCGCTCCGTTTTCTTGACCGTTTTGTGTAATAAGTTCCACACCATTTTGTGGAATAATTAAAAAATCAGGTTTGATATTTTTTGCATATTGACTAATGCCAATAACAAATTTTCGCATTTCTTGTTTGAAATCAATATTTTGATAATCAGAATTTCTATGAATTTTTCTGCATGAAAACAGACTTATCAGAAACAAAAAAATATATCCATATTTGTTCATAAAATTTTATTTTTTTCATTAAAAAATATTTCCCTCACTTGTTCCAAATATGTAAAACTATTAGGACCTTCCATAAAAAGTAAATCCAAAATGCTTAAGTTAGGCATAAACGCAAACCTATCATGAAACATCTGCGTATAAACCGGAAAATTATCTTCGACTCCTGCAGGTTTCTTAGCATTTTTTAAAAATCTTAAGTCTAGAAAGTCATCATAAGAATGTTTAAAAATACGGGTAGATTGATAGGTTTTATCTATTTCTAGCAATTCGGATAATTTTTCAAATATCTTGAAATTCAAATCTATCAAAAATTTTTCTTTATGACGGAACAATGGAAACAAATCATCTTCATAAAACTCAAAATAGGGAGAAGTCCTATAAGCGGTTTCCAAACTACGCCAGTGATTTTTTTGCCAGTCAAAATCATGAGAAATCCGGACATCTTTATACAATTGTTTTCCATCGGAATGGGTGTGTAAAACTTGAACACTAAGCAATTGTTTTCCATTGGCACTTTGAATATACATCCGGTTGCGATAAGTTTGTTTTTCGTAAAAATCATTGATTTCAAACAATAAATCATTTGCATGAATCATCATCGAAAAATTCAAAATTGAAGGAAAATATACCGGATGAATCAACGTCTTATTCATAATCAAGCTTTTTTACGCTTGCGATAGGATGAATATCCAAAATAAATTAATAATAAAACGATAAAAGGAACCAAATAGGAAACCCTTTCGCCTTCACCCATTACAGTAGTAAAGACACGTTTCCAACGAATACCGTCTTTTCCGGAACTCATAAAGATAAATACCGGTTTACCAACCACATGATCAAATGGAACGTATCCCCAAAAACGAGAATCTTCGGAGTTAGAACGATTGTCTCCCATCATAAAATAGTAATTTTGCTTGACTTTATATTGCTTTATGGGCTTGCCATCCAAATAAAATTTTCCGTCTTTCATCGTCAAATGATGATTTCTTATTTTATGAGCTTTGTCGTGTTCATCATATTTTTCAATAATTTGTTTATATAAAGGGTAGTTTTCGGGAGTCAAAACCAATTGATCACCTTTTTTTGGAATATAAATCGGACCGAAATTGTTGATATCCCATTCTTTGTTTCCAAACATTCTTCCTTTGCCTCCGTCCAAGAGTTTAATGGTTTTGATATTGGATAAATTTTTAACAACTTGTAATTTTTCATCCGTGAGATTCATAATAAAACTATCGGAATTTTGCATAGGATAAATCTCCTTAATATCATAATTATTTACCAAACGCAAAAGCATAGAACGAGTAAAAGGCATACTGTCTTTGGGAGTAACAACATACATATGTTGCAAGTAAGTTCTGTCGGGATATACGGTAGGTTTGCCGTTGATGTAAACCCTTCCATTTTTGATTTGTAAGCTGTCTCCACTTATAGCCACACAACGTTTTACGTAGTGTGATTTTTTATCAATGGGTTTATATTGAGCGATATCCTTTTTAAAAAATTGCTTAACAGTATCGGCAGGCCAGTTGAAGACCACTATATCATTTCTTTTGACTTTTTGAAAACCCGGAATACGCATATAGGGCAATTGTGGAAATTTTAAATACGAACGTTTGTTAATCACCGGAATGGTGTCGTGAACCATTGGCAATGCAAGGGTTGTCATAGGAATTCTAGGTCCATAATGCATTTTGCTAACCAAAAGATAATCCCCAATCAGTAACGTTTTTTCCAGTGAACCGGTCGGAATTTTATAGGGCTGAATAAAATAGGTATGAACAATGGTAGCAGCAATCACTGCAAAAACCAAAGAACCCAAAATGGTATCTTTTTCGTTTTCGTGAACCGGATTGTATACCAATTTTTCGGCTTCTACATAATTTATATAAGCAACATAAAGTCCTAATGTAAAAACAGCCAACCATAAATCTTTGGAAGTTTTTTTACCGAAAACTTGCAGCAATTGAACCCAAAGAGTTGGTATCATCAGTAAATTGACAATAGGAATATATGCAAAAATCATCCACCACCAAGGACGATTAATTATTTTCATCAAAGCATATAAATTCAAAAAAGGCACAAAAGCTTTCCAAGGTTCAAAACCTGCTTTTTTATAAAATTTCCATGTTCCCAGACCATGAATAATATTCAGAATAAGAAAAGTAACAGTCCATTGTGTAAGTGTCATATAATTTTTTTTTTTTACAAATTTAAAATTATTTTCCGAGATTAAAGTTTAATGCCAAACCAATAGCTAACCGATGATTATGCCGAAATTGGTTCATTTTGAAACTTAAATGATCATTGACATTCCATTGTTTTAAATGTGCACTGACATTGGCATCAATAACATTGAGAAAATAAGCCAAAATGGTCAGCATCATAGAAGTATCTCTTTGTCTTCTATAATATTTTTGTGCATCAATCAAAACATTTTCATTATATTCGGGAAATTCATCCGGTAAACCGTTTTTTCTATTGAAATAAGCACTTCTGTAACGCTCATATTCCTTGGAATTTTGCAAGTAAAAATATACTCCGGCACCAATAGAACCATAAACCAAAGGAATTTTCCAGTATTGCTTATTATAAACTTGTCCCAAACCGGGTAAAACAGCAGAATAAAAAGCGGCTTTGGCTGGTGATAAAGGGTTTAATTGGAAAGATTTTTTTAAATTTCCGGATACCACTAAACTATCTTGTTTTGCAAGCTTCAAACTGTCTTGTTGAGCTGACAAACTCCAAAAAAATATCAAAAATAATATGGTTAAAATTGTTTTTATTGAAGCAAATTTTTGATGTGTTCAAAATCTTCCGTAGAACCAAAAGGAATGGTTATTTTACCTTTGCCATTATTTTGATAAGATATTTTGAGTTTCTTGCCAAATTTTTTCTTCATTTCTCTTTCAAACTCTTTAATTTCATTAGGCAATTCTCTTTTTTGCGGTTTGATTTCCAGTATCTTACCTTCTCTGAATTTTTTTACTAAATCTTCTGTTTGACGCACGGACAAATGGTCTTTAATGATTTTTTCATAAAATTCCAACTGCACTTTTGGATCTTCAATATTGATCAAAGCCCTACCATGTCCCATGGAAATAAATCCGTCTCTGATACCAGTCTGAATAATCGGGTCTAATTTAAGCAACCGCAAATAATTGGTAATTGTAGAGCGCTTCTTCCCTACCCGTTCACTCATTTGTTCCTGTGTCAGATTTAACTCATCAATCATAGCTTGAAAAGATAAAGCAATTTCAATGGCATCCAAATCTTCACGTTGAATATTTTCAACCAAAGCCATCTCAAGCATCTCACGATCATTTGCCAGCCGAATATAAGCAGGAATATTTGACAATCCTGCCAATTTTGATGCTCTCAAACGTCTTTCCCCCGAAATCAAATCAAATTTACCGGATTTGTTTTTTCTTACGGTAATCGGTTGAATAACGCCCAATTCTTTTATAGAAGTTGCTAATTCATTCAAAGCTTCATCATCAAATTGTGTTCTAGGTTGATGTGGATTGGCAATAATATCATCCACAGGGATTTCAATGATATTTCCTATAACCTTCTCGGCTCCCTTATCTTTTGCCGACTGAATATCTTCATTATTCAATAGAGCGGAAAGACCTCTTCCCAAACGTTGTTTTTTGTTCGTTTTAGCCATTTTATTGATCTTCGTTTTTTGATTCGTTTTTTCTGATAAGCTCATCAGCCAAGTTGATATAATTAATAGCTCCTTTGCTGGTTGCATCATAATCCAAAATACTTTCACCGAAACTGGGTGCTTCACTCAATCGCACATTTCTTTGAATAACCGTTTCAAAAACCATATCGCCAAAATGCGTTTTTACTTCATCCACAACTTGATTGGATAGCTTCAACCGGGAATCATACATGGTCAGTAACAATCCTTCAATATTTAAATTCGGATTATGAATTTTTTGAACATTTTTTATGGTATTGAGCAATTTTCCCAAACCTTCCAAAGCAAAATACTCACATTGAATAGGTATAATAACAGAATCGGCGGCTGTAAGAGCATTCAAAGTAATCAATCCCAATGATGGAGCACAATCAATAATGACATAGTCATAATCATTTTTGATTTCTTTGATAGCTTCTTTAAGCATACTTTCCCGATTGGGTTTATCTACCAATTCAATTTCCACTCCAACCAAGTCAATATGAGAAGGAATTAAATCGACATTTGGGCTATTGGTTTTTATCAAAGTTTCATAAGCACTCAATTCATGTTCTAAAAGTTCATACGTTCCCGCTGGAGATTGCTCAATATCAATCCCTAATCCTGAGGAAGCATTGGCTTGGGGATCGGCATCAATTAACAAAACTTTTTTTTCCAAAACTCCCAAGGCAGCTGCTAAATTTACGGCAGTTGTTGTCTTTCCTACACCACCCTTTTGATTGGCAATCGCAATAACTTTACCCATTTAAAATTCGTTTTTTCAAACCGTAAAATTACAATTTTTTATTGGATTTTCTAAATTTTTATTTTTTAATAATTGCTTTTTCAAATAATATAATTAACATGATACGTTATACGTTTAAAAATCAAATGATACAAAATTTCGATGCACTCCGACTACTTAAGAACTGTCTCAGGGATTGTTTATAAAGTTTGCCAAATAATGATATCGAAAAATTACATTTAGAGTTTCCAATATAATTTAACGTGATTTCAACATAAGAAAATATTATAATTTTTATCTTAAATTATTGATTTTAAGTTTATTAGTAAAAGATTATAAAGAAATTTCGTTTTAATTAATTGATGAAAGATTTTGCTTCGATTTTTTTATCAAACCTACGTTAATTTAGTATAATATTTATTGAAGGATTAACCTCTTAAATACATATTAGATAAATTGATTTTTATGGTATATTTTTTGATATAAATTTTATCAAAACACATAATATTTCCATTGAATTATTTTTTGTCAAAATTTAACATATAAATTTGTAGATTTTTATTAATTTTACTTTTTGAAAATACACCATTGCCTTATGGAAGAAAAATACACCAAAGAATTGAAAAGAATTATTCTGAATAGCAGAAATATTGCTTTTGAGAATAAGCATAAATATATTGGAACTGAACATCTTACCTATTCCATTTTATCGGACAAAGATTTCAGAGGAAACCATGTTCTACAAATTCTAAAAGATGAATATGATGTGCCTTTGAACCAGATTTTGCAAAAAATAAAAAACTTATTGCCTGCAAAAGCATCGACCAATCTGACTGTTCAAGATAAATCGGTAATCACTTTGACGCAACAAGCATCCAATGCCTTGAAAAGATCGTATCTGATTGCCAAGAAGTTTGATGAATTGGAAATCAATGTTTTACATTTATTTTTGAGCATATTATACAATGATGACGATCCGGTTACAAGAATTCTCAACCGGTATGGAATTGATTATGAGGATATAAAAGATACTTACAAAGACTTGTATCTTGGAGATGATATTGAAGAATTTTTTGAAGAAACAGAAACCAATGAGCCAACCGATGAGCATAATCCTTTTGGCGGAAGTGAAGAAAATGAAGAAGAACCTTTTAAGAAACGCTTTGAAGTTCCCAAAAGACGCCCAAAAAAAACCAAAACACCAGTATTGGACAATTTTGGACGGGATTTAACACGTTTGGCAGAAGAAGGAAAATTGGATCCGGTGGTCGGTAGAGAAAAGGAAATTGAACGTATTGCACAAATTTTAAGTAGAAGAAAAAAGAATAATCCTATTTTAATTGGAGAACCCGGCGTTGGAAAATCGGCAATTGTTGAAGGATTGGCATTGAAAATTGTTCAGAAAAAAGTTTCCAGAGTTTTGTTTAATAAGCGTGTAATTGCCTTGGATTTATCCGCATTGGTTGCTGGAACCAAATATCGCGGGCAATTTGAAGAGCGTATGAAAGCTTTGATGAACGAATTGGAGAAAAACAAAGATATTATACTTTTTATCGATGAAATACACACCATTGTAGGTGCCGGTGGCGCCCAAGGTTCATTGGATGCTTCCAATATGTTTAAACCGGCTTTGGCACGTGGTGAAATACAAACCATCGGTGCTACAACTTTGGATGAATATCGTCAATATATTGAAAAAGACGGCGCACTTGCCAGACGATTTCAAATGGTCTTGGTAGAACCAACGACTGTTGATGAAACCATCCAAATTTTGCATAATATCAAAGATAAATATGAAAGTCATCATGGTGTTGAATATACCGATGATGCAATTGAAGCAGCTGTAAAATTAACCAATCGATATATGACCGACCGCAATTTGCCCGATAAAGCCATTGATGCTTTGGACGAAGCCGGAAGTCGGGTCCATATTACCAATATTATAGTTCCGGAATATGTTTTGGCACTGGAAAAGAAATTGGAGGAAATACAAAATAAAAAAATAGAAGCTGTCAAGGCACAACAATTTGAATTAGCTGCCAAATATCGTGATGATGAACAACACGTAGAAGATGAATTGGCTAAAGCACAAGAAAAATGGATGAGTACCATGAAAGAAGTCCGTCATAAAGTTGGAGAAGAAGAAGTTGCCGATGTTGTTTCCATGATGACGGGAATTCCCGTTAATCGAATTGCACAAGCAGAAACCTCAAAATTAAAAAATCTGCCAACTGTTTTGAAGGAAAAAGTCATTGGACAAGATGAAGCAGTTGATAAAGTAATTAAAGCTATTCAGAGAAATCGTTTAGGGTTGAAAGATCCGAACAAACCTATCGGTTCATTCATATTTTTGGGACAAACCGGCGTAGGGAAAACCCAATTGGCAAAAGTATTAGCCCAAGAGCTTTTTGATAATACCGACGCATTGATACGCTTGGATATGAGTGAATATATGGAAAAATTTGCCTTGTCCAGACTCATTGGAGCGCCTCCGGGATATGTCGGATATGAAGAAGGCGGACAATTAACCGAAAAAGTGCGCAGAAAACCTTATTCGGTGGTATTGTTTGATGAAATTGAAAAAGCTCACCCCGATATTTTTAATATGTTGTTGCAAATATTGGATGAAGGATTTATAACTGACAGTTTGGGTCGAAAAATAGATTTCAGAAATACCGTTATTATATTAACTTCCAATATTGGCGCCAGACAATTAAAAGATTTCGGTCAAGGAGTTGGATTTGGCACCAGCGCAAAAAAATCACAAGCAGAAGAACACGCCAAAAGTGTTATCGAAAAAGCTTTGAAAAAAACATTTGCTCCGGAATTTTTGAATCGTATTGATGATATTATCATTTTCAATGCTTTGGAAAAAGAACATATCCACAAAATTATTGATATTGAATTGGAAAAAATGTATAAACGTTTGAAAGGATTGGGATATCAATTTAATTTAACGGAAAAAGCAAAAGATTTTATTGCCGAAAAAGGTTTTGATAAACAATACGGGGCAAGACCTTTAAAAAGAGCCATACAAAAATATGTGGAAGACGCATTAGCCGAAGAGATATTAAATAAAGAAATACGGGAAGGCGACACTATTTTGATGGATTATGATGAGAAAAAAGAAAAATTATTCTTTAGCCAGATCAAACACTCTGATAACAAAGAAAACAAAGACACGGAACAAACCAATTAAATAAAAATTTTCATTAGAGTGAGGCCCCGTAGTTCAATGGATAGAATAGTTGTTTCCTAAACAATAGATCCAAGTTCGATTCTTGGCGGGGCTACTATTTTTTTTTAAAACTTCATTCTCGCCTTCGGCACCACGTCAAGTTTTCCAAATTGTTGATTTTGATACATATAATACCCGACAATGGCAATCATTGCCGCATTATCCGTAGTAAATTCAAAAT
>Ga0256841_1003516_pt1 | contig 11673 bp, 6 predicted proteins | sample 356308metaG_FD_185971 | JGI IMG/M metagenome (GOLD analysis project Ga0256841, IMG submission 185971) | Hydrothermal vent microbial communities from Mid Atlantic Ridge, Atlantic Ocean - 356-308 | ecosystem: Environmental > Aquatic > Marine > Hydrothermal vents | place: Atlantic Ocean: Mid...
AGCTCGCCCACCGCGATGTAGGTCTCGGCCAGGCGGTTGGGCAGGGTGTTGGGGATGGCCAGGGGCGGCCCGGCGCTGAGACCGGCCGGGGCGACAGAGGAGGCAGCGGCCGTGGTGCTGGGCGGGTTCACGTCCACGTAGAAGTACTGGCCGTGTTTGGCTCCGGCGATGCTCTGGAGCAGGGACTTGTCCGCGCCCTCGCCTAGGGCCACGGTGTGGACCACCGCGTCGGTGATGCCAGCCTCCACATCGGCCCAGTAGGGGGCCACGTTCTCCCAGCCGTCGCTGAGAAGCACCAGGGACCAGTCGTGATCCGGATCGCCGTTGCTGGTCAGATCGCTGTAGCCCTGCTGGACACCCTGGCCCAGGGCTGTGACGCCGGCTGGGCTCAGCCCACCGATGGCGGTGATGGCGTCGGCGCGCACCGTGTCCGTGGTGATGACCGTCAGCGGATAGTCGGTGCTGGCGCTGCTGGCGAAGCTGGTCACGCCGATGGCGTCCCCATCGTTGAGGAAGTCCACGAAGGCGCTGGCGGCGTTCTGGGCCGCCTCCATCTTGGCGTCGCTGCTCATGCTGCCCGAACGGTCCAGGACGATCACCTGGTCCTTGGGCGCTTTGGCCAGGTAGTAGACCGCGTTGCTCTCGCTGTCCGTGCCTACGCCGGAGAGAGTCACCTCCAGGTCGAAGTAGGCGGCAGAGCCCTTGGTGGGGGGTTCCACCACCAGGAAGTAGGTGTCCGCGGAAGGGTAGGCGGCGATCACGTTGGCCGAGTCCCCGCCGATGGCCACGCTGAAGTCGCTGGCCGTGAAGGAGGCCGTCCCGCCGGCAGGCGCCGCGGTGCTCACCTGGACCAGGATCTTGTCCGGCGCGGAGGGGTCGCCCGCGTTCTCCGGCTCCACCTTCAGGGGGTAGAGAATGTCAAAGAGGGGCACGCAGGCCTGGCTGCTGGCGCTGTCGAAGTTGTCCGTCTCCCCCGCGTCGAAGATGCCGTCATAGTCTGTGTCCTCGCAGCCATCCGGAGAGCCGTCGTTGTCGTTATCCGGATCCACCTCCTTGCGCAGGCCGTCTCCGTCCATGTCGCTGTTGCGTGTACTGAAGTTGCCCACGGAGTCGAAGACGTACTCCCGCATGTCCCGCTTGTCCGGCACCCAGTCGTCGTCTGTGTCCGCGTCGTAGGGATCCAGGCCGAAGCGGACCGTCTCGTCGAAGTCCATGATGCCGTCGCCGTCGCTGTCCGTGGAGACGCTGGCCTCGTCCTTGCGTCCAGTGCCGCTGGCCGGCCCCACCCAGTACCCGTCGATGTTCTGGCTGTCGTACTCCTGCCAGCGTTCGAAGTCCGGCGGCTGGTCCGGGTCCAGGACATGGATGTACTCCTCGCCATCCACCACCTTGTAGCCGTCCATGACCATCATGTGGCCCGGCCTGCGGAACATGATGGGCCGGTTGGCGTCGATCCAGGTCTTGATGTCTGAGAAGGCCGGTTTGCCGCCGGGCGTGTTGATGGTGGTGTTCAGAGCCCAGGAGATGCCTTGATCTTCCTCGTCCGGGTAGTACATGCCCCGGGCATAGCCCAGGTCGTTGTCCGGGATGCCGTCATTGGCGCCAGGGTGGGAGTTGCCGCTCCACTCCTCCAGCACGTAGTAGCTGATGCGGTCCATGCTCAGCTTGGCGCCGCCGTTGTAGTAGCTGGCCATCATGCGGATGGAGGCCCGCACGCAGTAGTTGCTGCCGTGGGCGTACTTGGTGGTGTCCGCGCAGGGGGGCTCCGTGCAGGGGGCGGGAGAATCCCAGGCGTCCTCCGGCGTGTTGGTGGTGGGGTCACCCTCCGGCGCGCCGTCCAGGCCCAGCAGGTAGCTGTCCTTGTTCTGGCGCACCCGGCTGATGCCCAGGACCTTCTCCGCGCTCGCACTGGCCGCGCTCACGCTCAGATCCACCGCCTGGATCTGGAAACTGCTGCTCCAGCCGCTGGCCTTGCCCCGGCGGATCGGGTTGATGCGCCAGTGATAGACCCCAGGCTGCAGGGCCGGGTCCGGTTTGAAGTAGGTATGGCCAGTGGTCGCGTCGATGAGCGGGCTGGAGAAGTCGCTGTCGTCGTCCAGCTGGAAACGGTAGGCGGTGGCGCCGGCGGCGGCTCGCCAGCTCAGGGAGAGGGTGGCGGTGTCCACCTTGGCCCCGTCCTCCGGGGTGATGAAGGTCACCGGTTGGACGGGGTTGGCCGCGCCAGGGGTCAGGCTGGCCTGGGGGTAGTTGGCCCAGGCGACCGTCCCTCTACCGCTGGCGCCAGGATAACGACCAATGGACTCGTTGGTCTCCAGGATGTCGGCTTCGCTGATATCGCCGAAGCCGTTCTCGAAGCTCACCGCATGGCCGTTGGGCCAGACGCCAGCCGCCACCGCGTTGGCTCCTCGGACGGCGTCGAAACCGCCCCAGGCCACGAAGTCCACGATGGTCTGGCTGCTCAGCGCGCCGGGCCGGTAGAGAGCCACCTGACCGGCCTCATCCGGAAAGACATCCCCCAGGCCGGCGGAAGTGTGGAGCACCACCTGGCCGTCCGAGGCGTCGTAGTCGTCCCCGCCGGGCCCCTGGCCGTCGAAGAGGATGAGCACGTAGGTCTCGTTGGGCAGGGCAGTGAGCTGATCCGGGATAGTGTAGACCTGGCCGTCCTCATTGCTCACCTGCCACCCGGCCAGGCTGATGGTGGCCTGGGCTGCGCTCTGGATCGAGCTCTGGAGTGAGGCCGCGCCGCTCTGGGCTGTGCCGGAGGCGCTGACCAGCGGCAGGTAGATCCGTTCCATGGCCTGCCCCACCAGGAGTTCCACCCAGGCCGCTTCGCCGCTGTCCGGTTTGGGCATCACCTCGTTGATGACCACGGACAGAGCGCTGGCCGCGGCGGGGTTTTCGGCCTGATCGGCTTCCAGCCGACGGTCCAGGTCCGCGCCCAGGGCGGAAGCCGGGGCCAGGACCAGGATCGTCAAGAGGAGCCATGTCAGGGCACGGTGGATGGTGCGTCGTTGCATGGGATTCCCTCCAATGAGTGGGTGGGGGGCTCCCTTCTGTGAGGGGAGCCCCCCGGGAGAAGATGGGCTACTTCCGAATCAGTGGCAGGTAGGTGCGCTGGCTGTAGTCCCAGATGCGCACCCGGGCCCAGTGGGCGAAGCCGTCCTCCGGGCGGCGGTAGACGGTGACCGAGTCTGACGTCAGGGAGCGCCAGTAGGAGCCCACCCGGTCGTCCAGGCTGAAGCCGCTGGGCGGGTTGGCGCCGAAGTCTGCGCCGCCGTAGTGGCGCTGGTTCACCCCATTCACGCCTGCCGCCTGCTGCCACATGGTCATGAAGTAGAACTCCGGATTGCCGCCCACCTGGTGGCTCAGCGTCTTGGACTGATCCAGATTCAGGGCCACCCAGCCGCTGTCGTAGGCGGGTTTGGCCAGGCGCCAGATGCGGATGCGCACCTCCGGCGCGTAGTCGTCCTCTGGGCGGCGGTAGACGGTGATGGACGAGGAGGTCAGGGTCCGCCAGTAGGCCCCCACTCGGTCGTCCGTCCGGGTGCCGTTGAAGGCCTTGGCGCCGAAGTCCGCGCCGCCGAAGTAGCGCTGGTTGATGCCGCTGCCGCCGCTGCGGTACTGCATGTCCACCAGGTAATCGCCGATGTCCCCGCCCAGGTTGTGGACCAGGGTCTTGGCCTGGTTCTGGCTGATGCCCACCCAGCCGCTGTCGTAGTCGGGCTTGGGCATCTTCCAGATGCGAATCCGGGTCTGGTCTGCGTAGTCGTCCTCGTCACGGCGGAAGAGGCTGATGGAGTTGTTGTTCAGGGAGCGCCAGTAGGCCCCCACTCGGTCGTCCGTCCGGGTGCCGCCGAAGGCCTTGGCGCCGAAGTCCGCGCCGCCGTAGTAGCGCTGGTTGATGCCGCTGCCGCTGCTGTTGTACTGCATGTCCACCAGGTAGTCGTCTGCGCTGCCGCCCAGGTTGTGGATCAGGTTGGTGGCCGCCGCGCCTGGGGTCAGGTCCACCCAGCCGCTGTCGTAGTCCGGTGGGGTGGGCTGCCAGTAGTGCCAGATGCGGATGCGCACCTCCGACGCGTAGATGTCCTCGGGCCGGCGATAGACGGTGATCTTGTCCGCGGTCAGGGTGCGCCAGTAGGCGGCCACTCGGTCGTTCTCATTGGTCCCGGGGGCCGGGTTGGCGCCGAAGTCCGCCCCCCCGTAGTAGCGCTGGTTCACGCCGCTGCCGCTGCTGCGGTACTGCATGTCCACCACGTAGTGCTCCGGGTCGCCGCCGATGTTGTGTGCCAGGATCTTGGCCTGGTCCTGGTTGATGCTCACCCAACCGCTGTCGTAGGTGGGCGTGGGGCGTTTCCAGATGCGGACGCGCACCTGGGACGCGTAGTCGTCCTCGGCTCGACGGAAGAGGGTGATGGAGCTGTTGTTCAGGGAGCGCCAGTAGACGCCCACCCGGTCGTCCGTCCGGGTGCCGTTGAAGGCCTTGGCGCCGAAGTCCGCGCCGCCGAAGTAGCGCTGATTGATGCCGCTACTGCCGCTCTTGTAATCCATGACCACCACATAGTCGTCCGCGCTGCCGCCCAGGCTGTGGGTCAACGTGGTGGCCGCCGCGCCTGGGGTCAGGCTCACCCAGCCGCTGTCGTAGTTCGGGTTGGGATCTACCCAGATGCGGATGCGCACGGCGTCCGCGTAGATGTCCTCGGGCCGACGGTAGACGGTGACCGTGCTGGTGGTCAGGCTGCGCCAGTAGGCCCCCACCCGGTCGTCCGGGTTGGCGCCAGGAGCCGGCTTGGTCCCAAAGTCCGCGCCCCCGTAGTAGCGCTGGTTGATGCCATTTACGTCTTCGGCCTTGTAGTCCATGACCACCACGTAGTTGTCCACGTCGCCGCCCAGGTTGTGGGTCAACGTGCGGGACTGGTCCGGCTGCAGAGAGACCCAGCCGCTGTCGTAGGAGGGCCCACCGGAGAAAGCTGCCCCCACCACAGCCACGCTCGCCATGCCTTGGGCGACCAGGGCGGCATCGTCCCCGCCGGGCTCCTCTGGCACGGGCGATGTCTCCTGGGCGCTCACCAGGCCCGGCAGCAAGGCGAGGAGCAGGGCGAGGGTGTAGAGCCATTGCCACGAATGTCTACGCAAGGTTGGAATACAACGCATGTAGGGCCTCCTTTGAGAGTGGATTTGGGCGAACGCTCGATCCGGGTGACTTTGGACGCAAGGTGACTGAAGACAACCAACTTCTAGCTCGGGTCAATGGGATGGTTGGGTGGATGGATCGGAAGGTCGGGATGGTCTCCATCCATGATACCGGCAGGCGAAGGTGTCCACGATGTCCCAGAACACGAAGAAAAGGTGCGCCAGATCACAGAAACGGGGAACAGTTGGCCCCGCGCCGGGCCGAGAAGGGAACCACACCCCCATTGTACCACCGCCGCGCCCCACGTCGCCTGACAAAACCCAGGCAAGCAGGTACAATGAACCCCCCCGCCGCACCCACCCACCACCCACACGGCAGGAGGTTCCCATGCCCGACTTTTCCGCTTTCGACGCCTACATCGACGCCCACCAGGAGCAGTTCATCCAGCGGCTGGCGGAGCTGGTGGCCATCCCCAGCGTATCGGCCCAGGGTGGACCGCCCATGCGCCAGGCCGCGGAGGCCGTCCGGGATCTGGCCCGGTCCATCGGCCTGGAGGCCCGCCTGGTGGAGGTGGATCCTGGCCAGCCGCCCTTTGTCCTGGCCGAAATCGGCCCCACGGACGCCCCCCGCACCCTCATGATCTACAACCACTACGATGTCCAACCCCCGGAGCCCCTGGAGCTGTGGGACTCGCCTCCTTTTCAGCTGCAGCAGCGGGAGGGCAAGCTCTACGGCCGGGGCACAGCGGACAACAAGGGCAACCTGACCGTGCGCCTCAGCGCCATCCAGGCCTACCGGGAGACCCTGGGCGAGCTGCCTCTGCGCATCCTTTTCGTCATCGAGGGGGAGGAGGAGATGGGCAGCCCCCAGATGGCCCGCTTCAGCCAACAGCAGGCGGCCCTGCTGAGGCAGTGCCATGGCTGCTGGTGGGAGGCGGGCGGCGTCAACGACAAGGGACAGAGCACCCTCACCATGGGGCTAAAGGGGTTGGCCGCCCTGGAGTTCCACGCCAAGGTCATGGCCCGGGACAGCCACTCCGCGGCCGGTGGCGTCCTGCCCAACGCCATCTGGCGGCTCATGGAGGCCCTGACCACCCTGCGCCGCCCCGACGGGACTCTGACCATCGATGGCCTGGCCGAGCACCTGGCCCCCATCAACCCCCGGGACCTGGAGCTCATCGCCGCCTCGGACTGGGACGAACAGGGCATGCTGGAGGCCTTCGGGATCCAGGAGCTCCTGGGCGGCCGCCGGGGGAAGGAAGCGGAGATCCAGTTCCTCCTGCGCCCCTGCATGAGCATCAACGGCATCATCGGCGGCTACACCGGCCCCGGAGGCAAGACGGTCATCCCCTGCCAGGCCACAGCCAAAACCGACATCCGCCTGGTCCCCAACCTAACCCCGGAGCTGGTGCGGAGGCTGGTCCGAGAGCATCTGGATCGGCGGGGCTTCCACGACATCCAGATCCGGGAGAGCGAGTTGGGCCTGCGCCCGGCCAAGACAGACCCAGACGCGCCTATCGTCCAGGCCGCGGCCCGGGCCATCCAGGAGGCCACAGGGAAACCTGCAGCCCTGGCCCCCAACATGGCTGGCAGCGGCCCCATGTACGATCTCTGCGACGCCCACGGCATCCCCACCATCGCCATGGGGGTGGCCTATCGGGACAGCCGGGGCCACGCCCCCAACGAGAACATCCGCCTGGCCGACTTCCTTACGGGCATGAAGATCGCCGGACGGTTCTTCCACCAGTTCGCCCAGAGCTAGACAGGCCTGCCACCGAGCTTCACCGAGCTCCACGGAGCGCCACGGAGCGCCAGGTTGGGCCCGTCCCAGATTGGGGATGACGGTGCACGGCGGCGCTCCAGCCATGAGCCGGGGCGGAGCCTCAACCGTTTTTGAACGCTTTTTTTCACGCTTGACAAAGGATCGCGGCTGTGGGATACTCATGCTCAGCTAGGCCACGGCCCCCTGAGCGCAGGTCACCAGCGCCGGTCGCTTGGCCCAGCCTCCCAACGCTATCCCAAATAAAGGAGGTGATGCCCATGGATAAACAGTATGGCAGTCCAAGTCCGGTAGCATCACCTCGGAGTCGCCTCCGCTAAGGATGCTACCGGACACCAAAAGGCCCTCGTCGAACGACGAGGGCCTTTTGCTTGGTGCGCCCTGCCCTTGTTGAGGGAGGCCAAGAGCCAGGCAAAAAGAAACTGCCGACCGGGATGCGGTCGGCAGTCATGTCTCCGAGGGGCGCCTAACGGGGCTCGAACCCGTAACCTCTTGATCCACAATCAAGCGCTCTACCTTTGAGCTATAGGCGCCACGGCTTGCTCGGGCGAGCCTTCACAGGCCGGCGGAGCGATGCAGGAAAAAGCCGGGGGAGGCCGAACCCACCCCCGGCTCTGGCTGGGGGACAGGGATTCGAACCCCGATTGACGGATCCAAAGTCCGTAGTCCTGCCATTAGACGATCCCCCACCAAACGCCCCGAGATGGGACGATGGGAAAAAGGAGTGTGCCGAGGCCCAGACTTGAACTGGGGACACACGGATTTTCAGTCCGTTGCTCTACCAGCTGAGCTACCTCGGCACAAAGGCCGACCTGATCGGTCGGCCCTGAGAGCGGGCGATGAGATTCGAACTCACGACCTTCTCCTTGGCAAGGAGACGTTCTACCACTGAACTACGCCCGCATGGTTCAATTGTGCTGCAAGCACGGTAGCCGGCCCATGGATGACGGGAACAGACCGTCTTGGCTGAGTGGACCCGGTCGGATTCGAACCGACGATCTCCTCCGTGCAAGGGAGGCGCCTTCCCGCTTGGCCACGGGCCCGCGCGTCAGGCGCTGGCTGATGGTGCCGACGAGAGGACTCGAACCTCCACGCCCCGTAGGGCAATAGATCCTAAGTCTATCGCGTCTGCCAATTCCGCCACGTCGGCTTGAAAGTCCGGCGGTCTCTCCGAGCAAAACGCGCATTCCAGGGGACAAGACAGCCCGTACTCCCGATTCTGTTCACCCCACCGCCACCCTGGATGGCCGTGGAGCTGCCGTCATCTGTCTCAGCGGCCGAGACCGCTGGCGGCTTGTGGCCTGCTGGGTGTTACCCAGCCTCACCCGCACCGCTGCGACGAGATTCCACTTCTCAGCAGAACCCGCTCGCCTTGCTCTCGGTTGCACGCTCGCCTAGCCGGCCACATTGCTGTGACCGCTGGTGGGCTCTTACCCCACCCTTTCACCCCTTACCGGAAACCCGGCGGGACTGCTCTCTGTTGCGGTTGTAGTCAGACACCCGTTGCCAGATGCCTGCCCCCACTTACTGTTTCGTGGGGCAACCTTCCAGCCTGGCTTCAGGCTGGTGAGAGTCGGGAAGTTCCTCTACCGGTGAACCCACCGGCAGCGACGGCTCCGCTGTCTTGTCGTCTCGGTTGTTAATCACTCAAGTGCTGTTCACTCAAGCCGTTTGCTCGAGCCTTCTGCACAGTGCAGCGCCCAATTGACGCCCAAAAATATACCACGGGGGCTGCCGCTTGTCAAATTTCTCAAGCTGGTTTCCCCCATCACTCTCAACGCCGACGGGCCCCTCTCTGTTCCCCGACAAGCCCCCCGCCAGGAGGGATCGTCCGTTATTCGCCGCCCGCCTGAGACGGCCGCGTGACGTCCAGCTCCGGCTGGCGCGGACCCTCCACCCAGACCTCGCCGTCCGCCCAGTTCTCCTTCTTCCAGATGGGCACGATGGCCTTGAGCCGCTCGATGCCGTAGCGGCAGGCCTCGAAACAGCCATCCCCCCGGTGGGGCGTGGCCACCGCGATGACCACGCTGGGCTCCTCCACCTCGCAGCGGCCCACCCGGTGCACCATGGCCACCGCCGCCACCTTGGGCCAGCGCTCCTGGATCTCCTGGCCGATCTGGGCCATCATGGCCTCGGCCATCTCCCCGTAGGCCTCGTACTCCAGAAAGTCCGTCTCCCGGGCGCCATCCTCCGTGGCCGTCACTCCCCGGACCGTGCCAGCGAAGACGGTGACCGCGCCGCAGTCGGGCCGGGTCACCCGCCGGGCCACGTCATCCAGGGAGAGAGGTTGGTCGGTGACCTCGAACAGTTTCGTTTGGCTCATGGGATCCCCCGTTTCGGCTTTGTTCGACTTTTCCCGCTCTTTCCGCTCCAGGAGCGGCTGCAAGGACCGATACAACGCAGGCCGGAGCCACCTCACCCGCCAGAGACCGGCGGGAAGAGGGCGACCACGTCCCCTTCCTGCAAGGGGGCGTCCGGGGCGGCGTAGCGCTGGTTGATCGCCGCGTAGACCGGCCGCCCAGACCAGTCCACCCCCAGCTCCTGGAAGAGGAGGTCCAGCAGTTCCGCCACCGTGGCCTCGGCTCCCAACTCCAGCTCCTTCTCGCTCCAGCCGGCCGTCTCTCGCAGGCTGGCGAACAGTCGCACTGTGACGATCATGGCTCTTCTCTTGGTTTCCTGGCCTATAGTTTCCTGGCCTATGGTTTCCGAACCTGCATTCTAGCCCAGGGCTCCCTAATCCGAGGCTTCCTGGACATTCTCTGCGGGCTCCCGCTGCCAATCGCCCGACTTGCCGCCGCTCTTGCTCAGCAGGCGGATCGCCCCGATGACCATGCCCTTCTCCAGGGCCTTGGCCATGTCGTAGATGGTCAAGGCGGCCACGCTCACCGCGGTGAGGGCCTCCATCTCCACGCCGGTCTGCCCCCGGCACTTCACCGTGGCGGTGATGACCACCCGGCTGTTGGCCTCGTCGATCCGGAAGTCCACCGCCACCTTGCTCAAGAGCAGGGTGTGGCAGAGGGGAATGAGCTCCGGCGTGCGCTTGGCGGCCATGATGCCAGCGATGCGGGCCGCGGCCAGGACGTCCCCCTTGGGCGCCCGGCCCTCCCGGATGGCGGCCAGGGTGGCCGGTTGCATGCGCACCTCCCCCTGGGCCACCGCCACCCGGCTGGTGACGGCCTTCTCGCCCACGTCCACCATGGCCGCGTGGCCTCGTTCGTCCAGATGGGTCAGCTTTTGGGAACTGCTCGACACGGTTTCTCCTCCCTCACAGCGCCCCGATCAACAGGGCATGGACCCAGCTCCCAGCCGGCAGCTCCCCCTGGGCCTGGGGCAGCTCCAGCAGGGCGTTGGCCGAACGCATGCTCAGCAGGCGGCTGCTGGCCTGGCTCCCAGTGCTGTGGGCCAGGAAGCAGCGCTGCTCCTCGTCCCAGACCAGAGTGGCCCGGTGAAACTCTGGCCGCTCCGGGTCCAGGGGCAGGGCCTGGGCCAGGCGGACCTGGATGCGGGTCAGCTCCGGTCGGGGCCAGCCGGCCAGCCTGCGCAGGGCCGGAACGGCCATCAGGTGGAAGGTGACCAGGCTGCTCACCGGGTTGCCCGGCAGGCCAAAGACTAGCCGTCGCCGGCCGTCCACCTGGGCCGTGGCGAAGGTGAGGGGCTTGCCCGGCTTCATGCGGATGCGCCCGAAGTGGACCTGCCCCGCGTGCTCCAGCAGGGGCTTGATCAGGTCCAGATCCCCCATGGAGACGCCCCCCGAGGTGAGGAGCACATCCGCCTGGCCCAGGCCGGCCTGCACCTTGGCCTCCAGCTCCGCCTGGCTGTCCCTGGACCGGCCCAGGTCCACCGGATCGCCCCCGGCCTGTCGCACCGCGGCCAGGAGCATGGTCCGGTTGCTGTCCCAGATCTGGCCGGGCCCCAGGGGCTGACCGGGCTCCACCAGCTCGTCCCCGGTGGACATGACCGCCACCCGAGGCCGGGGGTGGACCAGGACCTGGCTGCGGCCCACCGTAGCCAGGAGCCCCAGCTCCGCGGGGCCCAGTCGCTCTCCCTGGGCCAGCACCGGCTGCCCCGCCGCCACATCCACTCCCACAGGACGCACGTCCTGGCCGGGCTGCACCCGGGCCTGGATGCGCACCCGGGGCTGGTCGTGGCCATCCAGGGGCTCGGTGGCCTCCACAGGCACCACTGCATCCGCGCCTGGGGGCAAGGGGGCGCCGGTGGTGATGTAGGCCACCTGGCCGGCCTCCAGGCGGAAGTCCGGGGCCCGGCCGGCGGTCACCTGGGCCACCACCGGGTACTCGCCGGGGCCGTCCTGGGCCACCACCGCGTAGCCATCCTTCACCGAAGCGGGAAACGGAGGCAGGGGCCGCTCCGCCACCACATCCTCGGCCAGGATCCGCCCCAGGGCATCCGCCAGGGGGACCTGCTCCGGGGGCAGGGGTTGGGCCTGGGCCAGGACCATGGCCAGGGCTTCCGAGACAGGCAACATGGGGTAGGGCGATTCGGGCATGGATATCCTCGTTCAGGGCTTCTCAGATTCGTACGCTGCCCGCTATTATACACCAGGGTGACAAATGGCCGGGAAACCGGCGCGGCCCGGGGTGCAGGCCGGTTTGTCCAGCACGGTCCCTGGGATGCGCCTTTTTGTTGACACCAGTTTTGTTGACACCAGTTTTGTCGAGACTAGTAACCTGACACAAATTCAGGTGAAGTAAGGGATGGTTGGTAGAGAAGGCGACTGACCATTGATGAAGCACCTTTCCAAC
>Ga0256841_1003517_pt1 | contig 11671 bp, 9 predicted proteins | sample 356308metaG_FD_185971 | JGI IMG/M metagenome (GOLD analysis project Ga0256841, IMG submission 185971) | Hydrothermal vent microbial communities from Mid Atlantic Ridge, Atlantic Ocean - 356-308 | ecosystem: Environmental > Aquatic > Marine > Hydrothermal vents | place: Atlantic Ocean: Mid...
AGTAATTGTTATAAAAGAACTGGCGGAGTTTTACGAAAGTAAGCGTAGAGAGTTTGAGAAGCATTTTGACGAAAATGGTGTGGATTTTGATATGGTTCGAGAGTTGGAGGCAAGGTGTAATATCCTGACAGATCAGTTCAGGGTTTTTCAACAAAAGTTGATATACAGCCTGGAGGAGGAGGATTTAGATAGCTTTGTTAAAATTTCAAAGATGTTCGATGAGTTGAGAATTCTATACCTTGTTGCAATTGATTCTTTGAGAAACAAGGTTTCTCAGGGCAATGGTTAAGAAGATAGCTGTACTAGTGGGTCGCTTATAGCTTGAATATCGGTTTTGAACCGAGAGGTATTGGAATGAGTAGATATTTCCTAAAACCGAATGTCCACGTAAGGTTAGTTATCTTTTGGTTATTGATTTGCTTGCTCCTCGGAGCCTGCGCCACGGTACCCATAACAGGTCGTCACCAACTACTTCTTGTCAGCGAACAGGAAGAAATGATGATGGGTGCCAGAGTCTACCGGGAAATTCTCCGAAGGGAAAAATTGTCAAGAGATCCCCGGTACGTCAATGCAGTGCGCAGGGTAGGCATGAGAATTGCTTCAGTTTCTGGAAGACCGGATTATAGGTGGGAGTTTTTGGTGATAGATAACGATAAAGAAGCGAATGCTTTTTGTTTGCCAGGGGGTAAAGTATTCGTTTATACGGGAATGTTTCCCTACACGAAAGATGACAATGGCCTCGCCACGGTGATAAGCCATGAAGTTGGCCACGCTATTGCCAGGCACGGGGCTGAAAGGATGACAGCGGACTTACTGGCAAGGTTAGGAAGTGTTGGTTTGAGTGTAGCACTAAGAAATGCAAGTCCCATAGCTATTAGAAGTTTTGAGCAGGCCTATGGCCTTGGTGTGATGCTTGGAGTACTTCTTCCTTTTAGCAGGCAACAGGAACTTGAGGCAGATCATATTGGCTTAATTCTGATGGCCAAAGCCGGATATGATCCTCGAGGGGCTCTACTTCTTTGGCAGCGTTTAATGAATTCAAATGAGCCAAAACCTCCGGTGTTTCTGTCAACTCACCCGTCTGATGAGGAACGAATCAGGAGGATAAAACTCTTATTGCCGATAGCCCTCCGTTATTACTATTCATCCCAATATGGGGGGAGATACCGTTATGATGGTAACAGGTAGGTTTAGACTTTTACTGGCTATCCTGTTGTTTTCGTTTTTATTCCACCCATTTTGTGCATTTTCTTCCACCAAAATAGGTGTCGCCATTTCCTTGACCGGGAAATACAAAGAACCGGCAACCATGGTTTACCTGGGCTATAAGCTTTGGGAAACACAAGTAAATAAGAATGGTGGCCTGCTGGGTGATAAAGTTAAGCTAATCGTCTATGATGATGAAAGCGATCCCGAAAAGAGTGCTTCCCTTTACAACAAGTTGATTACGAAAGACAAAGTAGACCTGGTTTTGTCTCCGTATTCAAGCTCTATTACATACAGTGTATCGGAAGTGACAGAAAAATATTGCTACCCGCTTCTCATTGCAGGTGCCTCCGACCCCAAGATATGGCAGCGGGGCTACAGGTGCATTTTCGGGATGTATGCCCTGGCAGATCGGTATTTTACTGGTTTTCTTGACATTATAGCCGAGTATGGATTCAGAAAAGTTGTTGTAATTTGTGAAAATGACCGATTTCCACTTAGTGCTGCGGAAGGGGTCGAGAAGTGGAGTGATAGGTTCGGTTTAAAAGTCTTGGAGAAAATTGTTTATCCCAAGGGAAATCCAGGTTTTGTCAATGTTGTGTCACACATAAAGTCGCTTAATCCGGAAGCTGTTGTTCTCTGTGCATATCCTGATGACGTTTACAATTTCATGGAAACCATGAGAAAGGCAAGTTATAGACCCGCTGCATTTGCGGCAACCATTGCACCAACTTTCAAGGAATTCGGAATTAAGCTGGGCCGGTATGCGGAGGGAGTTTTCGGCCCATCTCAATGGGAAGCGAATGCCCGAATTCCATACCCGGGAACCACGAAATTTATCCATGATTTCGAGAAATTCACGAATTTAACGCCTACGTACCATGCCGCGTCCGGATATGCCGCCTGCGAGATTCTTGAAAAAGCGGTTACACAGGCCGGTAGTGTGGATAGGCAAAAGATTACCTCCGAAATCAGGCATCTCGACACCTATACGGTGCTAGGCCGGTTTAAGGTCGATCAATGTGGCGTACAAATTGGACACAACCCGATAACCATTCAATGGCAAAAGGGAAAAAGAGAAATAGTGTGGCCAAGGAAAATGCAAACCGCTAAGCCAATTTTTCCCGGTAGGAATCGGTAGGGACAAAAAGTGAGAAAATTCAGACCCAAAAAGGGTATACTTTATCAGCTTATAATAACAGTGGCTGTTGTTAGCATTGTGGCCGCTTTGCTGATTTCACAAATAGTTAGCAGGTATATCAAAAACAAGTACGAGGAACATTTTCTCGGGAGAGCGAAAGACGTTCTGGAACTCTGTTTTACATCCTGCGATGACGCTTTCCAGTTTCTCCTATCTGAACGCCAAGAAGAACACCAGCAGGTCGTTAAAGCCGTCAAAAAAGACGTTCTCCTCCGGATCAAGAATCTCAGCAAAACAAGGGGAGATTCGGTTCACACCTTCGTCCTGGATCCGATGGGTAGGGTTCTTATTTCTTCCATACCGGTAGGGGAAAGAATAGATGTAGAATATCTCTCGAAAAATCCCACTGCTGGTTTTTCTACATACAAAAAGGTAAGGTTCCGCTCTGAGACAGGCAGAGAATTAATAGGATTCACCAGGTATTTTCCCGGCTGGAGATGGGAGCTTATTGCAGCGGTAGATGTAGAAAAGCTAGTTGCAATATCTAGTCCCGCACAGCAGATTATACTCCTTGGGTTTGCAATAGAAGTATCAATAATTTTTCTGGCCTTCGTTTTGATTTTTTCAAAACGTGTTTATAAGCCTTTAAAAAGTCTGGGAAATGCCACCGAAGAACTTAAAGAAGGGAAGTACAAGCAACTTAACTGGAACAGGGCAGATGAAATTGGATTGCTGGCAAATGCTTTTGATCTCCTTTCTGAAAGCCTGGAGCAGCGAGAAAAAAAGCTGTCCGAGACTCAACGGGCGGTGTTAGAGTCAGAACGTCGATTTCGAGATGTATTTGAAAATGCAAATGATATCATCATCCTTTTGAACGGCAAGGGAGTAATAATCGATATAAACAAGAAGGTCGAGGACCTGCTTGGGATTTCAAAACGAGAAATAGTCGGGAAAAGCCTTTTAGACCTCATGCCAAAAGACTCAGTCTCGGCTGGTTCGGCATTACTTGCTAGAGTAATTGCAGAAGGAAAGGCTAACAACTTTGAGATTCTGCTTAACAGGAAGAACGGAAAACAGGTGCACTTTGAAGCTAGTTGCAAAAAGTACAAGGATGAGAAAAGTGATGATGCTTCCATTATATGCGTGTTGAGGGATATAACGGAGAAGAAAAAGATTGAAAAAGAAATAATTGCCACAAAGAACCTGCTTGAAAATATAATAGAAAATTCCGTTGATGCTTTGATCATACTGGATAGCGATGGGTATATTATAAGGGTAAACGAGAAGTTTAAGGACATCTCCGGCTATGGAGCTACCAGGATAATCGGCAGACATTTCACCGAGCTTCTGCCTGACGACATCGAAGTGGAACCCTTGATTCGAGAGATAGAAGAAAAGGGGCTGCTCGTTGAAAAAGAACTGACGGCCAAAATCAGTACTGGTGAATATATACCGATAGAATTGTCGGCCAAAAGAATTTACGATGCGAACCGCGATCACCATGCCACAATTGTTGTGGCCAGGGATTTGAGAGAGAAAAAGAATCTTCAGGATCAGCTCCTAAGGGCCCAAAAAATGGAAGCAATAGGAACCCTGGCTGGTGGAATTGCTCATGATTTTAATAACTTGCTTACAGCCGTAAAAGGTTTTACCCAGATCATGCTCCTAACAGTGCCGGAAGATTCCGAAGACAGGCAGTACCTTGAACAGATTGAGCACGCTGCTAACAGGGCATCCGACTTGACAAAGCAGTTGCTTACCTTCAGCCGTAGAGTAAGGAGTGAGAAACAACCTGTTGAGTTAAACAGGGAGATAAGAGAAGTTGAAAAGCTCCTCCAGCGCACTCTCCCAAAGATGATCCGGATTCAAACCCATCTGACAGATAAGCTGACGCTAATTAACGCAGATCCTTCCCAGATAGAGCAGATACTGATGAACCTTGCCGTCAATGCCAGGGACGCCATGCCGGAAGGTGGAGTGCTCAAGATTGGCAGTGATGTAGTTTACCTTGACCAGGAGCATTGCAAAAGGCATTTAAAACTTAAACCCGGTGAATATGTTATGTTGTGGGTTGAAGACAGTGGCATTGGAATGAAACCGGAGACAAAAGATAGGATTTTTGATCCGTTTTTTACAACAAAAGAGGTGGGTAAAGGCACGGGACTGGGTTTGGCTATGGTGTATGGAATTGTTGAAAGCCACGATGGTCACATATTGTGTTATAGCGAAGAAGGGAAAGGGACTGTCTTTAAGATTTACTTTCCTTCTTATAGGGATATTAAGAAAGTGGGTGAGAAAGGCGGTGGCGAGGACAAAGAAGAATTTCCAAGGGGAGAAGGGACTATTCTAGTGATTGATGATGAGGAAAGCGTGAGGAAACTGAGCGTGGAATTGCTCAAAAACTACGGCTACAAGGTTGTAACTGCAAGGGACGGTGAAGAAGGGATTCGAATATACCGAGAACTACAGGAAGAGATAGACCTTGTGATACTCGATTTTATTATGCCCGGGATGGGTGGAGACAAATGCTTGGAAAAACTGATAGATATAAACAAGGATGTTAAAGTTATTCTTGCAAGTGGTTTTGCCATGAATCAATCTTTGAGAAAGTTACTAGAAAATGGAGCCCAGGGTTTTATCAGTAAACCTTTTAGCCTAAAAGAACTTTTGAAAATCATAAAAGAAACCCTCTATGACGAGAGCCCTCCTGGGGGAAAACGGGCTGCTTATCAATGACTAGAATTGTAAGGTGGCAGAGAAAAGCTTTTCATACCACAGGAACAAGATTTTCATTTGGAAGAAATTCTGACAAATAGAGTTATCCACTCTGTAATGGAATCTCAGTACTCGATGCCCTTCTGGGCCTTTAATCCTTTCGACGCATAAGGATGTTTTATCGTTTTCATCTCAGTAACGAGATCGGCAAAGTCGACCAACTCCTGCGGTGCGCCTCGACCGGTTATAATCAAGTGAAGATTCTCTGGTTTTTTTCTGAGCACACTAAGCACATCTTCACACTTTAAAAAACCGTACTGAAGAACATAATTAAGTTCATCTAGCACAATCAGGTCAAAATACCCTGAAAGTATGTCTTCCGAAGCTTCCTTCCAGCCTTTTTTTGCTAAGTTTATGTCTTCTTCTATATCCTTGCTTTTCCACGTAAAGCCTTTCCCCAGCGCCTCTACTTGAACCCCCAAGTTCTGAAGGGTCTTTTGCTCTCCTGACCTTGAGGCGGTCTTTATAAATTGAAAAATTTTTACCCTGAATCCGTGTCCAAGCGCTCTAATTATACCGCCCAGAGCAGCCGATGTTTTTCCTTTACCGTCTCCGGTATAAACAATTACCAATCCCTTTCTTGAATCTCGAGGCCCCATTTTGTTCTACTCCTGTGCACCCCTTATGGCCCAAACGCCGGCTATGAAAAACACAATTCCGAAACAAAAGGTTATGCCCAGGGCATTCCATGGCATTGGCTTGCCGAGGGCGGCAGCCCTAATTGCTATTGTTGCGTGGCTGAGGGGGAGCATTTTCACGGTGTAATAAGCCCAAGCGGGAAGCGTTTTTAGTGAAAAGAATGTACCACATAGGAAGGCCATGGGTGTAATAACAAAGTTTGTGAGCATGGCTTGATCGGCGTGAGACTTCACAAGCATTGAAGTAATTAGAGCCAGGGAACTGAAGGCAAAGGTATTCCCCAGGACTGCCAAAAAAAATAGAATTCCAAGGTTGAGGTGCACCCCGAAAAAAAGTGCCAGAACTACTATTACGGCACTTGCAATAAGCCCCCTCAAGATTCCTCCCAGAACCTCACCTGCCGCAATAGCCAGGTTGGATACGGGCGCTGCCTGGAACTCCTCGAAAATTTTCCAGTAAAACCGTGCTATGTTTATCTCGCTTGAAATAGCGAAGCTTCTATTCATGCTGCTCATCGCTACCAAACCGGGAATAAGAAACGAAAGGTAATTCATTCCCTCAACAGTTATCTTTTGCCCGATACCCCAGCCAAATGCAATAAGATACAAAAGAGGTGATACGGAAAAAGAAACAAGCATCTTGACGATTCTTTTTCTTATTATAAGGAGTTCTCTTAGGAATACCCCCAGAAAGCCTTTCATTCTTTAACTCTCCTTCCGGTAAGTTTCACGAAAACATCCTCCAGATTTGCATTCCTGACAGTGGCCGGGAGATCCAGCCCGGCAACAAAGTCCCCTGCCTCTTTTCGTGTTGTAAAGAAGTAACTCGTAAGCTGATCATCTTCCAGCACATCTACCACTATTTTGCCGGCAGAGGCGATAAGAGATTTTGGCTTGTCAAGGGCTATCAGTTTTCCTCGATCAATAATGCCAACTCGTTCACACAAGTTTTCAGCTTCCTCGATGTAATGGGTAGTCAAAAATATGGTCGCCCCTTCCTGGTTTATTTTCTTTAAAAGCCCCCATAATTGACGCCTCACGGTGGGATCTAACCCTACAGTAGGCTCGTCGAGAAAGATGACTTCTGGTTTATGGAGTAGTGCCCGGGCTATCATAAGCCGTCTTTTCATTCCTCCGGAGTAGTTTTTCACAAGCCTATAACGGTGTTTGTCCAAGCCGACGAAAGCCAGGAGATAATCTGCCTGTTGCCTCATGAATTTCTTGTTCATGTTGTAGAGTAAGCCATGAATCTGAAGGTTCTCCCAGGCGGTAAGTTCCATGTCCAGGTTAATCGCCTGGGGCACAACCCCGGTGTGTTTTTTTGCCTCGATCGGATTCTTTATTATGTCGATACCCTTTATCAGGGCAGTACCAGAAGTAGGTCTGGCAAGAGTGGTTAGAATCTTAACCGTAGTTGTTTTTCCGGCACCGTTGGGTCCTAAATAACCGAAAAACTCACCTGTCTTTACGTGCAAGTTCAATCCCTCAAGGGCAACGGTATCGCGATATTTCTTGTAAAGGTCAACTATTCTTATCAAGCGGAACCTCCATTTGAGAAAGAATGCGACATGTACCGGAAATGGCAGATATAGCTCAGATTGCAAGCTATGACAATGATGAATTGTTGGCCTGTTTTGTTGGTGAGCCTAAAGAACGATCAACAGATCCTAGGAAATTGCTCTCCGCTTAAAAGCCCGACCACCCGGTGACCCTTTATACTGGTTTTTAGCAAAACCCTGCTTTCGGGTTCCTGAACAACCTCGCCGATAATAACTGAATTCTTGCCCAGCGGGTGTGTTTTCATGACTTCTAGTACTTTTTCAGCATCATCACCGTCGACGAAGACCACGACTTTACCCTCGTTTGCCAGGTAAAGTGGATCAAAACCGAGGAGGTCACAAGCGGTTCTAACTTCTTCCCGAACGGGTATTTTGTCTTCTTCGATAATAATTCCCACCCTTGAAGCCCCGGCGATTTCATTAAGCACCGTTGCGAGCCCGCCCCTGGTAGGATCCCGCATGCATTTAATCTTTCTCGAAACTGACAAGATAGCTGCCACGAGACCTGAAAGGGGTGCACAGTCGCTTTTTACCTCTCCTTGAAGGTCAAATTCTCCTCTAGCGAGAAGTACCGCCATCTCGTGGTCACCAATAAAACCGTTTATAATCACTGCATCACCGGCTGCCACGCTTGAACTGGAAAGGTTAACGTCATCTTGTATTTTTCCCACCCCTGCAGTAGTTATGAATAGATTATCCGCGGCACCTTTTTCTACTACCTTCGTGTCACCTGCAACAATGGAAATACCTGCATCCCTGGCAGCAAGCTTCATTGAGTTTACGACCCTATCCAGGGTCTCAATGGGTAGTCCCTCTTCAATGATAAACGAAGCCGACAGATAAAGAGGTTTTGCACCCATCATGCAAAGGTCGTTTACTGTCCCACAAACGGAAAGTGTCCCGATGTCCCCGCCGGGGAAAAAGAGAGGTTTAACAACAAAAGCATCCGTCGTAAAATCTAGCCTTCCACCGTCGGCCTCAAATACGGCGCTGTCTTCAAGCGCGTCAAGTATCCGGTTGTCAAACCGGGGAAGGAATACCTCACGAACAAGTTCAATGCTTAGTTTTCCGCCTGCCCCGTGGGCGAGCATTATTTTGTCCTTATTCATCCCTGTACTCCGGCGTTAGTTTCCGTATTTATAGTAGGCGGCACAGCTCCCTTCGGATGATACCATGCAAGGACCTACTGGATTCTCAGGTGTACATCTTTTCCCGAAAAGAGCACATTGAGTCGGAACCCTAATCCCCTGAAGAATTTCTCCACAAATGCACCCCGGGGGTTCATTTTCCGGCATTATAGGAATGTCAAAGTGTTTTCTGGCATCAAAAGGAGCGTATTTGTCTTTCAATTTGAGTCCGCTATCCTGAATTATGCCAAGCCCCCTCCACCTCGAATCACGCACCTTGAATACTTCGCGTAGTACTTCCATGGCCTTTACGTTGCCCTCAGGTGTTACGGCTCGCCGGTACTGGATCTCTATTTCACTTCTGCCTTCACTTTTTTGCCGAAGAAGCATCAGCAGCCCCTGAAGAATATCAATGGGTTCAAAACCGGTAACGACACCGGGAGCATGGAAGCGCTCGGCAATGAACCTGTAAGGTTTCGTACCTATTATGACACTAACGTGACCAGGTAATATAAAACCATCTATCGACGTCTTTTTGTCACTTAAAAGTGCTTCCATGGCCGGCGGAATGAGTCTCATGGACGATAGAACAAAAAAGTTCTTTAGACCTCTTCGGTTTGCTTCCTTGATGGCAATCGCTATCGGTGGAATCGTTGTTTCAAACCCAACGGCAAAAAGAATTACCCTGGAAAACCTTTCTCTTTCGGCAAGCAGGACCGCATCCATAGGAGAGAGAATAATTTTTACCCTTGCACCTTCCGCCCTTGCCTGGAGAAGGGAGCCCTCATTGCCCGGAACTCTCATCAAATCTCCAAAGGTTGCCAAAATGACATTGTCCTTTTTAGCCAGATATATTGCTTCGTCTATTTCAGCCATCGGAGTTACACATACGGGGCAACCGGGTCCCGAGATGACTCTCAGGTTACCCGGTAATATGCTACGGATCCCCGAACGAAAAATGGCCACGGTGTGAGTACCACAGACTTCCATGAAAGAATAATTTTGGCTGGTGTGAGATTGGATGGCTTTTACAAGTTTATCGAGTATTTCTTTATTGTCTACCTTAGATTTCCGATTCAATGTACTTTTCTCCGATTTCCTTGAAGAGTTCCAGGGTAATGAGAGCATCTTCCTCGTCTAACTTTTGAATCGCAAAACCTACATGGACAAGTACATAGTCGCCGATCCCCGCCTCAGGGCAAAGATGCATACTTACGGTTCTCTTAACCCCTCCAAAATCTACCTCAGCCGTACTTGTTTCTTTGTCAATGGTAACAACTTTTCCAGGTATTCCTAGGCACATTTGATTCTACTCCCCGTAGTTTAAAACTCCATAGTAAGCTTGCCCAAGTGAAATTCCTCCGTCATTTGCCGGCACCTTTTGATTGATATACACCTTGAAACCTTTTTCTTCCAATATTTGCACCGCTAATTCAAGTAGAAAATGATTTTGAAATACACCACCGCTAAGCACAATTTCGGAGTACCCTGTGAGATCCCTCATCTTGCTTGCCGTATCCCCAATAATTCGAGCCATCGTGAGATGAAAGCGTCCCGATATAACATCCGTTCCGACGTGGTTCTTGATGTCGTTTATTACATCTTCGAATATCGGGTCTGGGTCAACTATAAAAGAACTATCCTTTTGTTCGATGCTATATGAATAAAAGTGAGTCTCGGGGACTGCAAGTTGTTCGAGTTCTATTGCGGCCTGGCCTTCATAGTTTATCTTGCTACGAACTCCCAGAAGAGCGCTTACTGCATCAAAAAGACGTCCCGCACTGGAGCAAAGGGGGGCATTATGGCCCAATTGCATGCTTTTCTTTAGGACTTCCCAGTCACGATGGTTGATGTTCCTGCAGAAAGGAAGATCAAACTTATCCCACTCCGTACCGATAGTACGTTCTAGGTAGGCTGCCGCTATCCTCCACGGTTCTCGAATCGCCCTTTCGCCGCCGGGCAATCTGATGTAGCGTAAATGTCCTAGTCTTTCAAAGGTTGAGGTGTCGACTTTCAGGAATTCACAGCCCCAGATTGTTCCATCGGTACCGTAGCCCGTACCATCCATGATAATTGCAACCAAGGGGCTTGTGAGATTGTATTCCGCCATGCAACTTAGAGCGTGGGCGTAGTGGTGCTGTATGCCGATTCTGGGAATGTCGAGAGACAGGGCATACTGGGTAGAAAGATAATCTGGGTGAAGATCGTATACCACTGCTTCAGGATTGATCTCAAATAGTTTCTTGAAATGCTCGATACCTTGTTCAAAGGCCGTAAAGGTTTCCCAGTTTTCCAGGTCTCCCACATGATGGCTGATAAAAGCGTAATTGCCTTTTGTAAGACAGAAGGTATTCTTTAGCTCTGCACCACACGAAAGCACCGATGAGGCCTGTTTTCCCAGTTTGACCGGAAAGGGTACGTAACCTCTGGCTCGCCTGAAGAATGTTTTGCCATTCCTGAAAGGTTTAATTACGGAGTCATCACAACGGATATAGATGTCCCTGTCATTTATAAGAAAATAGTCTGCTATGTTATGCAGGCGTTTCAGGGCTTCATTATTAGTAAAAACTATGGGTTCATCGCTCAGGTTGCCGCTGGTCATGACAAGTGTTTCCGGCCCGTAAGAAAAAATCAGGTGGTGAAGAGGAGTGTACGGGAGCATTATTCCTAGGAATCGGTGCCCTGGAGCCACGGAAGGTGAGACAAGGTTGTCATCTCTGCGTGGAAGGATAACTATCGGACTTTGAGGACTCTGGAGTATCTCGGATATTTCATCACCGAATTTGCATAACTTCCTTGCCACTGAAATATCCCTACACATTATGGCGAAAGGCTTGTCTTCGCGGTATTTCCTTTTCCTCAGTTCTGAAACCGCCTTTTCATTGTAAGCGTCGCAAGCTAGGTGAAATCCACCAAGTCCCTTTATGGCGACGATTTTACCCGCTTCCAGCAATCTAGCTGTTTCCTCTACGGGGTTCGGTGTCTCTATTGCTTTCCCAGTTTTGTCAATAAGTGTTACATGCGGGCCACAATCGGGACACGCTACCGGCTGGGCATGAAACCGACGGTTCAAAGGGTCTTCGTATTCAACACGGCATTTATCGCACATTTCAAACTGCGCCATGGTGGTATGCGGGCGATCATACGGAATATCTTTTATTATGGTGAACCGGGGTCCACAGTTAGTGCAGTTTATAAATGGATACCCGTATCTCCTATCAGCGG
>Ga0256841_1003518_pt1 | contig 11664 bp, 13 predicted proteins | sample 356308metaG_FD_185971 | JGI IMG/M metagenome (GOLD analysis project Ga0256841, IMG submission 185971) | Hydrothermal vent microbial communities from Mid Atlantic Ridge, Atlantic Ocean - 356-308 | ecosystem: Environmental > Aquatic > Marine > Hydrothermal vents | place: Atlantic Ocean: Mid...
AGTAGACATTGCCCTGGATGTAGCAGCTAGTGAATTTTTTGTTGATGGCCAGTATAAGGCGAATGGCGAAGCCAGAGAGGATACCCTGGAGTATGATTTAGGTTTTAAAATGGACGAAAGGAACTATAAGTCCACCGAGGAGATGATCGAAATTTATAAAAAATTAGTAGAAAAGTATCCAATTATTTCCATAGAAGATCCTTTTGATCAAACAGATTTTAAGGCTTTTGCTAAATTGAAAAAAGAATTAAGTGAACAGAAAATACAAATTGTGGCCGATGATTTAACGGTTACTAATCTGACTAGAATTAAAACTGCCATTAAGGAAGAATCTTGCAATGCACTATTGCTAAAATTAAATCAAATTGGTACAGTGAGTGAGTCTATAGAATCATTTAAAATGGCTAAAAAAGCTAATTGGGAAGTGATGGTTTCTCATCGTTCAGGGGAAACAACTGATGATTTTATAGCTGATTTTGCCGTTGGTGTTGGGGCTGGACAAATAAAATCTGGAGCAACGGCTCGAGGAGAGAGGGTTTGTAAATACAATCGTTTGCTGGCAATCGAAGCTTTAATTAAAAATTAAGAATTAAGAATTATGGCGATGAAAAAAGTAATTTGTGTTGGTTCGGCGACGAGGGATATTTTTTTGAGGGTAAATATTGATGATAGGCAACCAGAAAAAATTTGTTTGTCGGCCGGAGAAAAAATTTATACTGATGATTTTAGAGAAACCGTTGGAGGAGGAGCGGTTAATGTAGGGGCTGGTTTAAAAAAACTAGGTTTCCGTTCTTTTGTATTTGCACGAACAGATAAAAGTTGGACGGGCAAGTGGATCCAAAAACAAATTGGTAAGTTAAAACTGAAAAAGAATTATATGCAACAGACTGGCAAAATTCCTAGTGAAACATCGGTAATAATTGCCGACAAAGTAGAGCAAGACCGAACAATTTTGCGTAGTGGGGATGCAGTGGAAAATTTTAATCTTTTAAAGGCTTGTCAAAAATTTAGAGAGAGTGTTGATTGGCTTTATGTAAGTTCTCAAAAGAAAAATCATCTAGACAATTTGGATATTTTAACAAATTTTGCTAAAGAAAAACGAGCCAATATTGCTTTTAATCCCTCTAGCTATCAGATTAAAAATAATGCTGATGAAGTTTTAAATAAGTTGCAAAATATTCATATTTTATTCGTTAATTTAGATGAAGCAGTGGACTTGCTTGGTGAAAATATAGAAACTTATCGCCAAAAGAGTGAAATATTAGAAAACAAAATTAGAGAATTGTTTGATAAATTTTTAAATTTTGGAGTGAAAATAATGGCTTTAACGGATGGTGCTCGTGGGGCTTGGGCAGGTAGTATTGTTGATGGTGAAACGGTAATTTTCCATTTGCCTGCCGAAGAAATAAAAAAGGTGGCCGATACCACCGGAGCAGGAGATGCTTTTGTTAGTGGATTCTTGGGGTCTTTTATAAACGATGAAAGTGAATTAGAGATGAAATTTGTTACAAAGTTACAACGAGCTTTAGTAGGAGGCCTTGCCAGTAGTTCAAGTGTTATTTCAGAAGTTGGAGCCATTAATGGCTTTTTAAAACCGGGGCAAATAAAAAGACAAATTAAAAAAGTAATAAAACGTATTAAAGAAATATAAAATTTTAGATAAATGGGTATGAGAAAAAATAGTGTAGGAACAATATTAGTAGTCTTATTTTTATTAAGCCCATTTTTTGTGTTGGCCAAAAGCTGCTTGGTGGATAAATCCGAAACACAAAGTGATGTTTATAAGACAATAAATAAATCTTTGGAAGATGGCTGTAATTTTATTACGGTTGCACCAGGAGAATATGCTGAAGATATCAATATTAAAGATGGAGTAAAAATAAGTGGAATTAATAAAGAAGTTGTTATTGAAGGAACTGTCACAATGAATGGAGAGTCTGGTTTAAAAGGTGTGCATATTGACAATCCTAGAACACAAGATTCTAATGGCAGAACCATTGGAGTTAAAATAGAAAAAGGTGCCAAGGCCATTCTTTATAATATTGAGGTGTCAAACGCTGACATTGGTGTAGAGAGTTCCGAGGGAAGCCAGTTAACTGTGATGGATTCGAAAATGTATAAAAATAATAAGGCTTTTTATATTAGACGAGGAACAACCGTTGATATTAGAAATAATGAGGTTGTAGATAACGATGAGGAAGGTATTGATGTTAGGGCTAAAATAAATGGGAGTATAAATGGGAATAAAATAATTAGAAATGGAGAAGGAGGCATAGAGATAGTTATGGGAGAGTCAAAAATGAAAATTGTTAATAATATTATCAATGATAATCATGCTAGCGGGATTGCGTTGCAATTTTACAAAGATAATAGTGGACTGGGTGATTTTTTAATAGGAGGCAATGAACTGATGAGAAATGGTAATCAAGGAATTACTTGTAAACGACCCAGTGGAGGTAAAACTGTAAAACAGTATTGGGCAAAATCAACAAAATTTGAATACAACAGAATATGGAATAACAAGAGGGGAATTATTCATAGTGGATGTAAATTTAATGGTCCTAAAAAATGGAAAGCTAGCAGAACAAAAAAAGTACAAGAGCAATTAATGACAAAATTAGAAAAGTTAAAAACACTTCATAGGGAAATGTCTGATAAAGATTTATCAAAAATTATAAATAAACAAATAGGCAATAAATTCTCTTCTGAAGATAAAGATGATTGGCAACAACAAAAGATTGATGGAGAAAGAAAGAAAAAGATAGATAAAATTGTTGATGCCTATTTATGGGATTATGATAATAATGTAGAAAAAGAAAAGAATATCATAGAGAAATCTTCAAAAATTAGGGAATTTTTTCTGGGGCCTAATACAAAAATATTAAAAAGACTAAAGAATAATTTAGATAAGTATAATTCGGATATGGAGACGTTACAGGAAATAATACACGAAATAAGAACAGGGTATATTTTAGATGATGCTTCAAAACAAATAGAAGAATTTAAAAGGTTAAATGAATTGCAAAAGGTTTATAATCAATATCAAGAAAGATTTGGAATATGGACTTGGGTTAAATCGTTATTTTAAAAAGTAATTATAATAAAATGGAAAATCAAAAAAAAGAAGAAGAAAAAAAGATTGATCTGTCGATCGTTGTACCAGTCTACAATGAGGAGGGAAATGTTAAAGAGCTACACAGAAAAATCGTTGAAGCTTGTGATAAACTTGGGAAAAGTTATGAAGTTATTTTTGTTGATGATGGTTCTACGGATAAAACCGTAGAAATATGTAAAGGTCTATCAAATTTAACTTTAATTGAGTTGAGGAAAAATTTTGGTCAAACAGCTGCTTTTGATGCTGGATTTAAACATTCCAGTGGAAAACAGATTGTTACTATGGATGGGGATTTGCAAAATGACCCAGCGGATATTGGTTTATTATTGGACAAGGCAAAGGAAGGTTATGATGTAGTTTCTGGCTGGCGATTTAAACGTAAAGATTCCTTTTCAAAAAAGTTTTTTTCTCGAACTGCAGATAAATTAAGAAAGATACTTTTGAAGGACAGTATTCATGATTCCGGTTGTAGTCTAAAGGTTTATGATGGAGATGCCTTAAGAAGTGTTGATTTATTTGGAGAAATGCATCGTTTTATTCCAGCAATCTTAGAACTTGATGGATATAAAGTTGGGGAAGTTAAAGTTTCGCATCATCCACGAATTCACGGAGAGACTAAATACAACTGGAAGCGGTCGATCAAAGGATTTGTAGATATGATATCAATTTGGTTTTGGCGTAAATACGCTTCGCGACCGTTACATTTTTTTGGGGGGAATGGAATATTGCTGATATTTTCAGGAGGTTTAGTTCTTGCTTGGATGATCTTGGAAAAAATACTTTTTAATGAATCTCTATCAGATCGTATTTGGCCATTAATGGGGGTATTTTTAATTATGCTTGGCGTACAATTTTTTGTCTTTGGACTTTTAGCGGACATTCTTATTAAAAATTATTATAAGGGTGGTCACCGAATGAATTATTCTATTGGAAAGATTACTAAACAATAGTTAATCTGTTTATGAAAAGAATTTTATTTTTTAATTATGAGTATCCCCCTTTGGGGGGTGGAGCAGCTAATGCTACTAAATATATTTTAGAAGAATATTCTAAAAGAAATGATTTAGTGGTTGATTTGGTTACTTCATCTATTAATGATGAATATGTTCAAAATAAAATTAGTAAGAATGTCACAATTCATAGATTACCCATTGGAAAAAACTCAGAAAATTTAAATTATCAAAGTAAGGGAGAATTAATAAAATACACTTGGAAAGCTTATTTTTTTGCTAGGAAATTAATTAAAAAAAATAATTATGATTTAACCCACAGTTTTTTTACTGTTCCGACTGGAGTGTTATCGTTAATATTTAAATGGCAATTTAAATTACCCTATATTGTTTCTTTAAGAGGTTCTGATGTTCCTGGGTATAGTGAAAGATTTGATAAGCTATATAAATTTATCACACCCATTATTCATAAAATTTGGCATCAAGCAAAATTTGTAGTGACTAATAGTAAGGGGTTAACGGAATTAGCTAAAAAAAGTGATCCTCAACAAAAATTTCTGGAAATCTTTAATGGAATTGATACAACTTTTTATCAACCAAATAAAAGAACTCTGGAAGATAAAAAAAGGGAGTTTAGAATTTTACTGGCTTCACGGTTAACCAGAAGAAAAGGTTTTAACTATGCTATTGATGCTTTTGCAAGATTGGTTAAAAAATATCCACAAATAAAAATACAAATTGCCGGTGGAGAAGGTAATGCTATGGCAGAATTAAAAGAGCAAGTTAGGAAATTAAAACTCGCTGATAAAATAAATTTTAGTGGGTTATATACCAAGGAAGAATCTCCAGCAATATATAATTGGGCGGATATTTTTGTAATGCCTTCTCTTAATGAAGGGATGAGTAATAATTTATTAGAAGCTCTGGCTTCGGGGTTACCAGTATTAATGACACCCACTGGTGGGGCGGAGGAATTGGTTATTGATGGAAAAAATGGTTATTTAATTAAAATGAAAGATGTTGATTCCATCGTAGAAAAAATATCACTGCTTATTGATAATTTACAGAAATGTGAAATTCTTGGGGTGAAAAGTAGAGAAATCGCTGAAAATATGAGTTGGTTCAGCGTGGCAGAGGAATATATTAATCTTTATAATAAAATAGATGTGTAAGAATAATATTTGTAAGACAATTTTAAAATTTGTAGTGATGACTGTATTGGTATTCTTTTTAATTCAGCAGGTCAATTGGAAAGAAGTATGGGGTTATTTAAAAAATATGCGACCATTTTTTCTTTTTTTATCTGTTTGTTTTTATTTAGTCGGCATTATAATTAGCGCTCGGAAATGGCAAGTTTTAAGTATCTTTAAAAATTTTCAAAAATCTTATTATTTTTATTTTAAAACTTATCTTCTGGGTACTTTTTTAAATAATTTTTTCCCGTCATTTATTGGAGGCGATGCTTATCGCATCCATAGTTTAGGAAAGTTTGATAAAAGATTTAAGGATAGCTCTTTAACAGTTGTAATTGATAGAATTAGTGGTCTCTTGGGGATAGTAGTTTTGGCAGCTTTTTTTGGTATTTTAAATTATAAAAATATTATAAATAATCAAACTGTATTTTGGCTGGTAATTGCAATGATGATTGTGAGTATCGCTTTCTTTATGGGAGCTTTGTTCTTTAATTCAAGAATTGCTCAGATATTAATTAATTATTTTCCAAATAAAATAAAAATTTTTATTAAGCAGCTGGGAGAATTTAGGAGAAAAAAAATATTTTTCAAGACAATAAATTATTCGTTTCTGTTTGTTTTTGTGGGCGTGACCTTAGCTAATTATATGCTTTTTCTAGCTTTGAATATTAAATTGTCATTTTTTGATTTTTTAAGTGTTACTTTTTTAGCCAACATCATTGCTTCCATCCCAATTAGTGTTGGAAATATTGGGGTTAAGGAATTGGCCTATATTTTACTTTTTGGTATTTTTGGGGTAGACACTAGTGCTGCTGTTACTGTTGTCGTTGTTGCGCGTGTTTTGCAAATATTGATTAGTTTAATAGCCATACCTTTTTATATCCAAAACAAAAAATAATTTAGACATTTAATATCTAAGCGTTTTAATTAGTAGAAATATTTTGATAACTGTTATATAATAAAAGTATAACATTGTTACTTAATTAAGTTATAATAAGATGATTAAAAATAATAAAAATAAATACGAAATAATAGTTCACGGTCGGGGAGGACAAGGAGCAAAAACAACGGCGGAGCTTTTAGCTCAAGCGGGATTAAAAGCTGGTAAATTTGTGCAGGCTTTTCCAGAATTTGGTCCAGAAAGAAGTGGGGCACCTTTACGTACTTTTGTACGAATAGCCGACGAATTTATTCGTTCCCATGAGCCGATTGTCTCTCCAGATGTAGTCTTAATTTTAGATGAAGGATTGTTGAATACTCAAAAGGTTAATGAGAATATTTATTTGGCAAAATTGGTAATTATTAATACTAAAAAATCACTAGAAAAAATTACAGAAATTTTACAAAAAAATGAAAATTTTCAAGAAAAATTTTTAGGAAAAGTAGTACCGATTGATGCTAGCGGTATTGCTGAAAAAATTATTGGACAAAATCGTCCCAATACGGTTATTTTAGGAAAATTTGCTGAGATGAATGACGTTATAAATGTTGAAGATGTTATCAAGGCTTTTGAAGATAAATACAAAACTAAAATTGGTGAAGAAATCACAGCTAAAAATGTGAAAGCAATAAGGATGGCGGGGCAATAGTGAATTACCAATTATGAATTGTGAGATGTTAACTAATAACTAATTGTATGAAACAACTAATTAAGAATAAAAAAGAAAATTACCCCCAGACGGGGGAGTGGAAAACGGAAATGCCGGTGATTTCTGATAAGTGTATTGCTTGCGGGAAGTGTATTCGTCATTGTCCAGAGGCCACAATGTTTATGGGAGAAATTGGTGGAAAGAAACGAGCAGGAGTAAAATATGATTTTTGTAAAGGTTGTGGAGTTTGTGCCGAGGTTTGTCCAGTCAAGGCGATTACAATGATTAAAAAAAATAAATAGATGGAATTATGGATTCTGCTTAAAATTATTTTAGAATTTTTCTTGTTTGGTTTTATGGCTTGGTGGGGATCTGGTCTGGACAATTTTATTTTTTTGATTATTATTTTGAAAAATAAAAATGTTAAGCAGCAATGGTGGATGTTTTTTGCAATTATGCTAGCCGTTTTGTTGGTTTTAATATCAGCCGAGGGTTTAATTAAAATTGGAAATTTTGTTTTTTCCAATTTCCCAATATACAAACTTATTGGACTATTATTAATTGGTATTGGATTAGGTGATTTAAGAGGTCTTTTTTTAAAAAAGAGGTTGAATAAAAGAAATAGGATTGAGAAAAGGAGGCGAAATATTAAATTATTTATGGTAGTATTGTTATTTTTTTTGATTAATAGTTTAGATAATTTGGTTGTTACCATGGCGGTTTTTTCGGCTAATCAAGAATGGATTAAAATAGTTTTTTATAGTAATGGTTTTATTTTAGGAGCGATATTATCTTTTTGGTTGGCCTTAAAATTTGATTATATTATTCAAAAAATTAAATGGTTACAGTTTTTAGCGCCGACTGTTTTAATTATAATAGGAGTTTTAATATTTTTTAATGTGCCATAGTATCATTTTTAATTTTGCAATGATTTCTAATAACAAAATTATCAAGATACAGTTTGAAACAATTTTATTTAAATTAAAATAATTCCATTAAAACATTTAGCCATTAAATCATTCATTGAAAATTTTAAATTAAAAATTGAAAATTAAAGCGGTAGAGTTTAAGTAATATATATTTAAAATATAAAATTATGATAAAACAACAAAATAATAAAAAAAAGAAATATTTAGCTTTGACTGGTGGTTATGCTGTTGGTGAAGCTTTGCGACAAATTGATCCTGATGTGATGCCGGTTTATCCTATTACCCCTCAGACACCAATAATTGAAGCTTTTGCTAAAAAAGTGGCGGATGGTTTGGCTCAGACGGAAATTATTAGGGTGGAATCAGAGCATAGTGCTATGAGTGCTTCTATTGGTTCTTCGGCGGCTGGAGCTCGAACGATGACTGCTTCCAGCTCTCAAGGAATTATGTATATGATGGAAGTTATTCCAGTGGCAGCTGCCATGCGGTTACCAATAGTGATGGTGGTAGCTAATCGAGCAATTTCTGGAACAATTAATATTCACAATGATCATTCCGATGCTATGGCTATGCGTGATTTTGGTTGGGTGCAAATTTTTGCGGAAACTGTGCAGGAGGCTTACGATGATACTTTTATTGCTTTAAGAGTAGCTGAGCAAGCTAAACTGCCGGTGGCACCAAATTTAGACGGATTCTTTATAACTCACAGTGTGGAGAATGTGGAGCTTTTAGACGACAAGGTTGTACAAAATTTTGTCGGCGAATACCAGCCAAAATCTGGAGAATATTTATTTGATTTTGATAACCCAGTGACTATGGGGCCATTAACTTTACAAAATAGTTATATGGAAGTGCGGAAAGAATTATATGATGCTATGAAATTTGTGCCGAAGATTTTTAGAGAGGTTACTGATGCCTTTGTGAAAATTTCTGGGAGACAGTATGATTTTATTGAAGAGTACAAGACAGAAGATGCAGAGAAGGTTATTGTGGCTATGGGGTCAATTTGTGGAACGGTGAAAGAAGCTATTGATAATTTACGAGAACGAGGGCAGAAAGTTGGCTTGGTTAAAATTAGATTATTCAGACCATTTCCCTATGAAGTTGTTGGGCAAGCTTTGCAAAATGCCAAAGAAGTAATAGTGATGGATAAAAATATGTCTATGGGCGTTCGACAAGTTTTAGAAAGTGATGTGGTGCAGTCTTTAGGTTCCAACGAAAAGGTGAGAAGTATCGTCTATGGACTAGGCGGAAGGGATGTTTTTGTAAAAGAAATTGAGGAAATGGTGGGAGAATAATTAAGAATTGATAATTGATAATCGAAAAGTTTGATATAAGCTTAGAATAATTAATTAGAAACATGGAGAAATTAAATATTAGATCAGATGGAGAAAACCCAGTAGCTAAAATTTTGAGTAATTTAGCTCCAACACCATTTGAATATGAAGGGATTAAGTTTGCTTCTGTTGAGTCTGCTTTACAGGGTATTAAATTCAAAGATGAAAATATACAAAAAGAAGTTTTTGCTATGACAGGATTGCAAGCATTAAAAACTGGAAGAAAAATAACTAATAGTATTGACGAAACAAAAAACACAAAACATTATTATGTGTATTGGAAAGGTAAAAAAATGCCATACAACGGAACGGAGCATAGAGAATTAGTACTAAATTTTATTAGAGAAAAGATTAAACAAAATAAAGAAGTCCAGAAAGCATTATTAGATACTAAAGATTTTTTTATTTATCATGACGTTGGAGAAGAATCTCCTAACACATCGTTGCCGGAGAAAGTATATATAAAAATGCTCTTAGAGGAAAGAGCAAAACTTGAAAATGAGAACAAATAAAATATAAGAGACAAGATAGAAAGTATATATCAAATATATTATTAACCAATAAATTAAAACAAAAGTATGTCATTAAGATTTGATGGAACAAAAGCAATGCGGGAAGCTCAAAGAGTAAGTACAGCTGATGACAAAAAGAGAGGTCGTCAAGAATACTCTTGTGTAGATTCAGATCTGGACGATTTTGACGATGGGAGCTGGAGGGAGACGGCATATATCAACACTTTTCATCATGTTATTGATGATTATAATTCCATAAAGGATTATGTAGAAATTGTTTTGGAGAAAAAAAGGGGAAAAGCAGTCGGTATCGATTTTGGCGGATTGGGAATTAATGTATTTAAGGGTTTTACACCTGGTTTTTTCGAGAAAAGTATTGGAGTGAGTTTGTCTGATCATAGAACGAATAATGGAAGGCTATATAGAATTGATAAAAAAATATATGATGATGGACGAGAGCATAAGATAATTATCGGTAATATATTTGATACAAAAGTTTATAAAAAAATTGATAAAATATTGCAAGGTAAAAAAGTAGATTTTATCGTAGAAAGAATGTACGCTGGGTTACAAAATGTTCCGGAAAATTTAATGGTGGTTATGGCCACTCTACAAAGGTGGTATGGTTTATTAGATGATGGAGGGATAATGTTGGTAGAGTTGCCATCATTTGTAGCTCCAATTATGAAAAGGTGGCTAGAACTTTTAAACAAGGATAATAAAGTGGAGGTTGCTTTTGATAAGTTTAGGCTTGCTTTACGGATTAATAAATTACCTGGAGCACCGAAACAATTACCGAAATTAGAGCTCAAGGAAATAAAAAAGATTTTTCAAGAATATAATAGACATTTAGATGAATATATTCAACGGAATTAAGATATTGATTAAAAGATAACTGAAGACAACAATTTGTTTTGTAAACTATGAATTTTAGACAAAGTCTTAAAAAAGCGCAGATGAATTTTGGGCAGATGATTCCTATGTTGGTAGGAGTTTTGTTGTTGGCTAATTTATTGAATGCGGTTTTGCAGAAATATTATGAGGTATTATTTACCGGTAGTTATTGGAAAGATACGGTAGTTGGAGCTTTAGCGGGAAGTTTTTCTTTTGGAATACCTTTGACTAGTTATATAATTGGCGGAGAATTTATTAAAAATGGGATTAGTTTATTGGCGGTAACGGCTTTTATAATGACTTGGTCTAGCGTTGGTATCTTGATGTTGCCCCTAGAAATGGAAATGCTAGGCAAAAAATTTGCTATTTATAGGAATATATTAAATTTTTTTCTAGCAATTGTAATAGCTATTTTAACAGTGATAATTTTAAATTTTACTAAATAAATATGATAAATAATAAGAAGAATAATATAAACAATAAAAATACTCCTCAGAAAAGTAAGGTATCTTTTGTTTTTCCGGTAATAGTAATTTTAGCTTATGGAATAATTTTTTTGTTAAATAAAAATTTAGCTTACGATAGCTTGATAAAAACAGGTCATATTTTAATTAAAATTATTCCGCTCTTATTTTTGATTTTTGCAATGATGGTTTTAATGAATTTATTTGTTACGACTAACAAAATTAAAAAACATTTCGGGGAACAATCAGGAATAAAAGGTTGGTTGTATGCTATTTTATTTGGGGTTGTGTTGGGTGGTCCTCCCTATGTCTTTTTTCCAATGCTTAAAGAGATGAAAGAAAAGGGACTAAAAAATTCTTATTTAGCAGTTTTTTTATATAACAGAAATGTTAGAGTAATGTTCATTCCAGTTATGGCTTATTATTTTGGTTGGTGGTACACAATAATTACCACAGTACTAATAATTGTCTTTTCAGTTTTTAGTGGTATAATAATGGAGAAGGTGACGGGGAGTGAAAAGCAGTCACCCTAAGTGGGGGATCATACTAGACGGCTGAAAAGTAGAAAGTATAAAGTACAAAGTATAAAGTAGATATGTGGATAGTTTGGTTGTGAATTATCAATAAATACATTTGAAAGTTTAATAAAACAAAAATATGAAAAATTTAAATACACAGGAG
>Ga0256841_1003519_pt1 | contig 11663 bp, 12 predicted proteins | sample 356308metaG_FD_185971 | JGI IMG/M metagenome (GOLD analysis project Ga0256841, IMG submission 185971) | Hydrothermal vent microbial communities from Mid Atlantic Ridge, Atlantic Ocean - 356-308 | ecosystem: Environmental > Aquatic > Marine > Hydrothermal vents | place: Atlantic Ocean: Mid...
AGGAAGAGTAGGTAGAGGGAATAGACAGGGGTATTGTTACTATCTAATTAAGGATAAAGATGAGCTAAGTGAGGATGCGATAAAGAGGCTTGTAGCTTTAGAGAGTAACTCATTTCTTGGTGCCGGAAGTGTTTTAGCCTATCATGATCTTGAGATAAGAGGTGGAGGAAACCTAATAGGAGAGGCTCAAAGTGGGCATATAAAAGGGGTTGGTTACTCACTATATCTTAGGATGCTTGAGGAGTCAATAAAAGAGCTTTTGCATGGAAATATTGATAAAGATGAGCAAAAAAAGCAAAGTTGTGAGATAAAGCTATCTGTTAGTGCATTTATAAGTAGTGATTTTATTGCTGAAGATAGGATAAGATTGGAGCTTTATAGAAGATTATCAAAGTGTGAGAGTGTAAGTGAAGTATATGAGATAGAAGAGGAGATCACAGATCGATTTGGTAAGGTAGATAGATATACAAAGCAGTTTTTAGAGCTTATTATTATAAAGATCTTGGCAAAAGAGAGAGAAGTTATTAAGATCTCAAACTATCAGGAGAATATAACCATTGAGAAGTTAGATGATAAGATATATCTAAAATCAAGAAGCAAAGATGATGATGACATAATTGCAAGTGTGATGGAGTATCTACGTGGAAATTAGACTCTAATTATTTTAGGATCTTAATAAAAAAGGATATATATTGTTTGAAGCTTTAGTGATGTTATTTACAGGAACTATTATATTAGGTCTGTTTTTAAAGTTATTTTTTAGGGATATAAAATTGGGATGGAATATATCTATTTCATTTATTGTGATATTTACTATTTTGGTATTTATGGCATTAGAGTATCATTAAATATATCTTTAAAAGATTGAAAAGCTGATCTAAAAAGTAGTAGAGAGAAAAAAACAAAAACAACTGAAGCTATTTTGTTTATTAATATCAGTGTTTGATCATTTATAGAGAGTTTTGATGAGAAAATTACTGTTGAAATAAATGCTGATGTGATACCGATAAATAGTGAAGATAAGCTTAAAAATATACTTTTTGTTATAAATGGAGCAACTACAACTGCAAAAAATATCATCGCTTTTGGATTGGATAGATTTAGAAAGAGAGCCTCTTTTATCAAGCTAAAGCTATTTAACTCTTGGCACTCTTTTTGAAGGTGTGGTTTATCTATGTAGCTTAGATATGCTATCTTTAAAAGATATACTCCTCCAAATAGTCCCACAATTGCTTGAAAATATGGACTTTTACCTACTACTCCAATACCAAAACCTACAAGTGTGAGATAGATTATATTTCCTATTAGGATCCCATAGAGTGCCAAAAAACCTCTCTTTACTCCTTTGCACAAAGTTTGTCTTAATATATAAAATATATCAGGTCCAGGGGTAAGGGCTGCTATAAAGCCAATTGTTACTAATATCAGATATTCCATAAAACTTCTTTTTATAGTTTTAGCTACACTTTAAACTTCATCTCATCAATCATGATGTCAATCAAGCCATCAACAATATCCTCTATCTCATCTTTGTCTCTAAAGTCGCTTTCACACATATAAATCTCTTTTTTATCTTTATAGAGTATTATCTGGACAAAACCTATGTAGCTTTTCTGCTCCTGTGTTGCCAAAGGGTTGTTGCATCTATGTCCATAGAGTCTATACTCACTAATAAGTTTATAGTGGCTTTTGGGATCTATTTTTATATTGTGATCTTTTAGTGATTTTTTTAAAAATTTAGATATCTCTTTATCTTTAAACTCCACTCTAAGATCTCTTAGTTTAGATCCTTGCAAACTATTTTCGTATATGTGACTAAAGTGTTTTTGTTCACATCCTGTAAGTAAAACAATAGATAAAAATAGATATATAACAATCTTTAACAAACTATACCCCACTCCACAATATACCCATCTCAACATCATAGATATCAGATCTTCTTGGTTTTATAAAAAACTCCTCTAGCTCAAAGTTATTTATATCATATTTAGTATCTAGATTTTTTATCTCATCTTCAAGTTTTTCTCCAAGATTTTCGATCTCATCTTCAATCTCATCAACTCTATCTTTTGCTCTTTGAACATCACCTTTTTCTCTATATACTCTACCGGCACCTCTTAGTGTGGTTCCAAGTTTTGAAGTTGTGCTTCTTTTAACTCTACTTCTCCCACTAAAAGCATCAAGTAGTGTCATCCCAAAGCTAAGTAGGGCATTTGTTGTATTGTGCGATAGATCATCTTTCTCTTTTTCAAGTTTTTCAATTGCTCTTGCATATCGTTTTTCAAACTTATCTTGCTCTTTTTGATACTTTTGCTCAAGCTTTTGAATTTGCTCATCTTTTAACTCTTTTAGATGGTTTATCACTCTAATTTTAAACTCATCTATACTCTCATCTACACTTGATTCTATTTTTAGCTCTTTTATTCGATATAGTTTCAATCTTTTGTTGTGATATAGATAGTTTTTAAACTCTTTTTCTAGCGATCTTAGATCTTTTGCCTCTGCAATAAAAGATGGTATATCCTCATAGGAGCAGTTTGAAAGAGCCTCTATCTCATAGTCATCAAAATCATCATCATTGATTGATGCCTTATCAAAATCGATATCATCATCACTCTCAAGATAATATTTTAGATAGATATCCTCTTGTTTATCTATATCTCTTTTTGTATCATAATATTTAAGGGTAGCATTTGCCAAAAGATATGGTTCATAATAACAATTATCCTCTATATTGCTTGGATTTAGATAATATTGATCTATATTTGCACTTAGTATTGGGTTTGTTGTATTTAATTTTGGATGCTCTTTTTTACTTACAGTCTGGTTTATTTGTGGTTTTTTCTCTATCTTTTGCTTTTTATCTTTCATAAGATATGAGATACTCTTCTTTGATAGAGGACCACTTAGATAGCTTAATACCCATCTTGTTGTAAAGAGTTTGAGACCATCATCATGAACACTTTTATATAAAAAGACTCTCTTTTTTAGGTTCGAGATAAGAGACTCTATCTCATTTTTATCCAATGAACTTTCAGAGCTTTTTGTAAGTCCATTTATAACTCTTTGGACATCTTGCTTTGTCTGGAGCCTTCCTATAAACCATGTTCCTATATTTGATAGACCCTTATAGTCAAGATCGACTGGATTTTGAGTGCTTAGCACAACTCCAACACCATAAGCTCTTGCTTGTTTTAGAAGTAGAAGCATAGGATTTTTTGATGGAGGGTTTGCAGTTGATGGAAAAAAACCATATATCTCATCCATATATAGGATAGTTTTTAGTGAGCCTGAACCACTCTGTTTTCTCATCCATGAGATATATCTGTTTAAAAAGAGTGTTACAAAAAACATTCTCTCATTGTCATTTAGATGTGCTATTGAGAGTATTGAGACCTTTGGTTTCATCTCTTTTGTATATAAAAGTGAGTTTATATCAAGCTTTTCACCCTTAATCCAAGACTCAAAAGTTGGAGATGATAAAACACTATTTAAAAGCATTGCAAGTTCCAATCTTTTACTCTGTGGATAGAAACTATTTAGTGGTAAAACTCCTATCTTCTCAAATGGTGGATTTGTAACATCACCTATCAAAGTTTCTAGTGTTATTGATTCTCCTCTTTTAAAATGGTATTTAAAAATAGTGCTTAAAAGTAGATACTCAGGACTTTTTATAGGATCAGCTTTTATATCAAGGAGTGATAATATCGAACTTACAGAAGCATTTATGATATATGCAAATGAGTCAGCATCTTCAACTATCTCTTTGCTTGGAGCTTCAAAACTATCCAATATACTTAGTGAAACTCCAGCAGTAGATCCAGGGGTATATATAGTAAAGTCTGCTCCATTTTTGTATCTTTTTACTCTATCTCTATCTTGACCAAAGCTTTTAATTCCATTTTCCCAAAAAGAGGCTGTCTGTTTGGCAAGTTCCTCTTTTGTTACACCTTTTTTTGAAGCCTCCCCTTCATCTATCCACTTCTCAAACTTTTTAGGATCAAAATCATCAAAAGCAAGAAGTAAATCACCCATGTCACCCTTTGGATCGATTATGATTGATGGTATCTTATCTAAAACTGCTTCTTCTATTAGATCGATACCAAGTCCTGTCTTTCCACTTCCTGTCATACCAATTATTGCTGCATGGGTAGTTAGATTTTTACTCTTCATTAAAAATAGTTCATCTTTAAGATCTTGAGTTTTTATATCAACCTCTTTACCAAGATAGAATATCCCCAACTTCTCATATAGTTCTGATAGTTTCAACTTACTCTCCTTTTAAGCTATAATTGCTGAACCGATTACTTTTTCATCTTCATAAAATACTGCTACTTGCCCTGATGCCAAACCATAGATAGGATCTTCTACTACTACTTTGGAAGTACCATTTTGCATCATCTCAAATTTACATCTACTTTTTTTACCTTGATATCTTATCTTTACATGAGCATTAAATACGACTTTATCTATAAATATATTTGCCTCTTTTACCTCAAACTCAAATACCTCTAACTCATCCTTTTCTCCCACAACTATTTTATTGTTTTTATGATCTATTCCAATGACATAGTGTGGAGTGTGAGCTACTTTTAGTCTAAAGCCTTTTCTTTGACCTATTGTATAGTTCATATAACCAAAATGTTTGCCTATTAGTTCACCTTTTTGATTTACAACATCACCCTCTTTATCGATATCTATATGCTTTTTTAATATATCTTGATAATTTGTCTCAACAAAGCATATTTCACTACTCTCTTTTTGAAGAGCTATCTCTTTTAGAGGCTCTATATTTTTGGCTATCTCTTTTACATCACTTTTAAGCATGTCTCCAAGTGGAAAAATAACTCTTTGTAGTGCCTCTTTTTTTACATTTGATAAGAAGTAGCTTTGATCTTTGCTCTTATCTTTTGCCTCAACTATAAAGCTATTTTCAATCTTTGCATAGTGACCTGTTGCAACCTTTTCAAAGCCAATTTTTGTAGCAAAATCCAACAATGCTCCAAACTTTATAGTTTTATTGCAAACAACACAAGGATTTGGCGTTTCACCATCTATGTAGCTTTTTACAAAGTAGTTATAGACATTCTCTTCAAACTCTTTTGATAGATCTAATATATGATATTTTATATTTAGAAAATTTGAGACTTTTTGAACATTTTTGATATTTTTTTCATGATAGTGTGGAGAGTTGTGCAGTTTCATATAAACACCCTCAACCTCATATCCTCTTTGTTTAAGAAGATAACTTACTACTGTTGAGTCAACACCACCACTCATTGCTACTAATACTCTTTTCATAAGAGCAATACTAACATAACTTTTATTTAACTAATTTGTGAGACTCTTTGTTTAGGAGATACTATTTTTGATATCTGCACTCCAAAGTTACCATCAACTATAACAACCTCACCCTTTGCTATTACCTTATTTGCAACAAGTATATCAAGTGGTTCATTGGCAAGTTGATCAAGTTCAACTATTGATCCTATATCCATCATGAGTATATCTTTTAACAATACAGTTTTACTTCCAACTCTAACCCTTACTGGTAGAGGTATATCTAAAAGTAGTTCAATATTTTTAAGTTCTTCCTCACTTAGATCGATTGATGGAGTATTGCAATCATTTGTATCACTGCTATTTTCTTGTGAACTTTGAAAGTTTGATAAAAAATTATCATCTACTATAAGTATCAACTGGGCAGTAGTAGAAGCAATTGATACTTGATAGATATATGTTTTTGAAAACCCTTTAAGATCAAGTGTCCCATCACTTAAAAATTCTATATCTGTTACACTAAAGTTTAACTTTGGCATATCTTGTTGTGCTGATATTGAGGTATTTAGTGATCCAAATATATTTGATACTATCTCTTTTGTAGCATCTAAATCATCATCACTCATCTCTTCAAGCTCAGCTCCCTCTCCACCTATCATAAGATCACTTAGAGCAGTTGCTAAAGTTATTGGCATAGCAAATAGTATTTTACCACCATTTTCACCTTCTACATCAATCGATATTTTTGCAAGAGGAGCTTTTATATCTTCATCGCTACTTATCTCTTTTTCAAACTCAATTTTAGGTTCATTTGCTGTTAAACCTTCTATTATAGATGTGGCTTCGCTTTTTAGTAGTTCTATAAAACTATCCATTTACAGCCTCCCTCTTTTTGGCTTCAATCTTTGATGCTCTTTTCATCTCTTTGTCTTTTAATAGATGTTTTATCTCATCATCATAAGATTGTATCTTATCTGATATTTTTATACTTTTAAGACCATGTTTAGTTCCGATAATTGCATCAAACATCTTTTTATTTTCAGCATATATTATAGCTTTATTTGATGAAGGCTCTTTTAATCTTATAATATCACCCTCTTTAAGGTCTAAAATCTCCCTAAAGCTCATCACGGTCTCTCCAATAGTTGCCTCTAAGCTTATATTTGCTCTTTTTATTAGTGTTTTTAGTTCTGCATTCCTACTTTTTTTTGCTGATCTCTCCCCAATCATAAGATCTTTATTTGCAAGTTTTGAGAGGATTGATTCAAGATGTATAACGGGGTAGGCTATATTTATCATACCACTACTCTCACCAATGGTGATTTCTAAAACTATCATGACAACTATCTCATTTTGAGCGACTATCTGTATGATATTTGGGCTTGACTCTTTTGACTCAATGACTGGTAGCATCTTTATAATAGGCTCCCAAGACTCTCTTAGTTTTTGCATAATCACTTTTAATACATTGTCAAGTAGAGTTAACTCAATATCAGTAAGCTCTCTTTCTATATTGTAACTCTCACCCTTTCCTCCAAGAAGTCTATCAACCATTGGAAACAAAATAGAAGGGTTTATCTCTAAAATAGCACTTCCATCAAGGGGTTTTAGTGAAAATACATTAAAACTTGTAGGACTTGGAAGAGACATCAAAAACTCCCCGTATGTCATCTGATCTACTGATTGGAGTTGTATCTCTATAATAGAACGAAGCATGGTTGACATCTCTGAAGCAATATTTCTTGCCACTTTGTCATGGATTCCTCTTATCGCTCTTAACTGCTCCTTTGAGACCCTGTTTGGTCTTTTAAAGTCGTAGAGCATGATTTGTCGATCATCTTCTTTTTTAGGTGTAATAGTATCAACATCTGATGGATCATCAACAACATCTAATAGTGCATCAATCTCATCTTGACTTAATATATCTGCCATTTTATGCTACTAATCTTTGCCTAATATGCTTCATCAATTTTTTGTGTAACTGAGAGATTCTTGACTCTGATATATCAAGGATTTCACTAATCTCTTTTAGATTTAGTTCTTCAAAATAGTATAGCTGGATTATTGTTTGCTCTCTTTGGTTAAGATCAGTTAAAATAGTTTTTACAACATCTATCATCTGATCTCTTTCAACTCTCTCCTCAACACTTGCTTCACCTTTCATTACGATTTGCTCATTTAGTGGAACAGCAGTAGATATTTCAGATGCAGCTCTTGCTTCTCTAATCTTATCCTCATTCTCTCCTAAGAGTTTTGCTAATTTTTTATTATCTGGTTCATTACCTGTTTCTGATAAATGTTTTGTAATTTCACTATCGATTGCTTTTATAAGTCTTCTATTGTTTCTGCTAACAACATCAAGACTTCTTAGGTGATCAAGCATTGATCCATATACTCTTTTTTTAGCATATCCCCAAAAGGAGTCATTTAACTCTTTATTGTATCTTCTTGATAATTTTACCATCTCCTCTATGCCTATTGAGATTAGATCATTCACATCAACAGATGAGGGAAGCCTCTCTTTTAGTCTAAAACTCATTGCTCTAACTGCTGGTAAAAATTGAATTACTACATCGTTACTATCTTTAAATTTATTATTTTGTGGATTAACAGCACACATTATTAGCTCCCTTTTTTATAAATATTTATTTATCATTTATACTTTTTAATATTTTTGTTATTTGCTCTTCTTTAGTTTGTAAAATGGCTATTTGCTCATTTGCACTATCTTCATAAAAATCTTTATCAAATATCAGTCCAAAATCTTTGTCGGATTTGATGATTAGCGTTATAACAAAATGTATAAATAGATGGAAAAATAGAGTTACTGCAACGGTATAGAAGAAAATTTCAAAAGTATCATTAAACTTAATGATAGAAAATATAAGACCAATAAAAAAGCCACTTACTGTAAAAAATGCAACAAAATTTTCTGATCTCATACTAAATTTCCTTGTAATATTTAAATATTACTAAAATTTTTCTATTAAACTTCTTATTGAAGCAGTAAAACCTTTCCTTCGATTAGAGTTAAGCATTTTTTGTTCCACTTTTATTATAAAATTTTGAACTATTTTATCTAATTCATAAGATGAATTACTATTTGGATATTTGTTACTAAATAAAACTCTATTTTTTGTTGATTTTTCTATCTTTTTGCTTTTTGATATAGAACCAAGATAGTTTAGTTTATCTTTAAGCTTTAGATTTTTTGATATAACTTTTTCTATCTTATCAAATATAAGGTTGCTCTCATAGTTTCCACTCACCTTATTGAAAATAATATTGATGTTTTTATCAAAATTAGATGCAATTTTGATATTTGTATAGGAGTTTGTCAAAGATATTGGAGTTGGTTCACTTACAATTATAACTTCATCGCTTAATTTTAAAAAAGTTTGTGTATCAAAAGAGATTGAATTTGCTAGATCTAAAAATATATAGTCAAATTTATCAAATAGTGTTGAGGTTGAAAATAGATTTTCTATTATCTCATTTACATGATAGTTGTATATTTCATCTCCATTCTCATTTGCTATTAGGTATAGCCTCTCTTTTATAGGCGTTAGTATCTCTTCTAATGAGGCTTCTTCTTTTAATAGGCTCAAAAGATTTGTTTTATTGTTTATGTTAAATATAATATCTTGATTTGCAAGTCCAATAGATAGATCAATAACTAAGACTTTATATCCATAGATTGAGAGTATATTTGCAAAGTTGGAAGCTATAATACTCTTTCCAACTCCACCCTTCGCTCCTGCAAATGATATGATTTTAGTGCTTGAACTCATCATCAAAACTCTCTTTTTTAAAGCCATTAAATAGTAGATTTATTAATATCTCACTACTAGCACTATTTAGATCATCTGGAACCTCTTGACCAAAAGAGAAATAACTAAGTGCTAAAGAGTTTGATATAGCATAAGATAGGATATTTCCAAAGTTTTTGCTCTCATCAAATTTTGTAACAATTGTATTGTCAAGATCTAAAATAGAATAATTGCTATAAATATCATCTAAATCTTCAAGTTTTGTATTTGCTGAAATCACTAGAGATATATCTATCTTATAGTTTTCATTTTGACAAATATTATAAAGTTTTGATAGCTTAGCTCTATCATAAGGTGAGCTTCCAACAGTATCTACCAAAATGATATCACAATACTCTAGTGAGTTTAGAGAGTTTTTAAAATCATACTCATCTAAAGCACTCTCTATCGGAACTTTAAGCATCTTGGCATAGGTATAAAGTTGCTCTACTGCTCCAATTCTATAGCTATCTAGTGTAACAATAGCAACTTTTTTACCAAACTCCATACTAAATCTTGCAGCAAGTTTTGCTAAAGTAGTAGTCTTTCCAACTCCTGTTGGACCAACAAGCATCATTATCTTTTTATTGCCATCGATAAATAGCTTTTCATGTCTTATTGGTATCATCTTTTTTAGAAGAACTTGAAAATATCTTGAAATTGTTGAAGGAGAGGTTTTCATATATGTAGGCATCTCTTTAATAGACTCTTTTAGAATTTCATCTATATGAGATTTTTTCATACCACTTGATTTTAGTTTTTGATAGATCGGTATAAACTCTGGAGGAATAAGCAGATCCTCATCACTCTTTTTTAGATCAGATATAGTTAAAAGAAGTGTATTTAACTTTATATTTAACTCATCTATCTCTTTTTTTATATCACTTTGTGAGAAGTTATTTAACTCTTTTTGTATATTTGATAGTTCATTTTTTTGTGGAGAGTTTTGAACTCTTTGTGATAGCTCTTTTGCCTGAGTTGAGAGTTCAAGCATGATTGATGTATCACTTTTATTTTTTGAACTATTTTTAAAGCTTCTTATATCTACTTTACTCTCTTCTTTCTTGTCTTCTAGTGCAACAACGATTTCGTGAAGGGCAGGGGAGCTGATGCTCTTTTTTTTAAGCTCTTTCGTGCTAACAATAACAGCATCTTTCCCACATACCTGTTGAGCTTTTTGTAAAGCTTCGGCTGGGGAATTACCCATAAAAGTATAAAGTCTCATCTTTGGCACCTATTTTTTATAAACCCAAGTGGTATCAAAACTGATTCCCTCTCATGAAAGTGGGGGTGTGGTAGGGTTAAATATCTTGAACTAATAGATATTTTATCATAAAAGATCATATCTAAATCTAAAGTTCTAGGACTATCTTTAAATTTTCTAATTCGTTTAAATCTTTTCTCAACAAATAGCAGATATCTCATGAGATCTTTTGGTTTTAGATCTGTTTTTAAGATAATGATAGCATTATAAAAGTCGGGTTGATCTATATAACCAAAAGGGGGATTTTTAAGTATGGGTGATGTTTCTATGATATCAACAACTCTACTTTTTTGAAGATAAAAATATAATCTTTTAAACCTTTTTCTAAGATCTCCAAGATTGCCACCAACTCCAATAGTAGCACAATGCTTTTTTGATGAGTTTTGTTTTGATATCTTTGGATAGTATCTATCAAAATAGAGTTTTAAACTCAAAGTATCAAAGCTCCATCACTTTTTACTACTACCATATCCTCTATCCTTACACCAAACTCACCCTCAAGATAGATCCCAGGTTCAATAGTAAAGATCATATTTTCCTCAATAATTAGGTCATTTTTTTTATTTATAAATGGAAACTCATGGATATCAAGCCCAACTCCATGACCTGTTGAGTGGACAAAATATTTCTCATAACCACCATCTTTTATAACATCTCTTGCTACTTTATCGATCTCTTTTGCTTTCATCCCAGGTCTAATAGCTCTTATAGCCTCCTCTTGAGCCTTTAATACAAGATCATATATCTTTTGATGTTTAGCAGAGTTAAATCTATTTTGTTTTTCAAAGTGAAAATCCCCATCAACTGATGTGCATCTTGTCCTATCTGAGCAGTATCTATGATACTTCAACCCTGCATCAAATAGTATAAAAGAGTCCTTTTTTAGTAACTTTTTTGTAGGCAAGGCATGAGGTTTTGCTGAGTTTTCATCAAGTGCTATGATCGGATCAAAGCTAAGCTCATACTCTCCATGAGAGCTTAGAGCTTCAATCGCCTCAAAGTGTAGATACTTCTCATCCTTTTGTATCATATCTTTTAAAGAGTTTACATATCTTTTAAATGCTAACTCTCCAAGCTCTACAGCCTTTTTAATGAGGCTAATCTCCTCATCACTTTTAATGATCCTCTTTTTCCATGAGAAGTTAAGATCTCTTTTAAACTCTATATCAAGATCTTTTTGTAGCAAATCAAAATCACTCAAACTCCACTCTTTAGGATCTAAAATAAGCTCTTTTATAGAACTCTTTTTTAAAAGCTCATTTGCACTCTCAACGATACTTTTTTTGCACTCTATAACTTCACAATCTTTT
>Ga0256841_1003520_pt1 | contig 11662 bp, 8 predicted proteins | sample 356308metaG_FD_185971 | JGI IMG/M metagenome (GOLD analysis project Ga0256841, IMG submission 185971) | Hydrothermal vent microbial communities from Mid Atlantic Ridge, Atlantic Ocean - 356-308 | ecosystem: Environmental > Aquatic > Marine > Hydrothermal vents | place: Atlantic Ocean: Mid...
CCGTCCGCGTGGCGGTCTCGGAGAGGTGGGGATAACGGGTCTCCAGGGCCTCGAAGGCCTCCGCCACGATGCGCGCGCGGGCCTTCTCGTCTTCCGCCGTGGACAGGCGTTCGTACAGGTCGATCACGGAAGACATGGTTCACCTCGGGCGGGGAACGGTAAGGAAATTATACCGGTCGCACGTGAATATGTCGTGTTTCGAGGGTGTTGAGCCTTTTGCGCTGTGCCGCTCATTGAGCCCGTAGGGCGGGAAAGCGATAGCGCATCCCGCCGTTGCCGCGAGGGGCGGCCGCAGTCGCGAGGAGTGGCACAGGGAAACGCCGTCTACGGACCGAAGGACGGAAATATTCATGTGCGACGGGTACAAAAAGCGCGGCGCCGAAGCGCCGCGAAAGGAAGAGCGTCTGGAGGATTCCCTGGTTCCCTGGCCATACCCCGGGCGGCGTTCCCTGCTCCCTGTCGCCGGCCTCTGTCGCCTTCATCCTCCAACGCTCACCCATGACAACGCAAGGGGCGGGGGGATTTTCAAATCCCTGCCTTCCGGGATCGCCGGGTTGCACTCGGCAGGCGAACGGAAGACGTCTCCGGGCGGCGTGGTGTGGCACTCGGTCTCGGTGGTGCGTGGGAAGAGGCCCGTGGTTCGTCCCGGCGGGGTGCAACCCGGCGATTCCAGGGGGGGGTCAGGCCGGCCCGGGGAGGGGTTCCCAGCAGCCCAGGCCCGGTTCTTCGGCGCTGGGCCGGTAACGGCCGCCGCCGGCGGGGACCTGGCCGTGGAGACGCACCAGGACGGCCTGGGAGAAGGCCCGGCCGCTGCCCCGGTCGCGGTCATGGCGGCGGCCCAGCCAGGGGCGCAGGGGGGCGTTCTCCACCCCGTCCAGGGCGGCGCCCGGGAGGATCTCGCCGGGCGCCATGACGACCGCCTCTCCCACCACTGGCCCAACCCCGGGATAGCGATCGGTCTCGTCGAGGCGCTCGGGACAGCGCACCCGGCCGTAACCAAGACGGCGCTCGCCGCCCAGGCGCAGGCGGCCGAGCCAGTGGTGCAGGGGCTCACCGTCCAGTTCCGGGGCGTCGGCCCAGACCCCGCCGGCGAGATGGTGGCCGTCCGGCAGGCGCAGGACCTCTACCTCGAAGAGGGCCCCGGCCACCGCCGAACGCGCCCCGGGACGCAGGGTGACGCGCTCGGTGGCCCCCAGGCAGCGGGCCTCCACTGCGGCATCGTCCAGGCGCCGGCCCTCCGCGCAGACGAAAGCGGGGCCAAAGCGGAAGCGGGCGCGGATCTCGTCCAGGAGGCGCAGGTGGCCGGCGAAGTCGTCCCCCGCCAGGCCGCGGGCGGCGGCCACCGTGGCGGTCAGGGCGTAGCTGAAGAGGTGGCCGGGGAGGTGGCGGTGGCAACGGGCCACCACCCCGGCGCGGCGGTCGCCGGGATGAAGGGGGCCCAGGGGGAGGAGGCGGTAGCTGTAGAAGGCCATGGGTTACTCCCCGCAGCCTGGGGCGGCCTTGGCGGCATAGCGAATGTAGACCAGGAGGTCTTCGACGACCCCGCGGACGAGGAGCAGACGCTGGAGGGCGGCGGCGCTGGTCTCCCCCGGACGCACGGCGGTGAGTTCGCGATAGAACGCGGGCCGCTCGGGGACACGCTGGAGGTCGTCGTCGGTCAGGAGTTCCAGATCGTTCAGCAGACCATGGCTGGCGGCGTGGATGGCCTCGGCGGGGGCTTTGTCCTGGGCACGTTTGCGGGTGGCGAGGAACAGGCCGAAGGCGTACAGGCCCTGGGCGGCGAGGACGTGGGCGGCCTTGGTGGCGAGGCGTTCGGCGTCGGCCGGGGGGACGGCGTTGATCACGCCCTCGGCGCGGGTGGCGGCGAGGGGCTCGATGTTGTGCATGGCGGGCCTCCGTTCAGGCGGGATCGACGAGGCCCGGACGCATCCGCCCGAAACCGCGAGTGGTCATGGCCCCCAGGCCGCCGGCGCAGGCCAGGGCCAGGGCCTTTTCCAGGAGGGCGCGGGCAGCCCTGGCGAGTTCCGGGTCGCGTCCGTCTATGCCCACCTCGGTACGGTACAGGGTCCCCCGGGGGGTGGCCTCGTAGTTGAAGAGGAGCTGGGGGGCGGCGGCACCGGTCTCGAAGTCGAGGGTCACCGAGGTGCGGGTCTCCAGGTTGGCGTTCACCAGGGCGGAGAAGACGTCGTCGTGGACCACAGCCAGGCGGGAGGCAATGTGTTCCAGAACGGGTTCGAGGCCGCCGGCCCGATCCCCATCGGGCAGGGCCGGCAGGTCCGTCCGGCGGGTCTGGAAGAGCAGAGAGCCCAGGTTGAGCCGCTCTGGCTGGACGTCGCCCTGCGGCACCAGGATCTCGTCCACGGCCCTGGGGGCGGGGCAGTCTCCGGCCCCGGCCTCGGCGAGGCGGGCGGCGGTGGCGATCCAGCGCGGCCCGGCCACGGTGGGTACGGGGAAGGCGAGGATGCCGGCGTCGTGGAAGGAGAGCACCCCGATGCGTGACTGGCCCGCGTCGTCGCCCTCGGCGTAGCCGAACAGGGAGGCCACGGGGTCGTCCGCGCCCCGGTGCGGACGCCTGGCGTTGGGACCGTCGAGGGTGGCGCGGGCATAGGCCATGGCCCGCCGCCGGTCGTCGTCGTCTTCCAGGCAATAGAGGGCGGCGGCGCGCAAGGCCCCGTTGAGGGAGCTGCCGGGGAGGATGGGCAGGCCGGAGGGGGCCTCGCGGACGATGCTGAGGTCCACCCGGCCCAGGCGGTAGCCGCCCGCTCCCACGTGGGTGGGGTCGAGGGCGTAGAGGTAGAGGGGCAGGGTCTTCATGCGTGCTCTCCATCGGTGGACTTGAGGACGTGGGTGGTCCATTCCACGGCCTGATAGAAGCGGCCGTCCTCGACGGCCCGGGCCAGGGCCCGGCGTAGATCCTCATCGGCGACATAACGGCGCAGGACCTGTTGGATGCGGGCGCGCCAAGCCTCACGGCCGCGCTCGCGCAGGGCCTCGGGCACATCCCGCACCCATCGCTCGTAGGTCTCGACGAACTCGCCCTGAATGGCCTTGAGGCGACTGGGGTTCCAGCCGGTGTCCCCAACCAGGCGGGCGAAGGCGGGATAGGTCTCCAGCAGGAGGGGGGCGGCGCCCTCGGCCAGGGCCCAATGGGGACGGAGGATCTGGTCGTCCTGGGGGCGGTAGCGGATCTGGTAGCGCCGCCCCGCGCCCTCCAGGACCACGAAGTCAAGGGTCATGGGCGGCACCAGGCAGCGGTCGCCAGGCTTCAGGTCGGCGACCGGGACCAGGCGGTCGGGGCCCTTGGGCGCCCCGCGGTCCTGCCCCCGGGGCCCCCTCCGGGTCTGGTGTCGAGGCCCGCCCTGCCCCTGCGCATTGCCCGGGGCGGCGTGCCCGAGGCGCACCAGGTGAGCATGCCAGGGATCCTCGGGCACAGACCAGGTGAGGGTGCCCTGGGGGGTCTCCCACACCAGGGTGCAGCCGCCCCCGTCCGCGGGGTGGCGTTCCCGCAGGGTCCATGGCTGGGGCGGCAGCTCCTGGATCCGGTCCTCCAGGCGGTAGAGGGTTTCCAGGGCAAGGTAGAGGGGAAAGCGGGGCCGGGCCACCACCACCGATACCTGGGCGGCGAGGCCGCCGCGGACCCGCGCCAGGGTCTCCTGCAGGCGCTGGCCGATGTGCCGCATCAGGGTATCGGCGTCGGTGGCGGCCGCCGCCAGGCGCAGGCCGCCGGCGTCCAGGGACAGGGGGATCAGGGCGTCGCCGGTCTCTTCCGCCCATTCCAGGGCCAGGCTCCGCCAAGTCTCGCGCAGGTCGTCCCAGGTGCGCTGCAGGCGCGCGGGGGAGGGGTGCTTGCGAACCCCGAACAGGGCCAGACGGTCCCCCTCGTGACGGGTCAGGCCCCAGACGCGAGGGAGTGCGGCGGATTCACGGAGGAAGAAGTCCTCGGCCACCTCCAGGGGCGGGCCGCGACCGTCACGCTCCTTTCCCCAGTAGTCGTCTCCCAGCAGAATACGCAGCTTCTCCATATCCCTGGGGGCCTTGCCCCGGCGCAGAGCATCCAGGGCCTTCTGGAAGCGGTCGCCCCAGGCGCCGAGGGAGCGGCGCTCGTTCTCTTTGAATTTATCGATGTGCTTCAGGGGCCGGGCGATCTGGGTCACCAGGGCCTCTCCGGAGGCAATGGCGGCGGGATCCACCCGTACCGAGATCAGGACGATCCGGGGGCTGCCGCGACGCTTCGCCAGCTCGCCGAGATCGAGGGTGACGGGACGGAAGCCGAAGTGCTCGTCCAGGAAGCGGTGGCGGGCCTGCTTGGCGTCCTGGTCCTCCAGGGCCGCGCACTCGCGGCACAGGTCCTGGTGGCGCTTGCCGGCCTGATCCAGGCGCAGTTCGCGGGCGCCGGCGGGCCGCAGACCGCACTGGGGGCAGATCTGTTGCAGACCGGGCTGGCCATTGGCCCGCTGCCATTGCCGGCGCAGGGCCGTCGTCCCCGCCTGGCGGTGGCGTACCCCCATGCCCTCCCCCTCGCCCGCCAGGCCCAAGGCCTGGCGGTAGTCGGTGAGGTAGAGGCGGGGGGCGCTCCAGCACAGCCGATAGGGGACGCCGCTGCCGAGCCGGGCCACGGCCGCCTCGATCCCGTCCTCCAGGGGGGCGAGCACCCGTTCCGCGAACAGGGCCTCGGAGGCCGCCGGGTCGTCCTCGTACAGACCGGGCAGGACGCAGAGAACGCCCTCGTCGTCCGTGTACACGAGGTTGCCCAGGGCGGTCTCTTCCTCGATCAGGCGGCGCAGGTCCGCCACCGCTTCGCCGCGACGCTGGCCGAGGCTGGTCATGGCCACCGGCGCCAGGAGCCCCCGCGTGATCTCCCGCCAGTCCCAGCGCACCCCGAGGAGGCGGAAGCGCACCCGCCCCAGGCGGGCGGGGTCGAACAGCCCCCGGCCGTCCTGCAAGGGGCGAAGGTCGCCGCGCAAGGCCTGCTCGGCCACCGCGGCCTTGAACAGGGCCGCGGTGGAGGCGGCATGGTGATAGAGGGTGACGTCGTTGGTGGGCCGCCGCGTCTCGCCCAGGGCGCGGCGGAAGGGCCGCTCGATATGCCCCAGGAAACGCCGCCGGGTGGCCGCCAGGTCGGCGGTGGCACCGGGAACGAAGAGGTCCTTTTCCAGGGCCGCCAGGACTTCCCGCCAGACCCCCTCCAGGGTGCCGGGGCCATAGACAGGACCGGGCCGGCCGAAGGCGTCGGCGATACGGGCCCCTTCCAAGGACTGGTTGCTGTGGCCTACGTGGCCCGAACCCTTGTCCAGGGCCGAATCACGCCCGTCGGCGGCGAAGGTGTAGAGGTCGCCCAGGAAGCTCAGCTCCTCTTCCGGGAAATCATTGCTGGCGTGGTGCTGGCGCAGGGGATCGCCCAGGCCCCGGACCTGGATGGTCCCTGGATGTTTTTCCCAGGTATCGGGAATCTGGAGCACCCGGGCCCAATCGGGATCGGCGCGCAGGCGGGTGAGGATCCGCCGCGCGTCCGCGTCAAAGGGACCATAGGCGGGGTTCGCTTCGAGCAGGGTGCCGTGGCCCTCGCTGATGCGCCTCTTCCCCCCGGGACCGGGCCCCCTGTGGGAGGGGGAGCGGCCGTCTTTGAGCTTCTCTCGGGCGAAGCCGGGATGGGCCTTTCCCAGGTCGTGCAGCCAGGCGGCCAGCTCGGCGGCCAGGACGAGTCGGCGTATCTCGGGCTCGAAGGGACTCATCGGCCGCCCTCCCCTGCCGCCAGCCAGTGTGCGGCCTGCCGCCAGGCGTCCTCTCCCTGGAATGTCCCGCTCCCTGCCCCGCTCACCCAGACCTCGGAGCGGCAGGAACGCAAGGCCCCGTAGCCGGCGCGCCGCTTGGCCCCCAGGCCGAGGAGCGGCCACCAGGCGGCCAGCGCCCCAAGGAGGGCGGCCATGTCGGCGCGGGCCAGGGCGGGGTCGGATTCACGGGCACCGTAGGGGTTGAGATACAGGCACTCGACCCACCGGCCCTCCTGGGGGGCAGCGGCCTCGAAGTGGATGGGCTGGGTACCGATGCCCCGGTCCGGGTCGATGGGATTCATCACTACATACTGAACCGCATCGAGCCACAGGGGCGACCAGCGCAGACGGCCGCCCTCACAGGCTCTCGGGTCGGTGTCGTCCGCGAGGCCGAAGAGGCGCCGGGCACGGGCCTGGGCGCGGCGGTAGGCCAGGGTACGGGCCGGTTCGTCCTGCCCTTCGGCCGGGGCGGGAAAGGCGCGGCGGAAGGCGTCGGCGGCCTGCCCGCCCAGGGCGTTGGCGGAGAGGTGGGGGCGGCCGAAAATGGGGTCCTTGCGCAGAGGGTTGTCGAACAGGTTGAAGGGGTCGTCGTCGCGGCTGAACAGGGGGCTGAGCAGGTCGAGCCCCAGACGCACGCAGACGGAGCCGCGTGGCAGCACTCCGGGATCGGCCAGGGGGGCGTCCAGGCCGGCGGCGCGGAAGGCCCTGACCTCGCGCCCGCAGTCCAGGACACGGGCGGGGCCCTGGGGCATGCGTGCCTTACCCCTGCCGAGATGACGGATGAAGCCTTGCCGGCCTTGCGCGGAGATCTCCAGGGCCTCTTCCACCAGGAAACGCTCGCGTTCACGCGTGAGGGCGTCACAGGCGGCCTGGGCGCCCCGGCCGGTGACCTCCCCCCGGGCCTGTCCGGAACGGTCGCGCCAGGACCATCGGTCAGGGGAGAGGGTCTCTTCGTCGTGAGCCAGGTCGCTGCGGAGGTTGGCGAGTAGTTCCAGTCTCATGGGGTATCCCAGCCGGCGAGGCGGTTGAGGAGATCGTGGCGGCGATCATTCATCCCGGGGCCGAAGACCGTTGCCCTGGGGACGCTCGACTCCATCAGGACGGTCTTGAAGCGTCGGGCGACCATTTGGCGTTCCTGTGCGTCATCGGGTCGCAGGGCCACCGTCACCCGGATGCCATACCGGCCGTCGTCACGCTTCCAGGCGGCAGAGACGTTCACCGCGCTGCCCCATTCGCCGAGTTGGCCCAAAAGGCAATGGCGCAGGGCCGTCAGCCGCTCCCGCGGCAGGCCGTCTCCGCCCGGTTCACGCAAGGCCTTGCGCAGGGCGGCGCGCACTTCCAGGCCGGCCTTCAGGCGGTCCTGCCTGGTGATGCGCTGGCCCTTGCGGGCCGCCAGGCGGGACAGGTCCTTGTGGTCGAGGTCCCAGAAGACGTAGCGGTTGAGGGGCATGAAGACCCCACTGACGATGGATAGGCCATGCACGTCCGCCTCGGTGAAGGGCTCACGGCCCAAGGCCTCCGGATTCTCCAGGTCCAGCACCCCCAGGCCGAACTGATCCTTGGCCCCGAACATGGCGTGGCGGGCCTGGATGAGGAGGGCGGCACGGAGCAGGCGCCAGTCGCCGTCGTCGATCCCCAGGCGGGTGATACGCAGGCCCAAGGTGCCTTCCCAGGCGCGGTTGAAATACCAGTCGCCCCGGTCACCCCCGGTCTCCACGTGAATCTTCTCGGGCAGGTCCACGGCCCGCAACCCTAATGTTTCCCAATGGAGGGCGACGGCCTTGGCCCGGGGGGGCGGATCGCCACCGGCGCCGCCGGCGCCGCCCCAGACCCGTTGCTCGAAGTGGGCGTCACCCAGGGTGGCGGCCACCGCCGTAGAGAAGTGGCGGATACTCCCCAGGAGCCCCGAGGGATGGATCTGGTCGCCGTGCTGGCCGATGCCGCCGGTGTAGAGGGGGGTGCGGGTGGACAGACGCAGGTGGAGGCTGCCGCCCGCCTCCGGGGTCCGCAGGCCGACCAGGGGATCGTCTCGTTCCATGGTTCTCTCCAAGTTCCGGTCGGCGCCTTCGTGACGACAGAGGAAGGGAGTCTAGATTCACTCGCCGATCCCGTCAAAGCGGAGATCCGGCAGGTCTGGCATCGGTGCCTGAGCGGTCGGGATTCCCCCGTTCAAGTCAAGAGATACGGCTGACTGGCGTCTCCCCATTTTTCGGCTGATTGCTCCGAGTAGTCCAGGGACATGGGCAAACAGGTCAGGTTGTGGTGGCGCGGAGGCGGCCGAATGCTGCCGGCGGCGCAACCAGGGATGGAAGATCACCCGAGCCATACTGAACAGACGTTGCCACCCGGCCAAAAGGCTGTAGAACGGGCCGATCCGGGATCTTCTGGATGTCACGACCCGCGGGATTATATACGCGCTTTTTGAAGAGATCGGGGCGCCTGGTCTGCCATTGCTTGAGCGCCTGGATGGGTGGCACATGGCCGAGGGCCTTCCGTGGGATCTGTTGATTATCGATCTTGACGTCGCGCAGCAGGGTGTCGCGCCGTTCCTGACGCCTGCGGAAGACCGTCGTCTTAACGACCTCGGCCACGTGGCCGTTGAAACGCCCGGTGATCCTATTCGTCCGGGGCTCGATGAGGCGATCGGCGATGTCGTGCCGATGGCAGACACGGTCGAAGGCGTGACGGCCGGCGGGCTCGCGTTTCCCGGTGGCGCAGAACAGAGGATCGCTACTTTTGGGAATATAATCCCACGGTATGGGACAGTTATGCATTTTGTCTCACTGAAATCCACTGTCCAGAATGTATTGCATATTCTTCCACCACTAATTCATCGTCATCTACAATATGCACATATATTTCACTTGCCATTCGTGACCAAATCGATTCTTTCAGATTGTCAATGGAGAAACCTTTCTGCAAAAAGCTCTTTTGCCAAACCTTATTCCTCGAATCCCACCCATAGCCATCTGCCTTCAATTGATCCTTTATTGCATATGTTCCTCCCCTATTGTATCTATTCAGGTTTCCTACTCTAACAGTCAAGCGACCATTTCTATCCTTTACTGGCGGGACTTTATTCCAATCCAGGCGGTCAAATGACATTTTCTTAACAATATCCCGAAGAAATGGAGAAATTGATTGCCCCTCAGTTAAGACAATCAATGTGTCCACCGCGCGCGTGAGCGCCACATAAAACAGCCGCCTTTCTTCAGATATTATTTTCTCAATATCGTCCCCAAGAACTCTCTTAAATATCCAATCAGGATGAATAAGTGGGTAACGCCGAAGAAGGGCGTCAAGAACGATTACGGCGTCATTCTGCAATCCCTTATATTTATGAGCAGTTGACGTTGTGATTCGACCTCTCAATTCTTCAGGAAAGTATGAGCGGACTAGATCACAGTAGGCATCAATTCCATTTCTCTTGCGAGATTGATTAGCACCATAGTTCACGCGCCAGGGTAACGTGTTGTTTCTGGATAGAAGCACTACATTTTTGTCGGCAGCCACTAAATCCGAAACAATCCTCAATACCGCTGGGGTAAGTTTGTCGCCAGCATGGCGTTCATTTTCCCTATTAGATGGGGTGAAGTTTTCTAGGTTGCCTAACAAGGCGGTTCCATTATCAGTCCTATAAACCTCGGCAGGCTTGCCAAACCCATCCATTAAGGCATTACCAAGTGCCACAATCGATTTTGATGATCGGTAATTTGTAGATATGTACAGCTCATAAGAAGGAGAAAAGTATCGTTGGAAATTCTGGTAGAACTGCAAGTCAGATCCGGCAAACCCGTTAATCGCCTGCCAGTCGTCACCGACACAGAAAAATTCTATCCTATCATTTTGTGTCCGTATTGCATCCACAAGCTTGAGAAATAAATCAGAAAAGTCCTGATATTCGTCTATAAACACATAACGAATATCTCTCAAATCTCCCTTTCCGGATTTCCTTTCAAAAATTGTCTGCCCCTCCTGAATACTCTTAGCAGCCCTCTGCATTAAACCATCAAAATCTTCTTCGCCAGTAGCGCCCAGGCGTTCAAGATACCCGCCATATAGGTGCCGTGCTATCTCCAAAAACCGTTTTTCCACCCGTAACAAGTCATTCCGTGCTTTTTGAATAAGGTTGTTCAATTGATCTGGCGTAAGAGACAGTTTTCTGCACCGCTGGATGAAGCCCTTAGTTACTTCCGTGAACCTGTCAATGGCTCTATCTTTAATTCTGTTCCAGATTTCTTCTTCCGTAAGCGGCGTACAACCGACTCCATATTCATCGAGCAATTCCTTGAAAAAGGAAAAAAATCTTTCTCGTCCAACAGATACATCTCTTGGTGTAATTTCTATGAGATCCCATGATGCTCTGCGTTTCCAGAAATCCCTTTTGTTTTCTATTTGTTCGTCGTAGTCTGGATCGCCAATCAAACCAAAGTACTCGACGACAATTCCACTATGGTCAGTCAGAAATACCGTAAAATCTGGGCGATAGTTGATGCCATCCCACCAGTGGTTTTGTTCGTATCCATATCGAAGGTCATGTTCAAAGAGAAAATCCGCTATCAGTTTTTCGCCATAAGATTTCACATACTCGCCACGAAGGCTGACGTTTGGTAATGAACGCCGATATTCAATGAGTTCGTCTTTCTCCTTGTCATATCCACCTACTATAATTCGCTCCCAGTCGGTACGAAAATGGTCGAGCATCAATTCGCGAATCTTACCTTTGAATCTAGGATCACGCAGGTAGTCATCAATAATCGACTGGAGCGATCGGCTCTGTGCTTGGGAGTTGCTAGCTGGATCATCATAGAGCAGACTCTCTTCAGGATGGATAATTGCGTAGGCTAACGCATGAAATGTCATCACATGAGGTGTATTGTCCCCGAAGTATTTCTCAAGCCTTTCTTTTATTTCTTTTGCCGCTTTGCGGTTAAATGCCAGCAGCATTATATTATTGTGTGGAATGCGGCAGTGTTTCTGTAGAAAAATAGCCCGGCTTACCAAAGTTGTTGTTTTGCCACTACCGGCTCGAGCAACTACTTGGATATTCCTTCCGTATGTCGATATAGCAACCACCTGCTCATCATCTAGCCGGGGAAGACCATTCTCTTTGAGCCATGACTTAACAAAATTGACTTTTACATGCTCATACTCATCACGAGAAATGATATTCGCATATTTCATTTTGTAGATATCATCTGAGCCAAGGAAATTGGCATTTAAGCATTCCTCTATTGCAGCAAGCGCACGGCCTTTCGTCCTTTTTTCCAGATCCTTACGCTTTGCATTTTTTTCATAAACAGAACGCAAAGCCATATACCAATTTATGTCTATATCATTTCTGTTATCTTTAAATAACTTGTCAGCCTCCTTGAATCTATAAAGTTTCAATAACGACTCTATAGCAGCCTTCGTGGCTTCCCGTATTTTTTCTTCAACCGAACAAACTGAATCAAGGGGTATTCCAGAGAAGCTAGAGTCATTAAACTTAACCACGCACGTGGAACCGGTTATTTCAACAATAGTACCTACTCCAACATCAGGCCTGGTCCTGTGCTCTACTTTCTCTCCAACTTTCATTAGGATACCTTCCCTTACTTTTTGCATAGACTGTCCCATACCGTGTGATTATATTCCCAAAAGGAGTTATCCTCTGTTCCGGGCCAGGGAGGTCCTGGAGGCCCTCCTCGCGGGGGAAGTGGATGGAAGGCGCCCTTAGGGCGACTGGAATCCACTTCCCCCGCGGCGCCGGCGGTCCGGCCAGCCGCGCGGGGCGGAACCTTCACTCATCACCCGGTGACAGGACATGAACATCCGACTCCACAAAAAGGCACGCACCACCCCGGAGATCCGCCGGGAGATCCAGGCCTCGGACCTGCCGGCCACGGTCC
>Ga0256841_1003521_pt1 | contig 11659 bp, 11 predicted proteins | sample 356308metaG_FD_185971 | JGI IMG/M metagenome (GOLD analysis project Ga0256841, IMG submission 185971) | Hydrothermal vent microbial communities from Mid Atlantic Ridge, Atlantic Ocean - 356-308 | ecosystem: Environmental > Aquatic > Marine > Hydrothermal vents | place: Atlantic Ocean: Mid...
CGCCCTCGTTCAGTACAGCTACTCCCCGCTTTCGCCCATTCCCACCCGTTCCTTCGGTCTGCGGGCCCGGCTGGCCGCCTATGTCGTCCGCAACATTCCGCCGGCCACCGTCTGGCGGTACACGCGCAAGGCCGCGCCGCGGGCGGAGCAGCGGCTGGAACACGCTGCCTGAATCCGGCCTTTCCATCACTCGGGTGTTTGCCTCGAGCCATGCGCCGGTGCTATCGGTTGCCCTGCCCGCCGGCCGCGGCCGGTGGGGAGACTGGCGGTAAGCATGGGAGGCAGGTCGGTGAACGAGAGACCTCGCAAGGTGTTTTCGGTGCTGGCGGGTGCGCTGCTCCTCGGACTCGCGGGCGCAGGGCATGCGGCCGAGCCGATCAAGATCGGCTCGTTCCTGGCGGTGACGGGACCCGCCGCCTTTCTCGGCGACCCCGAAAAGAAGACCTTGGAGCTCTATGTCGACAAGATCAATGCCGAGGGCGGCGTCCTCGGTCACCCGCTGGAGCTGGTGGTCTACGACACCGGAACCAGTGCCAAGAACGCCGTGACCTACGTCAAGCGGTTGCTGCAGCAGGACAAGGTCGACGCCATCGTCGGCGGCAGCACGACCGGCGAGACCATGGCGGTGATCAAGCTGGTGGAGAAGGCCGGGCGTCCGTTCATTTCCCTGGCCGGCGCCTCGGTGATCATCGACCCGGTCAAGAAATGGGTGTTCAAGACCCCGCACACCGATCGCATGGCGGTGGAAAAGGTCTACGCCGACATGCAGAAGGAAGGGGTCAGCGAGATCGGGCTGATCGGAGGCTCGGGGGGCTTCGACAAGAGCTGTCTGAAGAACGCCCGGGAGCTGGCGGAAGGTTACGGCCTGACGATCAAGGCGGCCGAACAGTACGGCAAGGGCGACACCGACATGACGCCCCAGCTCACCAAGATCCGCAACGCCGGTGTCCAGGCGGTGCTGTTCTGCGGCTTCGGCGCCGCCTCCACCATCGTCACCAAGAACTATGCCCAGCTCGGCCTCGAAGGGCGCCTCTATCACAACCACGGCTCCTGCTCGAAGCGGTTCATCGAGGGTGCGGGCGAGGCCGCCGAAGGCGTGCGCCTTCCCTGTGCCGCTCTGGTAGTGGCCGAGCAGCTTCCCGAGGACGACCCGCAGCGCGCGGTCGGGCTGGCCTACATCCAGGCCTATACCGAGGCCTATGGCGAAGATGTCTCGACCTTCGGCGGTCATGCCTACGACGCACTCTTCCTGCTGATCGGAGCCATCGAGCGGGCGGGCACCGCCGATCCCGCCAAGGTCCGCGACGCGCTGGAGCAGACCCGGAATTTCATCGGAGTGGACGGCATCTTCAACATGAGCCCCGAAGACCATCTGGGCCTCGGCCCGGAAGCATTCAAAATGCTCGAGGTTCAGGGTGGCGACTGGAAGTTCCTCTATTGACCCTGTCGGGCGGGACGCGCATCCCGTGGCCCCTCCCCCGGCAGCGCGCGTCCCGCACGTGACTGGTCATGGCGGCCGGCTTCGATCTTCCCGGTGACAGGACCGAGAAGGAGGGCGAGCCGGTCGCCGGCCTTCGCAGCGCGCTCCTGCCACGCCCGCTGCTCCATCTCGCCGCCTTCGTCCATGTTTACGGCTGGCGCACGGCCACCGTGGCCGCCGCGCTTCTCAGCGCGCTGGTTGGTGCGAGCGTCGCCTTCCTGATCTTCGGCATCGGCGCCACCGATGTCGGAAAGGCGCTGCAGGCGGCGCTCATCACGGGGCTGGTAACAGGCGGGCTCACGGCCCTGCCGGTGGGAGTCCTGCTGCACATCATCGACGAGCTGAGCCGGGCCCGGGCGCGGCTGGAGGAAGAGATCCGGCGCCGGGAGATCGCCGAACGACGCATGCGGGAGCTTGCCGGCACCGACGAGCTTACGGGTCTCTACAATCGCCGCGCCTTCTTCGATCGCGCCCAGGAGCTGGTGGCGATCGCCCGCCGCTACCAGCAGCCCATCGCCATCCTCACCGTCGACATCGACCATTTCAAGCAGGTCAACGACGCCCTCGGCCATGCCGAAGGCGATCGCGCCCTGCAGCGGCTGGCCACCATTCTGCGGCAGACCCTGCGGGCCACCGACGTGGCCGCCCGCTTCGGCGGCGACGAGTTCGTGGTGATCATGCCCCAGACCCGGCTCGATGCCGCCCTGGTGGTCGCCGAACGGATCCGCCGGGCAGTCGCGGAAAGTCCCGGCCCGATGCCGCTCGGCGTCAGCATCGGCGCGGCCGCGGCATCTGGTGCCGAGGCCGATCTCGACAGCCTGCTGGCCCGTTCCGACCGTGCCCTCTACGCCGCCAAACGTCTCGGCCGCAACCGGGTCTGCGCCGAACCGCCCGCCGCCGACCGGCCGCCGGAGCCTTCGTGAAGCCATTGGCGAAGTGGCGTGGCCGTGCTAGGCGACGCCCCGCCGGGTGCCGAGTCGAGGGTGGCGAAGACTGACCATGGCCGAATTTCTCCAGTTCCTGTTCTCCGGTCTGACGGTGGGCGCCATCTACGCCCTGATCGCCCTCGGCTTCTCGCTCATCTACAATGCCAGCCATCTGATCAATTTCGCCCAGGGCGAGTTCGTGATGATCGGCGGCATGGCGACCGTGTTCCTGGCCGCCGCCGGCATCGGGCTGCCGCTGGCCGCCCTCGCCGCGGTGTTGATCGCGGTGGCCGTGGCGGTGGCCATCGAGCGGCTGGGAATCGCTCCGGCGAAGGGTGCCTCGGCGGTCGGCCTGATCATCATCACCATCGGCGCCTCGATCCTGATCCGCGGCCTCGCCGGCATCGTCTGGGACCGCAATTTCCATTCCCTGCCGGCGATCTCCGGAGAGAAGCCGCTGGTGATCCTGGGCGCCACCCTGCTTCCCCAGTCGCTCTGGATCTTCGGCGCCACCGCGGTGATCGCCCTGCTGCTCTGGTTCTTCTTCGCCCGTACGCTCTGGGGCAAGGCGATGATGGCCACCGCCTACAATCCACTCGCGGCCCAGCTCGTGGGCATCGACATCCGGCGGGTGGTGATGTTGAGCTTCGCTCTCGCCGGCGGCCTCGGGGCGCTCGCCGGGGTGCTCATCACCCCGCTCGCCCCGACCCATTTCCAGGTGGGGGTGATGCTCGGCCTCAAGGGCTTCGCCGCGGCCATCGTCGGTGGCCTGGGCTCGGGCGCGGGCGCGATCGTCGGCGGGCTGGTGATCGGCATCGCCGAGGCCATGGCGGCCGGCTATCTGGCTTCGGCCTACAAGGATGCGGTGGCCTTCGTCATCATCCTGCTGTTCCTGGTGCTGTGGCCCAACGGACTGTTCGGGCTGCGTGGGATCGAGCGGGTCTGACGGCATGCGCCGGCTGCTCCGATCCCATTACGGCGGGCTGGGCATCCTGATCCTGGTCATCCTCCTGATGCCCTTCGCCTTTCCCAACAGCTTCTATTTCGACGTGGCGATCAATGTCGGCATCGCCGCCATCGTCTGTGTGGGCCTCAATCTCCTGATCGGCTACGCCGGCCAGATCAGCCTCGGCCATGCCGGCTTCTTCGGGATCGGCGCCTACGCCTCGGCCATCCTCACCTCGAGCCACGGCTGGCCGCCGCTGCTGGCGCTGCTGGCCGGGATCCTGATCTCCGGCCTGATCGCCTTCGTCGTCGCCCGTCCGATCCTGGCTCTCAAGGGACATTACCTGGCGATGGCCACCCTCGGCCTCGGCGTCATCATCTCCATCATCCTCTCCCAGGAAGTGGACCTCACCGGCGGACCCGACGGCATGCCGGTGGATTCGCTGACGGTCCTCGGCATCGAGATCGCCAGCCCGCAGGCCTGGTACTGGCTGGTCGGCGGGGCGCTGGTGCTGGTCACCTGGCTCGCGCTCAATCTCGTCGACAGCCCCATCGGCCGCGCCCTGCGGGCGGTCCACAGTTCGGAGATCGCGGCCCGCGTCTGCGGTGTCGACACCACCTCCTACAAGGTGCTGGTGTTCGTGGTCTCGGCGGTGGTCGCCAGTCTCGCGGGTTCGCTGTTCGCCCATTTCTCGGGCTGGCTGACCCCCGATGAAGCCGATTTCCTGCGCTCGATCCAGTTCGTCACGATGGTGGTGTTGGGCGGCATGGCCTCGATCTTCGGGGCCATCGTCGGCGCCGCCCTGCTCACCGCCCTGCCCCAGTTCCTGACGGTCTTCCAGAACTACGAACATGTCATGCTCGGTCTCGTGATGGTGCTGACGATGATCTTCCTGCCGCGCGGCCTGGTGCCGACCCTGGCGTTGCGCCTTCTGGGAGAGCGCCGTTGAGCCTGCTGGTCGTGGAACGGCTCACGCGCAGCTTCGGCGGGGTGCGGGCGGTGCAGGATCTGAGCTTCACCCTGCCGGCCGGGGGCATCCATTCGATCATCGGCCCCAACGGCGCCGGCAAGACCACCCTGTTCAACCTGGTGACCGGGGTGCTGCGCCCGACGGGCGGCTCGATCCGCTTCAAGGGCGAGGAGATCGCCGGTCTGCCGCCGGAGCGGCTGGCGGCCCGGGGGATCTCCCGTACCTTCCAGAACCTGCAGATCTTCTTCAACATGAGCGTCGTCGACAATGTGCTGATCGGCAGCCATCTGCGGCTCGACCGCAACGTGCTGCACGCCCTGTTCCGGCTACCGGCATTGCGGCGGGTGGAGCGGCAGGCGCGGCGTGACGCCGAGGCGCTCCTGGAACGGGTGGGTCTGACCGACTGGTGCGAGGCACCCGCCGACAGCCTGCCCTACGGTGCGCTCAAGCGGCTCGAAATCGCCCGGGCGCTGGCCAGCCGACCCGAGCTGCTGCTGCTCGACGAGCCGGCGGCCGGCTGCAACGAGAAAGAAACCGCGGAAATCGAGGCGCTCCTGAAGAGCCTCCTCGCCGACGGCATCACCATCGTCCTGGTCGAACACGACATGCGCCTGGTGATGAACATTTCCGACCATATCATCGTCCTCGACCACGGCCAGATGCTGGCCGAGGGCCGGGCTCGGGAGGTCCGCAACGATCCCGCCGTGATCGAGGCCTATCTCGGGCAGGCGGCGCTGGCGGCCGGCCATGCTTCTTGAGATCACCGGCCTCGGCTCCCATTACGGGCGGATCCGCGCCCTGGATGCGGTCGATCTGTCCGTCGAGGAGGGCGAGCTGGTGGCCATCGTCGGCGCCAACGGCGCCGGCAAGACGACCCTGCTGCGAACCATTTCCGGTGTCCAGCCGGCGAGCAGCGGTGTCGTCCGTTTCCGCGGCAGCGACATCACCCGGACGGCGGCGGCCAGAAGGGTGCGGCTGGGCATCGCCCAGGTGCCGGAGGGCCGGCAGATGTTCGCCCCCATGAGCGTCGAGGACAATCTTCTGCTCGGCGGCTTCACCCGCCCGCGCCACGAGCTCGCCGAGAGCCTGGCACGGGCCTACAGGTTGTTTCCGCGGCTCGAGGAACGGCGCCGCCAGCCGGCCGGTACCCTGTCGGGAGGGGAGCAGCAGATGCTGGCCATCGCCCGCGCCCTGATGGCCAGACCCGCTCTCCTGCTGATGGACGAGCCGAGCATGGGGCTGGCGCCGCGCATCGTCGAGCGGATCTTCGACACCATCCGCGAGCTGCGGGCCACCGGCGTCACCATTCTGCTGGTCGAGCAGAACGCCTTCGTCGCCCTGTCGGTGGCCGATCGCGGCTATGTGCTGGAATCGGGCCGGATCGTGCTCGACGGCCGGGCCTCCGACCTGCTCGCCGACGAACGTGTCAAGGCGGCCTATCTGGGCCTCTAGCGCAGGATCCCGCGGATCACCGCATCGAGACGGCGGCGCCCGGCGGCGGTCGTGCGCAGAGACCCGTGGGCGCACTGCAGGAGTCCCTCCGCCTCCAGCAACCGCACCGCACCGACATCGAGAACCGCTTCCCAGGGCCGTTCCGCCAGCGCAGCGAGACGTGACAGTTCCACCCCCTCGGCGAGCCGCATGCCCATCAGGAGATATTCGGTCGCCCGATCGGCCGGTGCCAGCTCCTCCTCCTCGAGCTGGCCATGGCCCTCTCGCTCGACCGTTTCGAGCCAGCGCTCGGGCAGCCTCCGTGCCCGGGTCGCCACCCGCCGTGCGCCCAGCGTCAGCCGGCCATGGGCGCCCGGACCGATGCCCACATAATCGCCGTAGCGCCAGTAAACGAGATTGTGTCTGCTCTCCTCGCCGGGACGGGCATGGTTGCTGATCTCGTAGGCGGGCAGGCCGGCGGCCTCGCAGAGCTCCTGGGTGAGATCGAACAGCGCCGCCCCGAGATCCTCGTCGGGCAGTTCGAGCCGCCCCTGGCGCGCGAGGGTGAAGAAATGCGTGCCGGGCTCGATGGTGAGCTGGTAGAGGGAAAGATGGCCGACCGCCAGCTCCAGCGCGCGTTGCAGCTCGTCCCTCCAGGAGGCGAGGCCCTGCCCCGGTCGCGCATAGATCAGATCGAAGCCGACCCGCGGAAAGATCTCGCGGGCGAGAGCCAGGGCATGCAGCGCCTCGGCCACCCCGTGCTGCCGTCCGAGGTCACGCAACGCGCCCTCCTCGAGCGCCTGCACGCCCAGCGACAGGCGGTTGACACCGGCCTTTGCGAAAGCCTCGAACCGTGCCGCTTCCGCCGAAGTCGGGTTGGCCTCCAGCGTGATCTCGATCGCCGGCTCGAACCGCCACCAGTCCCGCGCCCGGGCGATCACCGCGGCCACTGTTGCGGCCGACATCAGGGAAGGTGTGCCGCCCCCGAAAAAGATCGCCCGCAGGATCCGCCCCTCGGTGCGGGCGCCGAAATGGTCGAGTTCGGCCAGCAGGGCGCGGCGCCAGCGCCGCTGGTCGACCGCCGCGCGGACATGGCTGTTGAAGTCGCAATAGGGGCATTTGTGCCGGCAGAAGGGCCAGTGCACGTAGAGCGCGAAGCCGGGATCCCGCTCCTGTGGCGCGGTACAGCTCCGCTCGGGGACGACTGCCGGACTGGCGAAGGAAGTGCGCATCCTCGGAGAAACCCGCTCCATGGTCGGAGCCCTCATATTCGATCGGCGGCGGACGCCGGCAACCATCCGGCTGCTTGTGCGGCGCGCGGCCGCCCTCTAGCTTCCTGCGCCGTGACCGGCAGCACGGAGGAGGCGAGCATGGCGCGCACCGCATTCATCGGTCTCGGCGTGATGGGCTATCCGATGGCCGGCCATCTGGCCGCCGAGGGGCACGAAGTGACCGTGTTCAACCGCACGCGGGCCAAGGCCGAGCAGTGGCATCGGCAGCATGGCGGCCGGGTGGCATCCACCCCGCGCGAGGCCGCGGCGGCAGCCGAGTTCGTGTTCACCTGCGTCGGCAACGACGAGGATCTGCGCAGCGTGGTCTACGGCGATGACGGGATTCTGGCCGGGCTCGCCGACGACGCCCTGTTGACCGATCACACCACCGCCTCCGCCGACATCGCCCGCGAGCTCGACGCCGCCTGTCGCGCGCGCGCCGCGCATTTCCTCGATGCCCCGGTATCGGGCGGCCAGTCCGGGGCGGAAAACGGACAGCTCACCGTCATGTGCGGCGGCGAGGAAGGCGCCTTCGCCCGCGCCGAGCCGGTGATGCGCGCCTATGCGAAAGCGGTCACCCTGATGGGTCCGGCGGGATCCGGCCAGCTCACCAAGATGGTCAACCAGATCGCCATCGCCGGGCTTCTCCAGGGGCTCGCCGAGGCCGCCAATTTCGCCATCCGCGCCGGTCTCGACACCGATCGCGTGGTGGATGTGATCTCCAAGGGCGCCGCCCAGTCCTGGCAGATGGACAATCGCTGGCGGACGATGGTCCGGGGGGAGTTCGCGTTCGGATTTGCCGTCGACTGGATGCGCAAGGATCTGAAGATCGCCATCGACGAGGCGCGACGCAACGGTGCCCCGCTTCCGGTCACCGCCCTGGTCGATCAGTTCTACGGTCTCGTACAGCAGGCCGGCGGCGGGCGCTGGGACACTTCCAGCCTCATCCACAATCTCGTCGAAATACCCGGCCGGAAGGGGTAGTCTTGGAGGCGGGCGCGAGGGCGCCCATATGGAGGGGCATCTGCCGTCGCCCCGCACCGGGCGGGCAGCCTTCGACCGCCGGTACGCCGGACGGGTGATCCTGCGAGGTACGTGATGCAGCAGCGAAACGCCAAGTTCGCGATCGGTCAGATCGTACGCCACCGCTTCTTCCCCTTCCGCGGGGTGGTGATCGATGTCGATCCCGTCTACAGCAACACCGAGGAATGGTATCAGTCGATTCCCGAGGAGGTGCGGCCGAGCAAGGACCAGCCCTTCTACCATCTGCTCGCGGAGAACGAGGAATCCTACTATGTGGCCTATGTCTCCGAGCAGAACCTGCAGCCCGATCCCAGCGGCGAGCCGGTCGGCCATCCGCAGATCGGCGAGTTCTTCCGCGAGCTGCGCGACGGGATGTACGTGCCGCGTCAGCAGGCACGGCACTGAGGGCGACCACCGCAGACAGAAACATGGTCAGGTGAGGGGAATCTTTCGATGAAGTTCTTCCTGGATACGGCGGATGTCGCGGAGATCGCGGATCTGGCCTCGGCCGGCATGGTCGATGGCGTCACCACCAACCCGAGCCTGGTGGCCAAGACCGGACGCGATCTCTTCGAGCTTCTGGCCGAGATCGCCGGCCTCGTGCCCGGCCCGATCAGTGCCGAGGTGACGGCCACCGAGCAGGAAGCGATGCTCCGGGAAGCCCATCGCCTGGCCGAGATCGCCAAGAACATCTGCATCAAGCTGCCGCTCACCTGGGACGGGCTGCGGGCCTGCCGACGGCTCGCCGCCGAGGGCGTCAAGGTCAACCTCACCCTCTGCTTCTCGCCCGGCCAGGCGCTGCTCGCGGCCAAGGCCGGTGCCACCTTCGTCTCGCCCTTCGTCGGCCGGCTCGACGATGCCGGCCACGAGGGCATGGAGCTGATCGAGGATATCTGCACCATCTACGGCAACTATCCCGATACCATCCGCACCGAGGTGCTGGTCGCCTCGATCCGCTCGGTCGGGCATGTGATCGAGGCGGCTCGTCTCGGCGCCGATGTGGCGACCATGCCGGCCAAGGTGATGCGGGCGCTGGCGCAGCATCCGCTGACCGACAAGGGCCTCGCCCAGTTCCTCGCGGACTGGGAGAAGACCGGCCAGCGGATCGTCTGATGCGTGTTCTGCTGGCGGCGTTGCTGCTGCTGCCGTTGGCGACACCGGTTCGCGCGGCCGGCGATCTCGATCTCCTGCTCGACGGGCTGACCGGATCGGACAGCGCGACGAAACGCGGCGAGGTGGAGATCGAGGACAGCATCACCGGCCGCGGTGCGCACCGTGAACTGGTGGTGCGGCTGACGCCCACGGGCGATGCCAGGCTGATCGCCGATCCCGGTGCCAGCGTCGAGATCACCGGTGCTTCCGGGGTGCGCTGGCCGGAGGGAAGGCGGGCGGCGACGACGCCGGTGGAAACCGAGTACTTTCCCGGCGGGGTGACGCTCCGGCTGCCTTTCGAGCAGATCGGCCCCGGCGCGATCGATGCCCGGGTCGAATATTTCTGGTGCTTCGTCGGCTACCAGTGCTTCCTGGGCGAGAAGCGCATCCGCCGCACCCTCGACGACGGCACGGGCTGACCCGCCGCCTCAGCCGACCGCACCGAGATGATGGATGACGCCGGTGCTGATCCGGCGGATCAGCTCGTAGGTGCGTTCGATCGGACGGAACAGCACGGCGTGCTCGTGCGCGTAGGACTGCTGGGCGGAGGCGGTGTAGCTCGCCGGTTCGCCGTAATCCTCCTCGCCGCCATCCGCCTCGTCGAGCGGGAAGATGTCGGAGAGAAGCGCCAGCGTCGCCTCGACATCGAGACGGAACAGGCGCTGCACCAGCTCCTCGCGGGTCACCGCGTGCCGATCGCTGAAATCGGGGATGCCGATCGCCCGCAGCATCAATGCCTGCAGCAGGGCCAACCGGATGGCATGCAGCAGGTGCAGCCGGTCGCGGGTCGCGGCATCGACGGCGATCGGCGTCTCGCCGGCATCCCGGGTACGCCGGCGATGCTCCCGCAGGGCCGCGGCGAGATCCAGATAATCCCGCAGCATGAAGCGGAACACCCGGGCGAGGCATTCCCCGAGACCGATCGCCTCCATGTGATCGGCCACCAGGCGCATCGCCTCCTGGTCGCTCTCGGCGGCCCGGCTGGAGGCGAGCTGCAGCCAGCGCCCGGCATCGAACAGTGCCAGATAGGCCGCAGTCACCCGCGGATCGGTGAATTTGAAGGCATGCTCGACCATGGTCATCAGGCTGCGAAAGCGGGGACTGCATCCGTAGAGATCGCGAAAGGCATCGGGATCCTTGGCCATGGCCTGTCCCACGCCGCCGATGACATGGACCAGATGGCCGAGCTGCTGGAGGATGGCGTTGTGGGGAATGGCGCGGAGTTGCGAGGGATGTTCGAGCACCGGCACCGCTCCCGAGCGTTCGCGCTCCCGCCGCTCGGCACGTGAGCCCGTGGGATAGAGCAGGTTGGTGCCGAACATGCCGAGCAGGCGGGCATAGGCGGGATCGTCGATCAGCCGGGTATTGAACTGGCGCACCGCGGCGAAGAACTCGTCGACATAGGCATTGCGCTCGTAGAAGGGATCGGGCTCCGCCGGCGCCGGCCGGAAGACATGCTCGAGGCAGCGGCAGAGCACCGCCAGCGCGGTCTCTTCGCGGAGAAACGGCTGGTAACCATCGCCGCCCTGGAAGCTCGTTTCCTGGCGGAGCCGAATGCCGCGCTCGGCATAGAGCCGGCGGCTCTCCGGCGTGTCGAAATATTCGAGGCGGTGGCGCAGGCTGTCGGGATGGCCGCCGCGGCCGATGCTCTCGCCATGGGTGTCGAAGATGATCACCTCGAGATCGGTGAGACCGTGGGCCACCAGGATGTCGGCCAGCGCCAGCCGCACCCGCTCGATGGCCACCGCCGCCGCCGTCTGCCCCATGTAGCGGCCGGCGTCGGAAAATCCGGTCTGGATGCAGAGCCGCCCCCGGCGACGCAGATATTCCCGAAACGCCGGATAGGCCAACGCCTGCTCCAGGATGCCGGCGCCGCGCTCCAACGCCAGCCGGGTTTCGAACAAGGGCGAGATGTCGATGCGGTCGTCGACCCCGAACAGTTTCGCCAGATAGAGCGCCGTCAGCAGGGTGAAGGCGGTCTCGCATTCGGCGATCAGGAAGCGGATCGGCTCGCCGCCGTCGAGATATTTGAGGAGCTGCGCGCAGATCATGAAGGCCCGCCGTGCGGTTGCCTGCTCGTGCACGATCGAGCCGAAATTGACGGTGACCGGTTCGACCCCGTCGATCAGCCGCTCCACCGCCTCCAGATAGCTGAGCCGCCAGGTGGGATCGTCGGGCGCGTGCTCCATGCCGATGGTGTTGCGGACGGCGTTGTGGAGCTGGCGGGCGTTCAGCCGCAGATGGGTGCGGGCAGCGGCCAGACCGTGATTGGCGACCTCGGCGCGGAGCACCCAGAGGCCGCGCAGCAGTCCCGGATCGCGGCTGCGGGCGATGGCCCGATCGAGCAGATCCACGAGGATCCTGCGATCGGCGAGCCGTACCTCGCGAGTGGAAACCAGCTCCCGCGACAGCGCCGCCAGGTCGGAAAGCCAGCGGGGATCGCCGAGTCGGGCATTGGCC
>Ga0256841_1003522_pt1 | contig 11657 bp, 13 predicted proteins | sample 356308metaG_FD_185971 | JGI IMG/M metagenome (GOLD analysis project Ga0256841, IMG submission 185971) | Hydrothermal vent microbial communities from Mid Atlantic Ridge, Atlantic Ocean - 356-308 | ecosystem: Environmental > Aquatic > Marine > Hydrothermal vents | place: Atlantic Ocean: Mid...
GATGGAGGTTGTGGTAGCGCTGCGCGCCGATCTCGCGGAGTGCGGTCTCGAGCTCCTCGGCGCTCTGCAGGTTGCGGTAACGCGCGAGCGCGATCATGGAACGATCTCCATGCCGTCGTAGGCGACCTCGAAGCCCGCCGCCTCCACCTCGCGGCGCTCGGGGGAGTCGGCGAGCAGGATCGGATTGGTGTTGTTGATGTGGATGAGCACCTTGCGGCCGGCGGGCAGATCGCCGAGGCGCTCGAGCACGCCGCCCGGGCCGCTCACCGACACATGCCCCATGCGCCGGCCGCTCTTGGTGCCGACCCCGGCCTGGATCATCTCGTCGTCGCGCCACAGGGTGGCGTCCACGAACACGACGTCGGCGCCGGCGAGGCGCGCGCGCAGCGGATCGTCCAGCCGCGCCACATTGCCCACATAGACGACGCGCCGTCGCCGCGCGCGGAACTCGACGCCGATGACATCGCCTTCCTCGGCGTCGGTCGCGAGCCGCGCACCGTACTCGCCCTCCAGATAGAGCGGCGGCTTGCCGGGCACCGGGAAGGCGAGGAGCTCGAGGCCGAGCGGTTCGCCGGCGGCATCGCGCAGCGTCACCGGCTCCTCGAGGGGCAGTTCGCGCCGCGGGACGAGGCGGCGGTCGAGGACCTCGAAGATGGGGTTGCGCTCGAGGACCGCGAGCGTGCGCGGCGCGGCGTAGAGGGCGAAGGGCGTGCCCTCGCGCAGATGCAGCAGCCCGGCCACCGCGTCGACGTCGCCGTTGGTGAGCACCACCGCGGCGATCGGGCTGTGGCGCGGCGCCTTCCGGGGCCAGAGATCGAGATGGGCCGCGATCTGCTGGCGCAGATCGGGCGAGGCGTTGACGAGGATCCAGGCTTCGCCGTCGGCCGAGAGGGCGATGGAGGCCTGGGTCGCCGGCCGGGCCGCGGGATCGCCGCGCCGCGCCCGCAGGTTCGCCTCATCGGCCGCGTTCCACTGGGGAAAGCCGCCGCCGGCGGCGGCGCCGAGCACGAGGATGCGCACCCGTCACCTCCCTCCGGCGGCGATCCCGGCGCTCAGGCCTCGGCCGGCAGATACATGGTGACTTCCATGCCCGCCGGACGCGAGGTGAGCTGGGGCTTGCGCCAGATCTTCCGCATCGTTCTTCCCTCCGGAGTTGCAGGTTCCGGCTCGTGGACCGGCAGGCTGTGTTGTGGGCGCCCGCGCTCGCTGCGACCACTTTTTCGAGCCATAAGCGGATGCTTCATAAGCGGCGGCCCGGGAAGCGGAGGAGAGGTGCCGCCCCCCTCGACTCGCCGCGCCCGCGCGGCTAGCTCCGGGACGCGCCCGGATGGGGGAGGGGGTTCATGTTCGCGCTCTTCGGGGGTGCGCTGCGGCTCGCCGTCTCGGTCGCCGTCACCTTCTTCGGCCTGCTGCTCGTGACCTTCCTCATCGGCCGGGTGGTCCCGGTCGATCCCGTGATCGCCCTCGTGGGCGAGCGCGCGCCGCCCGATGTGGTGGAGCGGGTGCGCATCGAACTCGGCCTCCATCTTCCCCTCTGGCAGCAGTTCCTGATCTATCTCTCGAAGGTGCTCGCGGGCGATCTCGGGGTGAGCGTGCTCACCGCCCGCCCCGTGCTCGAGGACATCCTCAGGGTCTTTCCCGCCACCCTCGAGCTCGCCACCGCGGCCACCCTCCTCGGCGTGTGCGTCGGCGTGCCCCTGGGGGTGCTCGCCGCCACCCACCAGGGCCGGCTGCCCGATCACCTGGTGCGGGTGGTGGCGCTCGTGGGCTATTCGGTGCCGGTCTTCTGGCTCGGCCTCGTGGGGCTGCTCGTCTTCTACGCGCGGCTGGGATGGGTCGAGGGGCCGGGGCGGCTCTCCGTCTTCTACGAGGGGCTCGTCGCGCCCCGCACCGGCGTCATCCTGATCGACGCCGCCCTCGCCGGAGAATGGGAGGTGTTCCGCGACGCCTTCTGGCACCTCCTGCTGCCGGCCTCGATCCTCGGCTACTTCTCGCTCGCCTACATCGCCCGCATGACGCGGAGCTTCATGCTCGGCGAGCTGTCGCAGGAATATGTGACCACGGCGCGGGTCAAGGGGGTGCCGGAGTGGCGGGTGGTATGGGTGCACGCGCTGGGCAACGTGCGCGTGCAGCTCGTCACCGTGATCGCGCTCTCCTACGCCTATCTCCTCGAGGGCTCGGTGCTCACCGAGACCGTCTTCGCCTGGCCGGGCCTCGGCCTCTACATCACCAATTCGCTCCTCAACGCGGACATGAACGCGGTCCTGGGCGGCACCCTCGTCGTCGGCTGCGTCTTCATCGGCCTCAACCTCCTCTCCGATCTCCTCTACCGCCTGCTCGATCCGCGGGTGCGCTGAGCGGCCGCCCTCAGCCGTGGGGGAGGAGGATCTGGCGCACCGTGCGCCCCTCGGCGAGGCGGTCGAAGGCCTCGTTGAGCTCCTCGAAGCCCAGCCGCTCGCAGAGCAGGGCGTCGACCGGAAGCCGTCCCTGCTGCATCAGCGCCATGTAGCGGGGGATGTCGCGCACCGGCACGCAGCTTCCCATGTAGCTGCCCCTGAGGGTGCGCTCCTCGGCCACCAGGGAGACCTGGGGGATCGCGATCCGCCGGTCGGGATGGGCGATGCCGGCGGTGACGGTGACGCCGCCGCGGCGGGTCACGGCATAGGCGAACTCCAGCGCCGGGATGCTGCCCACCGCCTCGATCGCGGCATCGACCCCGCCCTCGGTGAGCGCGCGCAGCCGCTCCACCGCATCGCCGGCGCCGGCATGGACCGCGTCGCTGGCGCCGAGCTGGCGCGCGAGGGCGAGCTTGTCGTCGCGGAGATCGACGGCGACGATCTGGCGCGCGCCGGCGAGCCGCGCGCCCATGACCGCATTGAGGCCGACCCCGCCGAGGCCCACCACCGCCACCCGCTGGCCCGGCCGCACCCCGGCGGTATTGAGCACCGCCCCCACCCCGGTGAGCACGGCGCAGCCGAAGAGCGCCGCCTGTTCGAGCGGGATCGCGGGATCGACGGGGACGAGGGCGCCGCGGGCGACCACGGCGTATTCGGCGAACACCGAACAGCCCATGTGGTGGTTGAGGGGCGCGCCGTTGCGGCGCAGCCGCCGCGCGCCGGAGAGCAGCGTGCCGGCGGAATTGGCGCGATAGGCGGGGGCGCACAGCGCCGGCCGGCCCTCGAGACAGGCGCTGCAGCGGCCGCAGGAGGCGACGAAGACGATGACCACGTGATCGCCCGGGGCGAGATCGTGGACGCCGGGCCCGGTCGCCTCCACCACCCCCGCCGCCTCGTGGCCGAGCACGAGGGGCAGCGGCCGCGGCCGGTCGCCGTTGATGACCGAGAGATCGGAATGGCACAGCCCGGCGGCGGCGATCCTGACGAGCACCTCTCCCTCGCCGGGCGGGTCGAGCTCCACCTCCTCGATCGCGAGCGGCTTCGAGCGCGCGTAGGGGCGCGGCAGTTCCATGGTCTCGAGTACGGCGGCCTTGATGCGCATGATCTCTCCTCCCCGATCATCCGGGCTCATGATGGGCGCGATCGCGGCCGCGGTCGAGCGGCGGTGCGGGCGCATCGGGAAGGCGGAGGTGGTCGCGGTGACCGATGCGCATCCGGCTCGCGCCGCGGGCCAGGGCTTCGAGGCGGAAGCGTCGCCAGGCGGCGATCGCCGCCGCGCGGGCCGGCGCCTCGAGGGATGCCGCCTCCGCCCAGCCGGCGACGAGGCCGGCCTGCAGCGCCCGCGCGCCGGGGCCGAGCCGCCAGTCGCTGCGGGCGCGCGCGATCCCCGGCAGCAGCCGTTCGAGGCGCTGCGGGGCCGCGGCCCCGAGGGCCGGACCGAAGCCCTTGTCGCGCCGCTGATGGGCGCGGAAGAGGCGCAGCACCGCGGCATCGAGGGGATGGGCGGGGGCGAGGGCGATGCGGCCGTCGCAGGTGAGGCGGGCGTAGAAGGCGGCGCCACCGAGACGCGCCAGCAGGCGGCGCAGCCAGGCGTCGGAGACGAGATCGAGCAGCGCCGAGGCGGTGACGAGATCGGGCGGGGGATCGAGGAGGGATTCGAGCGCCTGGGCGAGATCGGCCGCGATCCAGCGCCATTGCGCCCGCGGCGGCGGGCGGGCGCGCAGCCGCCGGCTGCCGGCGGCGCGAAGGCGGGGATCGCATTCGACGAGCTCCCAGAGCTGGAATACCGGCAGGCGGGGGGCGAGATGGCGCAGCAGCGCCCCGGTGCCGGCGCCGAGATCGAGGATGCGCAGGGGTGCGCCGCGCCCGGCCGCCCAACGGGCGAGGCGGCAGACGAGCGCCTCGGCGCAGGCGGCCGCATCCACGGCCTCGCGGCGGGCCAGCCAGGAGGCCGCAAAGACGCTCACGCCGCGGATGCGAGCCGCAGGCCGCGGGCGACGGTCGCCGCCGTCTCCGGCCAGCGCGGAAGCCGCGCCGCGAGGGCGCGCGCGCCCTGGCGCAGGGCCTCGCGCCGGGCGGGATCGGTGAGGAGCGCGCGCAGGGCGGCGGCGAGCGCCGCGGGATGGCCGGCGGGGACGAGGATGCCGGCCTGGGGCGGCAGCACCTCGGCCACCGCGCCGCCGGCGGCGGCGACCACCGGCAGACCGCGGGCGAGGGCCTCGGCGATCGCCATGCCGTAGCCCTCGAAGCGGGAGCTCGAGACGAAGAGATCGGCCCGCCGCCACGCCGCCTCGAGCGCGGCGCCGGCGAGCTCGCCGCAAAAGCGCACCCGCTCCTCGAAACCGAAGGCCCCGACCGCCTCCCGCACCGCCCGCACGGTGGTGGGATCGCGCGCCGTGGAGCCGACGAGATCGAGCCGCCAGGGGAGATCGGCGAGGTGGGCGAGCGCCCGGATCAGGGTGAGATGGTCCTTGCGCGGGATGAGGGCGGCGACGGAGAGCAGCTGCGGCACCGTCCCGCCCGAGCCCGCGGCCGCTTCGACGGGATCGACCCCGGGCTCGGCGACGAGGATGCGGGCGAAGGGGACGCGATATTCGCGCAGCAGGAGATCGCGGGTCGTGCGCGAGGGCACGAGCACCCGCCGGGCATGGGCGAGGGCGGCCCGCTCCCGGGCCGCGAACTGCTGCCGCTCGAGCGGCGTGAGCCCGGTCTCGAAGGCGAGGGGATGGTGGACGAGGGCGACGAGCGCAAGCCGTCCGGCGTGCCGGGCCATCACCTCGGGCGCGGCGGCGAAGACGAGCCCGTCCACGATCGCCGTGGTGGCGGGGGCGAGGGCGGCGAGCAGCCGCTCGAGGGCGGCGAGATCCTCCGCCCCGGGGCGGGGAAAGCGCGCGGACAGCCCGAAGATGCGGACCCGGAAGCCCCGCCGCTCGAGCTCGCGGGCGAGCCGGAGGTCGTAGAGGGTGCCGCCGGTGCGCGCCTCGAGGGGCTCCGGCAGCAGCACGGCGATCTCCGCCATGGCCGCCTCCCGATGGATGTCGGCCGCGCGCGGGGGCGCGGATTCGAGCATTCCGATAGCCGCGTTCGCGGCCCGGGGGAAGAGGCCGTCACGCCTGCAGCCGGGCGAGCAGCGCGGAGGCCGGCAGGCCGAGGCGGGGGTGGATCCAGTCGGGCCAGACCTCGACCAGCGGCGCGAGCACGAAGCGCCGCTCGGGCAGGCGGGGATGGGGAAGGGTGAGGCGCGGATGGTCGAGAACGAGATCCTCGATCGCCACGAGATCGAGATCGATGACCCGCGGCTGCCAGGGTTTCGTCTCCCGGCTGCGGTCGCGGCCGAGGGCGCGCTCGATCGCCTGGAGGGCATCGAGCAGGGCGAGCGGCGGGTGCGCGGTGTCGAGGATCGCGACCGCATTGAGGAAGGGAGGATGCCAGCGGGCCTCGTCCTCGGGATGGATCACCGCCTCGGTCTCGATCAGGCGCGAGCGGGCGCGCAGGCGGCCGAGACGGGCGAGCGCGGCGAGCGCCGCCTCGATGTTGCCCGCACGGTCGCCGAGATTGGCCCCCAGGGCGATGATCGCCCTTCGCGCCCGCTCCATCGCATCGCTCCCCGCCGTCCCGGCAAAGCTAGCGCAGCCGGCGGCGGCGGCGAGGGGCCGTTGCCGCGGCGGCGGCGCGGTAGAGGTGCATCACGAATTCCACACGGATTTCCAGCATGTTGGATCCGTTCATTGATCCATATCATGGGATGTTCGGTATATCCCTTTGTTTCACACCTGTTTCACGGAATCCCGTGTCCGTCGGACACGATCCGGACGCGGATCGGCCGCCGTGAAGGGGATCTGGAGCCGCGCGAAGGCGGCGGGAAGCTGCGCGAACATGGATCTGCACGCCGCGGATGGCGGTCTCGGGCGCTTGCGCCCGCCGCCCTCATAGGATAATAGTCACAGACGATTGACGGGAGAGGGTTCATGCCGCGCCATCCCACGCCTGCCCAGCGCGAGGCCTCGCGCCGCAACGGACGGAAGTCCCAGGGACCGGTGAGCGCGGAGGGGCGGGCGAAGGTTTCCGCCAATGCGCTGCGGCACGGGCTTCGCGCCGAACGCCATCTGCTCCTTGCCGAGGAGCGGGCGGAGGAGCTCGAGGCCTTCGCCGCCGCGCTGCGGGCGGAGCTCGCGCCCGGGGGGCTGATCGCGGCCCAGCTCGTGGAGCAGATCATCGCCGTGCTGTGGCGGCTCAGGCGGGTGCCGGAGGTGGAGCGGCGGCTGCTCGAGGCGCAGCGCTACCGGGGCGAGCGCCGCTTCACCGCGGCCGAGCTGCTGCTGCGCGATCTCGCCGGCGCGCGTTCGGTGCTCGGGGTGAGCGAATACGAGCAGCGGCTGCTGCGCCAGCTGCGGCGGCTGTTCGTGGCGCTCGAAAAATGCGGCGAACGAACCCGAGAATCGGGAGCAACGGCTTGAAGATGAAGGAAAAGCCCGCCGGCCCCGGGGGCCGGGAAGGGGTTCGGGGAGGGGTTGAGGCGGGTTTCGGGGCGCGCAACGGGTGCCGGATCCGAAATCACGGGAAGCAGGATTATGGAAAATTCGGGTCCGGAACGTCTCATCCCGCCGCCGCCGGGCGCCGGCCGCATTTCGCCGCCGCCTCGAGGAACTGGCGCATCATGCGCACGTGATGGGTGCGCACGAGCGCGGCCCCGGCCTCGAGGGCGAACAGCGCGAGCAGCTGCGAGAGCGGGTCCCGCTCCTCCATCGGCACCTTGAGCAGGCCCTTGCGCGAGACCGCCACCATGACCGGAAACGGCGCCACCCGGGCGACGAAGCGGTCGAAGGCGGCGAGCAGCCGCCAGCTGTCCTCCGGATCGTGGCTCAGAAAGGCGCTCCAGCCGGGATCGAGGATGATGCGCTCGGCGGCGATGCCGCGGCGCACGGCGAAGTCCGCCCGCTCGAGGAGGAAGGCGGCGACCTCCTCCACCACGTCGCGGTAGCGTGCCGGCCGTGGGCTCACATGCGGCAGCGGCGCGTCCTTGGCGTGCATGAGGATGAGCGCGGCCTCGCTGCCCGCCACCACCTCCACCATTGCGGGATCCGCCCGCAGCGCCGAGACGTCGTTGATGATCCGGGCCCCGAGCTCGAGGCAGCGGGCGGCGGTGGCGGCGTGATAGGTATCGATGGAGAGCGGCATCTCCGGCGCCAGCGCGCGCACCACCGGCTCGATGCGGGCGAGTTCGGTCGCCGCGTCGACGGGCTTTCTTCCGGGCGCCGTCGATTCGCCGCCCACATCGACAGCCGCCGCGCCCTCGCGCATCATCGCCCGCGCCGCGGCGATGGCACGCTCGGGGTCGCCGAAGCGTCCCCCGTCGCTGAAGCTGTCCGGCGTGAGATTGAGCACGCCCAGGATCCAGGGCGGCGGTGCGGCGAGCAGGGAGTGGAGGCGATGGGACATGGCGGAGGCCGTTTTGCGGCTGCGACCGGCCATCAAGCTGCGCCGCGTCTGCGGCTCGTCAAGCTCGGCGGCAGCCTCATCGCCTCCCCCCATCTCCGCTCCTGGCTCGAGGCGCTCGCGGCGCCCGGGGATGCGGCCCGGCTCGTCGTCCCGGGCGGCGGCCCCTTCGCCGATGCCGTGCGCGCGCTCCAGCCCCGCTACGGCTTTTGCGACCGCAGCGCCCATCGCATGGCGATCCTCGCCATGCAGCAGTACGCGCTCTTCCTCGCCGAGCGGGCCCCCGCGGCGCGGCTCGTCGAGAGCCAGAGCGCGATCCTGCGGCTGCGCCGCGAGCGTGCCTTCGGCATCTGGCTCCCCTGGCGGCTCGCGGGTCTCGCGGCGGATCTTCCCGCCTCCTGGGCGGTGACCTCGGACAGCATCGCCCTCTGGCTCGCGGCCCGTCTGCGGGCCTCGGAGCTCCTGCTCGTCAAGCACCTTCCTCCCGGCATGGAGCGGGCGTCGATGGCCGCACTCCTGCGCGCGGGCATCCTCGATCGGGCCTTTGCCGGGATGGGGCGGCGATTCCGCGGCCGCTGGCGGGTGGTGGACGTTGCCGACGCCCGGGCGCTCATGCGAATATCGCCCTGCCCGAGCCGGCAGGGAGGGGAGGAAGAGGCATGAAGCCGCCGCCCGTGCGCATCAAGGCGCTGGCCCGCCATCTCCAGACCTTCGCACCCCGGCTCAAGCCCCTGCGGTTCCGGGTTCAAAACGGTCTGTATCGGCTGTTCCGCCGGTGTCACGACAGGGACTATGAAGCCCTCGGATCGCTCTGCCCGACGCCCTCGCTGGCGCTCGATGTCGGCGCCCATTACGGGCAGAGCATCACCTCCTTCCGGATCCTCTGGCCCGAGGTCGAGATTGTCGCCTTCGAACCCCTGCCGCATCTCGCCGCGCGTCTGCGGCGTCTCTACCGGCGGGATCCGCGGATTCGGATCGAAACCGTCGCCCTCGCGGATCGCTCCGGCAGGGCGCGCTTCTTCGTCCCGCGGTATCGCAGCTACGCGTTCGATGGCCTCGCCTCCCTCGAGCGCGAGTGCGCCCGCTCCTGGCTGAATGCGGATACGCTCCTGGCCTTCGATCCCGCGAAGCTCGCGCTCGATTCGTTCGATGTGCCGGTCGCCACGCTCGATTCCTACGGACTTTCCCCCGACGTCGTGAAAATCGACGTCCAGGGTGCGGAATTCGCCGTGATTCGCGGTGCGGTCGCGACGCTCGCCCGCTCCCGTCCCGTGTTGTTGATCGAAGGCGTGGAGCCGGCGCTGCTGGCGTTCCTCGAGGCGCAGGGCTACCGCGCCGCGGTGTATGAGCAGGGACGGCTCCGCTTCGACGCGCTCGGCGCCCGCAACACCCTCTTCGTGCCGGAAGAACGGCTGCCCGCGCTTGCGGGCGTGCGCGGTGAGGGCGCGGAGAGAGCGGCGTGATCCGGCGCGGGATGCCGCTTCGGGCGGCTGGATCCCGCTTCTCCGGCCGCCATATTGCGGAGGGTGGCGTTTCCCGTGGAGCGGCGGTGTCCGAGGACATCCGGCGTCTGTTCGAGGCCGAGGAGGCGGAGCCCGCACCGAAGCGGGCGCGGCTCGCCTGGGCACTTACCGGGTCGGGGCACGATTTCCTGCCCTGTCTCGAGCTCATGCGCCGCATCGGCGAAATGGACGTGTTCCTCTCGAAAGCCGCGGCCGAAGTGATCTGGATGTACACCCGCGAACGCCGGCCGTTTCCGCCGGAGATCCGGCTCATCCGGGACACCTCCGCCTCGGCCGCCCCGGTGGGGCGCTTCTACAAGGGCTGGTACCATACCCTCGTGGTCGCGCCCGCGACCTCGAACACGGTCGCCAAATGCGTCTTCGGCATCTCCGACAATCTCGTCACCAACGTCTTCGCCCAGGCGGGCAAGTGCCGCATCCCCGTCATCGTCTACGCCTGTGACACCAAGCCCGTGCACATCACCATGGCGCCCGACCGCGAGGTGGTCGTCCATCCGCGCGCGGTCGATCTCGAGAACACGGCACGGCTCCGCCGTTTCGAGCGCACCACGGTGGTCGAGAGCCTGGAGGAGCTCGAGCGGGCGCTCTTCGCCCGGCTCGAGGAGGTGGCGCGCGGCGGGCGGGCTCAGTAGAGCAGCCTGAAGATCCGCTCCGCCTTTTCCCAGTGATGGGTCTGGGGATTTCTGAGCCCGGGCTCGAGAGTCGCGAAGAGATGTGCGAGGGCGGTGGTGAGTCCGCCGATGAGCTCGGGCAGGAACGCCTCGACCTCGACGCTGTAGCCGAGCTCGAGCGGCGGCAGCTTCTCGAGACTCCGCAGCAGCGGCTCCAGCGAGACGGCGACGTCGTAGCGGCGGAATTCGTGGATCCGCTCCTGCAGCCCCTTGCCTACCGGCAGATCCCAGGGTTCGATGATGTCGCGGCCGTTGGCCCTGGCGCGGGCCACGGCGACGACGAGCATGTCGTAGACGCGCGCGTCGACGAATTCCCGCACCCGCAGCAGATCGCTCTTGTCGAGGTCGATCCCCGCGGCCTCGCGGAAGAGGCGTTCGATGTGCGTGGCACCCGGGACGTGCATGACGGACCTCCCTTCTCGCTCCTGGACCCTCCGCGCCGGGCGGGATCGTGGGCTGCAGGCGTTCTGGAGATGGGAACGCGGCAGAGCGGGCGCAATGCGGCGCTCAGGCCACCGCCCGGGTCGCGCAGCGGGCATCGAAGATGATGTGGCCGCCGCCCTGCCGCTTCGCCCGGTAGAGGGCGAGATCCGCCCGCTGGTACAGCTCCCCGGCGGCACGGCCGTGGGCCGGGAAGAGGGCGATGCCGATGCTCGCACCGATCCGCACCTCCCTGCCCGCGAGGGCGAAGGGCTCGCCCAGCATGCGGACGAGCCGGGCGGCGAGCCGGAGCGCCGCCTCGCGGTTGCCGGGATCGATCTGGAGCAGCCCGAACTCGTCGCCGCCGAGGCGGGCGAGCAGATCCTGCCGCCGGATGCAGGATGCGATCCGATCGGCCGCGGCCTTGAGGAGCCGATCGCCGATCATGTGGCCGTGTTCGTCGTTGATCCGCTTGAAGCCGTCGAGATCCACGAGCAGCAGCGCGAATCCGTCGCCGCGATGGCGGCTCTCCCGCAGCAGTTCGGCGAGGCGGGCATCGAAGCGGCGACGGTTGGCGATCTCCGTCAGGGGATCGTGGTCGGCGAGATGGCGGACCCGCCGCTCCCGGCGGCGGCTGCGCCGCAGCAGGGCCCGGGTCCGGCGCAGCTCGCGTCCCAGCAGAAGAGTCAGGACGACGACGCTCAGGGTGAGACCGAGCGCGGAAAGCCAGGTCTGCCGGGACAGCCGCGCCAGTCTGCGCCGGAGCGTTTCCTGGCGGGCCGCATCCTCCCGCAGCGTGTCGAGCAGCAGCTGGTGCAGAGGTGGGGCTAGGGCTTCGAGCTCGCCCAGGAGAATGGCGAGCTGCGCCGGATCCCGGCGCAGCTCGAAGAGCCGGGGTTCGAGCCGCTCGAGCCGGGCGAGCATCGCCGGAACCTGCACCTCCGCCGCACTCGCCTCGCGGATGAGGCGGCTGCTGCGCCCCTCGACGAGCGGCGGCAGGCGGCTCCAGAAGATGTCGAAGCGCATGCGGGCGCGGGCGAAGTTCGCCGCCGTCGGTGCGAGGGCATAGGCCCGCAGGGCGTTGAGCAGACGTTGCAGCTCGAACTCCGCCTGATGGGCGAACCAGGGCGCCTCGTTGTCGATCGCGAGTTCGGCCTCCTCCACCGCGGCAAACCGCTGAATGGCGAGCCAGAACACGAAGGCGAAGAGGC
>Ga0256841_1003523_pt1 | contig 11655 bp, 11 predicted proteins | sample 356308metaG_FD_185971 | JGI IMG/M metagenome (GOLD analysis project Ga0256841, IMG submission 185971) | Hydrothermal vent microbial communities from Mid Atlantic Ridge, Atlantic Ocean - 356-308 | ecosystem: Environmental > Aquatic > Marine > Hydrothermal vents | place: Atlantic Ocean: Mid...
GGCGCACCGGCGCGCCCACTGGCTCCCGAGGCGCGCGGCGCAGGAGCCGCCGGGGCACGTTCAGGACGGGCAGGAGCTGCATCTGGTCCAGGAACTCGCCGAAGCCGTGGGAGACCAGAACTCGGCCGATCTCCTGGTAGCGCTTCAGGTGCCGATAGGGGTGGGTGAAGGTGAAATACATGGGCAGGCCCTCCAGGTGACCTGCCCATTGTGCGCTAAGGCGGAAAAAGGGTCAAGTTGACGGGATGGCTCAGACCTGGCCTGGCTTCCGGGCCTGGATGGTGGCGGAAAGGATGTAGTCGTCCAGGTTTCCGCCCAGCTCCCACTCCCGGATCAGGGTGCGGCTCTCCTCCTTGGGGCGGATGGCCACTTCCTGGAAGCCGATGCGGGCCAGCATGGCCTCCAGCTCGTCCACGGAGGCGGCGCCGGCCACGCACTCGGTGTAGAGGGCCATGTCCTGGCGCACTTCCGGGGGCAGGGGGGCGCTGGTGACGATGTCCGAGATGGCCAGACGGCCTCCCGGCTTCAGCACCCGGAAGGATTCCCGGAAGACCTGCTCCTTCTCCGGGGAGAGGTTGATGACGCAGTTGGAGATGATCACGTCCACGCTGGCGTCGGCCACCGGCAGGTGCTCGATCTCGCCCAAGCGGTACTCCACGTGGGTCACCCCCATCTCCTGGGCGATGCGCCGGGCCTTGCTGACCATCTCCGGGGTCATGTCCACACCGATGACCTGTCCTGTGGGGCCCACCTGGCGGGCGGCCAGCAGACAGTCGAAGCCCCCGCCGCTGCCCAGGTCCAGGACCACCTCCCCGGTCTGCAGGCCGGCGATGGCCTGGGGATTGCCGCAGCCCAGGCCCATGTTGGCGCCCTCGGGCACGGCCTGGATCTCCTCCAGGCTGTAGCCCATGAGCTGGGAGAGGGCCTCCGGCTCCGAGTGGCATCCGCAGGAGGGACCGCAGCAGCCTTCCTCCTGGACGGCCACCTGGCGGTAGTTTTCCCGCACAATCTGGCGGATTTCGTCTTGACGGATTTCGCTGTTTCCCGAGGTTGTCATGAAATTTCTCCTGGACAGTTAGATTTGGGTGATTGGGTTTGGTGGTTGAGGACTTCAGATGGTTTGGTTCTGTGAACAGGCCAGGTGAATAGGCGTGCTGAGCGGCGCCCGGCAGGCGCATCATCCGGACCCGGGGCCGTCCGCTCGCTCCCACAGGAGGGCCTGGGCGCTTTGGGGGCAGAGGTGGGTGAATTCCGGGGAGGCCCGGATCGCCGGATCCACCTGGGCCCGGGGGATGGGGCGAAAGCCGAAGCGGGGGAAGAAATCCGCCGCGGTCTCGGTGAGCAGGGTGACCCGGCGGATGCCTCGCTCCTGGGCCAGGGCCAGCAGGGCGTGGACCAGCCGTCCTCCCAGGCCCTGGCCGCGCCGGGAGGCCCTCACGGCCAGGGAGCGGAGCAGAGCGCTCTCTCCGTGGACCTCCAGGGCTCCGCAGGCCACCAGGCCTTCCGGACCTCGGATCACCAGGGCCGTGGTGAGGTGCTCCGTCAGCCCTTCCACAGGCAGCCCGGCCCCCTGGAGCAGGGCCTGGATGGCCGGCCAGTCCTGGGGCGTGGCCGCTTCCAGCGTGAGCGTGTTGTCTGTCATGGGCCAGGATCTCCTGGGTAGATTGAAGATATTCGATGTAGTGGGCGAAAAAAACGGCGGGGCGCACAGCCCTCGGCCGCGACCAGGCGGCCTTCCCCGGGAACCGATCAACGGCTCACCGGCTCACTGGATCAACGGCCCCCTTGCCTCCCAACCCCTCCAGGAACATCTCTGCCTTCTCCAGGCTCTCAGGGCGCAGGGAATAGTAGACCCACAGCCCTCGCTGTTCCTTGGTGACCAACCCGGCCCGGCGCAGCACCCCCAGATGGTGGGAGATGGTGGGCTGGGAGAGGTTGAATTGGCCTTCGATGTCACAAACGCAGATGTTCCCGTGGTGACGGCTGAGGATGTCCAGGATCTGGAGGCGGACCGGGTTGGCCAGCGCTTTGAAGAGCACGGCCAGGGCCGCGGCCTCGGTGTCCAGCAGCTCCACCTCCTCCACCAGGCCACAGCAGGGAGAGCGGCTCGCGTCCTGACGGCTCTTTTCGCCTGTGGTGGCCATTTCATTTTCCTTTTCTGCAAAGATTTTTTCTACAAATGACTGGGATGAAAGGACTGGGGGCTGGGATACAGCCAGCCTGGATACCGGCCACTCTACCATCTATATTGAAGTTTGTCAATATATCGGGGCACATTTTGACCGAAAAGCGGCATGCTTGGGCTGAAAAAAGGCCGAAAAAATGAGGATCGCCCGCCGCCTCAACGCAGGGGCGGGGATGCACGGCCTTGAGCGGGCTCCAGGTTCGACATCCCTGAGGGCTATGCTAAAATGGGCCCACGTTTTATGGCCCTCCCTGAGCGTCTGGCAGGACAGGCCCTGGGCCTTCGCATCGTCGGCAGTGTGACATTGCCAAGTGACAGTTACGTCCCAAAGTTGCGTCCCAAAGTCGCGTCCCAAAGTCGCGTCACAGAAAAAGGAGCGACCGCTTTGAAGATCGGCGCCTACTCGGCGAAACCCTACGACATCCTCCTGGTGCTGGTTCCGGTGGCCATCGTCGGCTCCTTCCTGGGGTGGAACGAGACCTGGCTCTTCATCCTCTCGGCCCTGGCGGTGGTGCCTCTGGCCGGGATCATGGGCACGGCCACGGAGGAGCTGGCTTTGCACATGGGCCCCCGGGCTGGTGGGCTGCTGAACGCCACCCTGGGCAACGCCGCGGAGCTCATCATCACCATCTTTGCCATCCAGGCCGGCCTCCTGGAGCTGGTGAAGGCCAGCATCACCGGCTCCATCCTGGGCAACCTGCTCCTGGTCCTGGGGCTCTCTCTGCTCCTGGGCGGGCTGAAGAACGGCGTCCAGATCTTCGACCGGCGCCAGGCCAACGTGAACGGCACCCTGTTGGTCCTGGCGGTGGCGGGGCTGGCTGTGCCTTCCCTGTTCATCGCCTCCATCCGCAACGGGCCGGAGGGCTTCTTCGCCACCGAGGCCCTGAGCATGGGCACCGCGATGGTCCTCATCCTCATGTACGTGCTGAGCATCGCCTACAGCTTCACCCTGAAGCGGGGGGAGACCCAGCCCGGCGCGGTGCCCCCCACCCATCACGCCACCTGGAGCGTGCCGGTGGCCCTGGTGGTGCTGGCCCTGGCCACGGTGGGCATCGCCTGGCTCAGCGAGATCCTGGTGGGCTCGGTGGAGCACACGGTGGAGGCCCTGGGGTGGAGCGAGTTCTTCATCGGGGTGATCATCATTCCCCTGGTGGGCAACGTGGCCGAGCACATCGTGGCCGTCCAGGTGGCCTTGAAGAACAAGATGGAGCTGAGCCTGGCCGTGAGCCTGGGCAGCAGCCTGCAGATCGCCTTCTTCGTGGCCCCTCTCCTGGTCTTCATCAGCCTGGCCCTGGGCAATCCCATGCAGCTGGCCTTCAACCAGTTCGAGGTGGCCGCGCTCCTGGCCTCCAGCATCATCGCCGCCCTCATCGCCCAGGACGGAGAGTCCAACTGGCTGGAGGGGGCCATGCTCCTGGTCCTCTACGCCATCCTGGGCGTGGCTTTCTTCTTCCTCTAGCTTCTTCTGGCTTCTTCCGCTGACCCCTCGCGGATGTTCAGCCCAGGCAGGTGCGCAGCTGATCAGGTGCGATGTTCCCCCCGCTGAGGATCAGGGCGATCTTCTTGCCGGCCACCCGCTCCGGCATAGAGAGAGCCCCGGCCAGGGGAGCCGCCCCGGCCGGTTCGGCCAGGGTCTTGGCCTTCTCCAGGTAGATCCGCACCCCCTCCAGCAGGGCTGCATCCTCCACCAGCACGAAATCGTCCAGGTATTCCCACAGCATGCGTTGAGGCAGCATGAAGGGCTCGCCTGTGGCCAGCCCCCCGGCCACGGAGCGGTTCTCCGCGCGGCGCCAGGAGCGGTCCCGCCAGGTCAGGTAGGCTGCAGGGGAGGCGCTGGACTGGACGCCCACCACCTGGATGCTAGGGTCAATGGACTTGGCCACCAGGCTGCTCCCGGCTGCGCCGCTGCCCCCGCCCACCGGGACGAAGATCATCTCCACGTCCGGCGCCTCCTCCAGGAGCTCCAGGGCGTAGGTGCCCACCCCGGCGATGAGCAGGGGTTCGTCCCCAGAGGAGATGTAGCGCATGCCCTGGGTGCGAGCCAGCTCCTCGCAGTGGAGCTTGGCCTGGTCGAAGTTGGCCCCGTGGAAGATCACCCGGGCCCCGTGGCTCTCCATGGCCTCCACCTTCACCGGGTTGGCCCCTTCTGGCACCACGATGGTGGCCTGGACGCCGAAGAGCCGGGCCGCGTAGGCGATGGACTGGCCATGGTTGCCCGTGGAGGCGGTGACCACGCCCCGGGCCCGCTCCTGGGGCTCCAGGCGGGAGATGAGGTTGATGCCGCCCCGGATCTTGAAGGCGCCGATGGGCTGGTAGTTCTCGTGCTTGACATAAACCTGGGCTCCCACCAGGGCGTCCAGGGCTGGGTAGCGGTGCAGAGGGGTCCGGGCCAGGTGTGCGTTCACCACCTGGCGGGCCCGAAGCACGTCCCGCAGGGTGGGGAAGGGGAGCTCCTGGCCGGGCAGGGGCGAGGGGGCGTGGGTGTCGGTTCGTTCTCGGTCGGACATGGTGCTGGCTGCCTCCGTGGGGTTGGATGGGATCAGTAGGGGGATCCGGATGGATGGCCAGGACGGGTGGCCGGCGCAGCTGGCCGGGCCGATCCTCAGCGCTGTCCACTATAGCACAGGAGATCCGTCCCGGGAAAAGGCGCCCCCAAGAGCCCCTGGGACGCCCGGCCTGAATTGACCCCAAAGGTTTCACCAATTCCGCCTTTTGTGCTAAGATTGAGGCGGCAAGGGGCTCAACATCGACCCGTTTTTCGCGGTGTTTCGCATAGACAAAATGGAGGGTGCTATGAAAAAGTTCTTCAAGACCCTGCTGTTTCTGGGCATCGTGGCCGGGGTGGCCATGGCGGTGAAGAAGCTCCTGGGCCAGCAGGAGGGGGCCACCAGCACCGGCGTCCTGCCCGAGAAGCCTGTGACCCCTCTGGAGGAGGCTCCCCTGGGCGGCGAGATCAGCCCGGAACTCCTGAAGATCCTGGTGGACCCCGAGGACAAGGGCCCCCTGGAGCTGGTGGAGGACGGCAAGTTCCTGCTCAATCCCCGCACCGGCTACCGCTACCCCATTCGCAACGGCATCCCGGTGATGCTCATCGAGGAAGGCAAGAAGTACCAGGACAAGAGCCTGATCCGCAGCAACGGGAACGCGAGCGCCGCCGAGGAGAAGGCGTCGGCCTAGCCCTTGCCTTCACGGCCCAGGCAGATGACCCGTGTTGTGCCAACCTATCGCTGGAAGCAGCGTTTGAAGAGACAGGGGCGGCCCGGTTGCCGTCCCTGTTTTTCCGCCCATCCCCCGCCCGACCCGACCGACCTGAACCCGCAACCCAAACCCGCAGATCCCGTGGCCCCAACCCGTTTCGGCATCGATCTCCTGCTGGCGGACCCACCGGACGCCCTGACCAGGGCCCGGGTCGGCCTGGTGACCAACGACGCGGCCGCCACCAGCCTGGCCTCCCCAGGAGGCGTCCTGGTCCCCAGCCGGGTGGCCTTGCTTCGGGCCGGGGTGAAGCTGGTCCGGCTCTTCTCTCCGGAGCACGGCCTGGGGGCCGCGGCCCCGGACGGCGCCCCGGTGGGCCATGGCGTGGATCCCCTCACCGCGCTGCCCGTCACCAGCCTCTACGGGGCCACCCGGCGGCCCACTCCAGCCATGCTGACGGAGGTGGACATCCTCCTCTTCGACATCCCGGACATCGGCTGCCGCTACTACACCTACATCTGGACCCTCTCCCATGTGATGGAGGCCTGCGCGGAGACGGGCACGCCCCTCTGGGTGCTGGACCGGCCCAACCCCCTGGGCGGGGAGCTGGCCGCCGCGGAGGGCCCCATGCTGGACGAGGCCCATGTCTCCAGCTTTGTGGGGCGCTGGTCCATCCCGGTGCGCCACAGCTTGACGGCCGGGGAGCTGGCCCGGCTCTGGCAGAGGGAGCGGGGGCTGGACCTGGCGCTGCGGGTGATCCCGGTGGCCGGTTGGCGGCGCCAGGATCACTGGCCAGGGACGGGCAACCCCTTCCTGCCCCCTTCCCCCAACATGCCCAGCTACGAGACGGCCCTTCTCTACCCCGGGACCTGTCTCTTCGAGGGGACGAACCTGAGCGAGGGGCGAGGCACTGCCCTGCCCTTCCGGGTGGTGGGGGCCCCCTGGCTGGACGGCTGGCGCCTGGCCCACTCCTTCAACGCCCTGGGTCTGCCCGGCATCCGGGCCCGGGGGATCCATTTCGTCCCCAGCAGCGGCAAACATGCCGGGATCCACTGCCAGGGCGTCATGCTCCATCCCACGGACCCAGCCCGGCTGCGGCCGGTGGCCGGGGGGCTCCACCTCCTGGCCCAGATCCTCCGTCAACACCCGGAGGAATTCGCCTGGCTTCCCTACCCCAGCGCGGCCAACCAGCCCGGCTTTGGCCATTTCGACCGGCTCATCGGCCGCCTGGACATCCGGGAGACCCTGGCCGCCCTGCCCCCGGATCTGGGCCAGCGCATCCAGGAATGGACCCAGGCCTCGGGCTGGCGGGAGCGGGTGGACGGGGTAGTCGAAGCGAACCAGTAGGGGCGAACCAGTAGGAGCAAACCAGTAGGGGTGAACCGACCGCCTCGGCCCCTGGATTGGCCCCTGGGATGCCTTCACGCCATCGGTCATCCAACCCGTGAACTCGTCAGATCAGCCAATTCAGCCAATTCCTATGACCACCCAACCCTCCACCCGAACCCCATTCCAACCCCCCTCGAGCTCGACTGCGCTCCATCGCACAGGCGTGGTGGACCTGGGCTCCAACACCATGCGCCTGGTCATCTACGACTACACGCCAGGCCGCTGCTACCACCTGGTGGACGAGGTCCGGGAGGTGGTGCGCCTGCGGGCGGGCATGGGGGAGACCAACGTGCTCCGGGCCCAGGCCATGGAGCGCAGCCTCAACGCCCTGCGCATGTTCCGCTCCTTCAGCCAGACCATGGCCGTGGAGGAGGTGACCGTGGTCTGCACCAGCGCAGTCCGGGACGCGGCCAACCGGGACTCCTTCCTGGCCCGGGCCGAGCGGGAGAGCGGCTGGAAACTGCGGGTGCTTTCCGGGGAAGAAGAGGGCTACTACGGCGCGCTGGGAGCCATCAACACCACCGGGTTGACCCAGGGCTTCGTGGTGGACCTGGGGGGCGGCAGCGTCCAGGTGGTGGAGGTGCGGGACGGCCTGCCCCGGCGCAGCGCCAGCCTCCCCCTGGGCGCCCTGCGCATGACCGAGACCTTCCTGGGCCCGGACTCGGTGAAGCCAGAGCAGGTGAAGGCGCTAGGCCGCTTCGTCCAGGAGCAGCTGGCTCCGCTGGACTGGTTCCAGGCCCAGCCTGGGGACCAGCTGGTGGGCATCGGCGGCACCATCCGCAACCTGGCCCAGATGGACCAACGCAGCCAGGGCTATCCCCTGGACGTGGTTCACGGCTACCAGCTCCCCGGCAAACGCCTTCGCTCCCTCAGCGACCAGCTCTGGCGGCTCTCCCTGGCCAAGCGACGGGCCCTGCCGGGCCTGCGCCGGGACCGAGCGGACATCGTCCACGCTGGCGCCTTGGTCTACGCCAGCCTCCTGGAGCAAAGCGGCTTCTCGGGCATCACCATCAGCCGGGGCGGCCTGCGGGAGGGGCTCTTCTTCGAGCGCTTCCTGGCCCACCAGGAGCAGCCCGTCTTCTCGGACTTGCGGCGCTTCAGCGTGCTGAACCTGGCCCGCAACTTCGGCAGCGACACGGCCCACAGCCACCAGGTGGCCTTCCTGGCCCTGCGCATGTTCGACGACCTGAGGCCGGTCCACGGCCTGGCGCCAGGTTACCGGGAGCTGCTCTGGGCCGCTGGCCTGCTCCACGACGTGGGCACGGCCATCGACTACGAGAACCACCACCTCCACTCGGACTACATCGTCCGCAACTCGGCCCTGCCTGGCTACACACCCCGGGAGCTGGCCCTGATCGCCCTGCTCTGCCGCTACCACCGGAGCAAAGGCACGCCCAAAGGCGGGGAACTCCGCTCCCTGCTCACCGCGGAGGACCGCCGGGGCCTGCCCATCCTGGCCGGCATCATCCGCCTGGCCGAGCTCCTGGAGCGGGGCCGCCACCAGGTGATCCGGGACCTGCGTTGCCACTTCGACGCCCAGAGCGGCTGGGTGCAGATCGAGGCCCTGGCGGCAGGGGACGCGGCCATGGAGATCTGGGACGCGGGGCGCAATCTGGGCACCCTTCAGGAGGCCCTGGATATGGACGTGGAGCTGGTGCAAGGCGTCTGGCAGGAGGAGCCATGAGACCACCGCCCCCCTCTCGCGGGGCCCGGCAAGGGCCAGCCAACCGACCACACGTCACCGCCCAGCCTGTCACCAGCCACCAGCTCGGCCAGGGGATGGAGCGCCTCTTCCAGCTCCTGGCTCCCACCTTTGGCCCTGGGGGCAGCCACGTGGCCTACAAAGATCGGGGCAAGTCTCCCGAGCTTCTGGACGACTCGGCCACCATCGTGCGCCGGGTCATCAGCCTGGGGGACCCCACCCTGGACGTGGGGGCCATGCTCCTGCGCAACCTGGTCTGGCGGGTGGGCCAGCAGGCCGGGGACGGGGGCGTCCTGGCGGCCATCCTCTGCCGGGCCCTCTTTCGGGGCGCCCGGACGCTGATCCAGGCTGGGGTGAACGCCATGCAGCTGGCTCGGGGCATCCGGGCCGGCCAGGAGGCGGTCCTGGCCCATCTACAAGGGCTGGCCCGGCCAGTGACCAGCGAGGACCAGCTCTCCGAGGTGGCCCTCCAGGTGACGGGCGAGCGGGCCCTGGCGGCAGCCGTGGGGGAGATGCGCTTCCTCCTGGGGCCCACGGGCTACGTGCGCACGGAGAGCTACGTGGCCCCGTATCTGGAGTGGCGGTACATCCACGGGGGGCATGTGCCGGCCCAGATGGCCAGCCTCCACTTCTACGCGGACCCGGTGAAGCGGCGGACGGTGCTGGCCTGGCCCCGGGTGGCTGTGGTGGACGGGGCCCTGGAGCAGGCGTCCCAGGCGGTGGCCTTGCTGGAGGCAGGGCTCCAGGCCGGGGGCGGGCCTCTGCTCATCCTGGCCCGGCGCTTCAGCCACCAGGCCCTGGGCGTGCTGCTCCGCAACGCCCAGGCCAAGGATGCGCCAGTCCAGCCCATCGCGGTCCAGCCCAAGGCGGTGGCCGGGGATCTGGCCCGCACCCTGGCCGACCTGGCCACGCTGGCCGGGGCCACCCTGCTGGGAGACGGGCAGATCCGCACCCCAGGTCGAGCTCGCTCCCAGGATCTGGGCCGGGCGCAGCGGGCCGAGGTGACCCAGGGGAGCCTGATCCTGGCGCCCACCCGGGAGCAGCAGGCGGCCCTGGCGCCCCGCCTGGAGGAGCTGCGGCGTCGTCTGCGTCAGCTTCAACCCGAGTCGGAAGAGGCGAGCAAGCTGGGGCAGCGGTTGGCCAGCCTGAGCGGGGGCATGGGGGAGCTGCACCTGGGGGCAGCCACGCGCCCGGAGGGGGAGCTGCGGCAGCGAAAGGCTCGGCGGGCTCTGCGGGTCACCGCCCTGGCCCTGGAGAGCGGCCTGGTCCCGGGTGGCGGCGCGGCTTTGCTCCACAGCCGGCCAGCCCTGGAGGCCCTGGCCCTCTCGGATCCAGACGCCCAGGCCGGGGTGCGTCTCCTGGGCCAGGTCCTGGCCGAGCCCATGACCCAGCTCCTGGGCAACGCCCACATCCCGGGGGGGCTGGTCCTGGCCAGAGTGGCGGAGGCCGGCCCGGACGCCACCTACGATCTGCGCCAGGGGCGGCTGGTCTCCGCCTGGGAGGCTGGGGTCCTGGACGTGGCTGGGGCGGTGGAGGTCTCCCTGACCGCGGGGATCAGCGGGGGGCTCATGGCCCTGACCACCGATGCCATCGTCTACCATCGTCATCCTGAAGAGAGTTTGGAGCCCTGAACATGAGCGTGATCCTCTCCATTTCCGCCATCCGAGACCGTGTGTGGGCCGCTGGGCCGGGCGGTCTCTTCCTGGTCACCGACGAGGGGCTGGAGCCGGTTCCCCAGCCCCAGGAGCAGCCCACCTCTTGCCTGGCCCTGCCGGAGCGGATCCTGGTGGGGGGCGCGCCCCACGGCGTGGCCTACCGGCCCTGGGAGCCCAGCGAGATGCCCGGCCCGGAGTGGGCGGAGGGCTGGCAGGCCGCATGGATGGACCAGGTCCAGGAGCCGGTCCTCTGCCTGGCGGCGTCCCCGGATGTGGAGACCAGCGGTCTGGTCCTGGCGGGGACGGACGGCGGGGGCGTTCTGCGCAGCACGGATGGGGGGCGCAGCTGGGCGGTCAGCAACTTTGGGCTGGAGAATCTGACCGTGTTGGACCTGGCCTGGGCCCCGGCTGGGGCCGGCGCCTGGCCCGGGCGGGAGGTGGCCTTTGCGGCCACGGAGGATGGCATCTACCGTTCCCCTGGGGGCGGTCGGGGCTGGAAACGCTGCCTGGCGGCCCGGGGGGTCATCCTGAGCCTGGCCGTCTCCCCGGACTTCCACGAGACGGGGCTGGCCCTGGCCGGCGCCGAGGAGCGGGGGCTGCTCATCTCCCAGGACTTCGGCCACAGCTTTGTGCCCTTGAACCAGGGGCCCCGGCAGGTGAACGCGCTGGTGGTCACCCCGGCTGGCTGGCTCCTGAGCGACGACGAGCAGCTCTGGGGCTCCGGGGATGGGGTGCACTGGGAGCCCATCCCCGACAGCCGCCCGGCCCTGACCCTGGCCTGGACGGAGGCGGGTCTCCTGGCTGGGGACGAGGAGGGGGTGTGGCGGGTGTAGCGGCGCTCCGTCGGGCGGGGCTTCCCAGGGCAAACGATAGCTGAACAAGGTGGAATAGGAAGGAACACCCCGGGTCACAGGGCCCGGGGTGTTCGCGCGTCAGGGGGGTGGCGTTCGTTGCTGGCCTTCTGCCTGGTTAGCATTGCGTGAGACTAAGCTCATAGAAATTTGCGCTCATAGAAATTTGCCCACGCCTTGGTCTGGAATCGCGATTCGATCTGCATTCCACGCGATCCTGTTTGGATTCCAGTCGTGATCGCCCACATTCTGGGGCGTTCGCGCCGGTGGCGGGTGCGCTGCACTCGTGCTTTCGAGCGCCTGCCGTAGGGGCGAGAATATCTCGTCTGCAAATGTGAACACCAACGTGAACAGGTTCACGAGCACGTTTGCTATGACACCGAGTTTAGCTATGACACCAAGCTTAGAGAAAAGAGAGAACATCGTGGAAACCTCCAAATGGTCAAACAACTACGAATGGATCGGATGCAAACGGCTCTGTCGTGCCGCCATGGCCAGGACCACGTTCCCGCGCTTGTGTCCCTGGTCCACGTAGCGGTGGGCGTCGGCGGCTGCTTCCAGTGGATACCGCCGATCGGTGACCGATTTCAACGCGCCGGCCTCGATCAGCTCCACAAGTTCGGCGAGGAAGTCCCGCAGTTCCGGTGCGGCGCGCAGGCCCGTGGCCGAAAACATGGC
>Ga0256841_1003524_pt1 | contig 11655 bp, 8 predicted proteins | sample 356308metaG_FD_185971 | JGI IMG/M metagenome (GOLD analysis project Ga0256841, IMG submission 185971) | Hydrothermal vent microbial communities from Mid Atlantic Ridge, Atlantic Ocean - 356-308 | ecosystem: Environmental > Aquatic > Marine > Hydrothermal vents | place: Atlantic Ocean: Mid...
GATGTTGTCGTTGTTTTCGTTGCGCCCGAGGATCGTGCCCTTCGTGTCGGGGCGGGTCAGCTCCAGGTCTACGCCGAAGATCAGCTGTTCCTTCCCCTCGGCCATTTCGAGGTCGTATTGCGCCTGAGCGTTGATGAGCAACCCTCGGTCCGACGTGCGCGTGCCGATGTTATTGGGCGCAGTGGCATCGTAGACGAAGGAATCTCCGGAGTTGTTCTTGTTGAAATAGGTCTGGGCGAAGAAGTTGCCGGCCTGAAAGCGAAGCTGGCCGTAGCTGTACCCGAAGCCGTCGGCCTGCACGGTGCCAATGCCCGAGAGCACGGCGGCCGTCAGCGAGGAGAACCCGCCGTTGGCAATGACGGATACGCCTTCGCTGGGGCGGTATTCCACCGTCCCGTTGAGGTTGATCTTCTCATAATCCGTATTGCGCAGCCCGTCGGTGGCGATCTGCACCTGGTCGATGGGGTCGTTCGGGTCCAGCTCCCAGTCGTTGGCCTGGCTATAGGCGCCGGTGATCTTGTAGCCGAGCTGTCCGTTGGCCAGCACGCCGGCATGGCGTCCCTGGAGGCCGAAGAACGAACGCTCGCCGCCCTGCACGGAGATCGTCGTGCCGGGGTGGGTGAAGGGGTCTTTCGTGACGAAGTGGATCACACCCGCATCCACGCCCGCGCCGTAGAGGGCCGAGCCGGGCCCGCGCACGACCTCGATGTGGTCGATGTCGATGTTCAGGTTGGGCATGATGCTGTAGATGTTCACGCCCAGCGAAGGCACGGCGGCCTGGCGGTAGTCGGTCAGCACGTACGTCGCGCCCGAGAAAGCGTTGTTGAACCCGCGCAAAACCATCTCCCGCCGGTCGACGCCGGTCTGCGCCATGTCCACGCCCGTCGTGTTCCGGAGGGCGTCGGCCGAGGAGGTGCCAATGGCCTGTTCGACCTCCCGGGCCGAGATGACCGAGATGGACGCCGGCGCGTCGAGCACCTTCTCCGCCCGGCGGGAGGCCGTCACGACCACCGTGTTCAACTCGATGCCGCCCTGCGAGAGCGCGATGTCGAGCGTGCGCGTCTCTCCCGGCGCAAGGGTCAGTTCCGCTTCGTGTTCCTGATAGCCGACGAAGCGCGCGCGGAGTGTGTACGTGCCCGGTGCGACGTCGGTGATGCTATAGCGACCGTCGACGTCGGTGGCGGCGCCGGTCACGAGCGCATCGCCCTGGAGCAGCACGACGTTCGCGCCGGCCAGCGGGCCGTTGTCGCCGGCATCGACGACCGTGCCCGACAGGGACGCGGACTGCGCCCATGCGGTCGGGACGGCCAGGACCGACAGGAGCGTCACTAGCGCGCAGATACGTGTCGAAAGGTTCATGTTGCCTCCATGATGGTGTGCAAAAACGAATAGTCTCTTGATCCCTCCGCCGCGCAAAATAGGGTGATTCCGGCTAAAAGTCATGACCGGCGCCGAATTTCGCAAGCGCTTCCGCAGCGTTGCCCCGTCGCTATGCTTCGTTCAGGCCCACGCGCTCGAAGATCCGGTCGACGTGGCGGAGGTGGTAGCCGGGGTCGAAGGCCTCGTCGATCTCGGCCTGCGTCAGGCGGGCGGTGATTTCCGGGGCGTTAGAAACGATTTCGTGGAAAGAGCGCGCTTCTTCCCACGCCCGCATGGCAAGGGGCTGCACGAGGTCGTAGGCGGCCTCGCGACTCAGCCCCGTGTCGATGAGTTTGAGCAAAAGCCGCTGGCTGTTGTACAGCCCGAAGGTCCGTTCCATATTGCGCCGCATCGCTTCGGGATAGACCCGGAGGTTCTCGATGATCGAGGCGAAGCGGTGGAGCGCGTAGTGGACGATCGTGGTGGCGTCGGGGAGGATCACGCGCTCGACGGACGAATGCGAGATGTCGCGCTCGTGCCAGAGCGCCACGTTTTCCAGGGCCGGGATCACGTAGCCCCGGAGCAGCCGGGCGCAGCCGGTGACGTTCTCCGAGCCGATGGGATTGCGCTTGTGCGGCATCGCCGAGGAGCCTTTCTGCCCTTTGCCGAAGGCTTCTTCCACCTCGCGGACCTCGCTCTTCTGCAGCCCCCGCACCTCGACGGCCATCTTTTCGAGCGTCGCGCCGATGAGCGCGAGCACCCCCACATAGTGCGCGTGCCGGTCGCGCTGGAGCACCTGCGTGGAGATGGGGGCGGGCTTGAGCCCCAGCCGCTCGCACGTGAGACGCTCGACCTCGGGCGGCAGGTGGGCGAACGTGCCCACGGCGCCGGAGATCTTGCCCACCCGGAGGTCTTCCGCCGCCGCCACAAAACGCGCGCGGTTGCGCCCCATCTCGGCATAGTACAGCGCCATCTTCAGCCCGAAGGTCGTCGGCTCGGCGTGGACGCCGTGCGTGCGGCCCATCATGAGCGTGTGCCGGTGCGCCCGCGCCTTCTCCGCCAGCGCGTCGATCATCCGATCGAGGGCGGCGAGGATGAGCGCGTTGGCTTTCTTGAGACGCAGCGAGAGGGCCGTGTCGACAACGTCCGAGGAGGTCAGGCCGTAGTGCACCCACTTCTTCTCCTCGCCGAGCGTCTCGCTGACGGCCCGCGTGAAGGCCACCACGTCGTGCTTCGTCGTCCGCTCGATCTCGTGGATGCGCGCGACGTCGAAGGTCGCCTTCGCGTAGAGCTTCTCGACGTCCTCCTTCGGAATGACGCCCAGCTCGGACCACGCCGCGCACGCTGCCAGCTCGACCTCGAGCCAGGATTGAAACTGTTGTTCTTCGCTCCAGAGATCGGCCATCTCGGGGCGCGTGTATCGCTCGATCATTGCGGGATTCGGCTTTGGGGTTACGGGGTCGGAAACGGGGTAATGCGGCCGTGTTCCGTATTACGTGGTGCGTAAGGCTGCCTCCTCGGTTCGCCGGCGCATCCTTCACGCAATACGAACGACGCACGGCGCATCTTGAAAGAAGGATGCCGGCCTCCGGCAACGGAAGCGGAAGGAATCGAAAACTAATCCAAAATCACGCATCCGAAAGCTAAAATTCAAAGAGATCCGCGTTTGTCCCGGAGGTGCTTGTACAGAAGGGCGCGGGCGCGGAAGATGTGCGCCTTGACGGTGCCGAGCGGCAGGTCGAGCTCGCGGGCGATCTCTTCGTAGGACTTCTCCTGTTGATGACGCATCACGATGACGCGGTGGTATTTCGGCGGCAGCGCATCGATGGCTTCCTGGATGATCTCGCGCCGCTGGTCCTCGACGATGTGACGATCGGGCCGGTAGGTGACGTCCGGCACCTCATACTCGATTTCGCCGTCGCGGGTCTGGAGGGGCCGGTCGATCGAGAGCGTCGGAAGCTTCTTCTTCCGAAGGAAGTCGATGGTGTGGTTCGTGGCGATCTTGTAGAGCCACGTAGAGAAAGCATACTCGGAGGAATAGGAGCGAAGCGCGGAGAAGGCTTTGATGAAACATTCCTGTACGAGATCGTCCACGGCGTCTTTGTCCCGCACCATGCGCTGGATGTGGCGATGGAGGGCGTTGCGGTATTTCTCCATCAACTCGTTGTAGGCGAGCTCGCGTCCGGCGAGCGCCTGTTCAACGAGGGCGCGATCCTGCTCGCTGGAGGCCGAAGGCATCGAGGACGATTTTCCCATGCGTGCTTCTTGTGTGGCAAAGAGGCGGAGGCGTCGGGGACGATACGGAACCCGCGAAGATAGGCATTATACCATTTCCGATGGGCGATCTCCCAAATCTTTTCCCGACATGCGTACGCTTCGCGCGTGGTGCGCAGTGCTTCACGCGCCGGATCAGCGCGGGTCACGCCCGAGGAATCCCGGCCTCATGGCCCTGGAACGACACGCATCCCGGACCTTGCTGCTCTCCGGAATGCTAGCGCTCCTACGAAAAGACGCCCATCAGGATTCCAATGCGTGAGCGCGAGCGAAGGTCCACCGGGCGGAACCCGAGCCGCTTCCGTGCGAGGAACCGGGGTGGAGGGACTTAATCTGCGCAAACTGAAGACGATATCTTCCTCGTTCCCGCTCCCTCTTTGGGCCAGAAAAAAGTAGAGATCATGGCTGTCAAAGACGACCCTTTCCTGCTCAGCAATCCGATGCACGACCGCATGGTTAGGATCCTGTTCGCGAGGGGCATCGTGACCCGCGAACAGATCGAGCATGCGTGGTTGCGCTGGCTTCGCGCCCTCCGCGACGGGGAACAGTATCCTCTGTGGCGGGAACTGCTCGACGAGCCCGAGGTCGATTTGGAACGCATCTATGAGACGGCGGCGCAGGCGTACGCCTTCAAGCGCATTCACATCGGCCTGATGGGCACCCTCGTCCTCGTGGAACGGCTGAAAAACCGCATCGTGGACGCGCAGTGGAACGTTCTGATCGAAAATCAGGTGCTTCCCGTTGTCGAAAGAGGGAAACGACCGGACGACGTTTCCCGGATCAGCTTTGCCACGTTCGATCCCACCCATCCTGAGACGCGCCGTCTGGTAGACTCGCTGGGGCTGCCCTCCTTCGAGTTGCGCTATGCGCCCGCCGACGAGCTTTTGGCCGTGACGGCGGAAGTGTTTCCGCGAAAGAAGTTCCTCCTCGGCCAGGCGATTTTTCGAGGCGCTCCGACACCCTATTTTAGAGCTGTACGGGCTTTTTGAAAAGATTTCGGAAGGGATCGGGCGTGAAAAGATAGCGACCGCAGGGAGTCCCTGATGCGTCGCAGGGAGCCCCTGCGGTCGCAGGTGCACGGGGGGACGAGCCGGCGGGTAAGCCCTTATTTCACGAAGAGGATTTCCCGGTACGTGGGCATGGGCCACTGATCGTGCGCCACGAGGCGTTCGAGCCGGTCTCCGGCCTCGCGGACGGCGTTCATGGCGGGGATGACGTGGTCGCGCATGTGAGCGGCTTTGTCGTGCACCTCTTCGCCGCCGAGGTCCTGGTTCTGGGCAGCCAGCTCCCGGATGGCGGCGCGCAGCGCGTCGATGCCCTTGCCGAGTTCCTCGGCCGTTTCGCGCACGCCGTCGGCGGGGAGGCCCAGGTCCGTGGCGGCGGAGAGCGCCTGCGCCAGGTTGTTGAGGTAGGCCGTCGCCGCCGGCATCACCATCGTCCGCGCGAGGGCCTCGGTCGTCTCCGCCTCGATGTTGACCTTTTTGAAATACTGTTCGACCCAGATCTCATAGCGGCTTCGCAACTCGGTTTCGTTGAGCACGCCGTACTTGCTGAAGAGCGTGACGTTCTTCTCATCGCACAGATGATCGAGCGCGTCGAGCGTGGTGGGGAGGTTGAGCAGACCGCGTCGCTCGGCTTCGGCGTGCCAGGCTTCCGCATAGTTGTCGCCGCCGAAGATGACGGGTCGGGCTTCGTGAAGCGCTTCGCTGATGACCTCGGCGACGGCCTTCTCGAGGTCTGTGCCTTTTTCGAGCCTGGCTTCGAGCATCGTCGCCATCACGTCGAGCGACTCGGCCACGCCTGTGTTGAGCACGACGTTCGGGAAAGAGATGCTCTGGGAACTGCCGACGGCGCGGAACTCGAACTTGTTGCCGGTGAAGGCGAAGGGCGAGGTGCGGTTGCGGTCGCCGGCGTGGCGGGGCAGGTGCGGCAGCACCGGGACGCCGAGGCCGAGGAGCCCGCCCTGCTTGCTCTGCGTGGCCGGGCCTTTTTCGAGCTGTTCGAACACGTCTTCGAGTTGTTCGCCGAGGAAGACGCTCATGATGGCGGGCGGCGCTTCGTTGGCGCCGAGGCGGTGGTCGTTGCCCGCCGAGGCGACGGAGATGCGGAGCAGGTCCTGGTGCCGGTGGACGGCCCGGATGACGGCGGTGCAGAAGAAAAGGAACTGCATGTTGTCGTGCGGGTTGTCGCCCGGCTCGAGCAGGTTCATGCCGGTGTCCGTCGCTATCGACCAGTTGTTGTGCTTGCCGGACCCGTTGACGCCGGCAAAGGGCTTCTCGTGGAGCAGGCACACCATGCCGTATTTGCGGGCCACGCGCTGGAGCATGAGCATGATGAGCTGCTGGTGGTCGGCGGCCACGTTGGCGTTCTCGAAGAGCGGAGCAATCTCATACTGGCTCGGAGCCACTTCGTTGTGCCGCGTCTTTACCGGCACGCCGAGGCGGTAAAGCTCCTTCTCGGTCTCGAGCATGCACGAGAGCACGCGGTCGGGAATGGAACCGAAGTAATGATCCTCCAGCTCCTGTCCCTTCGGCGGGCGGGCTCCGAAGAGCGTGCGCCCCGTGCTGATGAGGTCGGGACGACGGAAAAAGAACTCCTCGTCGATCAGAAAATACTCCTGCTCGCTGCCGACGGTGCTGTAGACCTTGTGCACATCCTTGACGCCGAAGAGGGCGAGCACGCGGCGGGCCTGCTCGTCGAGCGCGTGCATCGATCGGAGCAGCGGCGTCTTGTGGTCGAGCGCCTCGCCGGTCCACGAGGCGAACGCCGTCGGGATGGCGAGATACGAGCCGTTGGGGTTCTCGATGATGAAGGCGGGCGAGGTGGGGTCCCACGCCGTATAGCCGCGCGCTTCGAACGTGGCGCGGATGCCGCCGCTCGGGAAGCTCGATGCGTCGGGCTCGCCCTGAATGAGATCCTTGCCCGAAAACTGGGCGATGGCGCCGCCGCCTTTGTTCGGCGTGATGAAGCTGTCGTGTTTCTCGGCGGTGAGGCCCGTCAGCGGCTGGAACCAGTGGGTGAAGTGCGTCGCGCCCCGCTCGACGGCCCACTCCTTCATCGCCAGCGCCACCGTGTCGGCAATGCCGGGATCGAGCGAACGCCCCTGCTCGATGGTGGCAAGAATGCTCTTGAAGGCGGCCTTCGGAAGCCGGCTCTTCATCTCGTCGAGCCCGAACGTGTTCTCTCCGAAGATCTTTTCGATGTCCATCGGGCCGGCGTGTTTGCCGTTGCCGTTGAGCTTGTACTTGGTCGCTGCGGCAACGTTGTAATCCTGCTGAAATTTGCTCATGGTTTTGAGGAAGCCGTTGGTGTGTGGGAAGGCCCGGGGGTGGGGGGAATCAGGCGGGCGTCGTCTCGGGATAGAAGAGGTCCGTCGGCTGCACGGGGAGGGCGCGCGTTTCCTTGAACGTGCTCAGCACGATGCTCGTAGAGGTGCCGTGGATGCCGGGCCAGGCCTGTATCTTCGAAAGCAGCTCTTCGAGCGTGGTCGTGTTCCGTGTGCGCACCTTGAGGATGTGCGAACCTTCGCCGGTGATCGAATGCACCTCCTGCACCTCGTCGAGCACGGCGGCTCGTTCGACGAAGCCCGGGTAGTGCTCCGAACCGTCGACCATGACGCGGATGAAGGCGGTGATGTCGAAGTGCAGGCGCTTGTGATCGACGATGGCCCGGTATCCTGCGATGACGCCGCGCTCTTCGAGTTTGCGCATGCGCTCGCTCACCGAGGGCACGGAAAGACCCACTTCCTCGGCAATCCGGTTGCGTTTGATCCGTCCATGCTCCTGCAGCAGGTTCAGGATCTTTACGTCGATCTCGTCTATCCGGTCCATAAGGTCGCCTCCTAATTATTTTAGGCGAAAACTACGAATCTCCTGGTATAATTGTCAATCTTGCCCCCGCAACATTGGATATCTTAATGCAACCCTCATGATTCTTGCCGGTCACGGGAGCGGTTTCCGGGAGGGGAGGGGCGGTGGAACAGCCCCCGGCGCATCGCGTTGGTTTGTGCCGCCGTCCTTGTTATCTTGAGCGGCAGAAGGGCGCGTCCCCGTGCGGGACACCGAAAAGCCGGGCCCGTAGCTCAGTGGTTAGAGCTGCCGACTCATAATCGGTAGGTCGGGGGTTCAAGTCCCTCCGGGCCCACGAAATCCCTCCTGTAAACGTCTGGTTTGCAGGGGGGATTTTTACGACCGGAGGGGGCTGCGGGCGAGGCGCGCGGGAGCTTGGGCTTGGCCGGGGCTGCCGGCGCACGTTCGCCTTACGAACGCGGCCTGACGATGAGCACGGGGCAGGGAGCGCTGCGCATCACGCGGGCGGCGACGCTGCCGAGGAGCAGACGTTCGAGGCCGGTGCGCCCGTGGGACGCCAGCACGATCAGGCCGACGTCCTGCCGGGCGGCAAAGTCGAGGATGCCGTCGGCGGGGCGTCCGTGTTCGACGTGCGTCTCGGTTTGGAGCCCCTTCCCGGCGAAGGATGCCGCCGTCCGTTCGAGTTCGTTTCGGGCGTGCTCCTCCAGTTGCGGCAACACCTCGTCGATGAGATTGCCGAAGGCGACTTCATAGGGTTCCATCGGCTTGAAATCTTCCAGGACGTGCAGGAGGACGAGGCAGGCGTCGTAGCTCGAGGCCAGGGTCTCGGCCCAGTCGAGTGCGGGCGCGCCGGAGGCTGAGAAGTCGATGGGGACGAGGATGCGTCGCACCAGCGAAGGCGTTTGCTCGGGCAGGTGCGCCACCATCACGGGGCACGACGCCGTGTGCACCACCTCTTCGGTGACGCTGCCCAGGAGCATCCGTCGGACGCCGCGTCGACCGTGCGAGCCCATCACGATGAGGTCGGCCTCCGTTTCGGCGGCATAGGCGACCACCGTCTCGGCCGGCGCAGGGCCCCACCGGATCGCGGGCCGGACCGCCACCCCATGGGCGTCGTGCGCGGCCATGAAGGCGGAGAGTTGCTGCTCGGCGTCGGCCTCCAGTTCCCCGCGAATCTCCTCTTCCTCTTTAGGCATCGTGACCGTGATCCAGTCCCACGTGCGCACGTCGATCTCGTGAATGGTGTGAAGCAGGTGGATCTCGGCGCGGCTTCGGCGGGCCAGGTCGAGCGCCAACTCGAAGGCATGCGCGGCAAACTCGGAAAAGTCGGTGGGCACGAGGAGGGTTTGAATCTTGGGCATGGCGAATCGGGGTTAAAGGACGAAAGCGAGGGGAACGTGCATGGCGGCCCAGAGGCCGAAGCGCCAGAGCGTTGCGCGCCGGAGAGGCTTGACCAGGACGCTGAAATAAACGCCTTTCACGACGGTATTGCTCATCATGGCGACGACGATGGCGGCCACCACGATGCGGCTCACCGTGGCTCCGCCCCGAATCAAGGAGAGGATGAAAGGGTCGATGTCCGTGACGCCGACAAGCGCCGAGAGCGTGAGCAGCCCCGCATCCCCGAAGGCATTCTTGACGAGCGTGGTCACAACGCTCAGGACGACGAAAAGGGAGGCGAAGACGACGGCGGGCTTGATCTCGAACGGGTTCTGGAGGGTGGAGGCGGGCGCTTCGGAAGGGGCGGCGCGCGCCGAACGTACGGGCACGGCCAGCGCCACACCGACGATGCAGAGCACCACCATACGCCACCAGAGGATCGGGACGAAGGCCGGGTTCAGGATCCAGATGAGCGCAAGGATGCGCACGTACATCACCGCCGAAGCCAGCAGCGTGGCCTGCAACGCACCCGCCGCCTGCTCGGGCGCACGCTGCGCCATGCGGCCCACCGCCACGGTCACCGCCGTGCTTGATACGATGCCGCCGAGCAGACCCGAGAGCCACAGCCCCATCCGGTCCCCGTACCGCTTCGTCAGAAAATAGCCGACAAAGCCAATGGAGGAGACGAGCACCACGATCTGCCAGATGTGCGCCGGGTTGAGGTCGAACCGCGTGTAGCCCTGGTTGGGGAGGGCAGGAAGAATGATGACCGTGACGAGCAAGAATTTGACGACGGCGAGGAACTCCGTCTTCTCCAGCCGCTCCACGTAGGTCTCGATCTGGGCCTTTTCGGCGAGCAGGAGCGTACCGATCACGCCGAGCGCCATCGGCACCCAGACGTCGGCGAGCAGGGCGAGCGCTCCGATGACGTAGGTGAGCAGCGCGGCCACCTCACTCGTCCATCCCCGATGCCCTCCCGCCCGCTTGCTGAGATACTCGAGCACCGTGAGCGCCGCCACCGCGAGCAGGCCAAGCGGCAGGGCCAGCGTCACCTGAAGCCGAAACAGCCACGCGCATCCGAAGCCGAAGAGGCTCAGCAGGGCAAAGGTGCGCACCCCGGCATATTCCGCGATCTGCTTTTTGGCGGTCTCGCGTTCGAGCCCGATCAGGATGCCGAGCAAGAGGGCCACGAGCAACCGGAGCGGAGGGGTCCAGATGACGTTCTCCATGGGGCGCGGGCCTGAGGAAGGAGCGGAAAGGGGTGGGGACGGCCCTTAGAATAAGGGCAAGGGATAGGCTTTTTCCAGCATCCCCGCATACAAATCCCCCTTTTTTTGGAGGCGAACGGGCATCGTCCGGAGGGTGAACCGTTCGGGACGGATCGCGCCCCGGACGACCTCGGCCCACGACACGGGGGCCGAGACCGGCGCGCCGGGACGACCGCGGACGGTGTACGGGGCGGCGGTGTTGCGCCCGATGCTGTTCTGCGCGTGGTCGATGGTGACGCGCCGCCCCCGGTGCGTGGCCCCGTGCGCCGCCGCGACGACCTCGGGATGCGCCCCGGCGAGCGCCTCCGCCACCGCCCGCACCCACGCGCGGACCCGCTCGAACGTATGCCCCGTCGCCAGCGGCACCTCGACGTGCATGCCGCGCCCGCCGCTCGTCTTGGGAAAGCCCTCGAGCCCGCGATCCGCGAGATACTCGCGGAGGTGAAGGGCGGCTTCGAGGACCCGGGGGAAGTCGGCTTCGTCGCCGGGGTCGAGGTCGAAGACGGCCTGATCGGGGGCGTCGAGCGCCGGCGCGCGGGCGGCCCACGTGTGGAACTCGACGGCTCCCCGCGCCACCCACCACCGCAACCCTTCGGCCTCGTCGATGAGGATGAGGCGGCGGACGCCGGGCGCGCTGACGGGCCGGTAGGCCACACTCCGCATCCATGCCGGGGCGTCCTCGGGGCGCTCGCGGCGGTAAAACGCCTCGCCCGTAATGCCGTCCGGGAAAACGCGCACCGTGACGGGACGGTCCTTCAAGTGCGGCAACATCACCGGCGCGACGGCCTCGTAGTACGCCGCGAGGTCCCCCTTCGTGAAGCCCTCCTCGGGCCAGAATACCTTGTCGGAGTTTTCGGGATCTTTCACGGCGAGCGGGGAAGAGGGGAGAAGGCTTGAGGAAAGGCTCCGAGACGCTTATCCTTGCGGGCGGAAGTTAAGAGATTCTCCGGAGAAAGACGGTCCCAGGCCGCCCCTAACCCGTACAGACGCCTATGAACGCCGTCGATTGGACCATCATGCTCATCTATATGGTGGGCCTCGTCTGGATGAGCTACCGGCTCGGTCAGGGGCAGAAGAGCGAAAAAGACTATTACCTCGGGGGCAACCGGATCCACTGGCTTCCGGTGAGCCTCTCGACCATGGCGACGCAACTCAGCACGAACTCGCTCCTCGGCGCGCCCGCGTTCGTGGCCTTCTCGCTCGGGGGCGGCCTGATCTGGCTTCAGTATGAGCTGGCCGTGCCGCCGGCGATGATCTTCATCATGATCTTCCTCGTGCCCTTCTTCAAGAAATCGGGCGTCATCTCCATCTATGAGTACCTCGAAAAACGCTTCGGCGTCGGCACGCGCACGCTCCTCTCGCTCCTCTTTCAGTTCATCGTGTCCTTCGGCACGGGCGTGACGGTCTACGGCATCTCGCTCGTGCTTCAGGCCGTGCTCGACGCGCCGTTCTGGGTGGCCGTGACGCTCCTCGGCGTGGTGACGGTCGTCTACGACGCGCTCGGCGGCATCAAGAGCGTCATCGCCTCGGACGTAATTCAGATGCTCATCCTGGTCTTCGGCGTC
>Ga0256841_1003525_pt1 | contig 11655 bp, 5 predicted proteins | sample 356308metaG_FD_185971 | JGI IMG/M metagenome (GOLD analysis project Ga0256841, IMG submission 185971) | Hydrothermal vent microbial communities from Mid Atlantic Ridge, Atlantic Ocean - 356-308 | ecosystem: Environmental > Aquatic > Marine > Hydrothermal vents | place: Atlantic Ocean: Mid...
CCCGTGTTGGCCAGCTTGATGGCCAGCTCCGCCGTGGCCCGGTCGCGCATCTCGCCGACCATCACCACGTCGGGGTCGTGCCGGAGGATGGCCCGAAGCGCCTCTTCGAGGGGCAACTGATGACTCAGCTTGATCTGGCGCACCTCGGGGATCACGTATTCGACCGGATCCTCGACCGTGATCACGTTCCGGTCCGGCGTGGCGATCTGCGTCAGCGCGGCGTTGAGCGTGGTGCTCTTGCCCGAGCCGGTGGGCCCCGTCAACACCACCATGCCGTACGGCTGCCGGATGGCCCACTCGACGCCGGCGAGCGCTTTCTCGTGCAACCCGAGCAGCGAGAGGTCTTTCACCACCTTCCGGTCGTCGAGGATGCGGATGACGATGCTCTCGGAGCGAATGTCGAGGCGGGCGTTGACGACGGGGAGCACGGAGACGCGGAAGCGGATGAGCGCCCCGTCGATCTGGCGCTGGATGAAGCCGTCCTGCGCCCTGTCCCGCACGAAGCGGTCCACGTTGAAGCTGTTGTCCTTGACCACGGCGAGGAACGATTCCGGGTGGATGCGCTCTTCGGTGTGCCAGCGGTGCAACGAGCCGTCGAGGCGGAAGAGGATCTCGATGTGCCGCCGGGCATTGGGCACGATGTGGATGTCCGAAGCGCCCTGACGAACGGCTTCCGCGAGAATGGTTTCGAAGAGGTGGATGAGCGCCGACCGGTTGATCTCGGCATCGAGCGTCTCTTCATCGATGAGGTCCGCGTCCTCGTTCACACCGAGGTCGAACGGGAGGTCCGGCTGCATCAGCGTGGAAGAGCGGCGCGCCCGGTCGGCGAGCAGCGCCACAACCACCGCTTCGGGGGCAAACCGGAGTTCGAAGCGCTTGCTGTTGAGGGTGTGGAGAAAGCGATGGACGGCCTTGTTGGTGGGGTCGTGCGTGGCGTAAATGATGGGTCTGTGCGCGCCCTTCGTCGCGTAGTCGAAACCCACCGGCGCCACCGGAAAGGCCATCATCTCGGTCCACTGCTCTTTGGTGAACAGGTCTTCGTGCGTGCGAAGAAAAGTGAGCATCTCGACCTTTGAAAAACGCACCGGCTTGAAGTCGTAGACGGCGGCGGCTTGCGCGAAGACGGTGTCGCGGTCGATCTCGGGGTCGTCGAGAAGAGCGCGCCAGAGTTGATGATGCGGGTCCGCCACGTTCCGCTCCTTCTGTAGTTTCCACGCTCGCTCGACGTGCTCGATGCGGATCAACTCCTCGTACAACAGCTTGATGATCACTCGATCTTCGAGCATGAGCGGCGAAAACTCTTCGCTCTCACGTGTGCGCTCCGGGCGCTTCATGGTCCGTCGCGCACGTTCCCGACGACGACGACTTTGACTCTTCTTGCGGGTGTAATCGAGCGATCTCATAAGAATGTCAGGCTATGTGCGGGCTCAAGGGGAGCGGAGCGCTGGAGAGCAGGAGCAAGAAAGGTATCGGACAGGGAGGTCCTTCCTTAACCGTCGAACGGCGCGGGGGGCAGGCCGAAAAGGGCGGACGGCGCCGCGCTCGCTCCGAACGAAGGGACGGCTTTTGTTTGCGGGCGCTTCGGGCGCGAAACGCACGGAGCACGCGCGCGTATGGGGCGGAGACGACCGGCGAAAACGCCCGTCAGGGATTTTTGCTCACATGATTCCCCCTCCGTCCATGCCGAAAGACTACGCCGCTCTGCCGCCCACCGAAATGCGCCGTCGCGACCGGGCGGTCGAAGACGAGGCGTGGATCCGCGCGTTCCTCCATCGCGCCCCCGTCGGCGCGCTGGCGACGGTGCACGAAGGGCAGCCGTTCCTCAACACGAACCTTTTCGTGTACGACGAAGCGGCGCATTGCCTGTACGTGCACACGGCGCGGGTCGGGCGCACGCGGGCGAACGTCGAACGGGCAGCCGCCGTCTGTTTCAGCGTCAGTGAGATGGGACGGCTCCTGCCCGCCGACGAGGCGCTCGAGTTCAGCGTCGAATACGCCGGGGTGACCGTCTTTGGCAAGGCCTCGATCGTCGAAGAGCCGGATGAAGCCCGGCGCGCCCTCCAGCTTTTGCTCGACAAGTACGCGCCGCACCTCCATCCGGGCCGCGACTATCGCCCGACCACCGACGACGAACTCCGACGCACTTCCGTTTTTCGCATCGAAATCGAAGCGTGGACCGGGAAGAGGAAGGAAGCCGCGCCGGATTTTCCCGGAGCCTATTTTTACGGAGCCCCCCCGACCGGGGACGCATGAAGACCACCGCCGAATGATGCGCGCGTGCAGGGCTTCGGGGCGGGCGTGAGGGAGGGAGCGGGCCTGCTCGCACGGTCCTTGCAGAGGACCCTTCGCGGCTCCCCGTTCGGCGTGCGCCGGCGCATGGACCGTCCGCCGGGGCCTTTCGGCGGACGCGAACCTGCGTTTCTCGCGTCCGCCCCGCCCGCTCACCGGATGACGACGAGCTTTTCTACGTCGGTTGCCTGATTGAAGTCGGCGTCGGCGTCGCGGGCGCGCACGAGGATCTTGTACAGATAGACGCCCGTCGCCACGCGGTCGCCGTCGGTGTCGCGACCGTCCCAGCGCACCTTGTTCCACCCGATGCGCAATCCGCCCGCCTCGGTCAGCGCGGGGTTTCGGACGAGGTTGAGCTCCCGGATGAGCCGGCCGGTGATCGTATAGATGCGGAGGCGGAAGTCTTCGATCTGGGAGGCGTCCGCGCCGATGAGGCGGAAAGCGAACACGGTGAAGCGGTTCATCGGGTTCGGATACGGATACACCTTCTCGACGAGCAGGCGGGAGGCCGTGCGGAAATGCACCTGATACGGGCTGCCCTCGGCCTCATTGCCCGAAGCGTCCGCCACGCGCACGACGAGCGTATGCGTCGAGTCGCTGCCGGTGAAGTCGGGCGTGAAGCGGAGGCGCAGTTCGTTGCCGGCTTGCTTCCCTCCCGCGAGCGCGTCGAAGGGGATGCGCGCCTCGTCGAGGGTGACGGTGACGACGGTGGTGTCGCCTTTGAGGGCGAGGAAGGGGTTGTCGTCTTCGATGAGGATCTCGATGGCGGGTTGCGCGGAGACGAACGGCAACGCCGGGTCCTGCAGGTTGACCACCGGGTTCGGATCGTTCGGGAACGTCTCGCCGTCGATCATCACCTCGAACGTCGGGGGGGTGGCGTCGCGGCGGACGACGAAGGGGCGCAGGAGCACGTTGTTGAAGACGGTTCCTTCGCGGAGGCCGGGTTGCCGGAGCGTGAGTTGCAGCCGGTTCTCTCCCGCGAGACCGGGCGTCTCGAGCGTGAAGGTGACGGTCGCCTCCTCGGTCAGATTGCGAAGCGTGTCGGTATGCACGAGCATGGTCTCGTTCGCGCCGTCGGTGACGAAGGCTTCGAGGAGCGCCGTCTCCGCCGGGGTCGGGCCGAGGTTGCGGGCGAGCGCCGTGACGGTGAGCGGCTCGCCTTCGAGGAGCGTGTCGGCCGAGAGCGTGAGCGCCGAAGGGTCGAGCGCGAGTTCGGGCACGTCCTCGTAGGCCACGTACCACTGCGTCAGCTGCGGCGTGGCGCGCGCCGAGGAGTCGGCGAGCGTGGCGCGGAGGCGGAGGAACGGATGCGCCGTGGCGTCGAGCGTGGAGAGGTCCACCTCGCCCGGCGCGGTCAGGTCCCCGACGAGCACCTCCGCGCCGTCGCCCGAGAGCACCTCGACGCGGACGTAGGCGTCGGCGTTGGGCAGCGTGGCCGACCATCCGAGCGAGGCCCAGCTTTTGGCCGGACCGATGGGCGGCGTCAGCGTCTGTCCTTCCGTGAAATGGAACGGGATCTCGAACGTCTCGATGATCTCGTGCTCGTCGGCCGAGGGCGGGATGGCCCATTCGAGCGTCGTCTCGGGACTGCCCGCGCGCGTGAACATGATCCACAGGTGCTTGTACGTCAGCGTGTCGATGGCCGTGCTGCCGAGCTCACGGAAGATGGCCTTGACGCTGTCCGGGATGACGATCTCATTGGTGAAGTTGCCCTTGTTCCGGGTGCGGACGAGCACATAGTCGCCCGGCTCGACGCGCGCGGCAAGCGACTGGAGTTCGAGGAACCCTTCGGCGGGGTCCTCGAAGTTGTTCGCATAGGTCGGTGCGGAGCCGTGGGCCTTCACCTCGCCGGTGCCGCCGTCGAGGATGAGCATCCCGAAGCCCAGTCCCAGACGCTCGTAGATCTCGCCGTTGACCACGAACTGCCCCTTGTGGATCTCGGGAGCCCCGTCGCGCGAGCCGGAGGCGCTGACCTCGGTCGTGAACGTCTTGAACCGCCACGCGCCCCCGGCATATTCGAGGAAAGAGGACTGTTCGTTCGATGCGAAGAGCGGTCCGCGTTGCATCCACCCCCGCATGCCGAGCGCCGTGTCGACCGTGAAGACGCTTGCTTTCCAGTTTTCGAGCGTCCCGCCGTCGTCGATGCGGGCGCGCCAGAAATACGTCTCGCCGTCGGTGAGCGGGTCGGTCCGCCATTGGGCGGAGAGGAACGCGGGCGCGGTGCGGCGCTCGATGCGCGCGGGCGAGTCGAACGTGGCGACGGTGTCGATCTGGAAGACGACGGGCGCGGGGGCGGGGTTGGCGAGGCTGGCGCGGAGCGTGGGGGTGGTGGTGTCCACGAGGCCGAGCTCGAGCGGCGCGGCGAGCGTCAGACCGGTGGAGAAGACGATCTGTGTGCGCTCGGCGGCGTTGTTCAACTCATCCTCCTCGGCGATGGCGTCGAGGGGGTCGAGGACGGCGCTCAGGCGGTGTTCGCCCGCGCTCTCGTCGCCGATGGGGAGGGTGAAGACGGCCTCATAGTCGAAGCCGAAGGCGGGGAGGTGCTGCTCGTAACGGGTCGTCTGCCCGTCGGGCGCGGTGTGGTCGAGGTAGAGCGTCACGCTGTCGGTCGGGACGAGGCCGAGGTTGCGCGCGCGCACGGTGACGGTGAGCGCGGAGTCGGCGGGGATGGGGGCGGCGGGGGCGACGGTGATCTGCGCGGGGGAGAGGCTGAAGTCGGGGCGGGTGGGCAGCGACAGGCGCGTGGCGGGGTCGCCGATGAGGCCGTATTGCAGGGTATGCTTGACGGCGAGCGGGTTCTGGTTCGAGAGGCTGTAGGCGCGTTTGGCTTCCTGGAAGAAGAGGCCGAGCGTGCGAAGCGTGTCGGCAAAGACCTTCTCGTGGATCTCGTTGCTCAGTTCGGCGGAGGCGAGGATGGTGCCGCTGGCCGAAGCGCCCCAGTGCGCGATGCTGCCGTTGAGGCTTTCGAGGACGAGTTGTTCGCTGAAGGTGAGCGGGTCGTCCGGGTCGCCGTTGCCGGTGGCGAAGTCGCCGGTGAAGCAGCCGAGCGAGAGCACCACGGGCAGGCGGTCGGCGTTGGCGAAGTCGCGCGGCGGCTCGGTGACGATCTCCCACGTCTGCGCCGCCGAGTGGCCGAAATAGGCCAGCCACGAGGCGCCGTGCTCGAAAGCCGTCTGCAGCGAATCCTTGAACGTCGGATCGAGCGGGGCGTTGGCGTTCTTGAAGAAATGGAGCGTGTCGAGCGCCGTGGGCGGGCCGCTGACGAGGTCGCTCCAGTCGAGCGCGAAGCTCTGGAGCGTGGTTTTCTCGGGCGCGGAAGCGCCGCCGACGAGGAACATGGAGCGTTTCTGCCAGGTGTCGAAGGGGCGGCTCTCATAGCGCGTGATCTTTTCGACGAAGAGCCGTCCCGAGTCGTTGCTTCGGATGGGCAGACGTCCGATGGCGAGGGACTCGGTGTAGTCGTTTGGCCCGCCGTTTTGCATGGCGAACCAGCCGTCGGAGGCGGCGTGTCCGAACGAGGGGACCTCCCATTCGTGGCGGGGCCGGTCGGGGGCGGGATAGAGGGCGTCGCCCCAGATCATGAGGAAGCGCGCGGGGGTGGCCCACTGCCCGGCGGCGCGGACGAACCGCCGGATGGCGATGGGGGTCGGGCGGCCGTAGTCAAACTGGTCGTAGACATCCTGCACGTCTGCGAGGACGACGGAGTGGCCGCCGCCGTTGGGAGAGGCGCGATAGGCGGCGAGGTCCTCCGCCGAGGCGCGAAGGGCGGCGGTGGTGAGGATGACGTAGTCGGCGGCGTTGGCGGGGTTGGCCCAGTCGCTCGGCGCGTCGAGCATGAGGCGCGCGGGGGTGCGGAAACCCGCCTCGCCCACGACGTGATACGTCGTGCCCGCCTCCGGCGCGTCGGCGAACGTGGCGGCGCCGCCGCTCGCGGTAAGGGCGAAGAGGGCCTCGCGCGCCGGCGCGTAGACCCACACGTCCCCGTCGGAAAAGCCGGTCAGGTCGAACGCAAACGCGCCGCCCTCCGCCACGGCAAACGTGAGGCGGTCCTCGACGGCGGTGAGCGTGCGCGTGTACGCAACCTCGATCCAGTCGAGGAAGACGCGGTTGACGGGCGAGCCGCTGAAGTCGTTAAAGGAGGTCAGCTCCACATTCGGCCTCAGGTCGCCGGGGATGAGCGCCTGCGGCAGCGCGGCTTCGAGCGTGGCGAAAGCCGTCCCGCTCCACTCGACCGTATCGACCGGGACGAACGTGTCCACGCCGTCGACGAGCATGCGGAGACGCATCGCCACCTTGTGCCGGGAGTTGGTCTCGCCGTTGAGCCGCACGCGAATGGTCAGCGTGTCGCCGGGCGCGCGCGTGGGCGCCTCGAGCGCGACGTCATAGGTTTTCGCGATGCTGTTGGCGTTGTTGTGGGTGAAGCGATCCCAGTAGAACCCTTCGCCGCGCGTATAGAGGGGGTTGCCGGTGAAGAAGGTGTCTCCGAAGAAATAGTACCGGCCGTCGTCGGTTTCGAGGTGGAGCGTGTCGCGGACGGCGGCGAGGGGGGCGGGGTTCGGGGGCGGCTCGGGCGCGCCGAAGCGTCGTCCGGGGACGGCGTTCCACGTCAGCCAGTAATACGTGGTGTCGGTGTACAGGCTGAGGAAATCGCTGCTCTGAAGGCTCGCGTCGTAATTGTACGCCCATGCCTCGTCGTCGCCCCGGTTGCGCCGGCCCACGAAGGCGAGGTAGTCGCTCGCGCCCATGACGCCCGCGTCTCCGGCATAGTGGAGCGGGATCTCACGGCCGTTCTCGAAGAGGCGGAACGTGGGCGGGTCGATGGCCGTGAGCGGCGCGCCGGCGGCGGCGAGGTCCTGTCCCGTCACGCGGTAGACGCCGTCCTCCACGACGGCGATCTTGACGTACGGCTGGTCCGGCGCATACCACGAGGCGTCGAACGGGTCGTTCTGTGCACGGGCAGGTGTGGCGAGCGCCGCGAGCATCAGGCCGAGCGCCGCGCCGAGGACGAAGCCGCGCGCGTCCGGGAAAAGGCGAAGCGGGAAGACGAATCGACCGGCTGACATCATGGAGGGAGGGATGCGGACCGAGTGCGTCTCGATCCTTCAAAGACTGCAGCGGCCCAACCTATGAACCGCCGGGGCTTCGATCAAGGTGAAAAGCTGGTGAGGGTATCGACGGGGGCGGGGGGAAGTCAAACGCGGGAAGCGGCGCTTCAGGGGGAAACCCGATCCTGATCGACGGGGTGAAGGGCCTCCTGAAAGAGGGCCTTCCGCAGTTCTTCCGTGCGGTTCTGGTCGCACAATTGTTGGAGGTATGCGAAGTAGGCGTCGAGTTCCGAGCGGCTGAACGGAGCGGGGCTGCGCAGCCCGATGATGCGCTCGTGCGACGTTTCGACGGGCGTCTCGGTCTCGCCGATGAGCTGCTCGTGGAGTTTCTCGCCGGGCCGGATGCCCGTATAGGCGATCTCGATGTCGCGTCCCGGCCACGGGTTGAGACGGGCGATCATGCGCCGGGCCAGATCGACGATGCGCACCGGCTCGCCCATCTGAAGGGCATAGATCGGCGCGTCGTCGAGCAGGAGCGTCTCCAGGATCAGGCAACAGGCTTCGCCCGCCGTCATGAAGAAGCGGTCCATCTCCGGATGCGTGATGGTGATGGGCCCGCCCGAGGCGATCTGCTCGGCGAAGGTGGGCGCGACGCTGCCCTGGCTGCCGAGCACGTTGCCGAAGCGCACCGTCTTGCAGTGCATCGGCGCGTGCACGGTGCGCACGTACCATTCCGCCAGGCGCTTCGTCGCCCCGAGCACACTCGACGGCGCCACCGCCTTGTCGGTCGAGATGAAGACGAACTGCTCCGTCTGGTATGCCTCGCACAGCCGCATCAGGGCCACCGTCGTCATGGTGTTGTTGCGGAACGCCTCGACGGGGTGACGCTCCATGAGCGGGACGTGCTTGTAGGCGGCGGCGTGGAAGACGACGTCCGGGCGCAATGCGGAGAAGAGTGTGCGCATCATCGGCTCGTCGCGCACGTCGGCGATGCGGAACTGAAGGTCGCCCTCGAAAGGGAGCTTCCGGAGCGTGTTTTCGAGCTGGAAAAGGTTGTATTCGCTCACGTCGACGAGGACGAGGCGGAACGGGCGCAGCGTGATGAGTTGTTGCGCCAGCTCGGAGCCGACCGAGCCGCCCGCTCCGGTGACGAGCACCGTGCGGCCCGCCAGGTAGTCGCCCAGCGCCGCCCGGTCGATCTCGATGGGCGGGCGTTCGAGCAGGTCCTCGAAGGAGAGGGCGGGCGGCGGACGCAGCGCGGAGGCGTCCGGGCGCTCGCGCTCATGCACGTAGCGCAGCACGGCGCGGAAGCCGAGCACGCCGATGATGGAGAACATCAGGTGCGCCGCCGTCACGCTGCGGGGGGGCATCTGCGAGGGCGCGACGAGGTAGACCAGCGTCAGCGAGGCCGCCCACCCGATGAGCAGGCTCGCGGCCACGCGGAGATACGCGTCGAGGTGCATCGTGCGCGGACGCATCCGGTAGATGCCGCTCGCGATGAGCGCGATCAGGTACACCCCGATGGTGAGCAGAAGCGCCGGTCCCCAACTCGTCTCATACAGAAGGAAGGTCCACGTGCTCAGCCGGATCTTGAGCGCGGCGACGAAAGCCAGATAAAGGATCGCCGTGTCGGCCGACATGAAAAACGCCGTGCGAAGAAGCGATTTGCGAGGGGGAAAAAGGGAAGGGGACATGCGAACGAAAGGATTCCTCAAGAATGGAGCATGCGGCCGGCGCGCATCGTGGCGCGCATTCGATAACGGAAGACAATCGTGCGAACTACGGAAGGCATTGCTCGAATGGGTCGGCGCAACCGTACAGGATACTTTTTCTCCCGACAAAAATCATCCGGTGTCGGCAGGATCCCGGGAGCGGGCCGCCGCCGTGAGAAGGTCTTCCATGCGCCGGGCCAGCGTCTCGCGGTCAAACTGTCGGCGTGCGATTTTGTGCCCGCGCCGTCCGGCAAGGGCCAGGCGCTCCGCATCGGCGAGGGCCTCTTCGATCACGCGGGCCAGCGCTTCCGGGTCCGAAGGCGGCGCATACCATCCACACCGATGGGTTTCCACGAAACGCTTCGTCCAACCGGGGTTGGTGACGACGACCGGCGTGCCCGCGCCGAGGCTGTCGAAAAACTTGGCGGGCGAGTTGGCGGCGAGCACGGGGAGGCCGAGGAACGAGACGAGCGAGAGGTCGGCCAGGCGAAACCACCCGAGCATGCGGTGGCGCGGCTGCGGCGGCAGGTGGAGCACGTTGTCGCGCCGCCGCGCGGCTTCGGCGACGGCTCCGGCGGCATAGCCGTGCCCGGTGAAGACGAACCGGACGTCCTCGCGGTGTTCGAGCCGCCGCGCGGCCGCGAGGAGCGTCGGCACGTCGTTCGCCCGCCCGAAAGCGCCGCCGTAGAGCACCACCTTTTTCCCGGCGAGCCCGTGATCCCGGCGGAGCGCCTTCACCCGCTCGTCGGTCCAGGCGTCGAGGAGCGGGAAGTCGGTCCCGTTGACCACGGTGGTGATCTTCTCGGGCGGGACGCCGTGCCGGAGGAGGTGCGCCTCCATGTCGGGCGAGAGCGGGACGAGGTGCGCGGCGGAGGCGTAGAGCCTTCGTTCGAGCGCGTACAGGCGGTTTTTCAGCCACGGACGGCGGATCGCGCCCATCTCGATGGGGAAGTCGGGCCAGAGGTCGCGCACCTCGAAGACCCAGGGCACGCCGCGCCACCGGGCGGTCTTCGCCGCGGCCCAGGCCGCCGTCAGCGGCGTAGAGGAGCCGAGGATGACGTCGGGCTTCGGCGTCGTGAGACCCCTCGCCACGGCTTTGGCCGCATACTGCGCAAAGGCGGCGAGGCGGCGCGACGCATCCATCGCATTGTCATACGGCGCGTCGAGCATGTGGACGTCCACGCCCTCGGGGACCCAGTCGAAAAGGTGCGTGAGGCGCTTCTCGTGCCAGACGTTCGTCGTGATGAGGGTGATCTCGTGCCGCTGCGCCCATTGTTTGAAGAAGGAATAATGGCGTCCGGTGAGCGCGCAGTCCGGGTTGTGAAAATACTGGTAGAAGACGGCGATGCGCATCGGCGGCGGGGTCAGGAGGGGAGCGGGCGCGCGGGTACGCCGACGGCGGTGCAATGCGCCGGGAGGTCCCGGGTGACGACGGCCCCCGCGCCGACGCGCGCGCCTTCGCCGACCGTCACGCCGGGCAGGAGCACGCAGCCGGCGCCCAGTTCGACTGCCGTCCCGGTGCGGGCATGTCCGGAGAGGTGAACCCCGGGATGGGCGGTCGTATAGTCGCCCAGGGAGGCGTCGTGGCCCACGGTGGCGTGGAGGTTGAGGATGACGTGGCGGTCCACCCGTATGTCGACGGTCAGCGTGACGCCCCGGCAGACGATCGCGCCGGGGCCGAGCGAGGTCGTGCGGTGGACGGCGGCGGCCGGGTGGACCAGCGTGGCGGGAGGCAGCGGGGTCGCTTCGAGTCGTCGGCCCAGGCGCCTCCGGAGGAGGGGAGCGCCGATGGCAAGGACATAGTGCACGTTTTGCCGGCGGCAGAGCCAGTCCAGATCGCCGAGCACGGGATAGCCCAGGGGTTCGGCGCCGTGCAAGGCGACGTCATCGTCCACGAAGCCCAGCAGTTCCCAGGCGGGTTCGTCCCGGTTGATGTCTTCGACGAGCGCGGCGGTTTCTCTTCCGAACCCGCCGGCGCCCACAATGACGAGGGGTCTCATGATCGTTGGGCAAGGTTGTCCGGAGGTCGTTCGGGTTGAAAATCCTCGTTCGTGCCGTCCGGGCCGTAGACGCCCTTTCCGGAGAGCAGCATGAGCGGCGTGCGCGCGAGGATGCGGAGGTCGAGGCCGAGGCTGCGGTGGTCCACGTACCACACGTCGTATCGGAAGCGCTCGGGCCACGAGAGGGCGTTTCGCCCGTGGATCTGCGCCCAGCCGGTCAGGCCGGGCAGCACTTCGAGGCGGCGGCGCTCGAACGGGCCGTACCGGGCGGTCTGCTCGGGAAGCGTGGGGCGCGGGCCCACGAGGCTCATCTCGCCCCGGAGCACGTTCCAGAGCTGCGGCGCCTCGTCGAGGCCCCACCGGCGGAGGATGCGCCCCACCCGCGTCGTCCTCGAGGCGGGATCGCGGCCGTCGTGCGCGCCCGTATGCAGGGTGCGAAATTTGACCACCTCGAAGGCCCGCCCGCCGCGCCCCGTGCGTGTCTGCCGGAAGAAGACGGGCCGCCCGCTCTCGACGAGGATCGACGCGGCGACGACGAGGAGGAAAGGGCCGAGCGCAAGCAGGAGCGCGCCCGCGCCGACGAGGTCGACGAGGCGCTTGAGCGCGGGG
>Ga0256841_1003526_pt1 | contig 11654 bp, 8 predicted proteins | sample 356308metaG_FD_185971 | JGI IMG/M metagenome (GOLD analysis project Ga0256841, IMG submission 185971) | Hydrothermal vent microbial communities from Mid Atlantic Ridge, Atlantic Ocean - 356-308 | ecosystem: Environmental > Aquatic > Marine > Hydrothermal vents | place: Atlantic Ocean: Mid...
TTTTTAAAACTATCCATGATAATATGCTAAGCGTTAGTCCGGTAAGCGGATAAGTGTACTTTATATCAATTTGTTTATGCAGTTTAATTGCCGAGAAATTTATAAAGATAAAAATTAAAAGAAAAGTAGAACTTGCAAAAGATGATATCAAAGTAAGATCCGCAATATTTACGAATATTAAAGTCAGTATTGATATAATAGTTAAACTTACCCAAGGAACATTTTTAGTTCGCTCTTTAAAAGAAAATATTTTAGGAAGGTCTTTATCTTGTGCCATAACCATTCCCAAACGGGCAGTACCAAAAAGAGTTGCATTTATTGCAGAAGCAGTTGAAAGTAGTGCGCCTAAGCTTATTAAAACAAACCCCGTTTTACCGAGAAACGGTTTTGCCGCTTCCGCTAAAGCATATTCTTTATATTGTGAAATTTTATCGGGAGTTAAATTTCCTACGGCAACAAATGATACCAATAAATAAACGACTACCGTTATTAAAATCGAAATCATTATACTTCTTGGAAGATTTCGTTCAGGATCTTTCATTTCATTTACAGCATTGGGAATTAACTCGAATCCTTCATAAGCAACAAAAATTAGAGCTGCTCCCATAAATAATCCGGAAGAGCCTTGATTAAAAATAGGCAAAATGTAATTCCCTTTTACAAAGAAAATTCCGATTCCAGCAAAGAGCGCAAGAATTACAACTTTAGTTATAACAATTAAAACTTCCGTATGACCGGCTGCCTTAATGCCGTAAAGATTTATACCCAAAAATAATAGAATTACAAAACTTGCTAAAAAATGATGTATTGCTGACGAGTATTGTGTATTACCAGCCATTGCGGTTCCGTAAACACCAAACGTGTATGAGTAAAGAGCAAGTGTTCCGATATAACCGACAAGAAGCAGCCAGCCTCCTATTGCAGCAAGATTTTGATTCTTAATGCTTTTTTCCATATAAGTAAAACTTCCTCCATCCGAACGGAACTTTAAACCCAGTTTTGAGTAGGAATAGCCTGTAAGAATGGCAATAATACCGCCTATTAAAAATGCAATGGGTGCCGCATGCCCGGCTAATCCGACAGATAAACCAAGTACGGAAAATATTCCACCGCCCACCATTCCGCCTACACCCATGGCAATCAATTCTTTAAGAGTTAGTTTTTCTTCTATCATTATTTTTCCGTATCAATCATTTCCATGAATAAGACAAGTAAATTAAATAAATGCAAGTATAAAACTGACGGTTATTAATATGGAGAATCCCAAAACGACCTGTTTTTTAATTCCTTTATTTGCTAATACTAAAGCATATATCATTTTAACAAAATTATTGCTTGCTGCCGCTATAATCGTCGAAGTAACTATAAGAGAAACAGATATGCTTGAATTAACATTCTGGAAAAGATTTAAGATGTAAGGATCAATATCTGTTACACCAACAATAAGTGATAAAAAATCGATCCCTTCTTTTCCGAAATTAGCAATAACATACTGGGTTAAAACAGCAAAAAAGGCGAATAAAGCACCGAAAATTAAAGCAGTCTTAAATTCTAGCGGATTTCTATCGGCAACAAAAACCATGTTGGAATTAGTCTTGTTAAAACTTTTAATTAAGAAAAGAGCAATGCCAACAGAAAGTAAAATCAGAAGAAGGAAAGGAATTAACAATTTAGCGGCAACTGCACGATTAAATATCCACGCAAGGAGAAAAAGGCGAACATACATCACACCGGTTGCAAGTATAATTCCCCCCGCTGCTTTTTCCGAGGAATTTTCCGTTTTACTTTTTTTTGCCAGGATAACCGTTGTTACGGTACTGCTATATAATCCGCCGAGTATTGCCGTTAAAACTAAACCCGAATTAGGGAACACGAATTTTTTTAGAATATAACTGAAATATGAAATACCGGAAATTGCAACTATTGCCAGCCAAAATTTATAAGGGGAAATATTAATATTAGCCGAGATTGGTTTATCGGAAAGTAACGGAAGAATAATTCCGGCAATTATAATGAATTTTGCAAAAATAGTAAATTCGTTTCTATCGAATCTTTTTGTGAAATTGAATAAATCCTCTTTTATCTCAACAACCACCAATATTGTAACGATTATCGACATAACAAGCCAAGACGGTTCCAGATAAATAAGAGGTGCAAGTGAGTATGTAATAAGGGCTATAATCGTTGAGGTTAATCCGAATTTTTTATGGATCTTAATTTTATTATAGTACGATATTCCCAAAAACAGAGATAGTGAAAGACCTCCGGCTAAAAAGGGAAGCATTGTTTTTTTAGAGATAACATAGAGGATAAAGCCAAGGATGCCGATAAACGTGAAGGTTCTATCTGTTCCGAAGAGATGTTCGATTTTTTCGTTAATGTGATGCCGCCTTTGTTCTAATCCTATAATCAAAGAAAAAAGAGCGACTAAAATAAAATTATAAAAATCGATCGGTATTTTATTAATTAAATCCATAAATAAAAACGAAGTTTAATTTTATTTTTGTTTTAAGTGCGCAAAATAAAAGTTCCATTAAAAAAATATTATGAAAAAGAATACATTAAAAAAACGGTATTTAAATTTTTCGTACGGTTTTTTCTGCAGTGTTCCCGGGCAACATTTATCAACTTTTTTTCTAATTTTTAGTTTCTTCCATAATTAGTTTTAATAGATCCCTCAAGTTTCCCATTTTCAGTTTTCCGGTTTTAATCTTTTCCTATGAAATTCAATTTTTTTGAACTCTCTATTCCTAATTTTTCTGTAAATATATTCAATAGCAAAAGAGACTGCAAAAGTTATAATAGTACCGTAGAAAACCGATCTCTGGTCAAGCCACTGGTAATACAGCAGCAATAAAAATACAATGGAAATAATTATAAGATTTAAACCCACCAGCCATTTATTTCCGCCTACGTCTTTAATTATCTTTAAATGTGATGATAGTACAAAGATATAAATAACCGTAAATACCGAACTGGTAATTGCAGCAATACCGCCAATGTTAAAGAGCAAGGCAAATAATAATCCTAAAGCTGCAGTAATATAAAGACCTTCTGTAGTGCCGAACCATTCTTTTCGTTCAAAAAATTCCGGCAACTCTCCCTCTTTAGCGAACGAATAAGCAGTATTTGCACCTCCGTATAAAGTTGCGTTTAACGCAGAAGAAATTGAAAATAAGGCACCTATTGATATTAAAAGGAATCCGAATTTTCCCAGGAATGGTTGTGCTGCTACTGCAAGTGCATTGTCTTGAGAAGCAATTAGTGTTTTTAACGGAAGATTTCCAACTGCAACAAGGGCAACAGATATATATACAATGGAAACTATGGCAATGCTTAGTATAATAGCTTTTGGAACATTCTTTTGAGGGTTTTCCATATTCTCGGAAATATTGGTAATTAGACCAAATCCCATATAGGAGAGAAAAAATATTACCGAGGCATGAATTAAGCCACTTACGTGTGAAGCATTAAATGATGGAATAATTAAATTCGGTTTTATAGTAAACAATCCGAAAACTATGAATAAACCAAGAATGGAAAGTTTAATTAATACAATAAAAAACTCAGCTTTACCAACAGCTTTTGAGCCGAAAAAATTAAGTGCCGTGAAAAATGCAATAACAACGGCTTCCGTAATTCCTAACGAAAAAGATGTAGAAGAAAAACCAAACAGCGGTAAAAAATAACCTGAAAATCCTTTGGCAAAAAGAGAAATGGAAACCACATAGCTTAACCACATTAAAACGCTTAAGCTGCCGGTAACAACCGTATCACCAAAACCTTTCAATATATATGCAATTGGACCTGCATTGGAAACAATTTTGCGTCCCAATTTTGTATATGAATAAGCTACTGCAAATGCAAAAAATGCAGAGAGTAAAAATGTTTCGGGCAAGTCTTGTTTAGCTATTTCCGCACCGACACCGAAGATAGAAAATATACTTGCTCCAATCATCGTACCAACGGCAATTGATATTGCCTCGATAAGAGTAATGCGCTTTTTACCTGAAATAGTTTTGAGTGACATAAAGAGAATCTCCTTGAATAGTAAAGTGTAAATCCAATTCTTTATAAATCGGACGAACAACAAAAAGGACTTTATTTAATTATCATAACGGGTATCTTCGATTTACGAGCCACTTTCTCCGCTGTACTTCCAATCAGTAAATCTTCTGTTTCTGTAAGCCCTTTAAAACCCATAATTATTAGTGTGCATTTTTCTTTTTGACTATATCCAATTATTTCATCAAAAGGATTCCCTTTTACAATATCATATTTAATTGTAATGTTGGTATTATCAAGGTCTTTAGCCCAATCCTTTAATTTTAATTCAGCGTTTCTTGCTATATCTCCGTCAATAAACATATCATTTATCGTCAACTCGTGTGAAATAGGAGAATATCTAAGTAACTTCTTATTTATTACATGTAGAAGTACTATTTCATTAATGCCGCAATCTTTTATTTTAAGAATTTCTTCTTTTACTTTTCGAGCATGTACCGAAAAATCTATAGGGAATAAAATTTTAGTAAACATAACTTCCTTTTAAATAATGAATTAAAACTTGTTAACGCAATAGAATTACAGATACTTTTGATTTTCTTAAAACTTTTTCCGCAGTGCTGCCGACCAACATTCTTTCAACTACACCATGACCGACACTTGGCAGCAATATTGATGTTACTCCATTATTTTCACTGTATTTTAGTATTTCATCAAAGGGAATGCCTTCTTTAATTTCAGTTGATACTTTTAACCCTGTTTTTTCAAGTTCATCTTTCCAAGCATTCAATTTCCGATTTAATTCTTTTATAAGTTTTCCGTCTTTGCGCCAATTATCAACCTCTATTATGTCTAACATTGTAGAATAAGAAAAAATCCTTATATCAACTACATGTAATAAAACAATTTCCCCGATATTACACCGGCTCATTTCAACAAGTTTATCTTTTGCTTTTTCCGCCGCCTCAGAAAAATCTGTAGGGAATAGAATTTTTGTAAACATTTTTTACTCCTTTATAGTATGTTATAATAATTTTATTGTGCAACTTTTATATGCCCAACATGTTTATGGTACTTCTTAAAAAACTTTAAAAATATTTTATTTTCCTTTAAAAAGTGACGATAGAAAAACACTTTTATTACATCATTAAATAAAAACCAAGAAAAAGCGTATCCCCAAATAATAGCCGCCCATTCCCAACCGATAGCAGGGATAAAAATTCCATAAACCGCGATAAGAGTTCCCAGCACAGCTGTTGACATAGACGCCCAAAACAATTGCCATGAAGGAAGCGGTTTTTTGAAAAACCAATCCGTTGTTCTTGTATTATAAATTGTGCCGTGCCCGGCAACAATAAGTTTAAGGAAGATCATAGACTGAATAATAGGTTGAGAAAAATTTGTTAAAGTTTCCAATAAGAAAAAGATTGTAAAAGAAGATAACACACCGGCTACTCCGAGAAGTGTAGATAATCCGAATAACTCACCGTTATTCCAGCGCACCGGTTTATTATCAATTTTTGTTCTATCGTACGCAATGGTAAGAATAGGAATATCGTTGAGTAAGGCTAAAATAATAATCATAATAGCCGTAACGGGGAAAAAGTTAAATACAAGAATGGAGAAAGTCATAAATAAAATAACTCGTATTGTCTCCGCAATTCTGTAAATAGTATAACTTTTCATTCTTTCAAATATTATGCGAGCCATTTTAATAGCGTCTACAATTACAGAAATACCGGGCGTTAAAAGAATAAGATCTGCTGCTGCCCGGGCTGCATCGGTTGCTCCCGAAACGGCAATACCCGCATCGGCCTTTTTAAGAGCAGGCGCGTCATTAACGCCGTCTCCTGTCATACCGACTATGTGATTTGCTTTCTGCAGTTTATCTACAATCATATACTTATCTTCCGGGAATACTTGTGCAAAACCATCGGCATTTTCAATAAGTTTAACAATTTCGGACTCATGTGATTTTATTGTTCCCATAGGAATGTCTGAAACAGAAATTTCTTTTTTAACTTCGCTCGTAATTTCTGCAGCAAACTCTTTGACTTTATTTTCCGGAATTTGTGCATCTAATTTATTTGCAATTGCTTTTGCTAGTATTTCAGTCAATTTTAAAAATTCATCATGTCCGCCTTTTTCTAATATATCCGCTTCTATTATATTTTGTCCAAGTCCCAGCTTTGCAGATATTTGTTTTGCTATTGCAACATTATCTCCGGTAACCATTTTGATACTAAGCCCAAGATTCTTCGCATCATTCAACGTATTTTTGGCATCATCTCGCGGAGGATCGAAAAGAGGAATTAAACCAACATACTTAAAGGGTTTTTCCGTCTTTTCTTTTACAGCAACCCCAATTGTTCTATATCCCTTCTCCGCAAACGAATTTACGTTTTCCTTAACAGTTTTTTCGTCAATATTGCCGGCACAAAGTTTTAAAATAATTTGAGGAGCACCTTTAACTACTGTAAATTTATGAATTCCATGATTTATTACTGCCTCGGTTCTTTTAATTACAGGATCAAAAGGTTTAAAGCTTTCTTTCTTAAATTCTTCTAATTGAGAAGTAAGTTTTTTTTGTTTGATGTATGCAAATATCGGCAATTCAATAGGATCGTTGTTTTCCTCTTTTGAAGCCATTGCCGCGTAAAGCATAAGTTGGTCTTCAGAATAATCGCCATAAAGGATGGGAACATCAGTTGTCATTTTGTTTTTAGTCAAGGTTCCCGTCTTGTCGGAACAGAGAATGTCTATTCCCGCAAGTTCTTCAATTGCGGCAAGACGGCTAACAATTGCTTGTTTCTTAGCGAGAGCAACAGCTCCTACAGCCATAGTAACCGTAAGAACTGCCGGTAATGCTACGGGAATAGCGGCTACTGTGAGAACAAGTGTAAACCTAAATATTTCCAGCATGTTCTCACCACGGTAAAGAGCGGATAAAAGAATAATTGCAGCCATAAGAATAGTAATATAAATTAAATAATCTCCTACTTTTATAACCATCTTTTGGAAATGACTTTTTTGTTCTTTTTCTGCTTTTGCAACAAGCGCAACGGTTTTACCAAAATATGTATTCAACCCGGTTGCAGTAACAACGGCAAGCATCTCGCCTTTTTTAGCAATGGAGTTTGCATAAACAATATCGTTTACATGTTTTGTTACCGGCAAAGATTCTCCGGTAAGCGCAGCTTGATCAATCTGCATATATTCGCCGTCAATCAGTTTTGCATCTGCCGGAATAATTTCTCCTATTTTTATCTTTATAATATCTCCGGGAACTAATTCTTTTGCGTCTATATTTAGAAAGTTTCCATCACGCAAAACAGTTGCTTTTCTAGCAAGTTTATCTTTCAATACTTTTAATGCATTCAAGGCTTTGCTTTCCTGCCAAAAATCAAGTCCGGCATTTACAACCAGCAATGTTGCAATAATTCCAAAGTCTTCCCACTTTTGGACCGCTGCCGAAAGAATAGCCGCTATTTCAATCATCCATGGAATTGGTCCCCAAAAACGTCGGAAAATTCTATGCCAAGTAGATTCTTCTTTTTCAGGTAGTTCGTTAGCGCCGTATTTTTTCAAACGGTTTTTAGCATCCTCTTTACTCAACCCCGTTTTTGAATTGACGTTGAGCTGTTTTAGGGTTTCTTCAATTGTAAGTTTACTAAAATCAATTGGAGATTTTTCATTAGCCATAATTATTCCTATAACTTAATATATACAATATTTATTTATTATTACTTAAAAAATACACAGCTGTATCATCTACAATTTTTTTAACCTCTTCTCCGGAAATTACTTCTTTTTTCTCTAACAAAGAGGCTAAAGCATCTAAAGTTTTTCTATTTTTCATTAGAATTTCTCTCGCTCTTGCATGATTAGTTTCAATTAATTTTCTAACTTCATCATCAATTATTTTCGCAGTTTCCTCGCTATAATTTTTTTCTTGCCCATATTCAACACCAAGATAAAGAGATTGTTCCTTTTTACCATAGGTTAACGGTCCGAGCTTTTCACTCATACCGAGCCGGCATACCATAGAACGGGCAATGTCGCTGGCACGTTCAAGATCGTTTGATGCACCGCTGGATATATCTCCGAAAATTAATTCTTCAGCCACTCTTCCGCCCAAAAGAATTGCCAATTGATCGTTTAATTCATTTTTTGTAGAAAGAAATTTTTCATGTACAGGTAATTGGAGTGTATAACCAAGCGCTCCCATACCACGCGGTATAATTGAAACTTTATGTACCGGTTCACCGGTAGGAACAATTTCCGCAACCAAAGTATGCCCTGACTCGTGATAAGCAACTCTGTGTTTTTCTTCTTTGCCGAGAGCTCTATTTTTTTTCTCCGGTCCGGCAATAACTCTATCTATTGCCATTTCAAAATCGCTCATCAAAACAGCTTCGTGGTTATTTCTGGCTGCCATAAGAGCCGCTTCGTTACAAATGTTTTCCAAATCGGCTCCAACAAAACCCGGAGTACGCTGTGCAACAACTTCAAGGTCCACATCTTTTCCTAATTTAATTTTCCTAACATGGATATTTAAAATTTCAACTCTATCTTTCAAATCCGGTTTATCAACAACTATTTGTCTATCAAATCTACCGGCTCTCAGAAGTGCTTTATCCAAAATTTCAGGCCGGTTGGTTGCTGCCATAACAACCACTCCCGCAGCAGGATTGAACCCATCCATTTCAACAAGCAATTGGTTCAGCGTTTGTTCACGTTCATCGTGACCGCCAATCATAGAGGGCCCACCTCTTGCCCGACCTATAGCATCCAGCTCATCAATGAAAATTATACAGGGCGCTTTTTGTTTTGCCTGTTCAAATAAATCGCGAACACGCGCCGCACCAACACCGACAAACATTTCAATAAATTCAGATCCGCTTATATTGAAAAACGGCACACCGGCTTCACCGGCAACAGCACGTGCCAAAAGAGTTTTACCCGTTCCCGGAGGCCCAACCAGCAAGACTCCCTTGGGCATTCTTCCTCCTAACCTTTGAAAGTGTAATGGATTTTTAAGAAACTCAACACTCTCCTTCAGTTCTTGCTTTGCTTCATGTACACCAGCTACATCTTTAAAAGTCACTTTGGGTAAATTGTTCGGATGTATATGAACTTTATTCTGCCCAAGGTTTAAGAAAGAAGCACCACCTTGTCTCGCTTTTTTGGAAATGTAATACCAAATAAAAACAAAAAACACAATTGGTAGAATCCACCAGATTAAGAAATTCAAGAGTACATTATTATTTTCTACAACGGCATTATATTTCACACCATGTTTTTTGAGCTTCTCTGCTAAAACATTATTTTTTAACGGTACGGTAACAAAGAATTCCTTTTTTCCGGTTTTTTTATCTTTTACTTTAAGAACTCCGGTAATACTATTATCGCTAACCGTGCATGAATCGATTTTATTACTATCCAGATACTCTAAAAATTGACTATACGGAATTTCTTTTTCGTTTGGTTTGAACGGTATTTGAAATAAATAGATTAGGAATAAAATCATTAACAAATACCAAATGAAGTTCGTCCACGGATTTTTCGCTTTTTGTTTCTCCGAAGGTTTATTGATTTCTAAATTCGGTTCTTTTTTTGAAGGCAGATTAAAATTTGACTTTTTCATTTTATTCCTGTTTTTATTAAAATATCATTGTTAATGTTGATGTTTAAAATAATTATATTTTAGAACTATAATTTTATTTATGTTGTTTTTTGTTACTTTATATAATCAATTTATAGCTTTGTATTAAAATAAATGTTTAAGAGCATACAACTGGAATATTTAAGATAATTTATAAAGATTAATACTCATTTGTGGTTAAATCTAATATTCAAAAAACTTGCAGTCTCTCATTAAAAGTCCCCAAGTAATATCATAATGGGTAATAATTCCTACTAATTTTCCGTTATTAACTACCGGCAATTGTTTAATTTTATTTCCAATCATTTTAGCTCCGGCTTCAACTGCATAAGATCCGGGATCTATAGTTTCCGGTTCCCGGGTCATAACTTCCGAAACTTTTTTATTTGTAATTCCTTCTATACGCTCTTCCATACTTTCGGGACTTACAAGATATTCTTCGTGTTCAAAGAGTTCTTTGTAATCCGGAAGGACCTGGCGAAATAAATCACTGTAAGTAATTATTCCAACAACCTTGTTATCATCTGAAACTACTATTAAATTCCGGAGATTTTTTTTATGCATTAAAGCATTTACTTTCCTAATAGTAGAGTTACTATTAATAGTTGCGGGGTTTTCGGTCATTAAATCCTTTACTTTCATAATTAACACTCCGTAATTAAAGTCCAAGAAATATTGGTTTTTCATTCTTATCAATTAAATAGCGCGTTAAACTGCCTATAAAAAATTCTTTAATTGCATTTTTTGAATGTGCCCCTATAACAAAAAGATCGTTTTTGCTATAGAACTGGGAATCCATAATTTCAATTATATCCGTTTCAGTATTTATAAATTCAACATTATTAATTCCATAAGCATCAAAATACTTCTGAAGATTAGTTCTTAAAAACGCTGCATATTTTTCATCAGAAGTTGAGTTAATTACTTTTATATTAAAATGTAAAACTTGTGCCAAATGAATAAAACTATGAACTGCTTTAGTAGCTTGCATTGAACCGTCGAAAGCAATTAAAACATTTTTTATTTTTACATAATTTTCGGGAACCAATAGCACCGGTATTTCCGAATGCGATAGTATTTTTTTAATTGTATCACCACCTTTATCGGAGCTGTCTAATTCATAGTACGTTTTAAGTCCCATAATAACCAGATCATGAAACTGAGCTTTTTTTAATATCCATTCGGAAGGGACACCTTTGTTTTCTTCCAATGAATATTTAATTTTGTTTTCAGCACATTGTATTGCAAAATAATCTTCAATTTTTTCCCAATTTTTCATAGCTTCTTCAATTTTTGATTGTTCTAATTTTTTTGCCCAATATATACCACCCAAAGGAATAGATCCAATTGAAGATTCAATATCAGAAATATCTAAAATAGTCATACCTGTGATTGTTGCATTGTGTTTTTTTGCAATTAGTATAGCATATTTAATTGCAACTTTAGTATAATCCGAAGAATCGAGCGGGACTAATATTCGTTTAATCATTTCATCTCCTCATTTTTATTATTTTACGATTGTTTGTATTCGATAAATTCAATTCTTGTACCACAATTTAATTTTTCTTTAAGTTCTTTCGAAACAATAAATTACAAGACTTTTGTTTTAACCCAATTCATAAGCGGGAACAATAGTTTCACATCAAATAGGTAAATGTTTAGTTTTTAATGAGAAATAAGAATACCCAGTGTGAAACTTAACTTCCCACTATCTAAAAAGATCCATATCAATGGAATGTTTTTTAATTAAATTTTGAAGCTGGCGACGGTCGTAACCGCTAATTTCAGCTGCTTTGGATATGTTACCTTTTGTTTTTTTAAGCAGGTTAATCAAAAATTTTCTTTCCAAATCATCAATTATCTTCTCGGTTTTGTGCTTTCTTAATTCTTGTAATTCGTTTTTTAGCAGAGGAATATACTCCGTTTCATTCTTAACTGCATTCAGAATTTCAGCAGGTAATTGGTCGGCGGTTATTTTTCCATC
>Ga0256841_1003527_pt1 | contig 11651 bp, 6 predicted proteins | sample 356308metaG_FD_185971 | JGI IMG/M metagenome (GOLD analysis project Ga0256841, IMG submission 185971) | Hydrothermal vent microbial communities from Mid Atlantic Ridge, Atlantic Ocean - 356-308 | ecosystem: Environmental > Aquatic > Marine > Hydrothermal vents | place: Atlantic Ocean: Mid...
CAACGTAAAGACACCAGAGGGCAAAACATGTAAGAACAACGAGTAGCATTTGTGACAAGTTAAACAGAAATGGTCGTCCTTCGAGAGGATTTTTGCTTCTCACCTCTAGCAAAATAAGCCAGGCTACGACTGCTATTGCCATAATCGGTTCTATCTGGGTAAGACCGATACCTAGGAGAAACCACTGTAGGGTTTTTAGAGGGGTGGACGAAAATTTACCGAGCACTACCGAGGCAATGATTACAACCAACAAATAACTCCAGAAGAGAACTGCTGGACCAAATCGAGGTCCCCTTGTCCATAAAATCCACCTGCTTTTCGGCATTTTCACGGAAATATCTGCATTTACCGCAGCAGTTCCCAGTTCAACAGCAGGAGAAGTCATCACGCTAGAGAGTCCGCCGTCCTGATACCACAAGATGTTGCATGACTGAAGCCCCGGCAACAAAGGCAAAATCAGTTTTCTCCCGTTTAACTTCACCGGTACAACCTTGTTATTCACCTTTACCTCAACAAGCCTTGCCCCCAAAGGAAGTAGTAGCCGATGTTGGCCACCCTTTGTAGACCTCAATTCAAGGTTAAGGGTCGCCTTACTAAACCTTGTCCCGGGTACAAGTTCAAGACGAGTTTTCTCAATGGTCAGCTTTCTCCCGGGAATACCCATAAGCCTTGTGATACGTATTTTCACGAACTCTCCCGGCCACGGTCTCCATTCTGGCATCCAATACCCCGACCTTGTCCTATGATGAACCACGGGGATTCCTTCTAAATCACAGTGCCATATAGGGCTTGCATCCAGCACCCAATTCTCGACCCAGGGTACATGTTCGGGAGCTTTCAATTCCAGAAGTGATGATTTAGCCAGGGTGGATTGCCATGAAACCTCCCTCTGGGAAGGTTCCATGCTTACGATTACCTTTCCTCCTTTAACTTCCAGACCTCTTGTCATCAAGGATTCACCAGGCAGCAAGGGCACCGAAATAAGCACCGGTGTACCAGTGGGCGTAATACGCCTGAGCGTGGTCTTAGCCTGCCATTCAAGAGCCAGCGATAATGTTCTTTTAACTTCAAAAAAAGGGGGAACCTCAACTCGCGCACTTTCAACTTTCCTTGCTTGAACTTCCCTTAAATTCGTAAACAATACACTGGCCCCGATTTTTCCTTCCTCGCTAACTCCTTCAACCTTCCAGCCACTGGATTCTACCTTTACTTCCTTGGGGCGAAGAGGGAAATTTAACTGAAAAACTCCAACGGCCGGTGCCCTTCCCAGGAGCATAACATCGTGCACACCTTCGTCCGCCAGCATCCACAGGATACCGCTTTCATCCCTGGAAATTCCAACTGCAGATTCTCCGTCAACAAGTATTTCCTGTGGCTCCCAAGCCGACGAATCCGGAAGGGGGATAAACGTGTAGGCCCCTGCATTTGCATGCAAAAAAATCTTTACCGTGGTAGAATCCAGGGAAATTCTGGCCCGGGATATGTCGGCGCATCTTGGAGAACATTCCGGTTTCTTTAAAAGTCTTTTACCTAGGTCGTCCAACATGTTGCTCGGAGGAAAACAGGCGCTTTTCGTTTCTGCCATTGCCGGAGCGGTAAAAGAAAAGATTAGACAAAGAAAGACAAGAGATAGAGAAAAATACTTTTGCAATTTTAGGTCATCTTTTCTCACCATGCCGAGAATCAACACCACCAGCAGTAATACCCTGGATAAAGAGAGAAAAAGGTTCGCGAATGGCGATATCAGCCACAGATGCAGGTTTTGAGATCTCTGTACGGGGCCATTCCATCTGAAAAATACTTCGTCCCATTTCCACGATGGCAACCCGGGACCCGTTTGGATCATCGCCTTGGTATCATATACCAGGATAGCTTTCTTTTCTTTTTCTTCTCCCGATTTCTTGATGTAATACTTCCCAGCCTTTCTTTTTTGAAAAGTCTTTAAGGATGCTCGTTCCCTCAAGTAAGGCTTTACCTTTACACTCTCAGAAACCAAGGGCGCTCGCTTTATCTCCCTCATCCCCCGATGAAAAACAGGACGTTCCAGTTGAGGATAAAACCCAGTTCTAACCTGGTGAAGGACAAATGGAAGAGAAATTGTCACCAGCACAATTAACGTCCCCCAATACCATACTGTTGCTGCCTTCCGCACCCAATTTATGGACACGTAATTCAGTATGGCAATGGCGGCAACAAGGTGAAGCCATACCATTCTTGGAGCCCCAGTTTCGTGGTATATGAGAATCAGTGCAACAAGCGCTATGAGCCCCCATTTCCAGCCCCTGAGTTTCAAAATAGCAAGGGAGATGATTAAAACAATGAAGAAATCAAGGAGTGTCCACTTTTCAAGCCACGTGCCGGTTACTTCATCAGCACCTTGCACTGCCAGAATTTTCCATCCCGGTGGCAAATTCAAGGTACCGGTCACCTTCTGAAAATCGTGATCCCAACCTACTGCAGGTATCGAACTGATTCTACCCTCTATGCGTGATTCCGCCACGAGGTTTAACGTACCTTTTCTGAGTTCCACCCCAGCCTTTTTATCTTTCCCGAAACTCGTAATTAACCGATCTTTTCCGTCTACAGTTACCCTTCCGAGCTTCTGAGGAGGATTCATAGCTAGGTACGAACTTCGGCTTATTCGTCCGCCTATCCTATCTTGAACGGTAAATCCCTTCCCGTCGAAATCCAACCACCATGTTTTGCCTATATTCAGCACATCAGGCGCCGGGGCCGAATCTCCGCGCTTAATTTCCTTGAATTTAATTTCCATTCCCGGTTTTACCACGAAGGCCGTGTAACTTTTCCAGTTCTTTGGCATCTCTGTTTGCTTTGGATCAACAAATTCAACCCCTTCCAGTTTTACTATCCTTAAGTGATTTTCCGGCTTAAAAGCCCATATCTCGCGTTTGCCAAAAAGGTCCCCAACTTCGAGGGTACTGACACGCCCCGTCATCCTTGACTTAATCCTAATTTCCCATCGCCCGGTTCTAGCTTGAACGGCAATACTGCCACCGCGCCTCAACCCAATCGGAAGCTCACTACGAATTTCCATTGGAACAGAGTTTTCGAGAAGAACTCCTTTCAACACCGTTTCCTGAGGACGTCCTGAAATGTTCAGCTTGAGAAGGGTTGTCACAATCATTGGTATGGTGTCATCCAGTAAGCGAAAAACCCTGACCCTTAGCCGAGGTTTTTTAAGAACTCTCGTTTTCTCCTTTTTTAGCCAGAGCTTGCCATCTTCTTCTACGAAAGGGTGCGTGATATTTTTTCCGTTTATCCTCACATTAACTATTCCAACACTTGATGGGATTTTAAGAATCTCAGGCATGCTACTCCAGCTAAAATGGCCTGTGATCGAATGAGTTCCCATATTTAAGTAAATTCTTGGCCTTTGTGGTCCTTCCAGAACTGGTAGCAGTGTTGAATCGACTCTAACATCGTGCGGCCAGACGCCAAGGTCTCCCGGTAGAAGCACCCATGAATCTTTGAGGCACAACACGTTGAGGGTAAATGCGCCCCCGGAGTTGCTAAGGTCAAGGCTCAGGTAAGATTCCCACACGCACCTATGTTCATCGACATTATCATATTTCGCGGGGCACATCTTTTCTTCCTGCCCGTACAAGACCCATGGTATCCATTCTTTCAGTGAATCCGGGATGCTTTCTTTGAGATTACGGGAGGTTGCATCGATATTTATTGCTGGCATAAATATTAGCAAAACAACCAGTGCGAGGATCTTTGATCTCATTACAGTACCTTTTAATTTAAAAATTCCAGCGCTACCTTGGCAGCCCGGGCAGACGCCCCCGGTTCCCCGAGAGACCTTTTGACGTCCGAAAACCGCCGCTTGATGTATTGTTGCCTTTCTTTATCTTTTAAAATGCTAAGCGCTTCCGATGCTACCGCACGCGGATTGACATCATCTTGTATTAATTCAGGCGCAAGGCGTTCTCCTGCAACCAGGTTTACCAGGCCGATATAGGGAACCATGATGAGACGCTTACCGAGATAGTAGGAAAACGGTGATAAGCGGTAGGCGATGACCAGGGGAGTACCAAGGATAGCCGCCTCCAGGGTAACCGTACCGGAAGCAGCTATCAAGAGATCACATGCACTCATAACCAATCTGGTTTTACCTTCTTGGATAGAAACCTTTTCCAATTTGCGCCTGTCAACGAATGATAGTTCACTTATTCGAAGGGTGTCTGCCAGGGGAAACAAAAACTTGGTTCCAGGCAAATGTTTCTTTATTTCATCGGTTGCGTCCAGCATCACGTCAAGCAACTTTTTTACCTCGCTAAGTCGGCTCCCGGGCAAGATTCCAACCACATTTTCAGACATGCCAATACCCAGAACTTTTCTGGCTTCTTCCTTGCCGGGAACGGTCATCATGGTATCTAACAAGGGGTGCCCTACAAATTCCACTTCAACCCCGTGTTTCTTATAAAAGTCTACCTCGAAAGGTAAGATAACCACCATTTTGTCAACTAACTTTGCAATGGTTTTAGTCCTTCCGCGCCTCCATGCCCACACCTGGGGACTTATGTAATACATTACAGGTATTCGGTATCGTTTTGCAAATTTTGCTAAAAGGAGGTTGAAGTCAGGAAAGTCAACGAGGATAAGAAGAGATGGAACGGTTCTTCTCATCACCTTTAATAGCTCAAAGAATACGTTCACCACGCTCTTTATTTTACCGCCGATCTCAGTTAAACCCATTACGTTAAGGGAATTAATGTCGGCAAGTAGCTCCACGCCGGCGGCCTTCATTTCACGCCCGCCCACTCCAATAAGCTTAACTCTTTTATCTGCCCGCGCTATCTCTCTTGCCAGAGCCCCGGCATGCATATCTCCCGATGCCTCTCCGGCAACAATCATTATAGTTCTACGTCGCTCCACACCTTTACTCCGCCAAGGCAAACACAGACAAGAAGTTCATGGGAATGACATTTAGGTAACTTACGGTTGAAGGTTTCCCAGCATGGTCCGGCAATGTAGGCCATTAGATCGATTCCTAAAAAACGATTGCAAGATTTTGTCATTGCGAGGATTCTGCCAAAGGCGCGCAAAGATACAATCTCCTTGGAATATCAAAGTACTGGAGATTGCTTCGCTGCTCTCGCAATGACACTACCTTAGCTTTTGGAAACTCTGATTAATTCCGATTTCTAGGACTACCAATCAATTAAACATGTAGGACGAGACCGACTCACAAACCGTCATTCCGGCCTGAGCGAAGCGTAGAGCCGGAATCTAGGATTCTTTAACTGGATGCCGTGTCGAGTCCGGCATGACGAGCAAGGGCCATTGGCAAACTAGGTAACTAATCAGAGTTTCCTTTTTATTTGACATAGTACTAGTCGGAAGATTTAAAGTCCCTGGGGTTAATCTTGTATTTTTTGATCATCTTGTATATTTCCGGCCGGTGACGTCCAGCGATTCTGGCCACTTGCGATATGTTTCCTTTACATTTATGCATGAGAGAAATTATGTAACGCTTTTCAAAACTGGCCTTGGCAGTGGAATAATCCGTAATGATATCTAGATCGTCACTTATCTCATCGTCAGGAACGGAAGTTTCGAATTTCTCGGGGAACATATCCGCAGGAGCTATTGCCGATCCCTTGGAAAAGATTAAAGCTCTCTCCACTCGATTTTCCAGTTCTCTTATGTTCCCTGGCCAGTCGTGCTCCAGCATGTACGACATAGTCGAAGGGAGGATACCTTTCAAGCCATCAGTGCCGTCACTCTGGAATTTCGTGAGAAAATGCTGAACCAAAAGTGGTATGTCCTCAACCCTTTCTCTCAAAGGGGGTAAGTGAATCGGAATAACGTTTATCCTGAAATAGAGGTCTTTCCTAAAGTTTCCCTTTTCAACTTCTTTAATGAGATCCTTGTTGGTTGCGGCAATCACCCGGACGTCTACTTTTCTTGGGATGGTAGTCCCTAGGGGGATAACTTCCTTTGTTTCGATAGCCCGTAGAAGCTTCACCTGGACAGATTGAGGCGCTTCGCCAATTTCGTCCAGGAAAATAGTTCCTCCGTTTGCCCTAGCAAACAGACCTTCTTTTTTCCTATGGGCACCGGTAAAGGCGCCTTTTGCATGCCCAAAAAGCTCACTTTCAAGCAACGTTTCCGGTATTGCGCCACAATTTATGGCAACAAACGGCATCTTAAACCTGTCGCTCAGGTTATGAATGGTCTGTGCTATTAACTCCTTCCCCGTACCTGTTTCTCCCGTGAGAAGCACGGTAGAATCCGTGTTTGCAACGCCCATTGCTTCCCTGAGAACTCTGCGGAAGGCCTCGCTTTTGCCAATAAGGTTCAATTGGGATGCCCTTTCGCTCAATATCTTCTGTAGATTCTCAATCTGCGAACTGAGCCTCGTTTTTTCCAGGGCCTTTTCAATATGAAGAATCAAATCATGATGCTCAAAAGGTTTTGTCAAGAAACTGTAGGCACCCTTTTGAATGGCTTCCACAGCAAGCTTTATGGTACCATAAGCTGTTAAAATAATAACAGGAAGTTGAAATCCCACCTTGGTAAAGATTTGTTCCATGAGATCAATTCCATTCATCTCGGGCAGCATCAAGTCAATAACCATTAAATCAAAAGATTCCCGCGATATTTTCCGCATTGCCTCCTTGGGAGATTCTGCCACGTTAGTTTCATACCCATGAAACTGTAGCCTTAGTTTCAGCACTTCCAAAAGGTTGTTATCATCGTCTACTATTAAAATTTTTCCTTTCCTGCTTTCCATGGTATCGTACCTATTCTGTAAGTCAGCTTAATCCCTACTTCCCAACTTTATATTATCTAAATTACCAAACAACCAGCATAACTTTATCTTTGAATCTGTCGCTTTTTTTCTTCTCTTTCCCAGTCAATCTTCTTGTATGCTTCAATTTCCGATTGGAGTTTCTTGATGGATTGATCTCTTGCTTTGAGCGTCTTTTTCAAGAGATTTATCTCTTTCCTGCACGATGTTAATTCCTCAGTTTCCCGACACATTTCCTGGGCTGTCGCAATTGAGGTCCTAAAATGGCTACGTGGATAGATTCTCGTAAACTCTTCCAGGTACCTCTCGGCTCTTACCTTGCTCCTCTTGGGATTCTTCCTACTCATGTTCAAGATAACCAGGTTATATAAAACTACTTCGTGTTCAGGACTTCCCGGGACAAACTCTCTCAATAACTCCCTGAATTGCCTTTCTGCCCGGGCAAATTTTTTCTCTACCACCAGATTTTCTGCTTCTGTTATTTTCGCAATGCTGACCTCAGGTCCCTGTTGAACTTCGGGAAATTGAAAAGAACAGCAAGAAAGAATTGTCGCTGTAATGGCCACCACTAGTACGAAAATTGCTTTTCTCATATAGTTTCCTCGAAATCGCAGGGCAAGATAACCCTGAAGGCCGTACCCCTTTTCTTCAACCCTTCAGCCCAGATAATTCCATGGTGTCTCTCCACAAAATACTTCACAATATACAATCCAAGTCCCGATCCCCTTGTTCCCTTCTCTTTCGGCTTTTGCTTCCCCTGATAAAATTTTTCAAAAATATAAGTCAACTCACTATCTTCAAGGGGCTTACCCGTGTTGAACACTTCAAGCCCCAGGTAGTTTCTACCATTTTCTAAAATGTAATTATTCGGCATCGGGAAGTTATTACTGCCACGCTTAACAGTCTTTAGCGTTACCTTCACCTGTCCCCGGTCATTGGTATACTTGATAGCATTTTCAAGTAGATTGTCCACAACTTGAGACAGCTTATCATAATCTCCTTCAAAAAGCGGTAGAGCTTCGCCAAAATTCTTTATTATCTCTATATTTCTCTTTTCCGCAAGGAAATTAAATCTGTTGATAGCTTCATTAACCAGGAGCGAAAAATCAAACGACTGGCAGTTTACCTCGCTCAACTGGGTTTCAATCCTCGATACTTGAAGTACTTCATTAATCATGGTGACGAGCTCACGGTTATCGGCTTCGATGATCTCCACCAGGCGCTTCTGTTGTGGTGATATCTCCCCTGCGGCTCCATCAAGCAGCAACCGTGCAGCTTCCTGAACCGTAGTAAGCGGGGTTTTAAACGCGTGGGACATGTTTGCCAAAAAATCCGCTTTCAGATTGTCCAGTTCTTGTAATCGGTTACACATGTAATTAAACGCAAGAGCCAATTCACCAAGTTCATTTTCTTTTCCTATTTCTACCCTGCAAGAAAAATCCCCCTCTCCTACAGCTCTTGTACCTTTTATTAGCTTCCGAATAGGTGGTTGTAATTGAACATAGATGTAAATGGAGAGTATAAATCCAATACTAAGAACCACTACCATTAGGAAAACTGACAGCCTATGAAAACGTACGGTGAGTTCACCTATCTGGTCGATTTTTTTCCTGATACCCAGTTCACTTTCAGCAATTAACAACTCCAGGTTTTTCGTGATATCTCGTATCAACGCTTCAACCCTGTCCTCAAACTTCTTTGGGTCTGCTTTCCCCTTTTTGTCATGTTCCCCGGTGATCAACTTGGTGTACGTTACGTGGCACTTATTTATCGTTTCCAGAAGATGCTTTTCTTTCTCCCCCCTTAACATTTCAGACAACTTAACTATCAGGTTATCGCTGTGATCTCTGGCTTTCAAGTACAGGCGCTGAAAGTCCGGATCTTTTAGCACCTGGAATTTTTTCTGGTAACTTTCTTCGTCTAGGATGCTCGCCATAAGCTCTTTCTCAAGGGCCAATACCTTGCTACTCAATCTCTGGATACTCGAAACCGTTCGGTCAATTTCGTTAAAGTTTCTCAAAGAAATAAAACTGAGAAGCAGTAGAAGCAGTATGAATACGAGCTGATTTATAATGACCCAGTGGATGATTTTGAGTCTCATTTCGTTTGCTTAACCTATCCGTATGAAAGTCCCTTCTCACATCGTCTTAGAAGTGATAATGAAAACTTTTTCCCCCAGCCTACAGACGATCCGAGAATCCATGGCTATTCCCCGAAGTGGCTATCTTTTTCCTGTAAGCAAAACATATTAAAGCCGTAGTCGTACAAGCAAGAAAAAAAGTTGTGAGGTTCTATGGTAGCAAAAACGTTTTCCTCGGACTGCTTAATTATCTCTCTGTCCGCCGTTGCAAGAACAGCCCTGTTATCCTTCCTGCGCCTGATCAGGCGAATGATAATTTCGTCCGCGCTTTCGCCCCGAAACCTATCCGCAAAAATTATATCCACATTTCCATGCCTCTCCTTGTCAAAACCCCTCCCATCGAAAACGAGATATACGTGCTTAAAGTTAGGTCCCAGATTAATAATCGCCCTAGTAAAATTTTCCCTCATTTCACGGAAAATATCCTCGGGAATAGGCCTGTTATCGTTAGCTGATAACAGGATGTTATACGCATCAACGTATAAATCATATGATTTTGAGGTATTACTCGTTATAAACTTATTAAAGTCTTCCACGATTTCAATCTCCCCCGCAGGGTCAATTTCGGCACAGAACTTTTCGCTAAGGTATCTAAGTATCGTATATTCCCTTTTTTCGATAGCCGAACGGATATACCTGGCATCAATATCCAGACCTATATCATCCAATTCTGTCACGCTTGACTTAATATGTTTTAATTTTCTCAATGACTTAAGGGAAGGTTCAAGAAGTGAAATTTTTTTTACAATTTGCTGTTCCCACGAATCGCGCCTCTCGGATAATAAAAGCTCGGATCTCGGTAGCGAGAGTATCTTTTCTTTTTGCCTGTCCAGAAGTCTTTTAACCTTGCGGACCTCGCTATGGATAAGTACTGAATCAGCGTATATTTTTGAAATCTCATCCAGGTACTGCTCCAGTTTCATCAACTTGGTTCGCAGCTCAGATATCTTGCCGTACTCTCGATCCGCCTCCTGCTGCAACCTTAGAGCCCTGTCCGCTTGCTCAAATATTGAATCGAGAGACACGTTCAGAGAATCCAAGTCCTGTTCCATTGAAACATCTTCATAATTGGCAAAAAGCTCCCTGATAACTCTTCGCTTTTCTCTCCGAACAACTTCATCCATGCGACTCTTCTTATGTTCCAGCTCTCTTCTACATTCGGCAACCTGCTGTCGATACCGCTCAATGGTCTCCACATCCTTCTTGTGTCTCTTGTTTAATTTTTCAATTCTGGCTTCCAGACCTTTTATCGCTTCCTGCTGTTTTTTTAATTTCTTTTCGAGTTTTTTACGAGCCCCCCTACTTTCTTCTACAATGGCATTGGTACCACTTTCCTTTTGAGACTCCTCGGGCCCAGGATCGTCATCGTGAACAAGAAACTTCGATACCATTGTCAACGGAGCAAGAAATTCAAGAGACACCTCTAACTTCCTTTCCCAAAAATCCTCGCCGAAACGTCTGGTTATATCGGTCTCCTCATCTGAAACTTCCACGTTGTAGAGAACACAAAAAAAATCAGCTGGCCCGAATACATCCTTAAACCTATCAAAGTTTTCCCAGATAAATTCAGGATTAAGACACCGAAAAAATTGAATTGTCTCTTTATGTTCCTTTCCCCACAGGCGGATTAAAAAATCGAGGAATCTACTGGAATGTCTTGCAAGATTTCTTATCCGGCTCTTGATTTCACCCTGAGACATAATCCTCTTCATCTTTTTCCTGGACAGGGAAAACCCCTCGAAAATTGTAGACTGGAGTTCCGGGTACTCGGAGGTGGATTCGAAGAAAAGTTCAGGATTTATACCTTCAAGGACAGAAGCGTAGAATTCCCGTGGAAAGTTAACTTTTGAGAGATCTATTTTCATCTGCTAGTACCGACCTAAATCGACTTCTTGGTATTATCGATAAATTTTAGTATGCTCAAAAAGGAGACGAATTAATTTGGAACATACCATAAATAATATTCATATCAAGCCCTTCGAAAAAAATGCATCTTAACCGGGAGGAAAGAGGGATGAAAGCGAATGACTTTATCGTTGTTTTTGTAACCGTTGGGAATGAGGAAGAAGCCCTAAAGATTGCAAAACACGCCGTAGAAAACCGGCTAGTCGCTTGTGTAAACATAGTGCCGGGCATCAGGTCGATTTACAGGTGGAAGGGTGAAATTTGCGACGACAGAGAACTCTTGTGCATCATGAAAACGAAAAGATCCTTGTTCGCTGAACTCAAACAAGCCATAAAGCATATTCATAGCTACGAAGTCGCCGAGATAATCGCCGTGCCCCTTGCGGAAGGAGTGGAAGATTACCTCAGGTGGCTAGATAAAGAAACATTATAATGTTTAAGACTCGCCGGTTACAAAATTAGGCTCTACGGGGCACGTTTTCCCTGTGGTGAGCTAAGAAAGGCGCGAGAAAAACCGATAAATCGGTTCTAATCTTTAATATCTCCACCCACGGTTAAAACCGTGGGCTAAAGGGTGATGATACCCCCGGGTTATAAACAAGGTAGTCCATGGTTTCAGCCGGGGAGATGAGAAACATGGTCTCCGAATAGCACACGGATTCACCTGTGGGGGGATGGAATTAAAAAAAACGAGTCCTATAGAGAACACATGACACACCTTGATATACTACTAAAACCGCACTCTAACTGATCTTGCGTGGGCCTCCAGGCCTTCAAGCTCAGCAAGTTTTATTATAGCAGATGCGTCCCGCTCGAAGGCTTGAG
>Ga0256841_1003528_pt1 | contig 11648 bp, 14 predicted proteins | sample 356308metaG_FD_185971 | JGI IMG/M metagenome (GOLD analysis project Ga0256841, IMG submission 185971) | Hydrothermal vent microbial communities from Mid Atlantic Ridge, Atlantic Ocean - 356-308 | ecosystem: Environmental > Aquatic > Marine > Hydrothermal vents | place: Atlantic Ocean: Mid...
CCGTGAAATTCCGAAGGATACGTAGTATTTCACTGGGGCACTGCTCAAGGAAAAAAGAATATCCCTTTGCGCTCTTAGCGTCTTAGCGGTTCAAACTTGGTTGCGGCTTTGCTGCCTTAGATCGTGGATCCGGATCAATGTGGCGAGGCAGATTCGAAGATTGATCTAGTTTCCGATGGTAAGATTTCTAATAGTCGCTTCACTTCCTCTCTACCCAAAAACTTGGCGACATGTTTGTTGTTCTCCGGAAGAAGGCCGGTAGTGCTTACCAGGTTACACCCCTTATACTTCCCCCACCTGGTTGCTTTATTAAATAGTCCTGAATCCGTGACGAAACTTTATGGCTAATTTGTAAAACATGTCTAAATTGCTCATTGCTGACCATATAGCCAGGATGGATTATTCTTCACTTTTAAAGCGCCAAAGAACCAATCACGAGATGCAGATTGGGAAAGTGCTCATATCACTATCGTGGCTAGCATTGGCTAATATAAAAACCGCTTTAATGTTTAGTTTTGGGGTGGAAGCCGAATAGAATAGCCTGCAAATATTTTTGCGTTTAGTGGCAATTTATGCAACCATACTTGTGTATAGTTTTAAAAATAGTGAAAAGGACTTTTTGGATTGAGAAGATTGTGGAGACCTGGCAAAAACGCTCGGTAGTATGGCTGTCATATGTGCATCGATCCGGTAAAACCTGCTTAAGCCTTTCCCTGAGAGATATTGGTTATTTCGGTTGCGAGCTTCCATGGGTACGCCGAATGCTGGAAGACATTGGAAGCTTCCTAGCAGAAATTAGGAGGAAAAGAACAATAGTTAATAAATTACACAGACTTCGAAGTCTCTCGCAAATTTTAAAAATTGTTGCGAACCATATCCCGGACACGAAGATCCAGGCTATAAGCTCTTTAATTTTAGGCAGATCTACAAAATTCAGAGATACTCATGTCGGACGTAATGCGGAAGTCTGCCTCACTACAATGATTCTTGCCGATCTAGAGTATTTTGGCCAGGTAAAGAAGGAAGTCTGCCCTCATTTTTCCCTTATGGAGGAAATCCGGTGCGTGATTTCGAGGAATGCATATATGTGTTTTTGGCAAAAGATAATCAAGAACTCTTTGGGTTTGGGAATAGGTACTTTTTCATATGATTTGTGGAACTATTCTTGAGACAAAGCGAGGAATTTTAGAAACGATTCCGTTTGGCCGCCCATGTGAAGCAAGTAGGACTACTATTTTTAACTATCTTGAGGTGTTACAGTCGGTGCATGTTGCTCATCTTGAAAAGAGATCAAGACACTGACCTTCTCCTCTTTCTGAGCAAAGCCTAACTGAGTATTCTTCATCCTCAATACCGGGTGGAGTTAGCGGGCGCGTCCGGATGTACTGGTTGAGAGCTCTAGGAGTGATTTTTCATAAAATGTAACTTTTTCCTTCTCCTCGACGATTTAATACATGAAACCATAGAAAAGGAGGAGATCATGAAAAGGAAACTGATGATCACATTCATTATCGGACTTATGCTCACGGGAACAGCTCAGGCCGCGCGTTATGACTTTGGGCCATGCCAGCCCTTCATGGAAATGCTTCGGACTTTCGCGAAAATGAAGGTAAACGACACGCAAAAACGCGCCATCGCCACAATTTTGAAAAGGCATAAATCTGAGTTTGAAACCGCCCTCACCGCTTTTAAAAATGATCGAGAAAACCTCAAAAATGCCATATGGATGAAGAACTCTAATCATAAAGTTGTTAAATCCGCCTATGAAAAGTTGGCATCTTCAGGAGAAAGGATTCTGCTCCTGACCGTGAAGGTTTTTAGAGAAATCGATAAAATCCTAACACCAGAGCAGCGGCGCATACTCAGGGAGGGGAAAGAAAGAATAAATAAGGCTATCGCTTGCAGGATGCAATCCCGCAGGGTTTTTGTTAATCAATGGGTGCAGTTGTATGCACAATAATCAACGCAACCGGCGGGGCAATCGGGTTTAGACTTGTCCCGCTATCTGTCCGTGGCATTAGTGCTACGGGAAAGGAGAAGAAAATGAAAAAGGTTCTGATGAATGTTATTTTAGTATTTGTAGTGGGTATATTTTTGAGTCCCAATAACGGTTTGGCACGAGGTAGGTTTACAACCTTTACGGGGCCAAAAGGCAGGAGTGCAACGCGTTCTGTACAAAGAGGGATGACCTCCAGCGGTTATCATCGAAATGTAACCACAACTGGACCGGGGGGAAATACTTACTCGCACAGCAGCACCACAACGGGTATAGGAACGGGTGACCGAACGACCACGGTGTCAGGGCCAGCCGGAAACACAGTGACCCGGAATGTTCAGCAAGGAGTATCTTCCAGCGGGTATAACCGAAATGTAACCACAACTGGACCGGGGGGAAATACTTACTCACACAGCAGCACCACAACGGGTATAGGAACAGGTGACCGAACGACCACGGTGTCAGGGCCAGCCGGAAACACGGTGACCCGGGATGTTCAGCAAGGAGTATCTTCCAGCGGGTATAACCGTAATGTAACCACAACTGGACCAGGGGGAAACACCTACTCGCATTCAACTACAGCAACGGTTAACAAATAGCCCTTGGGGGAGATTGGACACCTCCATGATAGAGAAAGATGAAGATGTCCCCGTTATTGAGCGAATCCTTAATGGTGACACGGATGCGTTCGAAATTTTGCTTAAGAAATATCAAAATGCCGTGACAAAGATTGTTGTGGCTAAGGTTCCACAAAGTTGCGTAGCGGAGGTAACCCAGGACGTTTTCATTAGAGCCTTTAAATCCCTGTCGAGCTATCGGGGAAGGGATTCTCTCGAATCTTGGTTGAAGACTATTGCAGTGAGAACTTGTTATGATTATTGGAGGACGAGATATCGGAACCGCGAAACTCCTATGAGCTCCCTATCCGAATCTGCTAGGCAGTGGGTTGCTTCCGCCTGCACTGATGGAACAAGAAATGTGTTAAATGGAGACAGTGAAAGGGTGGAATTGCGAGAAATTCTTGATTGGGCCTTGGATCATTTAAGTCCAACGAATAGGATGGTCGTCCTTTTGTTGTATTTTGATGGGTATTCCCTTCGTGAAACTTCTAACACCCTCGGCATTTCTATAGCAAACGTGAAGATCAGGGCGCATCGATCACGGAAAAAATTGAGACATTTGCTTGGTTCACTATTATGAAAAGGGAGGGAGGATAAACTATGAATGAAAAGGAAAAGTTGGCATATCTTGAAACACTTCTTTTCGAAACATACCATCTACGCCGTGCTTCTGAAGAGTTGCCGGAGGAATGGCGAGAAAAGGTCATGCAGGAAATAAGGAAAATCCGCCTAAACGAATCAGTAAACCAAACCTTCCTCGAAAGGTGGTTCGGCAATCCAATTCTCTTCAGATTCGCCGGGGTTTGCCTGCCTTGTGCCCTTTCTCTTATGCTGTTTTTTATTTTAACGGGAGGAATATCGCTGGGACTCGACCGGCTGATTATTGGGAATCCATTGGGGGTTGCTACCCTCACTGTCTTTGTCCCTTGACCCAGCATGAAGTTTGGAGGTTGGAAATGAGCAGATGGAAGATTGTGACAGGGCTTTTGGTGATATTCCTTTCCGGAGTTCTTTTCGGTTCCGCGGTAACCGGATTGTATATCCGTCACAAAATCCGAATGAAAGTGAACGCGCTAATTAGCGGGGACAGTCAGGTTGCTACGGAGCTTGTAATGCATAGGCTCAGTCATTCCTTATCTCTAAGTACCGACCAGGAAAAAGCTATCCGCCCTCTTGTTCAACTTGCTGTAACAAGGGTTCGAGTCTTGAGAGCGAAACTTCGGCCGCAATTTGAGGAAATTTTTTTGGAAACCGTGGAAGAGATAAAGCAGCATCTTAACGAAGAACAGAAAGGAAAACTCGACGAGTTGGCACAACGCATCCGAAATGGGCTTTCTTTCCCGAAAAAGGTGCAGAGCGGATTATCGAAAAGAGCGAAAGGACAGGTAAAATAAATTTGTTTTCATGAACTACTGACCACTCCACCGTGTGCACAGAGGTGGTTTTTGTGCTTTACAGGGGAGCCAACGTTACCCCTACACGCTTCGAGCAGTTCCCGCCCATCTTGCCAATTAAATATCCACCGCTACGTTCAAGTACCAGGATACTTCTCTGCCGGGAGGACCACCTTCATGTAGAAATTTTGTTTTAGCGAGGAAAAATTTGAAATTGATAGAAAAAATATACATTTAATTGGATTTTTTCTGGCATTTGTCTTTAACCGGTACTTTTTCTAATTATACGTATATAATGAGACTTGAAAAATTTTCGGGGCGTTAGTTAATATTAGCACTCGAAAGGAGTGAGTGCTAATAAGGATATCCTCATAAACAAATCCAGTAGAGAAAGGAGATGGTACGATGAAACTGAAACCGTTACGTGACCGAGTGATTGTGAGAAGGCTTGAAGAAGAAGAAAAAACAAAAGGTGGTATCATCATTCCTGACACTGCAAAGGAAAAACCTCAACAGGGCGAAATAATCGCGGTAGGTGATGGAAAAATCTTAGAAAACGGCAATACCGTACCTCTGACGGTCAAAAAAGGTGACAAGGTTCTCTTTTCTAAGTATGCGGGTAACGAGGTAAAGGTTGAAGGTGAAGAACTCTTGATTATGCGTGAAGATGACATTCTTGCGATTATAGAATAAAAAATTTCGGAAGAGAGGTGATGAACTATGGCAGCAAAAGAAATTAAATATTTTACCGAAGCAAGGGAAAAGATTAAAAAGGGTGTAGACACCTTGGCAGATGCTGTAAAGATTACCCTTGGGCCCAAGGGAAGAAACGTAATTATCGAGAAAACTTTTGGTTCTCCAACCGTGACAAAAGACGGAGTTACGGTGGCAAAGGAAATCGAACTTGAAGACAAGTTCGAAAACATGGGTGCGCAGATGGTAAAGGAAGTTGCCAGCAAGACAAGCGATGTGGCTGGTGACGGAACAACCACGGCAACGATTCTTGGCCAGGCTATCTACAGGGAAGGTTCCAAACTGGTAGCGGCGGGACATAATCCCATGGCCCTGAAAAGAGGTATAGACAAGGCGGTAGAAGAAGTTGTCAAGAAGCTCAAAGAAATAAGCAAGGAAACAAAAGACCAGAAAGAGATCGCCCAGGTTGGTACGATTTCTGCCAATAACGATCCCACCATCGGAAACATCATTGCGGAAGCAATGAGTAAGGTCGGAAAAGAAGGCGTTATCACCGTTGAGGAAGCGAAAGGTTTGGAGACAACTCTCGAGATCGTAGAGGGTATGCAGTTTGACCGCGGTTACCTTTCTCCTTACTTCGTAACTGATCCCGAGAAGATGGAAGTTGTTCTCGAGGAACCCTACATCCTGTGCCATGAAAAGAAGATAAGCAACATGAAGGATCTTCTTCCGATCCTCGAAGAAATCGCAAAAATGGGTAAACCGTTGCTGATCATTGCCGAGGACGTTGAAGGAGAGGCCCTCGCAACACTGGTAGTAAACAAGCTCAGAGGAACTCTCAAGGCCTGTGCTGTGAAAGCTCCCGGTTTTGGCGACAGGAGAAAGGCAATGCTCCAGGATATTGCCATCCTTACCGGTGGCCAGGTAGTTTCTGAAGACCTGGGTATCAAGCTTGAAAACATTACCCTAAATGATCTCGGTACCGCCAAGAGGGTAACCGTGGATAAAGACAACACAACCATCGTGGACGGTGGTGGTGATCCTGCGGAATTGGAAGCCAGGGTAAAACAGATAAGGACCCAGATTGAGGAAACAACCAGCGATTACGACCGTGAGAAATTGCAGGAAAGACTGGCCAAGCTGGTTGGTGGTGTTGCAGTGATCAGCGTTGGTGCTGCGACTGAAAGCGAGATGAAAGAAAAGAAAGCTCGAGTGGAAGACGCGCTTAACGCAACCAGGGCTGCAGTGGAAGAAGGAATTGTAGCTGGAGGTGGCGTTGCTCTTCTAAGGTGCATCCCTGCTGTTGAAAACCTGAAACTCGACGATGAGGAACAGCCCGGTGCTGACATTATCAAGAGAGTCCTTGAAGAGCCACTGAGACAGATTGCTAACAACGCTGGTTATGAAGGTTCTGTAATAGTGGAAAAAGTTAAAGAAAAAGAAGGTGCCTACGGCTTCAACGCTGAAAAAGAAGAGTTTGAGGACCTGATCGAAGCCGGTGTAATCGATCCCACAAAAGTGGTTCGATTTGCCATCCAGAACGCTGCCAGTGTGGCATCTCTGCTACTTACCACCGAGGCAATGGTGGCCGAGAAACCGAAGAAAGAAAAGGAACCCGCAGGAATGCCAGGTGGTGGCGGAATGGGAGACATGTACTAATGAGAACGAAACCCGGGGAAATCCCCGGGTTTTTTACTTGTCACTTGAAAAATAAACGCAAAGGTCCTTTTGCAATTCGACGCTGAATTTTTTTAGCGCTCTGTTCATTGCTGTCACCACGTTGTTAACATCGGGAGGAGCTTCGTCCCCCTTGATCTCTTCCAGTACGTTGTAAGTCTTCTTAAAACAAATCCGTGGTTGCTCCGATCCCTTTTGAGGTTTCTTTATAAGAATCACGTCGGCTTCGAATCTCGCCACGTGACTGGTTTGTGTCTTTTTGCAGTCAAGCTTCGAAACCCGCATCTCGAGAACATAATCAGGATTCATTGTTCCTTGCTTCGTTTCGACATTGGCAAACACGGGTAACGTTTTCAGCGACCTTACCAAGTACTGTTGAATCATATCCCCAGGTGATGTTATCCACCTGTAGTGAACGGACGGTTCGATTTTAAAATTGTACGAGCTATACATTATACGGGTTCCGTCGTATGGTGTAACCACAAGTACAGGCATGATTCTTAACACGTACCCTGCCTTTAACGCACAAGAGACAGATTCAACCTCAGGGTTTAACTGGTAGTGGATGATAGGTTTCTCTAGCTTATAAACTCCCAAGCATCCCGTCAATTGAACTAAAATGAATGCCACTATAAGAACACCTACTCTTCTCATCTCAAATCCCCTGTGTGAGGTTCTAAAATTCATTTGAACGGTTCTTTGGTCGGCTTGCCAAAAACTGCCACGTTGGGTTGGCTTTGAAGAGTCTCCACCAGTACTTCCAGGCTTTTCAACAACCTGGTTAACTCAACCAGTCCCTGGTGTAGCTCTGTGCTAACTCCCTTGAAATCAGATCCCACCGTTTCGAGTATTTCATTTGTCCTATTTACGATCTTGCTTAAGCCATTCCCCAGTTCCTTCAACCTTTCGGGGCTAAAAGCGCTGGATCCGGTGGATAGGTTAACAAAAGTATCCCTGGCGGCAGCCATGCTTTCTCTCAGATCAACCATGAAGGCTTTAAACTCAGGGCTTTTCATTTCCTTTTGCACCGTTTCTGCCACGGTATCTATGGACTTGAGGGTCTTGACTGCCCCTTTGACAAGTTCATTTATGTCTTCGGGGTTTGTACTTTTATCAATTTTTTGGGCAATGCTCTGGAAGGCAGCGGTACTACTTTTTATCTGCGAAATGATCGCCGGCCAGTCCTCGTTTTTGATCAACTTCAGGGCTTCGTCCATGATCTCGTTAAGCCTCTTTGAAATCCCTTCTACATCCACTGCCAGGATCTTCTGGTAGATGGTTTCCATGGCTGCTTTCAACTGTTGTATCTCTGACGGGTAAGCCGGGATTACAGGGTAGGGGGGCTTAAAACTTATCTTTGGGGTATACTCTTTCATTCCCGGGGGCTTTGTGTCGATTTCAAGAAATCGCAACCCCGTAAGCCCTTGCTCCCTTAGCCGGACGCAAAGGGTATCATCCACGCAGAAGCTCGGGTCAAGATCCATCACAACTTCGATTAGCCTTCCGTCAGGAGCCAGTCGTATGTCTGCAACGCGTCCGATTCCCACACCCCTGTAATTGACCGTTGCTCCCTTTTGCAGACCCTTAACCGATTCCTGGAAGTAGCTTACATAGGTGGCTTTTTTCTGGAAAAACTGTGATGCCCCTATCCAGATAAGGGCTATCAGTGCAAGGCTGAAACCAATCAGTACGAAAAGCCCCAGTTTGAACTTGTTTACTTTCCTAGGCATTTTTCAGTAGCCCCCATTCTCTTTTTACCGGGTACGAGTGCTGGCCTCCGATTGAAGAAGTTTTGGACTCTTTCGTCTTTACACTTCTCCTTCAGTTCTCTCGGGTCACCGCTCGCAATTATTCCCTTTTCCTCCTTGTCGAGCATTATGACTCTCTCAGCTATGGCAAAAATGCTTTCGAGTTCATGGGTTACTATAACCATTGTAGTACCGAGACTAGTATTTATTTGTTTGATCAAAAGGTCTATTTCCGCGGCGGTTACGGGATCAAGCCCAGCCGAAGGTTCATCAAAAAAGAGGATTTTGGGATCCAATGCCATGGCCCGAGCTAAGGCAGCCCTTTTCTGCATCCCTCCGCTAAGTTCTGATGGGAATTTCTCCTCGTACCCTTCTAGGTGTACCATCTGGAGTTTCATCCGGACAAGAATATCTATAACATCTTCGGGCAGCGACGTGAACTCCTGCAGGGGAAGTGCAACGTTTTCCCAGAGGGTCATGGAACTAAAAAGGGCTCCAGATTGGAATAATACTCCAATTTTACGAAGTATTCTATAAAGTTCGAAATCCTCCGCCGTGGTTATGTCGTCTCCGTCAATAATTACTTCCCCTTCCATTGGAGGATATAAGCCGACAATGTGCTTGAGTAGCGTGCTTTTGCCGCAGCCGCTTCCCCCAATTACTAAAAATATCTCCCCCGGATAAACAGAAAAAGAGACGTCCTTTAGAACCACCTCATCACCAAACCCGGCGGTAAGATTCTTGACTTCAATTATAGGTCTTTTCTCTGGCCCTTGCCTCAACTCTTTCCCATCCAACAGATCATCCAAAATAATGAAAAATTATCGTAAATATTGCATCGGCAAAAACTATCAAGAATATGCCACTAACCACGGCTGAGGTTGTTTTCTTCCCAACGCTATCAGCGCTCCTTTCTACCTGGAAACCCCTCAAGCACCCAACTCCTGCAATAAGTATGGCAAAAGCAACGCTCTTAATCAAACCAGAAAACAGGTCAAAAAACGTAATAGCCGTGTAGGTTTCTTCAAGGTATGCAGTGGCGCTTAAATCGAGGCTTATCAAGCCAACAATGAGCCCACCGAATATCCCAACGAAGTCCCCAACAAGGGTCAATAATGGACCAACGAAGGTAGCGGCAAGGATTCTTGGCAAGGCAAGAAAAGACACTGCTTCAAATCCCATAGTGGATAGTGCGTCCACTTCTTCCGATACCTTCATTGTGCCAATTTCAGCAGCAAAGGAAGCACCGGAACGGCCTGCAATGATAATGGCAGTAAGAAGAGGTCCCAATTCCCGGAGTATTGATATGCCAACGAGATCCGCAACGAATATATTTGCACCGAACTGTCGCAACTGTACTGCTGCCTGAAATGCCATGATAAGTCCCATTAGCAGGCTCAAAAGTGCCACAATGGGAAGAGCATCGGTTCCTGCCCTTTCCACGAAAAGAAAAAATTCGTCCCACCTCATCCTTCTCGGGTGACGTATCAGAGATGCAAGGGCGATGACGATATCCCCGAGGAAAGTTACCACGGAGCGGCATTCTTCTAGTGCTTCAAAGGCCACCTCGCCTAGAAATTCTATAAAGTTGAATTCCTTTTTTGCTTTGAGCTCTTTTTCGCCTATTAAAAGGGATTCGGGGTCTATAAGTTTCAAAAGGCCGGAAACCTTCGATGGTAGGTTAATTACCCTGAATTCGAATCCGTGGTCTTTAAGGTATTTCTGGATATCCACTATAACCGCTATGCCTGCACTATCCATTACAGATACGCCGGCGAGATCAAATTCAACAATATTGATAGAGATATCTGAGGGTATCCTGGAATGTATCTCTTTTCGCACGGATACGGAGTTGTCAATGGTTACGGAGCCGGAAATTTGAAAAGTGACCCTGTTTTTGCCTGAAGATACAACTTCGATTTGAGCCCCATCCTGGTTCTTCAAGCCTGCTCCCTCCTTACAAAAAAGGGGCGTATTGAACTCAACTTCAATCGCCCCCTTTCTCGCAATCTAAAAGCTGACCTATAAGTAGCCTCTTGAAGAGAGGTCTCAGGCCATGGTCGCCGGATGCTTAATTTTTGAGTTTTGTCTTCACACAAAAGTGATGCTATATTCCTTTGTCTATTTTTTGTCTCAGGACCCCCGAGCATTTAAAGGTTACCACTCGCCGTGACGAAAGAATAATGGGTTCCCCTGTCTGGGGGTTTCTTCCTCTACGCTCATTTTTGTCTTTTACGCTGAACTTGCCAAATCCACTTATTAGAACGTCCTCGCCTCTCTCCAGTGTTTGTTTCATGATTTCAAAGATCGTTTCAACGATCTCCGTGGATTCCGTTTTGGTAAAAAGATCCTTGGCAAAAAGATTTTCCACTATTCGGGCTTTTGTCAGAGTCATATTACCCCCTTTTGTCTATCTCCTGTAAAAAACCAGTGAAATTCAGCAGACCTTAAAATTGTCCATCGGATGAAAAACTTTCTTAAACTATTCACTATTTTAGCTAATAAGAACCAAGATGAAAAATTTTTTTGTATGCCTCGACTAATTTTTTATCGTTTTTATGCGCTTCACCTTAAATATAGGATATTTCTTAGCTTTTCAACAAAAAAATAAAGCCGGGCAAAAAATCCCGGCTCTCTGGTTCAAAGTTTTTTGGTGGCGGTGCAGGGACTTGAACCCCGGACGCTGCGGATATGAGCCGCATGCTCTAACCAACTGAGCTACACCGCCAGCACAAGTTTAATTAAGGATTTTTCCTTTTTTTGTCAACTCTTTTCATCACATATTTTATCAATCTTTTTTCTTAACATAAAGTAACTCACGTTCAAATATATATCCTACGACTCTTTCCAATTCTTCCCTGCTATATTTTGCGTCAATGCCCAGGTATTCCAAGGCCTTAATAAGAAAATGAACGCCCCTTTCCAGTGATGGCGTTGCGATGGCGTTGTCTGTTGTATAATAACCCCAGACCTTGAAGGGTAGATCGTATCCTTCCTTTTCGGACAATTCCAAAAAATCATAAACAACAGCCCGATCGTTATCCGAAAAAAAGGCTTTTCTGGTAACTGGTATCTCAACGTGGTCCGCGAGAACCTCGATATCGTACCTACTTTCCATGTATAGTTTCAGCATCTTAAGTTCACCGCCCGTCAGATACCTCTTAACGTCAAGTTCAAGCACTTTCTGAAGCTTTCTTGGGAGAGAAAAATAATTGTCTATGAGGACCTCGTAAGGTGCAGGCGGGTTTTTCCTCTCCAAGCAATACCAAGTTATCTTTACGTTGTGGTAGACAGCATCCTCCGTAAGCAGATTTGTTACAGAGTAAGGCTTGTACAACCTTATCTCAGTTGCTCGTGCCCTCTTTTTATATTTCCCTCCTTCAATAACCCTTAAATGCCTTATCATCTGTCAAGTCCTCTAAATTACGGTACTTAATTTTATCTAATTTTCAAAAATCGACAATATATTGGTACCAAAAGCGTCTTGAGCGAAGCGGGCGGTTTATTAATTTGAACCGCA
>Ga0256841_1003529_pt1 | contig 11648 bp, 6 predicted proteins | sample 356308metaG_FD_185971 | JGI IMG/M metagenome (GOLD analysis project Ga0256841, IMG submission 185971) | Hydrothermal vent microbial communities from Mid Atlantic Ridge, Atlantic Ocean - 356-308 | ecosystem: Environmental > Aquatic > Marine > Hydrothermal vents | place: Atlantic Ocean: Mid...
TCACCGGCCGTACCTGCGGAAATGAAGAAGATCAGATTAAATAGAATCCCAATAAGGGAAATCCGTACCCGACATCTGCTTATAATCACTATTTATCCTTTATGCTGAGATGAAGTAACCCGCTCAAGAAAGCGAACCCATTCTTCGGCCAGAAACCCGCGTGAATAATGATCGATGGATTTAAAATGTAAATGAGGCCTGTCTTTTTGCCAGTTTGCCAATTGCTCTGCAATCTCCCTGGTTTTACGGGCCGCAATAACCACCCCACTGTTGGTGGAGCGAATCAGCTCGGCCGCCTCTCCTTCTTGAGGCACAAGAGCCAGAATTGGCTTTTTTAAACGAAGATATTCGTAAACCTTGCCGCCAATGGTGTTGCGGCTTCGTTTTTCCCTGTCATCCAAAATGAAGCAAAGAGCATCCATTCCACTTAAGATATTGAGCGTTTCCGCATGGGACCGGTAGCCCAAAAGATGAACCTGTTTTTCCAGACCGAATTTCCCGGCCACTTTTTGCAGGGCGAAATTGGCCTTTCCCACATGATAAAAATGAATTTGTTTTCCCTGCTCCGGACGGTGTTTTAACAGATAGGCCATCGCCTTGAATAAAAAATGCGGTTTATTGATATGGGAGTAAAACGTGCCGGAAAAGGCGATGTGGAATCCTTCCTCGGGTTGCCTTTCAGGCTTTAGATTACTGAAATCATCTTGATCCCAGCCGTTGGGGATTACCTTCCAGTTTTTGGTCTGAAATGCTTTAATTTGTTTTTGATAATCGTCGGGGATGAACTGATAAGCGGCTATACCGAATTGTATTCGTCCGATCGCATTTCGTTCTATTTCAAGGTCTTTACGGAAATGATAGGGAGTGGGATGAATTTTATAGGGATTGGCGGTCCAGGGATCGCGCATATCCAGTATGACCGGTATGTTTTGCGATTGAGTTAGATCGGCGGCCAGCATGGCTAAAGAATAGGGAGGGATAGATATGAGTAAACAATCATAGGTCTGGCGGCTCAGTTCATTTATAACGGCCTTGTGAGCCGGGACGAGCCAGGAACGTCTTGAATCCGGTATGTACTTAAAGGCGCTTAGCCAGCGTTTCCAATATCCGATATGTTTTGTAAACGGTATCATGCCGCTTCCCGGCACGGAACCGGGAAGACGAAGTATTTTGCACCGGTCGGGGATCTCTTCCAGCAGAGTTGTATCATTCGGGATATTCGTATTCTGCTCATCGGCAGTGATTACGGTGAACTGCCAGTCAAGACGGGAAGCATATTTGATGAACTTGACAATGCGCTGCACACCGCCGCCACCGAGAGGGGGAAAATAGTAGGTAACGACTAAACAACGTCGAGCCACGTCTGATTTTCCAGTTCTTTAATGGATTTGTAAATTAAATCAAAATCCCGGGGATTATGTTCAAAATCGCGGTTTGTAATATCAAAAGTCAAAACCTTAAAACTTTCCTTCCTGGCCCGCTCGATCCATTCATCATAGGCCTCATTTAATTCGGAAAGGTATGCCGGGTCGATGGTTTGTTCATAGTCTCTGCCCCGCAAGCGGATATGGTTCAGTAAATGATCGACCGAAGATTTGAGATAGATGATCAGGTCGGGTTTACGTAAATAGCTGGTCATAATTGCGAAAAGGTCCTGATAATTTTTATAATCACGATCGGACATCTGCCCTTTTTTATGCAACGTACAGGCAAAAATCTCGGCATCTTCATAAATACTACGATCCTGAATACAGGAATCCGGCCATTCCGTAATTTCCTTTTGACTGCGAAAGCGGTGGGAAAGGAAGAAAACCTGCAAATGGAAGCTCCATCGTTTCATGTCTTTGTAAAAATCGGATAGATAAGGATTGTCGATTACCTTTTCATAATAGGCTTTCCATCCCGTACGCTCGCTGAGCATGGTAGTTAAAGTGGTTTTCCCGGCTCCGATATTTCCGGCAATAGCAATATAGAGTTTTCTTTTTTGTACCATAAATCGATTCAATATCCTTAAACGGGATCCCTTTTCATCAAAATTCGAACACCAAACTGGTCGAAAACCGTACCGGTATTCCTTTAACCGTCCCGGGGAGAAATATAAATTTCCGGGCCGCATCCAATGCCAATTGATTATAATAGCTGTTTAAACCGCGCAAAATATTGGCCGATTCAATTTTACCCTGTCTATCCACCACAACATGGACGATTACCTTACCCCTGGCATTTCTTACTCTATCCGGATGCTCAATGATCGGCTGAACTTTTTTTACAACCTTTCTTCCCTTATCCAAAAAAACATCCAAAAAAACCTGATTATAATCAATATCCGGTTTTTTTACTTTTACCTCCGGAAGTTTAACCGTCATACTTTTTGCCGTAATTCCGGCCGCGAGTCTAAGAGTATCGCTCTCGAGCTTCTTCGGTTGCAGTGCCTTTTTCGGCAGGTTCCGGGCCAGCGTTCCCTGGCGGACACTCCCCGCTACACCGGACGCGACCTGTTGCGTTTCCTTCTTAACGATCGGTTTGCCCACAGATGGGGCCTGCGGTTTCCGACTGGCCGGGGTTCCGCTTGCGGTCGTCCCCTGAGACAACATAATTTTCTGATCCATCTGCAAGCGGCTACCCATAATCGGTGTAATATCGACCAGACCGTATTTACGATCATCCTCATTATCATAAATCGTAGTTTTTATGGCGGTTGTCTTTTTACTCCCCCACGAATTATTCTCTGCTTTAATATCTTCTCCGGAATGATTATGAATATTATAGGTACGATTACCAAACAGACCGTTACGTCCCACGTTATGGTCTGCGCCCGGTGCAAGAGATCCCAAATTGGGCTGAGCCGTTCCAAAAATAATGATGCCGATGTCGTTTCTGGTGATCATGTTATCGGTTAGAATCGGTTTGGCTCCGGTGTTACAGATAATACCTGCATAGCCGTTCTCAGAAATGATATTTCCGATCAATTTGGGTTTAGCCCCTATCTCAATCGACAGGCCGGCATTGAAATTAAACCGAATCTGGGAATTGCTGATTTGAGGATTACTCTTTTTTATAGTGATACCGTTATAGGCATATTCAACCACAACATAATCAAGAACCGAAGGATGGCGCGGATTACTAATGGTGATTCCATACCAGTCATCCATCTGAGGTTTCTTTGCCTGTGAGGTAAATTTAATCTTACTATTAATACTCCCGCGGGCAATTAAAACGCCGCGAACTATTATTTCACTACGGGTCTTATCCCGGCCACTGCGTTTGAGATCGCTGTTGGGTTTAAAAGAAACAACGGTTCCGGCATCGATCACCAAACGGGCACGAGGTTCAACCAGCACATCGCCGGCAATGGTAATTTTGCCGGACCAATGTTCCGTGCCCTTAATATCCAATCCATTGATCACTTTACTCTGACCAAAGGCGGAAGAATACAGTGTACCGGAAATGAACCCTATTAAAATAAACAGCCTTTTCATGGCATTCTGCTCGATTAAATAGATTGCGGGTTTTTCGGAGAAGAGACCTAACCGGTTTTGATAAAATTATCGATCATATCTAAAAGGTCTCCTTCCTTAAAGGGCTTGCCGATAAAACCGTTGGCCCCTAATTCCATTCCCCGGTTGCTTTGGGTTTTCCCTGATCTTCCGGTAAGAATCACGATGGGAATGTCATTAAATTTCTTTTGTTTACGAATTTTTGTAATGACTTCGAAGCCATCCATCACCGGCATTTCCAAATCGGTAATGATCAGATCTACTCCTTCGTTCTTCATAATTTTTAAGGCCTCTTTTCCGTTGCTGGCCTTTAAAGTGGAAAATCCCTTTTTTTCCAGGGCCGTACTTACAAAATTACGAACACTGGCCGAATCATCTACTACTAAAACACGCGCTTTGCGATCTTTAATTGTTTTTTGCGGAATTGTTTTCTGCATGCGGGGCGTGGTCTTCACATACATTAATTCCATCTGTGGTTTTTTACCTTCCACACGCTTTTCCCGAATCGATTGAGAATTTCTGATATTGCCGAAAAATTGCAGTTCTACCATCCGAATCACCGCCGCATAATCCAGGATAAGCGCCACTTCACCGTCGGCCAGAATCGTCCCTCCGGCTACATATTCGATATTCTGAAGCTGGTTACCGAGACTTTTAATTACGATCTCCTGTCGTCCGCTTATTTCACTGATGCCGAGAGCGACACTGACCCCTGCATCATGAATGATAATTACCGTTCCCCCTTCCTGACGCGTGCTTTTCTTAGTATAATGCAAAATCTCGTTTAACGTAACAAAGGGTAATAACTTATCCTTAGTCTGGATATAGCGGCGATTATCATCATACAGAATATCCGACGGTTTGATCTCGATGGATTCCTGTACGGCAATTAAGGGAATGGCAATTTGCTGATCGCCGACTTTTGTCATCAAAGCCTGAGAAATAACCAGGGTTAACGGGACGCGAATGCTGAAGGTAGTACCCACATTCTTTTCGGTGCGAATACGAATATTACCTTTCAATTTCTGAATCTGGGTCGCCACCACATCCAGGCCGACCCCCCGGCCCGATATTTTACCGGCTTTCTCCCGGGTTGAAAATTCCGGATAGAAAATAAAATTCAAAAGCTCGGCTTCGGTCATTTTATTTACGGTAGCCCGACTGGCCAACTTCTTTTTGATGATCGTTTTTTTCACCTTGTCCAGATCAATGCCCTGACCGTCGTCGGTAACTTCAATGACCACCTGGCTCTTATCCTGACGGGCCCTCAGGGTAATATTGCCGATTCGCTTCTTATTTCTCTCCGCCCGCGTCTTGGGATCTTCAATACCATGATCCACTGCGTTGCGCAGAATATGCATCAGGGGATCAGCCATAGATTCGACCATGGCCCGATCCATTTCCGTATCGTTGCCCTCGATCGTAAACGTGACTCGTTTACCCTGTTCTTTCGCCAAATCACGGATAGACCTTGGAAAACGATTAAACAGCGTTTCAATGGGCACCATACGCACCCGCAGGATATCACTGTGTAAACTTTTGCTCAAATTCGAAATTTGTAAAATATTCTTTTCCAGGTCCTGAGACAGACGATTCAGGTCATGACTGATCTGATCGACCGCATGCGTGATATCCTTAAAAGTCCCGGAAATGGTAGAGATATCCTCCTCTTTTTCAAAATCGGTTTCGCCTGTTTTTTGATCTACGGTTCCGATTGATGCACTGTCCTCAATTAAATCTTCCAAAGAATTTTTGGCCTGGTGCAATTGTTTCTTTCCCGCCTCGATCTTCTGCATTAAATTCTTCAAATGATCGAAATGGGCGGCAAGCTCTGTGCGATTGACCACCAGATCCGTAGCCATATTGATCAGATTGTCCAGATAGTCCGTATTTATTTTAACACTCTTTTCATCCCTTCCTTTGCCGGATACCACCGGACGGGTCTTTTTACTTTTGACCGTAGTCGCAGAAATTTCCTGCTGTTCCTGGCCCTGATACGAATACAGTTTGTTATCGATCTCCGCCATACGCGTGGTGAACTGAAGGGCTTTTTCCCCCTCACCCTGGCGGATGGAAGTTAGCATCCCCTCAATCAGATCCAATGCGGAAAAGGCAGGATTGAGCATTTCCATTTTTTCAACCGTGTTTTGTTCACGGTAAAGCTGAAAATAATCCTCCAGCTTATGGGCCAGATCCCCGATACGCCGAAATTCAACCATATAGGCACTGCCTTTCAGAGTATGCAGATTACGAAGGATGGAGGCAACCAGGGTACTGCTTTCCGGCATTTTTTCCAGCTCCAATAAATCCCGATTCAATTTTTCGACGAGCTCACCGGCTTCTTCCAGAAAAATATCGGTCATCTGCCGGGAGATTTTGGGTTGACTCTCTTGCTCGGCACCGACTGAAATTTGCCGATCCTTACTGATATCCGTCAGATTAATGATGCGGGCAATCTCTTCACTGGGAACTTCCTGGCCTTCGCTTAATTTCCGTATATTCACGATGGCCTGTTCCATTCGGTTTTGAATATCTTCCGAATTTTCCAGCTCGCCGGCGGAAATTGCTTCGACAATTTCTTCCAGGCCTTCGGTTAACTGGGCAATCTCGCGAAAACCGAGCATTTTTGCCGACGAACGCAGGGAATGGGCGGCCTGTTCCATGGCATCCAGAGCTGCCTGATCTCTTAAATCTTTTCTCAACTTCCGATTACTATCTTCCAAAATGTCGATAAACGTGGCCGATTCACTACGGAAGATTTCATTTAAATCTTCATCCCCTTCTTCCCCTTCGGTAAAGAGTCCCTGTTCCTCTTCTTTTTCGGCTTCCTGGGCTGCTTCTTCCTCAGGCTCTTCTTCAAGCATCATACGGCTTAGGATTTGCTGGATTTGCTGATCCTGCCCGGAAACATCTTCGGCTTCATCGTGAATCAAACGGCCCAGGGCCTGTAAACCTTCTTTTAGGCCCTGGATGATTCCCTTCGGCAAACGAATACTTTCCAGCTCGAACATTTCCGCGGCTTCTTCCAGAGTCACACAAAAATCTACTGTTTTCTCTTTATTCAACAAATGAGCAGAGGAACGGATATTATGTACCGCATTCTCGATATCGCTAAAGGGCTGCCGATTTGTATCATCTTTTTCGAGATAACTAATGGCATTCAACGCCTTGGCGATCAGCTCCTCTCCTTCGGTAATGAAGATGAGTTCCACATCCTCTTCTTCGGGCTCTTTCTGCGGCTCGGCGATTTCCGCTTTTTCGGAGATTTCCTCTTTCTGCTCCGGGATGGAAAGGATTTCTTTGGCTACATCCAGAATATCGCTTACATCGCCCTGCTTCCCCTTTGCTTTCAGACGGTCGATAACCAATTCAACCGACTTTCCGAATTCCGAAGCGACTTCTTCCGGTAAAGTCTGTCCCTCATACTTTTTAATAAATTCCATGAAAAAGGTGACTGCCGGCTGATATTGGTCATAGCCCAATAAATGCAGATTGTTATTAAACCGGTCAAAGAATGAGAGCAAGGAGATACGGGCCTGATCTTCACCCTGGACCAGTGCAGACCGGATGGTTTCCGGGCTCCATAGTTTTTCAGTCACCGCGACCAGGGCTTCTGCGGTTTCCGCATCCGATAGAGTAAATTCCGGTTCGCTGGCTTCTAATTGACCGATTTCATCAAATAAGGGAGTGAGCTCGGCAAAATCATATGCATCATCCACTTCTTTAAGAGCGGTCTTCCAAATCTTATTAACAACTTTTAGACCCTCTTTCCGATGGTCGGCAGAGATACCCTGCAAGATACGATAGGCCTCCGTCATGGGATCCAGGAAGGATGCACTTAAACCTTTAAGCACAAAGGCCATTGACCGTTTGAGCGATTGCAGCTCGGATTCAATTATTTCCACAGTTTCGGCACTCGCCAACGACCGATGGTAAGCGGCAATCCTGCCGCGAGTTTGTTCCAATACCTCTCTTAAAATAGCAATTATTTTATCCCGGTCGGAGAAAGAGATCCAATCCGGGGCTTCCCTCTCCGCTTCTTTCTCTACCTCGGGAACCGACTGAGCTTTCGGTGCCTTCTGAATGGAATCATCGAGTTCCTGTAACAATCGATCCGTTTTTTTTATGAAGCGGGCGTCTTTACGATCCGGTAAAAATTTCTCGGTGTGATTCATCCGGTCGAGAATTTCGGTAAAAATATCCTTGCTATCTTCATTCAACCGGATATCCGCTCTTTGGGCACGGTTAAAAATATTAATCAGTTGATCGTTCAGTGATTCGATTCCGCTGTAGCCGTGAATCATGCTGATCTCTTTTAAGGAGCGTAGCTGTTTAATCAGTTGAGACCAGATTTGAGGATTATTGATGGCTTTCGGACCCCGGATCAGTTCCAAAATCTGTTGTTGATATTCCTCGATTTCAGCCTGAAAATATTCCTGGAGCAGATCATCTACGGTAGTGGCTTTTGTCGAGACCTCTTCCCTGGTGATTACCTGTTCCGGAATGGATTTTTCTTCGAGCAGTTGCCGAAACAGTGCCTGATTTTCATCCTCTAAAGAAGTAACCTCTTCCATAAAAGATTCCACATGGCGGTTTAGCTTGTTCATTAATTCGAAGGATTTTTGTTGGGATAAATCCGACGGCAGCAGCTTGTTCACCTTTTTTTTGATTTGAATCAGCTGGGGGTGGAAGGATTTATGACCTGCGTCGAAGCCTTCGAAAAGGTTTAACAATTCCAGGTAATTCTTTTCTGCGCCGATCTTACCTTTTTCAGCGGCAATCCTGTTAATTTCCCGCTCTACCTGTTGACGATAGAAATCGGCAAAGGATAGCAAGGCTTCCTGTTCAGCAACAGGTGTTTCTTTTTCAGTGCTCAACAGATGGCCGACCACTTTCTTTAAATCTACAGCGCTGTTTTCTTCTTCCATGACCAGTCCGAACAGAGTGAGGAAATCATCCACTAAATCGGGTAATGATTGGTAGAGTTGATCGGGTGGATAATCTTTAGCCCGATCGGTCATATCAAAAAGAAAAATAGAAATTTCATTGGTTCCGTTGTGTTGGGCCAGCGATTCCAATCCGTGAATCAAATTTTCTTCATCAGGCACTAAACGGCTTAACGCCTCTAAAAGCTGGTAATGTTCTTCCTTGAGTTTTTTCTGCCCTTTTCTTAAAGATTGTCTGAAAAACTCGGACAAATAAAAGGATACGAAGGATATATCGCTGGTTTTTTCAATCATGATTGATTCCTTAATTACGCTAATCGAAATTTTTCTACCGCTTGCTTTAAATTTTTCGATAATGCTTCCAGTTGGGAAGCAGCTTCACGTGAAGATTTAGCCCCTTCGGCGGTCTCCTTGGCTATTCCGGCAATATGTTCCAGAGAGGAGACGATTTCCCGGCTAAACCGGGTTTGTTCCTGGGTTGCCGTGGAAATCTCAACTGAAGAATTTGTAGAAACCTCAACCCTTCCTACAATTTCGCGTAAGGTCTCGCCGGCGCTATCTACTAACCGGGTTCCCTCTGCTACTTCTTGATTACCGTTTTCCATTGCCTTCATGGTTTTGGTGATTCCGGATTGAATATCTTCGATCAACTTTGAGATTTCTTCGGCCGAAGTACTGGAGCGCTCGGCTAAATTACGAATCTCATCGGCAACCACGCTAAATCCGCGTCCTGCTTCACCGGCCCTGGCTGCTTCAATGGAAGCATTAAGAGCCAGTAAATTGGTACGGTTGGCAATCTCACTGATGAAATCCGTTATTTCCCCGATCTGAGCCGAGTTTTCACCTAACAGACGAACCTGTCTCGAAGCTTCCCGCACGGAATTACGAATATTCTGCATGCCTATGATGGATTGTTTTACAATATCGCTTCCCTTTTCAGCAACTTCTTTGGCTTCCCGCGCCGATTCCGCTGCCCGCTGGGCACTCTGGTTGGTATTGGTAATCAACTCGGCCATCTCTTTTGCCGAAGCACTGATATATTCGGTTTGGGTAGCCTGTTCAGCCGCTCCTCTGGCCATAGCATCGATATTAGTCAGGATATCTTCCGAAGAATTGGCTACTTGCTCGGCAGCCTTCTTGGCATCGCGAATCAGTTCACTCAGATCACTGATCATCAAATTAAAAGAATCGGCCAACGCCCCGAAGGTATCGGCCGTAACATCGGCGGTTACCGTAAAATCTCCTGCGGCGGCAGCGTTAACTGTTCTCAGGAACTCGGTGATCTGCTTCTGGAATTTTTCTTTCTCTTCAGGCGCCACCTCGGCCTTCGGTTCTTCCGTCTTGCGCTTAAGCGCCTGTTCCACTTCCTTCAAATTCGGTTCGATCTCCTGTAACATCATCTTGGGTTCGGTAGAACGCAAAACAGGTTCACCCCCTTTAATTCGCATCAAGTTGGTCTGGATATGTTCGATGCCCTGGCCGATCCTCTTCCCCACGGAAGAGACGGTCAGCAGAAGTAAAATAAAAATAATCAACCCGCCAATCAGCGGCCAAAGCAAAGCATTAACCCAGGCCCACCGGCCATGGTCAAATGTACGATCAATAAAAAGCAGGGCAAATGCGTTATTTTCATTATCCAGTAAAGGGGCCAGAGCTGCCGTGTGGAATTTTTCGTTCCGCATATAACGGCGTAGAGTGATCGATTTTGATTTCAACGCCCTATCCATTTCCTGCCATAAATCAAAATTTTTATTTGCTTCTTCCATGCCCGTATCCTGGACAAGAACCCTGGTCATCGTGTCTTTTTTCCTGAGCAACTTTACGGAACCCGGGCTTAGCCCCATCTTCTTACGCATCGAAGCCAGTTGATGTTGAACCACAGAAACCGATTTGTTGTCATTCCCGTCGGAGACAATGATCTTTTGAACCGTTTCTGATGACAGACAGGTTACGGCCAGAGCCGATTCTTCCCGCAGTTGTTGTGTTGTAAGGCGCACCCATTGCTGATCGCTCTGCTTAAAATTATAATATCCCAAGGCCAGAGCCACAATCAAAATAACAGGCAGAGAAACCATGATAAATTGTTTTAAAATCCGGTTACGTGTGTTTTTCATTTTAACCTCTTCATTCGTAACGGTATTTTTTAATTTCATTGGTGTCTAAGATTGCCGCTAAATCCAGCAGAAAGATATTCCCCAATGTCTTGTGTTCATAATAACCGGTTGTATATTGTACATATTGTACCGGCACATCCTGAGCAGGTAGTACGATCTTACTGGTATCGAGAGTAATCAGGTCGAGTACGCGATCCACAACCACACCGAAAACAATGCCTTCGGATTCCAGTAAAACCACAAAATTTTTTTCAGTGATCGGTTTTTTATTCAGTTTAAAAAGACTACGTAAATCGACGATAGAATAGATCTGTCCACGTAAATTAAACACACCTAATACACATTTGTCCACATTGGGCACCGGCGTATATTTGGGCATGGGAAGCACTTCGCGGACATTGATGACCTCAACACCAAAATTGTGTCCGGCAATTTCCAGAATCGAATAACGATATTCACTGATGAGTTCGGTCGAATTTTGCTGATTCATTTGTTTTCCCAATCCGGAAGGCAGAGCGGCTCCGCTCATGCTGTAAATAGTTTTTTAATCTGTTCCTTCAGTTCCTCATCTTTAAAAGGTTTCGGCAAGAAGGCATCGGCTCCGGCCGATTTTGCTTTCTCTACCATTTGAGGCGAATCCTTGCCGCTTAACATAATAACCGGAATCTGTCTGGATTGTTTGATGGTTTTCAAAATATCAATTCCATTGATATCCGGTAACATTAAATCCAAAACGACTAAATCGGGCTGTACCTGATCCAGTTTGTCCAGGCCGTCTTTACCGCTAACCGCAGAAGATAGTTTATATTCCTCATCCTCCAGAGCAATCTCCACCATTTTGCGAATCACGATGCTGTCATCAATAACCAAGATTTTTTTGCGGTCACCCAGTTCCGGTTGTTCCGGCGGTGTAACCGGTGCGGCCGGTTCTTCTTTCTCTGCAACAGGCGGCTCTTCGGTTACGGGCTCCGCCTTTTCCTCTACCTGTTCCTCGACTGCACTCACGATCGATTCCTCGGTATCTATCGTTTCGGCGAAATCCACATCCAGTTGTTCGGCTCCCTCGATATCCTCCGCCAAATCGAGATCCA
>Ga0256841_1003530_pt1 | contig 11646 bp, 18 predicted proteins | sample 356308metaG_FD_185971 | JGI IMG/M metagenome (GOLD analysis project Ga0256841, IMG submission 185971) | Hydrothermal vent microbial communities from Mid Atlantic Ridge, Atlantic Ocean - 356-308 | ecosystem: Environmental > Aquatic > Marine > Hydrothermal vents | place: Atlantic Ocean: Mid...
CGTCGGCAATATACAGGCCCATGTGTTTGAACCTTCCAAGATAGCCCAGCGCGATCTCGATTTCCGCGCCCGGTGCCGGCATGGCAAAACGCGAGATCGGGGAAGTGTTGGCAAAAGTGATCTCGGATGTATCCGACATAAACCCGGCCGTGTCTGTGACACGAACAGACGTGAGTTGGGAAAACATGAACCCGGATACCGGGGTGCCGTTGATCGTAACCCGAACCAGCGGGCGGAAATCCATCAACCCCATAACTGCTCCGTTTCCACCGGTGTGGCTGTATCTAGATCAGGCAGACGGATGCGCAAACCTGCGTCCAGCACAGCGCCCAGCGCGGCTATTCCCGGATTGGCGGCGATAACCGCCTCGACCTTGCCGCCCAGAGTGTCGCCATAATGCCCGGCAACAATCTGGTCCAGCATATCACCATCAACCGAAACGTAGTAAAGATCGGAGACCACCGTCATATCTCGACATCCTCATTGTAAATTCCTGCCGCAGCGGCACCCCTTGTCGGGCAAACACCTCTTGCCCCTCTGTGATGCCCTCGACCACCCACAGCCCCAATATGCGCCCCTGACCGGACACAAGCGGCAACGGGATGCCGATACCGGCCTGCGTGCGCATCCTGTCCACCTGTTTTGGGCCACCTTTGAAGTGCGGGTAGATCACGCCCTCCATCTCGATGGTTTCCGGCCCGTATCCGGTAAACTGCAAGGCGTCATTAGACCCAATCCGTGACTGACGCGCCCAGCGGTATTCTGTCGAGCGGCTCAAACGCTGGTAGGTCGCATCATCGATCGAAAACTGGAAAAAACCGAGCTGCAACATGATCTCTGCCATATCTACCTCCCGTATAATCCGGTTGACGGCACACGGTCGAACAGGCCGTTACCAGCGGCCGCGCGGCTTTTACGTTCGATGATGCGGATCACCTCCTCGGCCGAGGCACCGGCAGCGTTGATTGTATAGGTGATGTTCTGGGTTACCTGACGGGCAATCGATCCACCAGCAGACGGCCGTGCAGCCCCGCCCGCCCCACCAGACAGCAGCGCATTGACGCGCGATCCGCCACGACCTGATGTTCCGGACGACATCACCGAACCGATGCGGCTGGCATAACCGGCCATCTGGCGCAGGGCGCGGTTGTTGGCAATGTATCCAGATCGGTTCTCGAATTTGAGTTCAGGCCCCGCCTCGCCGGTCAGCAGCCACCCGGGTGTGTATGCACCGCCCAGCGCTTTTGGTGTCGCCAAGGATATTAAATCAGTTGATGATCCAGACGCTGGCAAGCCTCCAACCCCAAGCGTTTGTTTTACAGTTGGGCGGCCACCTGCCGCATTGATCTGCGCATCTGACATCCCGTCAAATACACTGGATTTATTACCGGCGACCCATTTCATCCCGTCGATCACAGGCTGTATTTTTTCCATCAGCCAGGTGAATTTTTCACCGATCCAATCCAGAATCGCGCCCAAAGACGATTTCAGAATATTCCAGCCATTAACAATATGGCCGGCCCCAGCTGTTATGCCGTCGATAATTGGCGACCATACATTTTTCCACAGCCATGTGATCGCACTCTCCATCCAGTCGAACACAGGCTGCAACATAGGCCTGATTTTATCCCAGTTTTCAATGATGGCAACGGCACCAAGAGCGATCGCTGTGATCAGCGCCCCGATCGGGTTTGCAATCAGCGCCGTGCCAATCGCGCGAAAACCTGTAGCTATCAGCGGCAAGATAGGTGTCAGCAGCAGCATACCGCGCCCGAGGCTGAATACCGCTGTGGCGAATTTACCAATTTTCAGAAGTGTTTTCCCGGCCAAAATTCCGCCGACAATCACCCCGATGTTTTCCCACCCGCCGACCATATCTGCCGTGGCTGAAACCATCTTGCTGCTGACCTTTATGACGTCGCCGATGCCTGTTGCAATCTGGCCTATAACCGGAATTGCCGCCTCTACATTTCTGGCAAAGGCTTCCGACCATTCCCTGACCTGTTTACGATTCCCGACCAGAGCATCTCCGATCTGCTTCATAACTCCGGTGACGACCGGCATCAGTTCGGCACCGACCGTGTTTTTCAACCCCTTCATAACCAGTTGAGTATCCAGCAGTGTATCCTGGAACACCTCTGCATCCCGCGCGGCCTTTTCGGAAAGAACATAACCGGTGCGCCTGGCATCATCTCGCAGTTGCTGCAATCCGCGCGACCCGCCGCGCAGCATGTTGATCATCCCGACGCCGGAGCGCCCGAACAGGTCGTTTGCAATCGCGGCTTTTTCGGCTTGTGTCCCGACATCGTTCATCCGGTCCGCAATTAGGCCCAGCGCCTCCTCTGGAAGCATTGTAGCCAAATCTGCGGCGGACAAGCCCAGCGCGTCCAGCGCATCCTTTTGCGCGCCAGTTCCCTCCATGGCCAGACCGATATTCTTGGTCATTTTTTCCAGCGCGATGTCAAAAGCGCCGGTGCTTACGCCTGATCGCTCGGCCGCGTATCGCAGTTCCTGCAATTCAGCGATGCCGATCCCGAGCTTGTCTGCTGTTTTGGCTGCATCGTCGCCAAGTTTTGCCGTGGATGATGCCAGCCCGAAGATCGCACCACCGGCGACACCGGCGCCGATGGCCAGGCGGCGCACATTGCGGCCGATGTCGGCACTCATCGCGCTGAATGTTGTCCCGACACGGCGCGATGCGGCGGCGGCGCGGTTCCAGCGTTCCTGTTTGCGGCGCAGGTCATCGAGGGTGCGGCCGAGTTTGTCATATTCCCGATCGAGGTGATCGACAGATTTTCCCTGTCGGCGCAAAACATTGCGCTGCCGGTCCAGTTCTTTCTGCCGCCGCTCAACATCCTTGATGGCACTGCCGATCTGGCCCAGCCCGGATTTCAGGAATCCGACGTTGCGCTTGACCGACCCTTCCAGGACTGATCCGATTGTAATCGTGGCGTTAAGGCGTTGGTTCTTGCTCATTTTTCGGCAGGCCCTCTATCCACCAGATGAATGTGCTGACCGGCATTGCCATAATCTCTGCGGCGGCCCATCCGGTGTGTCTGGCCAGCCGCAATGTGCCGGTCCTGACGTGTTCACCGGTCAGCCAATAAAACCCGCAAGTGCGGTTTGCAGCCGGCTATACTGGCGCATCGTGAACCCGTCACACAGGTTTGCGGTCAGCACCACTTCCGCCTCGGCCGGATCAGCGCCGGATTTGCGGGCAATCAGCTGGTCCTCGACTGTTGGTTCGCGCAGGGTCAGGGATTTGACCTCGGTGCCGTCGACTTTCAGCGGCCGGTCATCGAATTTCACGGTGACCGACCCGTCCGCATTTTCGATAATGTTCTTGTCCATTTGCCCCCCTACAGGCCGATATTGGCGCGATGTTCTGCCAGCTGGTCAACACCGTTGATGATCCGGATCATATTGATCACATCGATCTCGTTGATCGTCCGCTGGCCGTGAATTTCACGGTAATAAACCAGACTGACGTTCACAGTCAGCGATGGTTTGTTACCGGAACCCCATGTGCCACGCGACAGAGACAGGATTTTACCCTGCATCTGGTGCACAACAGGCGTGGTTGTGCCATCCATGCTTTCCAATGATCCGCGTGCGGTGAACTGTGCGGGCGCGCCCTTGCGCAGCCCGAACAGGGCCAGCACATCGGCATCATAGGATGTCAGCACAAACGAACAGGTCATTTTTTCCTGACCCATATCAATATCGATCGGGGCATCCATGCCGCCGCCACGGAATTCCTCGGCGGAAATCGTGAGGTCGGGTGGACTGTATTCCTCGATTTTACCCGCATATCCGCGGCCATCGACAATCAGGTTAAGGTATTTGAGAATATCCTCGGCGGCCATCAGTTAAAAACCTCCTTGATGTAGTCGTCTACCAGGTGGGAGCGGAACGTGATGTGCTCGGCCGGATAGATCGGCGTGAAGTCGAAGTTGAAGTAAACCTTGCCCAACTGGATGTTGGCAGCGGAATTCAGATCCGGATCGGCCCAGCATTTACCGCCCAGAATGGCACCCATTGACACCAGATCGCGCAGATAGGCGTTCACGCCCTCGACCACATCCTCGACATAGGTTTTGGTGATGCCGCGATCAACGGCCCACAGGTGGGCGCGCTGCAAGGAATCGTTGATCATGTCGGCAGTGCGCCGCACAGACAAAAACACCCACTTGGTATCGGCTGTCAGCGTCCGGTTGCCCCAGAGCCGGAAACCGTTCTGGCGGATGGTCGTTGCCACCTTGTTATCGTTCAGCAGGTTGGCGCGGGCGTTCGGATCACCAAGCTTGAAGTCGACAGGGCGGCTGGTGCCGATGATCCCGCCGATCAGGTTGTTTGATGGCGAGGTCCAGAACCCCTTGTCATTGTCGATCTTGGCAATCAGACCGGCCACACGGCTGGATGGTGGCATATCGACGATTGCCGTGCCCGCCATGACCTTGTGCCACGGGTCAACCAGATAGATGCGGGACGAGCCAAAATCACCAGCCGACGCATAGGCGTCGGTATCCGTGGTGTTCGGCCCGTCCGCGACAATGACCGCGCGCAGGCGATCAGCAATCCCCTGCAATTCGGCCACAACAGGATTTGCCAGGCTGGATAGCCGCTGGTGCGTGAAGCCCGGCGCGATCAGAATTCGCGGCGAAAACCCGACGACGCTTTCGGCACCTACGAGGGCGTGGACGCCCTCGAAATTACCTGTGGTGGCGTTGACGCCGCCGATCACATTGGCAATTGTTGCCGTTTCGTCGATGCCTTCATCCACGCGGACGACGACAACAACCGCGCCGATCTGGTCAAAAATACCGTCCATCGCCGCCGGCAGTGTTCCGGCGCCGTTGCCGGTGGTGTCAAGCCCTGCCGCTTCCTGCCGCGATCCGGCAATCATGACAGGGGTGTTCAGCGGGAATTTTACAGGGTCCGCATCCGGTGCGGTGCCGACAATGCCGATGACAGACGATTTTACGGTCTGGATTGGGCGGGGACCTGCGTCGATCTCGATGACTTCGACGCCGTGTAGAAAAGATGCTGGCATACTGACCTCGTTTTTGGGCGGTGCTCTTTGGCCGAGCATCGCCCAGCGCGCCGTTCTATTCCTCTGGCGGTTCCCCCGCGCCATTCCTGCCGGTGATATATGCGCGGTTCATCTCGAGCACACGCCGATACAACCCGCCCGGGGACATCTCCTGCGGAACAGACAAGCCCAGCGCGTAGGCGCAGAGTTCGGAGCAGAACCAGCGGTTTTGACGCTGGCGGCGCAAATTCAGCAGTTGCGACCCGATCAGCCCGATATAGTCATACGGCTTGCCCGCCTGTGCTGATATTGTTTCAATCACCCCGTCCGGCGCCCAGAGGGCCGGAACAACCAGCCATTTGTCAGGGGTGAAGGTAATAACCGCCCTCCTGACCCCGCCGTCCCGATAACTGGCCGACCACGCGGTGTCGATGAATTTTCCGCCGTCCGGCGTATCAGCGGAACGGTCTATGATCTCGACATGGCTGTATTTTGATTTTGTAACCCACCGGATCAGCGCGTCAGCCGCATTTCCGGATCCATGATAGAATGCCAGCCGGATCATTCAGGGGGCAACGACAGCAGAACAGACCGGGCCTGTCGACTTGCTGTATCCGGCGTTGTTTCTGTGGGTCCATGATGCGCAGACCCTGTAATTGTGCTGCGGGATTTTGCAATCCGCCCCCAGAAAATACCCGAGTGAATAGTATTTGGTGACCCGCCCTGACTGCCTGTATGTTCCGGTGCCGAACCCGCCGCAAATATGCTTGCCATCCACCTCGATCCACGCCTGCCAGTCACCGGTCAGATCGCGCCGCGCTGTTTGTGTGTAGGCGATCATGCCGCCGTCCAGCACTTCTATTTCCGCCTCGAACCACCCGGACCGGTCCAGTGCATATTCGATGCGGTCATAAACCAGCGGACCGAACAGCACCGCAATCCACATCATAGCGATGATCATCCAGATGTGCCGGTCCCTCATGCCACTCCCGACCATCTACTTGCCCCGCCATGCGCGCAGCAGCGTCAGCATCGTCTCACGATCGATGCCAGCCAGCGTTTTCATGATCTGGAATCCTGTCACACCAAGAGACACAAGAACAACGTCGCGCCATGTGTCTGCATCACGCCCCATAATCTCGATGATCGGGTCTGTGGCCGTGAGGGCCAGCAGCAGCGCGGCCCCAAGCCGCGCCGCAGCCAGCTTGAACGAATGCCGCTCTGACAGCAGCATAACCACGAATGCGGCGGCGACAGCGGGCCAGACAGACAGGATTGCCTCGATCATATTGGTCAGTTTATTCACAGGTCAGGCCCTTTATACCGGCTGGTTCAATTCGGTGATGGCGGATGCCACGATGTCTTTCAGCGCCGCCATCACGGCCTCGAGGTCCGCCGGTGTGGCTGCCGCCGCGACCGATGCAAGGGCTTCTGTTTTTGTTCGCTGTGCCAGCATGGTCAGGCGGGCATATTCATTGGCCTTTGCCACAATCTTTTCCGCCATCATCCGCGCATCAGCCGCAGCCGTTGTCGCCATAGAGCCCGGGACCATCCCGGCCAGCAATGCCTCATGTGTTGCGTTCTGGTCGGCCAGATATCCGCGTGACCATTCCAGTTGCAGCGTCCAGGTATCGCGCTCGGCCGCGCTATAGCCACCAGACAGGGTTTCCAGCATTTTCGCATGTTCGGATATAACCGTGTCGGTCGCGGCTTTTTTCATCGCTGCGAGGTCGGGTGCAGGCGGGTTGCCAGCCGTAAGCCCTGCGGCGGCAAGTTCCTCCGCTGTGGCCACAACAATACCCTGATAATTTCCACGCGCATCATAAGCGTGATGTTGTTCCTGCTTCATCATTCCCAAGCCCTCACCTTGATATTCCAATTTGCTGGCGCCATTACGAAATAGCCAGATGCATCCGATTTAACCGAGTTGTTAATCAGGATTTGCAATTTTATGTTCACGTTGTTTTTTGTTACACCAAGCCCTCGGATGTTATTGTAGTTTTGGTTGTATTGCGCCCGAATTTCGTCGCCAACAGAGTATCCATTGTCAATTGTGGTGCAGACGTAAGTCACATCGACAAAACGCGGGACTGCACCCAACCCGTGGATGAGTGTTACAGCGGTATTGTCTGTCCAGCTGGTCAAAGTATATTCATAAGCCGGGCCAAGGTCCTCATCATTCAGCACCCGCATCCATGCTGACCAGACACCTGACTGCCGGATTCTGTAATGGATACAGGTGGCCGTGTGCAGACCAGCGGCTGACCCATCAATTCTGTATGGGATTGCGATCTGGGTCAGGTTCCCGTTGCCGGTTCTCGACCCATATTCGAAATTCATCACATGATAATTGCCATTTGTTCCAGGTCCGTTTGTCCAACCACCAAACAGCAGATATTTCGATACGCCTGATTTTATATTTTCCGGTGCATTCCAGTCCTGGAGCGCGGTGGTCGGTGATGTCTGGATCGATCCAAGTGCACCGGTCAGCACATTGTCGACCAGATCAACCTTTCCGGCCAGCGCATTTGTGATGTTTGTAGCATAATTAGCGTCGTCGGCCAGCGCCGCAGCCAGCTCGTTCAGCGTGTCCAGGGCCGCAGGCGCGCCGCCGATCAGCGCATTGATGGCGGCGTCAATATCGGCCTGCGATGCGGCACTGCCGACAGCTGTTTGCAGGGCGGTGATCTGGTCGTTCAGCCATTTCGTGCGGTTGGCCAATTGTTGCGCAGGCACATTTGAAATACCTTGCCCCTGGGCCAGATCAGGTGGTCCTCCAACAACAGGATCGGTTTGTTCGATCTGGTAAATACCAGTCTCCCATGTGGGTGTTTCTGGAAGGTTCGCCATTTAAGCAACTCCATAAGTGTATTGGCCATCATAACGGATGCGGCCGGCATGAATGTTCAGGGCCTCGGTAAAATCCAGTGATTTAAGGTGACAGCGGGCCGGGGCGACAGACGACAGGATATCACGGACCTGTGCGGCTTGTTCAACAGTGATCGGCCGGGCCAGATTTACCCTGTATTCAGCCCAGTGATCTGGTTGGGAATATTGAAAAGACCCGTCATATAGATGGGCACCGTCATATTTTTCCCAGCCAAAATTCTCCACGACTTCCGCAAGGCCGTAACCTGCGGCAGCCAGTGCTCTCTTGACCGCCCCGACCGTGCCCTTCGAGCGATGTAGGCGCACAGCCTCCCGCAGCGTGGCCCGTTTGGTCGTTTCCGACCAGCCGCTGTCCCAGTTATCAACTGACAACGCCCAGGCCAGCCACGGCAGCAGGGATACCGGGCAGTTTTCGACATCCCAAAGTTCCGAAACCGGCTTGGCCAGATCGGCCACGCGCCCGCTGAACTGTTCAAGATCATATTCGACAGGGCCGGAGTTTGGCGGCAAAATCGTTGCAAGGTCAGACATCGCGCCCCCCGACAGTAACGGTTATGCTTGCGCAGTATGCGGCCTCTGATGTGGCCACAACAATGTCGGCAGCAGGGCTGGCAAGAACCACATTCTGGACCCCTGCCAGATGCAGCGCTGCATGAAGGCCTGACACGGTGATATCGTGACCAAGACGGTGATGGTCATCCACATACGCCCTGACACTATCCTCTGCCGCCTGCCTTACAACCTCTGCATCCGGCCCCTCATACAGGGTCAGGGTGGCATCGACACTGTAGGTGATGATGGTTGCGGGCTGGACAACAACCTGATCGGTCAGCGGGCGCACCTCATCGTCGTTTAGTTTAAGCGTCACATCATCAATCGTGGCCTGATCAGGGGTCCCATTTCCGGCGGTGGATAGAACTGAAACCAGAACCTGCCCAGGAACAGGGGATTCAACGCCGATATCCTTGACCAGCGGCGAGGCTGTCATACCCCAGTAAACATAGGCCCCGCGTGGACCGGCGCTGGAAAACCCTTCAAGCGCGATCTGGATGCGCGCGCGGAATCTGGTGTCACTCTCCATTATTTCAGGGATCGGCGGGACAGCGGTATCATCGCCGGCCTGAATAACAGCGCGCTGGACCCCGAAAAATGCGGCCAGCTGGTCCAGTTGCGCGCCGGTGGCATAGGCCAGCATGTTGCCCCGCGCCGCATCGTCGAATTCCGCGCGCAACAGCATCTCGCGATAGGCCCAGGCCTCGAGCACCTTGACGATCGGCTCGCTTTCCAGCCCCAGAACCGGCTCCAGTCCAGGCTCGCGCCCGATCAGCCATGTTTTGATCTCGCCAAGGATTGTTTCGAAGTCCTTGCGCTCTATCACCTGCGGTGCTGGCAGCTTGTCTAGGTTGATTGCCGTAAACGCGCTCATCCGACCTCGATCCCCTCTATCTTGATTTCACGGCCGTCCGGCAGATAGCGGCCGGTCAGGTCGATAGTGATGTGACCGGGTTCGTAGGATTGCAGGGCGACGTCCTCGACATCGATGCGCGGCTCCCACGTCATCAGCGCCTCGGCTGTGGCTGCAATGATATCCAGACGTGTTGATGGCGAATATGGTGCATCGACCAGATCAAAAATCCGCGACCCGTAATCGCGGCGCATCACCCGCGACCCGATCGGGGTCGTCAGGATATCACGGATCGATTGCCGAAGGTGGTCGATCTCGCCGATTTTACGGCCGGATGTCGAGCTGATGCCATACATGCCGCCATACTGGCCGCTGCCAGGGCCTCGATCCTCTGGCGGGTTCCCCTATCGCCAGGTTACTGCGGGCCTGTCGTATTTCCAGGCCCCGACAGAATACCACCATGCACATGGCCTGTCAGGCTGATGCCACTGGCCACAACATCACCGGTTCCGGTGAATGTGCCGTTGAAATTACCGGCAGGGACACCGCCTGCAAATGGTCCGGGGTAAACAATACCCTTTGTCGTATCCCCGCCGGGTGACAATACAACAACCTGGTCACCGGCGTTTTGCGGGATCCAGAATTTCTGGGCGCTTGACCCAAGCTGCGCCAGGGCCAGCCACCCGCTTTCCGCACCATCGGCCCATTTTACTTTTACCCTGTCGCCAGACCTCTGTGTGACGGTGGCCACCATGACCATGCGCTCCACTGCCTGCATGATTTGTGACATCGCGAATTCGGACATCAAACCTCCTCGGCCACATATGATCCTTCATAAGGCGGGCCTGTTTCCGGCTCCCATGACGACAGGATTATCGTCGGTGTCGCCCCGTCATCGACAAAATAACTCGGTCCGATATCAGCCCGATGCACCCATTCGATCCGCCAAATATCGAATTGGTCCGCCTGCGGTGCAAATTCGTCCGGTTCAACCGCAATAATGGTTGCGCCGCCCCATTTAGACCCCATCCTGTCATTGTGGATATAGGCCGCAATCGATCCGGCCGCTTTTACCACCTCGCGGCGCACCTGCGGCGTCCTGTGCCCCATGATCACCCGCGCCTCGAACCGCACAAGGCATGGAAACTGGCCTGTATGCGCATCACCCTCCGGATCAGGCTCGATTTCGGAAAGCTGGACGACGATTGCCGGAACTTCCAGCTTTGTGCGGCTTTCGTCCTCGGCCACAACTGTTTTGAATGTTGCAAATTCGGCGCCGATCCGCTGGACAATCATGTCCAGAGCAGCGCCAAGATCGATCTGGTTAGCCATTTTTCACCCCCCAACACCAAGGATTGTGCGTGCCCTGATTTCTGCCAGAAAATTCTTGAAATAGATGGTCTCGATATCAACAAAAACATGATCCTCGAGAAAGACCATCATCCGGTCAGCCACCGGCAGCGTGGCCTCCCTGATATCCCAGCGACCCTTGCCGTGCCGCTGCATGACCATCCGTTTGCCGCCGATCCGCGCAAAAAACGCGCCATGGATCATGATATCGCCGAACTTGACGCCGCCAGGCACGATTTTCGGACGGCCCTTGAATGCTGAAATGGGTAGATCATTGGCGCCGAACCACAATTTCAATGCGCCACGGCCCTTGCCGACACGATACTGTTTTATCCGACGCCGCAGCGCCTTGGCGTTTCGCAACCCGAGTTCCGATTGCAGCCCCGTTGATGACAGTCGTCTGATTGTTCCGGCGGTGCGTTTTAATGCCCGTGATTGCGCCTGACCTACCTGTTTCGGTGTTGCGGCGTATTCAGCGGCGACCCTGGAAAGCGCGCCGTCATCAATATCAAATGCCAGCATTGTAAACCACATTCGGCTCTGACAGGATCAGCGTGGCGAGGCCTGTCCCGTCCAGTTCCGGCTCCTGCATGATATCGTAAACCCGCCCCTCGATCGTTGCTGTGTCACCTCGCGATACGCCGGTCACATCGACCTCGCGGCAGGTAAACCGTGGCACAGGATGATCCAGTTCGTATTCGCCAAGCCGTGATACCTGGTTCGGGTCGTCATAAATGCCTCGGACCTCTCCGATCTGTCCTCCAGCGCGGGTGATCGTTGCAATTGTTGCAAAATCATCCACGTCGAAAAACTCGGAGAGGTCCTCCCAGGGGGGGTGGGGCATGGCTTATTCGGCGAGTGCCGCCTCGATCGCGGCGACCAGATCGGCCTTGTTCATCCCGTCTGCGCCGTCGATGTCCAGTTCAAGCGCATATTCTTTCAGCTCTTTCACCTTCATTTTTGCAAATTC
>Ga0256841_1003531_pt1 | contig 11645 bp, 8 predicted proteins | sample 356308metaG_FD_185971 | JGI IMG/M metagenome (GOLD analysis project Ga0256841, IMG submission 185971) | Hydrothermal vent microbial communities from Mid Atlantic Ridge, Atlantic Ocean - 356-308 | ecosystem: Environmental > Aquatic > Marine > Hydrothermal vents | place: Atlantic Ocean: Mid...
TAGATGATGAATTTATACAAAATTACAAAAGGGAAAAATATATTGCATTTACAAAAGATGAAATATCTGTTTTTGATGAAAATGGAATATTTAGATTTAAAGGAAAAATAGGCTCAATATTTCCACTTACTTCACAGGACGAAAATAACTATCATATCTACATACCTGTAAAAGATACAGATGGAACGGCAGTTTTAAAATTTGGAATCGTTCCAAAAAATACGGCAGTTATAAAACCTTTACCAATTACAGAAATAAACATAGCAAAAATAATAAACGAACTGCTTAACCAACCTTACGGCTGGGGTGGTCTATTCAGGAATAGAGATTGTTCTGCAACACTAAAAGATTTATACACCCCATTTGGAATATGGCTGCCAAGAAACTCAACTGCACAGGCAAAGGCTGGTTTATTCATATCTTTTAAAGACCTAACACCTTATCAAAAGGAAAAACTTATATCTGAAAGTGGATTTCCTTTCATGACTCTCCTCTGGATGAGGGGTCATATTATGCTATACATAGGAAAAAGAGGAAACGATTTACTGATTTTTCATAACTTCTGGGGTATAAGAACAAAAGACTTCTGGGGAAATGAAGGTAGATTTGTAGTTGGAAAATCATTAATAACAACATTAAAACCAGAAGGAGATTTACCTAATGTTGACAAAGAAAAAGGTAAATTTTTGAATAGACTAAAAGGAATGTCTATTTTAATGCCTCCAAGGTATATGATTAAATAATTGATTCAAAAGATAAACAAAATATCTTATATTCTTAAAAATAAATTCAGGAGGCAGAAATGAACAAAAAAAATCCAGCTGTTGAAGTTGAAACAGACTTTGGAACATTTTATATAGAACTTTATCCAGATAAAGCTCCTATTACAGTGGAAAACTTTTTAAAATACGTAGATGCAGGATTTTACAATGGGCTAATTTTTCATAGAATAATTCAGAACTTTGTTGTTCAAGGTGGAGGATTTGATGAAAATATGAACTATGTAGTACCGCTATTTCCACCAATAAAAAATGAAGCAAAAAACGGACTCAGAAATACCCGTGGAACTGTTGCAATGGCAAGGACAACAGATATAGACAGTGCAACTTCACAATTTTTTATAAACTTAGGAGAAAATTACCAGTTAGACCACGAAGGAGAAACTCCAGAAACATTTGGATACGCAGTCTTTGGAAAAGTAATAAAAGGAATGGAAGTGGTAGAAAAAATATCACGAATACCTACCATTTCAAAAAAAGGATTTGACGATGTTCCTATTCATCCAATCAGAATAAAACATATAAAAAGGGTAAACATAGAAGATATTGGCTAAACTATACTGATAAACGTAAGTTATTGATAGATTAAAACTTTATACTTGCTTTTATTTTAAAAATAGAATATATTAATATTATAATTTTATTTAATGAAGGGGGATACCCTATGGTATCTTTAAAAAGATACTTACTACTTACAATATTTTTAATCGCCTCTTTAAGTTTAGTTTCAAAAGCTGAAACCTTAAAAGTAAATCCTAAGTTTGTTAACTTTGGTGAAATAGAAATAGGTAATACAAAAAAAGCAGTAATTACAATAAAAAATCCAACAGATGAAAGTATAAAAATAGATAAAATGGAACTTTCAAATGATGTTAATTTCTTTTTGGCTGTATGGGGAGGAAATAAACCCTGTAAGGGAAATAAATGGTTAAAGCCTAAAGAGGAATGTACAGTAGTAATCAGATTTACACCTTTTAAAGAAAAAAAATATGAAGAAGAATTTACAATAAAAACAAAAGATGGAGATGAAATTACTGTAGATTTAGAAGGAAAAGGAGTAAACCTCTCTCCAGATAAACCAAGAATTGTAATCAGACCTTCTAAAAGAGCAGGTGAAGAATACAATTTCGGAAAAGTTTTTGCAAATGACAGAGCAGTTGAAATATTTCTTATTTCAAACAAAGGAAAGCACAATTTAGTTTTCACAAAACCAATAAGAGTTTCTGATGATGACCATTTTGAAGTCAACCCTTACGGTGGAAATAGACCATGCAACAGCTATCAGCCAGTTTTAAGAAAAAATAGGACATGTACTATAGAAGTTTACTTTTACCCAACAAAAGATAAAAAATACAGTACAGATTTAAAATTAAATACAAATGACCCTGACAATAAAGAAATAAAAATTAAACTTTTAGGAAAAGGAACTTATAAAGCTGAACCTGATATAGAAATAGTTAAAAGTAAAGATAACTTTCCTGATGAAAAAATAGATAAACAGGCTAAACTTCAAATATCAATTTACAACTATGGAAATACAATGTTAGAAATAAATGAAATAAAATTAAAAAAAGAAGATGATATATTTAAATTAGACCTAAAAGGAGGCAAAAGACCTTGCAGTACAGAAACACCATCTATTGAGCCTCATGATTACTGTACCGTATATGTAAGATTTAAGCCTAAAGAAGAAAAAAAGTACAAAACAGAATTAATAATAAAATCCAATGACCCTGATGATGATGAAATAAAAATAACCCTTAAAGGAAAAGGAGTTAAAAAGAAAGACATAATGGATTTAAATCTTAAAGATGAATTTACAAATGGCTGTTCTTTTGGTTCAGTTCCTTCTATTCCATTCTACCTGTTTATTCCTTTCATAATTTTAATAAGGAAAATCAGAAACAGAATTTATTCTTAAATATCTTTACTTTACAAAAACATAGATTTTCCACTTCTCAAAACCCCCTTTTCTTTTTTAAAATTACCGTTTAAATTAATTTCTGTAAAAATATAATTAAAGTGGGAGAAAAAAATGAAAAAAATAACTGCTTTTATCTGTCTTGTAATGTTTATCTCAGGATTTAGTTATGGGAAAGATACAGGATTTCTTATTGGGGCAGACATAAGTAATGGGAAAGTTTCAACTTCAGAACTTGAAAAAAGCGGTTCTCAAAATGACACGATTTATTCGGCTAAAATTGGATACTTTACTCCACATCAAAGGTTCTTAATAAAAGGAGATTTTGGAAAATTAAAAGACAGTATTGACATCAAGACGGCATTTTTTGAAATAGACCAGATATTCAGCATAGTTTATATTGGTTTAAATTTAGGTTATGCCTCTTATAAAGAAGGAAATATAATTGATAAATCTGGAGTTTTATACGGAGTACAGGGTGGATTTTTATACGAAATAACTAATCTCATTGAACTTGAAGGAAGCATCAGATACTCACTTACATCCATAAAACAGGGTAATTTTAATGTAGATAGCTGGAGAGTTATTTCTGCTGGAGTGAATATTAAATTTTAAAATTTGTTAGAACTAACCGAATACGAATAAAAAAGAGAGAGAAAACAATGGAAAACTTTTTAGATTTTTTTGGATTTGAAAAAGAACCTTTTGAAACAAATGATGACCTTGAGTTTTTTTATCTTTCTTATATCCACAGAAAAGGCTTAAATACACTTCATAAAGCATATTCAGAAGAAGGAATAACTCTAATTATTGGAGATTTTGGAACAGGAAAAACCACATTAATAAAAAAATTTTTAACTGATTTAAAACAGACAAGGTACACATACATAGAAGGAAAAAAACAGTCTTTTGAAGAAATAGTAGATGAAATAATAGACCAGTTAGGTATTGACAGCCTAACTTCCTCTTTATCAGAAAATCTAAACAAAATAAAAGAATTTTCAGAAGAAAACAAATCTATATTAGTAATAGATAACGCTCAGGAAATTTCTGTAAATGTTATTGAAAAATTAAGAATACTTGCAGACACTTCACCTAACATAAAGCTGATTTTAGTAGGAAATAAAGCCCTTGAAAATGTTGTGAACCTATCTTCATTAAGACAGTTAAAGCAAAGAATCAAATACATTGTAAGACTGAGAAATCTAACAAGACGAGAAACAAGAAAGTATATAGAAACAAGGATTTACTCATCAGGTTCTTTAAAAGTTAAAATAAGTAATTCTGTGTATAACCTTATACACAACTGTTCAAGGGGAAATCCTTTCCAGATAAATTTATTAATGGAAGAGATTTTATTTATCTTATTTCAGGCTAAAAAGACAAAAGTTAAAAAATCACACGTCAGAAAAGCCGCAAAAAATCTAAAATTAAAATGTAAAACTAATAGACTATTAAAAATAACAATCATTGGAATTATTGTGATTTTCATACTTTACGTGCTTAATACTATGGAGCTATTTACATTTTCACAGTTTATAGGAAAAGAAAAAACAGAAGAAGTACAAAAAGAAGAACAGGAAATTCCACAGGAAAATATTCCAGAACAAGAAATACCTGAAGAACAGAAATCCACCGAAAGTGAAACAAAAGAACAAAAAATAGAACAGAAGATAGAAACAGAAGAAGAACTGTATCAAAAAAGTTTAAAACAATCCACCGAAGGAACTGAAGAAACTATACAGAAAAAAGAAGAAATGCCAGAAGAAACTAAAGGAGTTGAAGAAACAAAAGAAAAAACAGAAGAAATCAAACCATCAGAACAAAAAGAAATCATTGCCTTTGTCAAAACAAGATTAATTAACATCAGAGAAAAACCAACCACAAAATCAACTATTCTTGCAGTAATTCCGAAAGGATATCAAGTAAAAATCCTTGAAGAAGGAGAAGGAAACTGGGTAAAGGTTTTATATTACAGTAAAAGACAGAAAAGAGAAATTATAGGTTGGGTGAATAAGAAATATTTAGAAATTGCCGAAAAAGAATAAAAGAAAAAACTAAAATTTGACGAGGGCAATGATGGAAAACTATTTAAGCTTTTTTAATCTTAAAGAAGACCCATTTAAAATAACACCAGACGTTGAATATTTCTTTATGTCACCTGTTCACCACGAAGCTATCATGTCTCTTAACTACCTTCTTACATCTGGAGAAGGTTTTGTTGTAATAATAGGAGAACCGGGGACAGGAAAAACAATAACAATAAGAAAATTTATAAACGAGCTTCCTGAAAATGTAGAGTACGCTTATATACTGTTTCCTAACCTTTCACCTGAAGAAATGTTTAAAGCTATATTAGAAGATTTTGGAATTCCTTACGATGATTCAAGTTCTAAAAATAAACTTTTTTCAAAGTTAAAAGATTTTCTCATTGAAAAAAGAAAAGAAGGTAAAAAAGTACTGATTATTATAGATGAAGCCCAGAATCTTCCAATTGAAACATTAGAGGAACTCAGAATTTTATCAAACCTTGAAACAGAAAAAGATAAACTGATTCAATTTATACTCTTAGGACAACCAGAACTTGAACACAAGTTAGAATCACCCCAGTTAAGACAGCTAAAACAGAGAATAACATTAATAGTCAAATTTAGAAATTTAAATCAGGATGAAATTACAAATTATATAGTTTACAGGCTTGCAAAAGCAGGAAATACGAGACTGAACATAGACCCTGATGTTTATAAATATCTTTACACTTTAACAGGTGGAAACTTAAGAAAGGTAAATATATTGATGGAAAGGGCTTTAATGGCAGCATTTGTTGAGAATTCTTTCACAATTACAAAAAAACATATTCAAAAAGCTGAAAATAGCTTAAATAATGTAGAAAATGAACAGGAAAATGGAAAAAATAAATTTTTAATTCCAATTGCCGCATCTGTTGTAATACTAATTATCTCTGCGTCTGTTTACTTTTTATTCCCTGAATTTTCTAAAAAGGAAAAAGCCACTCCAAAATCTGAAAACACAATGGAGAAAAAACAATTTTCCCCAACAAAAGCTATAATTGCCTACCCTCTTGTAGAAATAAAGGATAAACCTAATACAAAAGGAAAAAAAGTTGCAGTCTTAAGGAAAGGTTCTGTTTTAAAAATTTTAGAGAGGAAATCAAACTGGATAAAAGTTTCATTTAATACAAAAAAGGGAACTAAAACTGGCTGGGTTTACAAAGATTTTGTAGTATTTTTAGAAAAAGGGACTCCTTCTTCAAAGAAGGAGTTTATTAGTAGTCGCAGCAGCATTTAAAAGCTCAGTTCTAAATTTAAATATACAAATCTACCTGGTTCGGGAACTTTTACTCCAGAAGAGAAAGGATTTCTTAAGTAGGAAAGGTAGGTATAGTAGTTTTTATCAAAAATATTGTCAATTCCACCGTTTATTGAAAGATTTCCAAAATTTGCACTACCTTTTAAATTAAAAACAACGTATGATTTTGTTTCCTGTTCATTTAGAGTTGAATCAACATTTTTTTGTTTTCCAGAATAGATAGACTCTAACATCCCAGAATAATTTAAACCTTCATACTTTAAAGCAACCCTTGATTTTATAGGTGGAATTTCAATTAAATCATTATCTACAAAATTACCATTATCTTTCTTTCCCCTCTGGTAAGATACTCCAAATTCTAATGAAATATTTTCAGTTAAAGCAGAAAAAACTGAAAAATCACCACCGTATATATTAGCATCTATATTTTCATAAGATTGGGCTTTTTTAGATGGAATTGATAGGTTGTTTATTTTTGTTAAATAGATGTAATCTGAAAGATTGCTGTAAAAAATATTACCTCTTATAGATAAAATACCTTTAACAAAACTAAACCCTGTATCTATTTCATTATTTTTTACTGGATTTAAGTTTGGATTTCCAACCCAATCTGGTTTAGAAGGAGGTTTTTTTAATGCTATATACCTTTCCTGCGGGTCTGGAGTTCTTACTGTATGTCCAAAACCTAAATAAACATAGGATTTTTTATCAAAATGATACTTTCCAAGTATATTTCCTGTTAAGTACGTATCTGTGTTATCAAGGGAATAGTTTGTATAATATTCTGAATAAATATTACTGTTTGCTTCTCCAAAGGCATTTTGGTTTGCCTTTGATTTTGTATAGTCGTATCTAATACCTGCTGAAAGTACAACTTTATTTAATTTTTTAACACCTTTTACAAAAATTCCAAAATTTTTAACATTAACATCAGGAATCATCCCCGAATTATCCAACATCATTAAAGTATTATCAGCTTTCCAATTTCTTACAAAACTATCTAACCCTGTACGAATTACATAACCTTTTAAGTTATATTTTTTCTCAATTTTAAGCCCTGTAACATAACTTTCGGCAACTGTTCTCATCATATACCCACGGGTAGACATTGTCCCATTAGTCCACGGTACAGCAGATACACGGTTTGTGTCCCTCATGTCGTGATTTACCTTGTTTGCATAGATATTTATTTTTAAATCTTTATTTTTGTTTATGTACTCTCCGTTAAATTTTTTTGTGTTGTGGTCAAATGAATCCATTAAAAGATATGGATATAAAATTATTGGTGAGTCTTCAACACCTACATAAACTTTGTAAGACTGATTTTTGTCTGGATTTAATATAAATTTTGTCCAGAAAGAAGTGATGTTAAAAGCCTTTGTTTCTTTTTTAGAATCCTGATAAGAGGCAGAACCTGATGGATATTCTGTAAATAATTTCCCTTCACCAGATTTATAAGGTTTTGATGACTGCTGGTTAATTCCAAATAGAGCCTTTATTTTCCCATTTCCAAAATTAAAAATCCCGTAGTTGTTTATATAGCTGAATCTTCCAAATGTTGTACTTAATACTCCACCAAATCCAGCTTTAGGGTCTTTTGTTTTAATTAAAACAACCCCAGCAAGTGAACCTTGATTTGAAACATCAAAAGCCCCTTCCTGTATTTCCACTTTTTCAACCTGTGGTGCTGTAATGTTAGAAATGGGAGGGTCCATCCTGTTTGGACAGGCTCCATAAATTTTTGCACCATCAATTAAAATGTTTAAATCGTCCCTTTTAAATCCTCTAATAACAATATCATTAGAAATTCCACCTTTTCTTATGTGGCTGACTTCTGGAAATATTTCCGATAAAATCGTCCCTAAATCAATCTGATTTGTTGATTTTACATTTTCCTCTGATAATTCTTTTTCATTGGGTACTGTTTCCTTGATTTCTTCCTTAATCAAGATTTTTTCAATTTTAAATGTTTCAGCACCGACATAGGAAAAGAGTACAGATGAACTTAAAACGGCAGATAATAAGATTTTCATAAGCTATCCTCCATTGTTATTTTATTTTTATTTTAACTTTAAATTAACATAAAACAAACAACAGATAAATGTCAAGAATTATTTAATAAATGTGGTTATTTATCTGGTTTTAATTTAAAATTAATTTGTATTTCAGGGTTTTATTCTTTTTCAACGAAAGGGGTTTTATGCTTAAAAAAGTTTTAATATTCCATTTAATTTTAGCTTTTGTAAGAATTCTTTATGTTTTGTCAGAACATATTGATTTATCAACAGAAGAAGCCCAATACTGGCTATGGTCTAAACATTTAGACTGGTCTTATTACTCAAAACCACCATTAATCGCATACTTAAACTTCATATCTACTTCTATTTTAGGAGATACTGTTATTGGAGTTCGTATAAATGCTATTTTGATTGGTTTTTTAGTAGCTGTATTTTCATTCCTTTTTATGAAATACCTATTTAAAGATGAAAAATTAGCATTTTTAACATCTGTGTTTCTGTATGGAATTTACTCTTACAACTTTTCATCAATATTTTTTTTAACAGACAGTCCCTTACTTCTATTCTGGGCTTTAATCACCTTTTATTTTTACAAAGCAGTAAAAGAAAACAATCCAAAAGACTGGATTTTAACAGGTATTTTTGGAGGTTTAGGATTTTTATCTAAATACTCTATGGTATTTTTCTTTCCAATTGCCTTAATTTACTTATTTATAAAAAATAGAAAAATTTTTAAAGAAAAATGGTTTTACTACTCAATCTTAATAGCTTCAATTTTTACACTTCCTGTTATTATCTGGAATTTTCAACATGATTTTGTAACATTTAAACATGTTGGACATCTTGAAGGTGCAGAAGTTAAAGAAATTTCTTTATCCCAATCAATAAACTACATTTTAGATTATATCGGTGGGCAAATTGCTATAAATTCAATTTTCCTTTTTCCATTTTTTATTTATGTTGCGTACAGAGGATTTAAAGACAGGAAAAAAGAGGAAATTTTTTATCTGTGGTTTCCAGCAATAACAGTATTTTTATTTTTCCTTTACATTGCATTTAAGAAAAAAGTTGAAGCAAATTGGCCAGTTTTTGCCTATTACTCATTTTTCCTTTTAACTTACTATTACATCCATGTTAAAAAATGGTTTAAAGTTGCTTTAATTCCTTTTTTACTTTCTGTTTTCAGTGTAATTGTGTTTTTTTACACACCAATACTTGATATGATTGGATTAGGTAAAATTCTTCCTCCAAAAAAAGACCCAACAAAAAGGGTTATAGGATGGAAAGAACTTGGGTTAAAAGTAACAAATATTGTTGACCATCTCAAAACAGACAAATACTTTATTTTTAGCCATTCTTACCATATTGCTTCTGAAATGGCTTTTTATGTAAAGGGACATCCACAAACTTACTGTATTAATCTCGGCAGAAGAATGAACCAGTTTGATTTATGGGAAGGGATAGACAAATTTTCAAACAAAGGCTATTATGGGATTTATGTATCTGACAAACCTATTAGCGACAGGGTTTTAAAAGGATTTAAAAAATTAGAAAAATCTTACATCCATAATGTTAAATACAGAGGTGAAATTGTTAGAATTTACTACATCTATGTTTTAAAAGATTACATAAAAATCCACCAGCTAAAACCGCAATCTTTCTAAAATAACACTTTTATATTTTTTAGAATTAGCATTTTAGAGTTATAATTATAATCCTACTTTATGAAATCAAAGGAGTATCAATTGAAAATCCGAATTGGAACCAGAAAAAGTAAACTTGCTCTGTGGCAGGCAAACCACATTGCAGACAGGATAAGAAAAGAATTAGGATACGAAGTAGAACTTGTAAAAATAGTTACAAAAGGAGACAAAATACTTGATGTTCCACTGGCTAAAGTTGGTGGAAAAGGTTTGTTTGTAAAAGAAATTGAAGAAGCAATGCTTAGAAATGAAATAGATATAGCAGTCCATTCATTAAAAGATGTTCCAACATACTTCCCAGAAGGGCTTGACCTTGTAGCAATCACAGAAAGGGAAGACCCAAGGGACGCTTTTTTATCTGTTGAATACGACTCAATCTATGAAATGAAAGAAGGTGATATTTTAGGAACAAGCAGTCTGAGGAGAAAATCTCAAGTAGCCCAACTAAAACCAGAGTTAGACATACAGGATTTAAGGGGAAATGTTGATACAAGAATCAGAAAAATGGAAGAAGGGCAGTATAAGGGTATAATCCTTGCTTATGCTGGATTAAAAAGATTAGGATTAGAAAACAAAGTTAAACAAGTATTCTCACCGGAAGAAATGATACCAGCTGTAGCACAGGGTTTTTTAGGTATAGAAGGAAGAAAAAATGACGATAAAATTAAAGAAGTTATAAAAATTCTTAATCATAAAGAAAGCGAACTTAGGGCTAAAGCTGAAAGGGCATTTTTAAAAACCCTTGAAGGAGGATGTCAGGTTCCAATAGCAGCTTATGCAGAAATAAAAGATAATACTCTGACGATAGTTGGTTATATTTCTGACCTTGAAGGGAAAAGAGTATTTAAAGATAAAATCTCTGGGAATAAAGAAAATGCAGAAGAAATTGGCACTGAACTTGCACAAAAACTTTTAGATGAAGGTGGAAAACAGGTTTTAGATGAAATATACAACAACCAGTAGAGGTAATCAATCATTTTAAGAGATTTAAAGTTTTTAGCCCATCTTTTTAAACCGTATGTTATTTTTCTAATTCTTGGTTTAATAGGTGGACTAATTGAATCTGGAGCTTTAGCAGGACTTGCCTTTATTCTTAAAAATGTTGTTGATGATGTTTTTGTAAATAAAGATTTTCAGAGTTTAAAATGGATAGTTGCAGTAATTATAATTATTGCTTCTGCAAAACAGGTTGGATTTTTCTTAAAAGAGTATTTATACCCTTATGCTATTTTTAAAGTTGTTCAAAACATAAGGGAAAAAATTTATACAAATCTCCTCAATGCAGAACCTTCATTTTTCATAAAATTCCCACACGGAGACTTGGTAAGTAGAGCGACAAATGACATAGAAGCTTTTGTTAACGTTATAAAACTTCTTGGAGTAAATTTAGTAGCCCAGATTTTTACTGTTATTGCAATAATAGTTGTTCTTATATACAGGGACTGGAAATTATTTTTAATTTTTGTTATTGCCCTTCCTTTCCTTGCAGTTGCACTCCAGTATTTTGGTGAAAAAAGGAAAAAATACTCACAAATGTTACAGGAAGGAAAAGGTGAATATACCCAGATGTTAAACCAGACAATAACTGGAATAGAGGTTGTTAAGCTTTTTAATAAAGAGATTTTCCAAAAATTATTTAAAAAATTAACAAAAGAACTTTTTAGAAGAGAAAAGAAAAACGTTTTTTACGAAACTTTTTACCTTTCTTCAGTTGAAATTATTGCATACCTTGCAACAGCAGGAATTATTTATTACGGTGGGTACAGAATAATAAAAGGAGAAATTACTGCTGGAGATTTCTTCTCATTTTTAGGTGGTGTCCTCATATTAGTTAACTCAATGCAGATACTACAAAGGGGAGCTGTCCAGTTAAAAGCACTATCTCCAATAGTTG
>Ga0256841_1003532_pt1 | contig 11645 bp, 2 predicted proteins | sample 356308metaG_FD_185971 | JGI IMG/M metagenome (GOLD analysis project Ga0256841, IMG submission 185971) | Hydrothermal vent microbial communities from Mid Atlantic Ridge, Atlantic Ocean - 356-308 | ecosystem: Environmental > Aquatic > Marine > Hydrothermal vents | place: Atlantic Ocean: Mid...
CTACGAACAATGCCGGAAAGTGATGATGGAAAGACCACGAAAGCGCACCTTGCAAACCCTTCCGGAGCCTGTGATCGACTTGCTGGAACGCTGCCGTACGCTGGGATTGAGTAATGCATGAATAATCAATCAGTTAGGGCTTAAGTTGGCGCGTATGCCCCTGTTCCCCCCTGCGATTCCCTTTCTTCATCTTGATTCATAGTAAAAGCTAATTATTCCGGACGTAATTGCAGCACAGAAACTAGGAATCCCCAGGTTTCTGCAGCCAACAGCATATAAAATGACGGCCAAACTTACACCAGTAAATAATGCAACCATCACTGGTGCTGCTTTACGGTTTGCATAATCTTGGTGAGATTGTGACAAGGAGTTATCATCTCGGAAATAATACGAATTAAATACAGGCAATCTAATAACAACAGAAGGCACATAAAAAAGAGCAAACAAAAAAGATAGCATCAACATAAATAAATCAACTTCCATACTCTCAATATATGCATAACCGATAAATATTAAACAGGCAACCAAGGCAGCAAATACAGTTATCAAATAATTCATGATGCAGATCATTAATGGGTTATGATGCAATGGTTTTAATAAACAGTGTTTATTAAAAAATAATAACGTTTGTTTTATGCATATTTTTTACGCCGATAAAAATATGAATTTAGCGCAGAAAAATATAATGCATTAATGGTTGTCATGATAACAGATAAACTTAGGGCAACAGTAACTCCTAGTAAGATCGCAAGCCCACCGCTTCCTGCCGCCAAAACAATCGCACTAATAAGATAAGATGTTATCCCGAAACCCAGCAATGTTGTTGAAATTTGACCAATCTTCTGATAGAAATTCAGGCTATTAGATTTATATACAGAAAGGATTGACAAAATAAGCGCCGCATACCCTACATATTGTGAGGCTTTTCCTAATTTAGATAAATATCTAAGACGATCAGAAAATATATAATCTTGCCCTAAAAATTGGACAGTTGCTGCATCTGAATATCCAAGTACACCTGCGATCAAAAATAACAGAAAGTCTTGTAATGTCTGGAATCCCCCATTCGCTCCCCCACCAATCTTCCAAGCCCCCACATTGGTCTCGGGATCGAGAATCACATAGCCCGCGCCGGTCCAGCCGGGTACGCTCACCGCATTGCGGATTTCCGCCATGGTATCGGGATCATGATGAATATTGGGAAGTATAGACCCTGCATTGGCTTGGGTGATCTGGTAGATCCTCTGACCCTGGGCGCTTGCCTTTTGCAAGGCCTTGACCGCCGAGATGGCTTCCGGCGGATTGGCCGGATCGGTCGTGAACATCTGTTCGGGCGTGATATGTTCCAGGGCCGAAGAGAGCACGCCGATTTGCAAATTGAACAGTTTGAGTCTTTCCGGGTCTCCGTCACCGCTCTGGGTCACCTGGATGAACGGAATGTCCAACGCCACCCCGCCGGGTTCGATGCTCCGGGGAATGCCAAAGAAATATCTGACCTTCGGCTCGTAGCCTACCGTGCCGATGCCCGCCGCCAAGTGAAAATGGGCTTGGTTTTGCACGCCGTTGAGATAGCTGAAGGCGATCAGTTGGGCATAATAGCCTAAGGTGCCGGCATGGAACAGATCCCCCAACAGGGCTTCCCGGGTCAACCCCTGAAGCTGGGCCGGGTCGTTGCTTTGCAGTTTTTGCCGGGTTTGTTCCAGTCGGGTTTGAAGTTGGGTGAGTTTCTCGGGGGAAATACTTTGGGCAATGGCGTTGACGCTCAAATAAGAACCGGCGATAACCTTGTAGGTCCGGGGCGGGTGAGTCCTGTGGGGGAATTTCACTTGGGTGATAAAATCCAGTTCTTCCCCGAGTTTCATGGGGGCGCCGGTTTTGACGACCAGGCCATTCACTTTCAGCTCCGGTACCACGTTGATGAGGTAACTGGGGATACTGGCGGGCAATTGACTGAGATCGGTGATTTGACCTTGAGGCAGCAAGGCTTCCAAGGCTTGCCGGTCGGCAGCGGCAGCGGGTCTGAAACTCAAGGTGATTTTCTCGTTGTTCACCATCGCCATGGGAAATTCAATCATATCGACCGGATCCCCCAGCACATCCCTGGCAAAAGCCCAACCGATCCTTTGTTGAAGACTTGCGGGCAGTTTGTCATACCTGGCCCCGGTCACCACGATCGGGTTGGGCAGGCCGGAGGGCAGCACGGGGTATTCTTCGACAATGGTGCGCCGCCCGCCGATGACATCGCCCACCGTGGGGTTGGTGAGGTTGGCGCTGATGTATTGTTCCAGTTTTTGCCGCGCCTGGGTCTGGGCGGACTGGAGAATTTGCGGGTCGAAACCGGTGACCCAGCCTTCGGCTTCATTGACGGTGCCGCTGGCGATGAACGATTGGACCAGGGCCTGGGGATCGATGCCGCTGATCTGGACAGGGTCTAGGCCGGTCAGATAGTCATATTGCTTGTAGCTGGGGTCCAGCGCCACCCAACTGTCGGCGTCCCGGTTGACCGCCCCGCGGCTGGGGAAGTAGTCGATGGCCGCTTCCACCCAGATATGTTCCATGCGCACCTTGACGATCCTGCCGCCGCTGACCAAGGCGGTCACTGGAATTCCGGCGGAGGCGGCATAATCGATCGCCGCCCGCGCATTATTGAATCCGCCGGCCCAATTTTTGAAGCGTTCCACCGGCACGTCGATGGTGCCGTGAACGTAACGGGCCGGTATCCCGGAGGCCCGCAGCAGGGCGATGGTGAGGCTGGCGATGTCCATGGCGTTGCCGCGCCGGGCAGACAGAGTCAGTTCGGCGTTTTGAATCGCGCCCCAGGAGGGCAGCCATTCAATATGATTGCGGACCCAGTGGTAGATTTTGACTGGGTCGTGATTGAGCGCCTGGGCCTGGTCCCGAATAGGTTGGCTCAGGACGATTTCGTCGCTGGCGGCCAGATAGGCAGGATCGGACGCGCCGGCCAGGCGGTCGAAGGTGAAATTCCCCAGGGCCGCCAAGCGGGGATAGGGGGTGGTGAAGAGGCCGGTGTGGAGGAATTCCTCGGGCCGGGTCTTGGGTTTGTTGTCCGGATCCGGTTCGAGGGTGCGGTTGGGAAGCTCGGCAGGATCGAAGGGCTGATGGCCGCGACGGTGTTTTTTCCGTTTCAGCCCGGAAAGCGCCTGTTCCACCTGCAGCTCGCGCTCCTCTTCATCGGCGGCGGTTTCCACAGCCTCTAGGGATTGCAGCAGGCGCGCGAGTTCGGCCCGGTAGGCTTCGACGGTCTCGCGGTGGCGCTGAAGAATGACCGGCGGCAGGTTTTTCTCGATCAGGAAGGCTTCGATTTCGGAAAATTGCCTGGCGATTTTCTTGTCCAGCTTTTCGATCCGGCGATGCAGGGCCTTGATGTCTTCCACCTCGGACAGGGCATCGAGCTTTTTGGCCAGTTTGGCCTGGAGCCTGGCCATCTTGCGTTCCAGGGTTTGCAAGGCGGACGACAGTTCGGCCTCGCCGCCCGCCGCCACGGGCGTTTGTTGCGGCTCCCCCGCCTCCTCTGAGCGGGCGGCTACCACCGTGGGCGTCAGAATCAGCATGGTAAAGGCGATCAATACCGTCCCGGAAATGGTACGCATGAACAATCGGGCAGTGCGAAGTCGGGTGATTAGAGATTGCTGCATGTGAGGGTCTCGCTTGGTCTTTTGGTCATCGTCGGTTGAATTGTGTGGTGTTCCGGTCTATAGGAGGCGCGCCAGGCCGCGCAATATCCCGGCCAAATGCCGGTGCAGGGAAGGCGCGTCGGGATGACTGGATTTTGCCAACCTTTCCGCCGCTTTCAGAAGGTGTTTCACCGCCTTGCCGGGTTTATTCTTATCCATGGCCTCCCCGGCCTTGGCAACCTCCCTGCGAGCATGCTTGAAAGTCTTGCCATAAGTGTCGAGGGAGGAAAGCAGTTGATCCAGACTTTCCGCCTGCCCGCCTGGGACCGTCAAGTTCAAGGTTTGATAGTCATTGAAGTCACCTGCCGCACCTGTCTGGATCAGGGCCTCCACAGTCATTCCCGAGCCGTCTTGGGGACGCCTGAGCCAAAACTCGAGGGAGAGATTCGCCTCTTCCGCCAAGTCGAACACCCACAAGAGACGGCCATCGTCTTGGCGTTGGGACGCGCCGGAATCGAGCACTTCGGCGCCTGGTTGCAGCCAGACCCGGCCGGGGGTGGCGATTCCCTGGTTGTGTAAATCCAACCTGACCGACACAGGAGCGCCAGGTATTGTTATTGGCGAAGCGGGGCGGGTGTCGTCAAGGGCCGCCAACAGCAAGGCCGTGAACAGCCCCTCGCCCTTGGCGGCAGTGGCCTGAGCCAGCAGGTCGAAGCCAATCCAGACGCTCCGGCCGTCGCCATAACCATGGCGGGTCACGGCCACGGCCACGGCTTGGTCTGGGCCATGATCGTCGCGGCCGTCATCATCATGATCTTTTTCCTTATCGGCATCGTCATGATGGGAAGAATGGTCTTCGCCATCATCTGGATCGTGAGAGGGGATCTGGAACAGAAAACGGCCGGCGATTTCCGCGCCCTCCGGTTCCACCCGGAGCGCTTCGTCTTCAAAGAGGAAATCATCGGCGCCGCCGGAGCCGAGGTCGGAGGGCGGCAGCGTCACGCCGGAAGCATGACTGTATTTGCCTTTGAACTTGACGCCCAACACCTCGTCCAGCTCGTCGTGATGATGATGATCGTGGCTGCCTGCCACCACAAGCCCTTCGCCCCGGAACACCGCCTCGCGCAATTCTTTTTGAACCTGCTCGGTAAGTTTTACCCGTTCGGCCAGCAAGGCATATTGGGTATAACCTCCCCCGTGGAACTGAACCGCGAAGTCTTCCTTGTCCGTCACGATGGTGTAGGACCATCCGGCATCATTCAATACCTGTTCCAGATAGGCGCGCTGCTCATTAAGGCCGGGTGGGGCCTGGACAACGGAAGCAGTGGAGTTGGCTTCATCGTCTGGATCGCCGTGACCACAATCATCGCTTTTATCTTTCTCATCACTGGAATGATCATCAGCGTTTCTGTCGTCCTCTGAATCCGAAGCTTCACGCTTATCGCCTTTTCCGTGATGTTCAGCGGATGGATCGTGGTCTTCGTGGCCGCCGTCATGATCGCATTCCTTCTCGCCGCCTTCGGGATCCAGCAAAATCAGAAGACGGCCGGTACCGCCAGGGACAAGACCGGCATCGATCTTGATCGGGGGCTCGAGCACATCGAACCCCGCCGCGCCCAATTGGCGCGTCTGGCCATTCATGAGGGCGGTCAACACACAGGCATAAGCGCCCACATCCAAGGCGTCCGTCGCCACCGGGCGGATTTCCGCCGACATCTGCCCCGCGCCAAGATCCATGACCTTTTTGGTTTCCCGGATCAGGGCGCCGGTGTCCATGGAGTAGAGTTGGCTGCTCAATTGCAATCCGGAAAGCGGCGTTGAACCGATATTGGTGACGGTCTCGCTGCACTGGACGGAATCGCCTTGGTAAACTTGCAGGGGCACAGCTTCCACCTTGCCCGTCAAAGCCTGAAGGGGTTGGCGCTCGACGGTAAATTGCGTCTGGCTGGTGGTGACCGGATCACGGCTGAAAGCGTCTTTGACCGTCAATGTCACGGTATATTGACCCGCCACGGCATCGGCAAGGGCCAGCGCGAATGGCAGATCGCGCAAGGCGCCCGGTTGGAGTTCCGGCAAGGGCGCGTTGTCCCGCCAAAGGAGGTCACCGGCCGGCGTGGCGACGGTGACTTCCATGATCGTCGCCGGATGAATGGTGTTGGCGCTGAGGTTATTGACCCGTCCTTGAATAGCCACTTGGTCCCAGGCTTGGTACACCGGCTTGTCGGTGGTGACGCCGGAGCCGATCACAGCCCCCTGACCGTGAACGATACGGAAGGACGCCGCCTTTTCATCGAGCTTTCTGCCCTGGGCATCGAGCAATCGGGCGACCACCTGATAATCACCGGCCAAGGTGTCGCCGGTCAACCACTGGCTGGCGGCATTGAAGCGGCCGCCGGTGGCCACCGGTTCGACCGGGATGGCCGGGAGCGTGGCGACAGGTTCAGTTCCCGTCTGGGGGAGGATCGCCAGGTCGATCACGCCCCCCTGCGGCGTCGGGCCTGTGTTGTCCACCGCCAAGGCAATGGCAACCGTGTCATCGGCGCTGTAAATAGCGCGATCCAGGGCCAGACCAAGTTTCAGCTCGCTCGCCGCGGTGACGGTGGGAACCGGCAAATCCACCCGGACTTTTTCGCCGGTGAACGAGTTGTCGAACTCGATGTAGGCCTGGCTTGCCACGGCGCGGACTTCATCCAGCTGCATATCCCGCAAGGTCAGGTCGAATTCAATTTGACGGGAACGGGATGTCACGCCCAACAAACGCCAGAGGTAATCGGTGCCTCCCGAAGCACCCGGCGTCTGGCCGGCGAGCGGAACGGAAGGCGCGGTCAGGCTGACCGAATCCGGGAGCGTCACATGGAGATCCACATCGATGCCCCCCAGGCGTTCCAGGGCCACGGGCAAGTAGGTGATGACCAGGCTGGTCGCCGCCAGGCGAGTGGACAGGATGCCATTATTGCTGCGCCAGGAATGATCGCTCTGCTGACTGGAAAGCAAATATCGAATGGTTTTCCGCACCACGGGATCGTCCGCCGAGGGATTGGTGTAGTCCAGTGCCAGCCCGACCAGGGCGGTTACCATGGCGTCGCTTCCCCATCCGGTATAGCGTCCCCAGCCACCGTCACCCCGCTGGCGCGCCCGCAGGGTATCGGCGATCGCTGCCATGGCCGCGTCGATCGTCGCCAGCCGGGCGTTGTCGGAAATCACCTTGCGTGCTTCCCCCAGCCCCATCAGCCGCATTGCCTGAACGATATTGTCTGACGAGCCATCCCGATAACGGGCCAGGAAGAAATTGACCGCACGGTCGACGGCACCGGCGAAATCCGCCAGGCGGGAAGTATCGAGGGGAACGCGGATCAATTCGAATATCTGGTTGGCGTTGGCGCTCACCGTGAAGACACGACCGTTCGACACGGCAATGCCCCGCAAGGTATTTCCGGTAATCAACCGCTCGACGACTCCCCGGACGCTGAGATGGTTGATTGCCGGGGGAGTCCACTGACCAGCGCTGGAATAGGCCGACGAGCTGTAGAAGAATCCGCCGGCCGGATCCGGCGTGATCCAAATGGGACGATAAGCCAGACCATCGGCGAAAACCGACAAGGTGTTATCGACGGCCAGACGGACGATGTTCCAGCCCCCGTGGTTAGCGATGATGGCGTTGCCTTCGGGATCGAAGGCAAGCCCGTAAGGATTGCGCAACAACCCTCCCTGGGCCAGGACTGCGGTTTGACCCGCACCATCGACACGAAGTATCCGGTGATTGGAATAGTCCACCACGAGCAGCCGGCCATCGGGAGCGATTTCAACGTCGGTGAGAATGCCGCCGCCTGATAGCAGTGTTTCCACGGTTCCACCGGGCTGCCACCGCAGTAGTTTACCCCCGGCGCCGGAGACATAAATGCTGCCGTCATCGGCCAGCGCCAGACCATAACCATCGATGCCCAGCCGGGCAACCGTTTCAATGGCCCCGGTATCCGGATCGATACGGAGGATTTCTCCGGTACTTTTAACCGTGTAAAGACCACCCCCCGGTCCTACTTCAAGATCCCGGGGTTTTTGTCCGTTTCCAAGCCCCGCCAGGAGTTGTCGTCGATATTCCACAAGCGCGTCCGGGGCAATCCGGTCGGCCCCTTCGATCAGCCGGACAAAGGCCTTGACGGCCATGGCGGTATGGGATGCGTTTGAACGCCACCAGCCACTGGAATGATCCGGAGACCACCAGGTTTGGTTGCCCGATTGCGAGCGGCGGTCGTACAAATGCCCGGCGGCGCGATACAGGGTACGGAACGAGGTGTCGAGATCGTCCCAACCGCTGAGGGCCCACACGCCCAACGCGGTTTGAGTGCGGGTGAACTGGGGATGGTTGGCCCTCAAACCGCCGTCATTTTGCCGGCTGCTGGCAAGGGTGTTGTATAAGGTGTTGGCCGACAATTCGTTGCCCAGCCCTTTTCGATAGGCCGAGGCGACCCCCACCAGACTTTGGCTCTGAATGTGGCAGCCCAGACAACGGTTGCGTTTCTGCCAATTGAGCGCTTCCCGGGCGGTATATTCGCCTCCGCTGCGAACCGCATTCTGGACCGCGGCGAAGAGAGGATCGATCACACTGCCACGCGCGGTATCGACCCCTTCCAGGGTGATGGTTCCATGAACGCTCTGCGTGCCTTCCGGCACCACCGTCCGATCCACGGTGAAAGTCCCGGAAGCCTTGTCGCCCACGTAAAGCGTACCGTTGATCTCTCCGGCAATCCGGCCATCCACGGCTTGCACCGTGACCGGCAGATTGCCTTCCACGGTTGGGATCCAGTCACCGAATGCGAGTAGCCGGTTATCCCCCACCGCAAGCGCCCCGATCACTGTGACCGCCTGATGAATGACCTGACCGGTATCCGGGTGTTTGATCAGCAATCGGAGTTCGGTGTTTTCCAGGGGTACGTTGCCGTGGTTGATCACCAGGGCATTCAAAGCCACGGGCGTCTGGGCGCCTGCCTGGGTCAAGGGTGGATTGAGTTCCAGAGCCCCGGAAAACGCCTGGGTTCTGCCGATGTGCGCCAAACTTTCACTTTCGGCCAATACGCTTCCGGTCGGCAGCGACCGGGTGATCGAACCCGGCTCGACCACCCGCAAAAGTACCCGGTAGGCTCCTGGTGCTGTCTGCGCCACCGGCCACGGGAGGACGAGGGTTTTGCTTTCCCCGGGGTCGAACAGGAACGAGGATTGGAACGCGGTGGTTCCCGGCGCATAAGGAGACAGTGTGGCGATGACTTCATCGTTACCGTTCAGGACCACACCGGTAATCAATGCCTCCTGGGGACTTGAGGAGATATTGCTGATTTCCGCGGAAAACAGCAACTCGGACCCTGCCGTTGCAGGGTTGGCAGGGGCATCGAAAGTCACGATCTGAAAGCGGCTTCCCGCGCTCTGAGCCAGCGGTGTCAGATCCAGGTCGAGGGAATAATTGCCATGGGCGGACAGCTGAATCTGCCGGGTCACCGTCTGATAACCGGACATGCCGGCCGTCAGGGTGAATTGAAGGGTGTCGATTCCACTCAATTCATAATGCCCGGTGGCATCCGTGGTCACCGTGGCACCGTTAGTGAGGGATACTTTGCTTCCGGAGATAGCAGCCCCCGTGGTTCGATCGGTTACGAAACCGGACAGAGTGCTGACGGTAGCCGTCGGATTATCGCTGGCGGGCGGCAACGGGAATTCCTGTTGAAGCTCGCCAAAACCGGAAGCGGTGATTGTATAGAGACGGTCGGAGTACCCTGGAGCACGGATGGTAATCTCCAGAGTCAGTTGGTTGACGCCTGCAAGAATGAACTCGCCGTTTTGGTCGGTGCTGAGCTGGGTGGCGGGGCTTGCGATGTCCACGGTCGCCCCGGTGATCGCCGCGCCACTGACACTATCGATGACCCGTCCGAATAAGGTGAGATCCGTGGGGGCGGCGGGCCGATCGTCCCGATAAAGCTCAAGGATGCCGATGTCACCGCTAGCTCCCGGATTGAGCAGCAAGGAAAATTGTCGTTGAGCGTAACCGTTTGCCTGGACCGTTGCACGATACGAACCCCTCCCCAGGGCTGGGATGACAAACGCACCACTGCCATTGGTCACCGTGGTTTGTCCCGAATCCAACAGAATGGTGGCACCGGAAAGAGGTAGTCCTGTCAGTGCATCGATCACCTTTCCGCGCAGATCCACGGGGGAACTATCCAGAAAAGCTCCCTCTCGCAGCAATTCCTGATTCAGGACCAGCGTTTGGCCGGCCGTTACAGTCGCCGTCCCAGTGACAGGATAATAACCAGCCTTGGCAATATCGACGCTATAATCCCCCGGCGCGACAGCCGTCAACTCGAAATCACCTCCTGGACCGGTGGTTGCCGAATAATTGTTTGCGCCTGCAAGGGTCACGACGGCATTTTCCAATGGACTCCCATCACCGGCATCGGCCACCCGACCCTTGACCATGCCTGCGGACGGTTCCAGAGCGAGCACCAGAAGACCAGCGTCCACGGTTTGGCCGATCTGTACAGTGACACGGGAATTGAAAGCCATAAAGCCAGGCTTTTGCGCCACCAAAGTCTGGATGCCGTCAGGAATTCCGGAAATCTGAAAAAACCCCTCGGTATTGGTTTTTACTTGAAGCTCGGGTTGGGATGATACAAACACGGTGGCGTTCGCAATGGGTTCTCCGGTCAATTCCTTGACCACATGGCCTGTCACTGTGCCGCTTCCAGTCGCTCCGTTGGAATTTCCCATCCGCAATTGATACAAACTCAAAACCCGTATGGCCAATGCCGTCGTGTAAACGTCCCGGCTCCAGCTGCCGTCAGGTAATTGACGGTTGCCAAGCGCATCCGCGCTCGGTTTGATGATGGAGATATCCGCTCCCGAGGCCAACAAGGCATTGACAGCCAGGGCGGTTTGAAAATCCTCGTGCCAGAGGGAATTTCCGGCACGCTGGGAGATGAGAAAGCCACGTGCGGCGCTCATTGACGCTGAAACGCCGGTGTAAGCCCCCTGAAAAGGGGAGAGTGCCAAAATCGCGTGGGCGGTCACCGGCACCGAAGCCGCGTTTTCACCATTCGTCCACCCGCCATTCGCCTCCTGGGTGGCCAACAAAAATCCCAGGGCAGCCGTGGCGGCATTGCTCTGTTGATAGCCAGCGGCGGCCAAAGCCTGCAAAGCAAGGGCCGTATCGAGGGCAGTGCTGTCATAGCCCGGCAATTCACCAAAACCGCCATCGCCGTTGGCGTGTGCAATCAGCTCCGGGATCAGATCAGAAACACCATGGCCGGCATCCATGCGCGCCAAAATCCTGAGAGCCAGGTGTTCCGTGCTTGGGTAAGGGTCGCTGTCGAGGAATTGATGCGCCGCAGCCAAACTTCCTGGTCGAGTCTGTCCCAGCGCATAAAAAGTTCGCAGCGTTTCGGCGGTTGCCTGAAAAGGAATTGCGATATCATCAGGAGCGGCATAACTGCCGTCGCTCCGGCCCTGGTTTGCGAGCCACCCCAAACCGGATTGGGCCTGCACACCGGAAGGTGTGAACAATACGACGGCAATAATGAGAAAAAGACTCCTCCGTATCAAAGAATATCCATAAAATGCTGTATCCATTCCGCCACCACCCGAAACTCTGCACCACAATACGAAAATATTCTTGAAATTGGGGAACCTTACATGGACACCGCCCGGTATGCAAGTGGATTCCTGGCGAAAAAGGATCGATTGCAGTCTTACATCCGGCCTGTTGTTGGCGCAACTTATTCAATGTAATAACGCACCCTGTAGCCGGCGGCAGTTGTACGGGGTAATCATTTGGCGGAAACTTCCAGCGATCCACGGTAAGTGGTGGATTGTCTTCAGGCGGGGCAGGAAAATGATGGGCAATTATTTAGCGACTACCATTCGTTTCAGATAACGATTATCCAAAGCCGTTTGACTCGCCGGAGCAGCATTTTGGTCGATGTTTTCCATCAACTCCTGGACTTGATGGAGAGTTTGCTGGTGTTG
>Ga0256841_1003533_pt1 | contig 11642 bp, 9 predicted proteins | sample 356308metaG_FD_185971 | JGI IMG/M metagenome (GOLD analysis project Ga0256841, IMG submission 185971) | Hydrothermal vent microbial communities from Mid Atlantic Ridge, Atlantic Ocean - 356-308 | ecosystem: Environmental > Aquatic > Marine > Hydrothermal vents | place: Atlantic Ocean: Mid...
ATCGGCGCCATGACCCGTCAGCGCCAGGTGGAGCGGAATCCCCTGGTGGCGGAGCGGGCCCCTCTGGTCCACGAGACCATGCCCCACATCGCCCATCCCCAGATCCGCAACCGGGGCACCTTCGGCGGCAGCCTGGCCCATGCGGACCCTGCAGCAGAGCTGCCGGCGGTGCTCACCGCGCTGCGGGGGCGCTTCCGCCTGGTGAGCAAACGGGGGGAGCGTTGGCTCGGCGCGGACGAGTTCTTCGTGGACTTCTTCACCACGGCCCTGGAGCCGGACGAGCTCCTGGTGGAGATCGCCCTGCCCCCGCTGCCGGCCCGCACCGGCTGGTCCTTCCAGGAGGTGGCCCGGCGCCACGGGGACTACGCCATGGCCGGCGTGGCCACCCTGGTCACCCTGGATGAGCAGGGCCAGGTGGAGGAGGCCCGGCTGGTCTACCTGAGCGTGGGGGATGGCCCGGTGGAGGCCCGGGCCGCGGCGGGGCTGCTCCAGGGGCAGGAGCCTACGCTGGAGGCCATCCAGGAGGCGGCGGAGGTCGCAGCCAGGCAGGACGTGGACCCGGTGAGCGATATCCACGCCAGCGCGGACTACCGACGCCATCTGGTCAAGGTGCTGGCCCGGCGCACCCTGCGCGTGGCGGTGGAGCGGGCGAAGGATGGCGGGAGCCAGGAGTGAAGACCAAAGGAAGATTTAAGATTCAAGATTGAAGATTGGCTGGAGCGGCACTGTTGAAGTGGCACTGATGAAGCGGAGGATGCCTTGAACGAACGAGTTGCGGTCACGGTCACGGTGAACGGACAGGAGTACACCCGACAGGTGGAGCCCCGGATGCTCCTGAGCGACTTTCTGCGCCACGAGCTGGATCTGACCGGCACCCACGTGGGCTGCGAGCACGGCGTCTGCGGCGCCTGCACCATCCTTCTGGACGGGGAGCCGGTGCGCTCCTGTCTGCTCTTCGCGGTGCAGGTCCAGGGCCAGGCCATCACCACGGTGGAAGGGCTGGCCGCCGGTCCGGATCCGGAGGATCTCCATCCCTTGCAGCAAGGCTTCTGGGAGGCCCACGGGCTCCAGTGCGGCTTCTGCACCCCGGGCTTCCTCATGACCCTGGTTCCCTTCCTGGAGGAGAACCCGGAGCCCACGGAGGCGGAGATCCGGGAGGCCCTCTCCGGGAACCTCTGCCGCTGCACCGGCTACCAGAAGATCGTGGAGGCGGTCCAGCTGGCCGCGGCGAAGATGCGCAGCTGAGCGCCCACCCCCAGTCACGACACAGGACGAACCATGACCACTCGCTACTTTGGCAAGCCCATCAAACGCAACGAGGATCCCCGCTTGTTGACCGGGCAGGCCCTCTTCGTGGATGACGTCCACCTGCCCGACATGCTCCACGTGGCCTTCGTGCGCAGCGACCTGGCCCACGCCCGCATCCGCCGCATCGACGCGTCCGCGGCCCGGGAACGGCCCGGCGTGGTGGCCGTCTACACCGCAGAGGACCTGGGCGACTACTGGCAGCCTGGCCCTCTGCTGGTGCCCCCGCCCCCGGTGAAGGACATCGTCTTCCACCAGCGAACCCAGGTGCCCCTGGCCAAGGACAAGGTGCGCCACGCGGGGGAGGCGGTGGCCATGGTGGTGGCGGAGAGCCGCTACATCGCCGAGGACGCGGCGGAGGAGATCTTCGTGGAGTACGAGCCCCTGCCCGGAGTGGTGGACCTGGAGGAGGCCCTCGCCCCGGACGCGCCTCGCGTCCACGAGGACCTGGAGAGCAACCTGGCCGCCCACGTGATCCAGGAGAAGGGGAGCTACGCCGCGGCCCGGGAGCAGGCGGACGTGGTGATCGCCCGCCGCTTCGTCTACGACCGGGGCACGGCCGCGGCCATGGAGAACCGGGGCATCGTGGCCCACTGGGACCACAAGAGCCAGCACCTGACCGTCTGGGACACCACCCAGGCCCCCATCCCCATCCGCAACGGCCTGGCCGCCATGCTGGGCCTCTCGGAACACCAGGTGCGGGTCATCGCCCCCTTCATCGGCGGCGGCTTCGGCCCCAAGATCATGATGTTCTACCCGGAGGAGGTGCTCCTGCCCTGGGTCAGCATGCAGCTGAAGCGGCCGGTCAAGTGGATCGAGGACCGGGAGGAGAACTTCTACGCCACCACCCAGGAGCGGGGCCAGATCCACCAGGCAGAGATGGCCCTGACCAAGGACGGACGCATCCTGGGGGTGAAGGACGTCTTCCTCCACGACACCGGCGCCTACGACCCCTACGGCCTGACCGTGCCCATCAACAGCCAGTGCACCCTGCTGGGCTGCTACGACGTGCCCAACTACTACTCCGAGTTCCGGGTGGTCTTCACCAACAAGCCCATCGTCACCCCCTACCGGGGCGCGGGACGGCAACACGGCGTCTTCGTCATGGAGCGGCTCCTGGACCTGGCCGCCCGGGAGCTGGGCCTGGATCGGGCGGAGATCCGCCGGCGCAACTTCATCCCGCCCGAGGCCTTCCCCTACAACAACGAGATCATCTACCAGGACTTCGCCCCCCTGGTCTACGATAGCGGCAACTACGAGCCCGCGCTGGACAAGGCCCTGGAGCTCATCGACTACCAGCGCTTCATCCAGGAGGAGCAGCCCCGGCTGCGGGCCCAGGGGCGCAAGGTGGGCCTGGGCATCGTCACCTACGTGGAGGGCACGGGCATCGGGCCCTACGAGGGGGCTCGGGTCACGGTGGAGGCCAGCGGCAAGGTGAGCGTGGCCACGGGCATCGGCACCCAGGGCCAGGGCCACTTCACCTCCTTCGCCCAGCTGGTGGCCGAGCAGCTGGGGGTGGACGTGCGGGACATCTTCCTGGTCACCGGGGACACGGATCAGTTCTACTGGGGCGCGGGGACCTTCGCCAGCCGAGGAGCGGTGGTGGCGGGCAACGCCATCCACGCCGGGGCCCAGGCCGTGCGCCACAAGATCCTGAAGATGGCCAGCCAGGAGCTGGAGGTGGCGGAGGAGGATCTGGAGCTGGTGGACGGCACGGTGCGGGTGAAGGGCGTGCCCGATTCGGCCATCAAGCTGGGGGAGCTGGCGGTGAAGGCCAATCCCCTGCGGGGCGCGGTGAAGCCCGACGCGGAGCCTGGCCTGGAGGCCACGGCCTACTTCGGGCCGGAGCGGGGGGCCACGGCCAGCGGCGTCCACGCCATGATCCTGGAGATCGACCCGGAGACCATGCTGGTGGAGATCCAGAAGTACGTGGTGGTCCACGACTGCGGCAAGGTGATCAACCCTTTGATCTTGGAGGGGCAGATCCAGGGCGGCGTGGCCCAGGGCATCGGCAACGCCTTCTACGAGCAGCTCTTCTTCAGCGAGAACGGCACCCTGCTCAACGCCTCCTTCATGGACTACCTCCTGCCCACGGCCACGGACGTGCCGACCATCCTCTCGGACCACCTGGAGACCCCATCGCCCCTGAACCCCCTGGGCGTCAAGGGCGCTGGGGAGGCCGGGGCCATCCCGGTGGGGCCCCTCTTCGCCCAGGCCGTGGAGGACGCGCTGAACATCCCAGGCCTGGAGATCCGGGAGATCCCCCTGAGCCCCAACCGCCTCTTCCAGCTGATCCACGGAGAAGGGACCGAAAAGGAAGCGGACCATGGCTGAGAGCTTGACCAGCGCGCCCGAGCAGGCCCTTGTCGGCGGCGTCCTGGCCTCCTCGGGCCTGCGGAAAGGGCTGACCATCGTCGGGGCGCTCCTGGCGGTGATCGTCGTCTGGGAGGGGTCCATCGCCCTCTTCGACCTGCCCGAGTACAAGCTGCCCCACCTCCTCACTATCCTGCAGGCCTTCGTGGAGCCCACGCCCAAGGGGCCAGTCTACCAGCTCCTTCTCCGGGATGCGCTCTACACCGGCTTCGAGGCGGTGGCCGGCTTCCTCATCGGCGGGGTGCTGGGCTTCCTGCTGGCGGTGCTTTTCATCCACTCGCCCTTGCTGGAGCGGGGGCTCCTGCCCTACGTCATCGCCTCCCAGACGGTGCCCATCATCGCGGTGGCGCCCATGGTGGTGGTGGGCATGGGCCAGCTGGGGGCGCCCCCCTGGCTCTCCAAGGCCATCATCGCCGCCTACTTGACCTTCTTCCCGGTGACCATCAACGTGCTCCGGGGCTTCACCTCTGTGGAGCGAGACGCCCTGGACCTGATGCGCTCCTACGCGGCCACCAAGGCCCAGATCTTCTTCAAACTGCGGCTGCCGGCCTCTGTGCCCTACCTCTTCACCGCGCTGAAGATCTCGGCCACGGCCAGCGTCATCGGGGCCATCATCGGCGAGCTGCCCGTGGGCTCCACCCGGGGCCTGGGGGTGCAGATCGTCTACGGATCCCAGTTCAACACCTTCAACCCGGGCTTTCTCTGGGCCACCATCATCGCCGCCTCCCTCCTGGGCATGGCCTTCTACGGCGTGGTGGCCCTGGCGGAGCGCTTCCTGGTGCGCTGGCGCCATCCCTGAGGAGGGCCCGAGGCCCAGACCGGCACTCTTTCCAGACACCCGACCATCCAGTCATTCACCCAGTCACTCAAGCGCCATGACCACCAATCCTTCCAGCAGCACCCCCATCATCGAGATCCGCAACGTCCACAAGGTCTTCGGCAGCGGGCCAGACCGGGTGGTCGCTCTCCAGGACGTGAACCTGACCATCCACGCAGGGGAGTTCATCTCCATCGTGGGGCCCTCGGGCTGCGGCAAGTCCACCCTGCTGCGGCTGATCAGCGACCTGCTCCAGGCCACCCAGGGGGAGATCCGGGTCAACAACAAGACGCCCCACCAGGCCCGGCTGGACCGGGACTACGGCTTCGTCTTCCAGGCTCCCACCCTCTACGAGTGGCGGACGGTGCACAGGAACGTGCGCCTGCCCCTGGAGGTCATGCAGGTGGAGCGCTCCCAGTGGGGGGAGCGGGTGGCCAAGATGCTCTCCATGGTGGGGCTGGACGACTTCCACAACCACTACCCCTGGCAGCTCTCCGGCGGCATGCAGCAGCGGGTCTCCATCGCCCGGGCCCTGGTCTTCGATCCGCCCATGCTGCTCATGGACGAGCCCTTCGGCGCCCTGGACGAGTTCACCCGAGAGAACATGAACCTGGAGCTGCTGCGCATCTGGGAGCAGATGGGCAAGACCATCGTCTTCGTCACCCACAGCATCCCAGAGGCGGTCTTCCTCTCCAGCCGGGTGGTGGTCATGTCCCCTCGGCCCGGGCGCATCGCCAGCGTCGTGCCCATCGACCTGCCCTATCCTCGCACCTTCGAGACCCGGGAGTCCGAGCGCTACTTCGAGCTCATGACCGAAGTCCGGGAGACCCTCAAGGAGGAGTTCACCAAGGCGGTGTGAGCCTGGCTGATTGGCTGATTCGTTGACTGGCTGATTCGTTGACTGGCCGATTGGTCAACCTGCCCTGTTGCTGGAATCTCGCATCCCGTTTCCCGTCCCTTGAACCAAACGCCCATGACCCACTCTGTGACCACCCTGCCCGAAGAGCTGGAAGAGCTGGAGCCGGAAGGCCTGGGGGCCAGCATCGCCCACTGGCTGCGCCGCTACTTCCCCTCCATCCTGGTCTTCATCCTGGTGACCGCCTTCTGGGAGGGTGTGGTGCGCCTCTTCAACATCAACGTCTTCCTCCTGCCCGCGCCCCACGCCATCTTCCAGGAGTTCGCCAGCAACTACGCCACCCTGCTGGAGTACGGCATGAACACCTTCCGGGAGGCCCTGGGCGGCTTCGCGGTGGGCTGCAGCCTGGGCGTCCTGGTGGCGGTGATCGCCATCCGCTGGCACATGCTGGCGGACCTGCTCCTGCCCGTGGCCGTGGCCTCCAACTCCATCCCCATCATCGCCTTCGCGCCCCTGGCCATCGTCTGGTTCGGCATCGACGCCGGCTCCAAGATCGCCATCGTGGCCCTCATGTGCTTCTTCCCCACCATGATCAGCACCTTCCGGGGGCTCACCAGCCTCCCGCCCGGCGCCCTGGACCTCATGCGCTCCTACGCCGCGCCGGAGAAGGACATCTTCCTCAAGCTGCGAGCGCCCGCAGCCCTGCCCTACGTCTTCAACGCCCTCAAGCTCAGCTCCACCCTGAGCATGATCGGCGCCATCGTGGCCGAGTTCTTCGGCGGCTCCGTCAAGCTGCTGGGCGTCTACATCAAGACCGAGGCCAGCATCCTGCACACCACCCAGGCCTGGGCCGCCATCATCGTGGCCTGTCTCCTGGGCATCCTCTTCTACCTGGCCATCTCCTTCGTGGAGAGGCTGGTCATGCCCTGGCACGTCTCCTTCCGAGAGGTGGGGCATGAATAGAAAATAGAAAAACATTCCCGTTTCCGTTCCCATCCCGTTCCATCAGCTCAGTTCCCACAGGAGGACAACCCATGCACCACAAGAAATGGATCTTTCTCACCGTCGCCCTGCTGGCGGCCCTGGTGATCGCCGCCTGCCAACCGGCCGCGCCCGCGCCCCAGGCCCCAGCAGCCGAGCCCGCCAAAGCCGAGTCCCAGGAGATGGCCGAAGAGGGCTGCACCCAGCCGGACAAGGTGACCCTGCAGCTCAAATGGGTGGCCCAGGCCCAGTTCGCCGGCTACTACGCCGCCAAGGAGGCCGGCTACTACGATGAGGAGTGCTTGGACGTGACCATCAACCCCGGCGGCCCGGACATCGTCCCCGAGCAGGTGGTGGCCGCCGGCCAGGCGGACTTCGGCCTGGACTGGCTGCCCAGCCTCCTCTCCGCCCGGGAGCAGGGCACCCCCCTGATCAACATCGGCCAGGTCTTCCAGCGCAGCGCCATGCGGGAGATCGCCTGGAAGGACTCGGGCATCACCGGCCCCGCGGACCTAAAGGGTCGCCGGGTGGCGGTCTGGTTCGGCGGCAACGAGTTCGAGCTCCTGGCCACCCTGAAGAAGTACGGCATCGACCCGGAGAAGGACGTGGAGCTCATCCAGCAGCCCTTCGACATGAACCTCTTCCTCCAGCGCCAGGTGGACGCGGCCGCCGCCATGACCTACAACGAGCTGGCCCAGGTCCTGGAGACGGTGAACCCGGAGACGGGTGAGCTCTACAAGCTGGAGGATCTGGTGGTCATGGACTTCAACAAGGAAGGCACGGCCATGCTGGAGGACGGCATCTTCACCACGGAGGAGTGGCTGAGCGACCCGGCCCACCAGGACATCGCCGAGCGCTTCCTCCGGGCCTCCTTCAAGGGCTGGATCCACTGCCGGGACAACCCGAACGAGTGCGTGGACTTCGTCCTGAAACAGGGGCCGGCCCTGCCTCGCGGCCACCAGACCTGGCAGATGAACGAGGTGAACAAGCTCATCTGGCCCTCCCCCAACGGCATCGGCATCATGGACCCGGCCCTCTTCCAGCAGACCGCGGACATCGCCCTGAACTTCGGCGTGATCAGCGAGCCCGCCAGCTCCGACGCCTACACCACCGAGTACGCGGAGAAGGCCGTCTCGGCCCTGGAAGCCGCGGGCGTGGACACCAAGGGGGAGAACTGGGAGCCCATGGTGGTGGAGCTGACCGAGGGCGGCAAGTAGCCTCGTCCCTGTCCCCAACAGCCCAGCAGGGCAGGCCGAAACCTGCCCACCCCAAGCTGGGGAGGTTGTCCTGCACGGCCTCCCCAGCTTTTCTGCTTTCTCGCCGGAACGCGTAGAATGGGGCAGGCCTTCTTGGCAGACAGAGAGAAGGCAGTGAGCCTTCCTGGAGCTGAACACGTCAGGACCACAGACCATGATCACCGTCACCGGAGCCGCCGGAAAGACCGGCCAAGCCATCCTACAGGCCCTCCAGCAGCAGGGCGCGACCACCCGGGCCTGGGTGCGTCGCCCGGACCAGGCCGAGACTGTGCGGCGCCTGGGGGCCCAGGAGGTGGTGGTGGGAGACTTCCAGGACCCGGCCGCCCTGGCCCAGGCCCTGGAGGGAGCCGCCAAGGTCTACCACATCTGCCCCAACATGCACCCCGCGGAGGAGGAGATCGGCCGGGCTGTCCTGGAACAGGCCCGCCGCGCCGGGGTGCAGCACTTCGTCTACCACTCGGTCCTCCATCCCCAGACCCAGACCATGCCCCACCACTGGCACAAGCTGCTGGTGGAAGAGGCCATCTTCCTCAGCGGCCTGCCCTTCACCATCCTGCAGCCAGCCGCCTACATGCAGAACCTGCGGGGCAGCTGGAGGGACATCCTCACCCAGGGGATCTACCGGGTCCCCTACGCGGTGGAGACCCGCCTGGGCCTGGTGGATCTCCTGGACGTGGCCCAGGTGGCGGCCACGGTGCTCACCCAGCCAGGCCACGAAGGGGCCATCTACGAGCTGGCCGGGCCCGAGGTCCTCAGCCAGGAGGAGATCGCCGGGATCCTGAGCCGGGCCCTGGCTCGCCCTGTGCGGGCGGAGCGGATCCCCCCGGCCGAGTGGGAGCATCGGGCCATCACCGCCGGCCTGAGCGACTACGCCCGGGAGACCCTGCAACGCATGTTCCGCTACTACGAACAGTTCGGCTTCTGGGGCAACCCCAACGTCCTGACCTGGCTCCTGGGGCGCCCGCCCACCCGGCTGAGCGAGTTCGTCCGCCGCACCGCCATGACCGGCGACTGGTGAGCCCCATGCCCATCCCGCTCCGCTCCGTCAGCGCCGCCATCCTGGATCGACTGCCCCCGGGCCCCTTCCTCGGCTGGACCATCCTCAGCGTCCACCGCCGGGCCTGCAACCTGCGCAGCCCCCAGGGCGTCCTCCTGGGCCTGGTGAACCCGGAGCTGGGCAACGGCCCCTTCCACGCGGTGCTGGACCAACCCGCGGACCACGCCTGGCTGGCCCAGGGGCTGGTCCAGGGCCGGTTGACCCTGGACGTGGCGGGCGCCACAGCCTGGGATCCTTGGCTGGGAAGGTGGAAGGAGGAAGACGGAAGACGGAAGACGGGGAAGGGTGGAGGGTGGGACCTCACCCCGCCCCTGGCTCCTCCACCAGTGGAGAGGGAAGAGGGAAGGCCGCGTCGGTGGCTGGGGGAGGGGCGAGGCGCCCAATCCCCCAATCCCCTGGCCCAGGCCCTCCGCGCCGGGGATCCGGAGCGACTCCAGGAGACCGTCCGCGCCCTGGCCGGCCGGGGTCCGGGGCTCACCCCTGCTGGGGACGATTTCCTCCTGGGCCTCATGGCCGGGCTCTGGCTCTTCCCGGAACAGCTGAACCCCCGCTGGACCGTCCCGGAGGTCTGCCAGCGCATCGCGGAGCTGGCCGCGCCCCGCACCACTACCCTGAGCGGGGCCTGGCTCCGTTGGGCCGGGCAAGGGGCCTTCAGCCAGCCCTGGCACGCCCTGGCCCAGGCCCTGGCCGCTGACGATCCGCCCCAGCTGGCCCGAGCCGTGGACGCGATCCTGGCTGTGGGCGCCACCTCGGGCCAGGACGCCCTGGCCGGGTTTGCGGCCTGGGTGGAAGGCCAGGCCAGCCCCGCCACGCCCTCCCCTTCCGCAGCGCCATGACCGCCACTCCCCCCGCCACCCGCCTGCTCATCATCACCACCAACTTCCCCCGCTGGGAGGGCGACCCCCACTCCCCCTGGCTGGTGGAGCTCCTGGGCCTGCTCCGGGAGCGGGGCGTGGAGGTGGAGATCCTGGCCCCGGCCTTCCGCGGTCAGGGCAGCCACACGATCCACGGCATGCGGGTGCACCGCTTCCGCTACGCCCCGGCCCCCTGGGAGACCCTGACCCACGAGGAGGGCGCGCCCAGCAAGATCCGCCGCAACCCCCTCTACCTGCTCCTCCTCCCCCTCTACCTCCTGGCCGGGATGGTGGCGGCAGGGCGCCTGGCCTGGGCCAAGGAGTACCAGGTCGTCCACGTCCACTGGCCCGTGCCCCAGGGGATCTTCGGCGTCCTGGCCCGCTGGGCGGCTGGCCTGGCTGCCTGGGGGAGCCGCCGGAAGCCGCCTCGTCTGGTGGCCACCTTCTACGGCGCGGACCTGGTGCTGGTCCAGCGCTTCCCGTTCCTGCGGCCTTTCCTGGGCTGGTTCACCCGCCGCTGCGACGACCTGGCCGCCATCTCATCCTACACCCGGCGGGAGCTGGTGCGCCTGGCTCCGGCCACGCCCCGGACCATCCCCTACGGCATTGCCCTGCCCCCGCAGGACGTCCAGTGGCCCACGGAGCCCGGCCTGATCCTCACCGTGGGCCGGCTCATCCAGCGCAAAGGCATCCGCTACCTGATCCAGGCCCTGGGTCAGCTGCCCGCCCACCTGAACGCCCGGCTGGTGATCGTGGGCCAGGGGCCCGAGCGCCCGGCCCTGGAGGCCCTGGCCCAGGAGCTGGGGCTGGAGGAGCGGGTCACCTTCGCCGGCCGACTCCCGGACCCGGAGCTGGAGCGGCTCTACGCGGCCTGCGACGTCTTCGTCCTGCCTGCCATTGTGGACAGCAGCGGGGACACGGAGATGCTGGGCATGGTCCTGCTGGAGGCCATGCGTTACCGCAAGCCGGTGGTGGCCTCGAACGTGGGAGGCATCCCAGACATCGTGGCCCACGGGGTCAACGGGCTGCTGACGCCCCAGAAGGATCCCCAGGCCCTGGCCCAGGCCATCGAGCGTCTGCTGACGGACCGGGATCTGTCTAGACGCCTGGGGGAGAGCGGGTATAATGAGGCCCGACGGCGTTTCTCCTGGCAGGCGGCGCTGGAGGAGACCTTCGCCCTGTACGGGCTGAAACCAATCCCGGGCAGGATGCGCTGACCGAGAGGGGTGCGATTCCCCGGATCCCGTCTCCTGGATCCCAGCGCATCCCCTTCGCCCATCGTCGACTGCCTACCGTCTTCTACGGACTGTTCCCAATCACCCAATCTTGGAGCGACCCATGCACTTTCTCTTCTCCACCGGTTCCCTCTACACCTACAGCCTGGACCGCTGCTTCCACCTAGCCGCCCAGGCAGGCTTCGACGGCATGGAAGTGATGGTGGACGCGCGCTGGGACAGCCGGGACCCGGAGTACCTGCGGCGCCTGATGGACCGCTACCAGATCCCGATCCTGGCGGTGCACAGCCCCTTTCTCCACTTCGCCCGGGACTGGGCCCAGGACGAGCCGGGGTGCATCCGCAAGAGCGTGGCCCTGGCCGAGGCTGTGGGCGCAGAGGTGGTGGTCCATCACCTGCCCCTGCGGGTGGGCTACGTCCTGGTGCAGGTGGGGCGCAAGCGCTTCCCCCTGCCGGTCTTCGGGAGCAAGGAGCACCAGGGCTATCACCGCTGGCTCCTGGAGGAGTACCCGGCCCTCCAGGACTCCACCCAGGTGGCCCTCTGCATCGAGAACCTGCCCGGCTACCCCGCCTACGGCCGCCGCTGGGACATCGCTCACTGGAACGCCACCCGCCCGGAGACGCTGGACGCCATCACCCGCTTCCCCCACATCACCATGGACACCACCCATCTGGCCACCTGGGGGCTGGACCCCTTGGAGGTCTACCCCCGCTGGCGGGAGCGGGTGCACCACGTCCACCTGAGCAACTTCGATGGCCGGGAGCACCGCCGGCCCGAGGATGGCCACCTGGCCCTGGATCGCCTGCTCCAGCGCATGGCCGCGGACGGCTACTCCCACACCGTGGCCCTGGAGCTGCACCCGGACGCCCTGGCCGCGGGGGAGCCGGAGGCCGTGATCGCCGAGCTCC
>Ga0256841_1003534_pt1 | contig 11637 bp, 8 predicted proteins | sample 356308metaG_FD_185971 | JGI IMG/M metagenome (GOLD analysis project Ga0256841, IMG submission 185971) | Hydrothermal vent microbial communities from Mid Atlantic Ridge, Atlantic Ocean - 356-308 | ecosystem: Environmental > Aquatic > Marine > Hydrothermal vents | place: Atlantic Ocean: Mid...
ATAATTTTTCAATCTCTTCAACAGTGGCTATTTTGTTATTTAATGCTTCTTTTACTATAATGTATAAAAACGGAAGCCCGAAACTAAGCATAATAGCAATCAAATAATTAAATAAGGGTTTCGGGCTAATTGGAGCCTGCCCTACATCTTTTGCTTTGTCTAAAACCTTTATATCAGAAACATTGGCGGCTATGGCGGTACCGGCTTCATATTGTTTTTGTTTTAGGTATTCGTAATTGGCAGCGGTAAGGTTATAGTCACGTTGAAATTTGACCAAACCTTGTTCTTTTTTGGGTAAGGTATTTAGCCTTGAATTATAGGTACTTAACCTTTTTTGTAAATTTGTTAGATTAACTTGGGTAGCTTTTTTTAAATTTAAAATATTCTCTAATAAAACATCTCTAGTAGTATTTATTTCATTATTCACTTTTTTTAGAAGCGGATAATCATCTGTTACCGTATTCTCTAGATTCTTTTTCTGTTTCGAAAACTCAACCAATTCCACTATATTTTTTGAGATGTTAGGATCTTCAATGGTTACATTTACGGGTGCCGGTATATCATTACCTACCACTTTATGAGAACGTATATAGTTTTCTAGATTTTTATAATACTGTAACCTGTCTGTAATTTGCTGCTGTTTTAAATCTAAGTCAGATACTTGGGCAATAAGAGATTCTCCTTCAACACTTAAATTATATACTTTATTTTTTTGTTTGTAACTCCCCAAGTCTCTTTCAATCGTTTTTAAATTGGTTGATGCCAACTCAAAAACAGTATCTATATACTCTTTCGTTTTGATTGCGTATTGTATTTTTTGCTCTCGTTGGTCTTCATCTAATACTTCTATGGTAGTATTTAAGTAATCTTCTATCTTCTTTTTATTAGGCCCTTTTAATTCTAATTCAATCAAAGAAGTTCCTTTTGTAAGTGTTTTGGCATTGATGCTTTTGTAGGCTTTAACCGTTCCGTCAAAACTCTTAAAAACAACAAAATAGGTTTTGCCGGCTAAATTATAAATACCTCTTTTTTTCTTAATTGCAAACTTGCTAAACGGTGTCTGAATTAAGTCAAAAACATTATATTCTTTAGAAAAGGAATCACCTTCTGCTAAATATTTGTCTTTTTGATTTTCATTATAATTCATTACTATCTGCTCACCATCATCAAATTTGACAGATAAATTGACCTTATCATCTTGTAAGAAATCTAATTTAATAGGTACATTCAGTAATTGATAAGCGGTAGAATCTAACTCCAACTCAAAAGGCACCTTACCATAGACATCAACTTTTCTAAAACTACCTTCTTTAAGATATTGAATATAATATTTTAATTTTTTTACTACTTTTTCGTTATGGGTCCTAGATTTTAATATAGTGATAATGGTTTCTACTTTATCACTGGGCCCACCCCAGTTAAAGGCTATATTAGTACTCGATGTAAATAAGGGATTTTGTTCTTCTTTAACCGTAATCACACTGTTTAAGCTATAAATGCGTTGTTTGCGTTTATTCACAAAAAAAGCAATCAATAAGCCTAAAAATAACATTGCCAAAAACAGCTTCCAATGTGAAATTACTTTTAGCACATACTCTTTTACATCAAAAGATTTTAACTCTTCAATATTAATATCAAATTTGCTTGCTTGCTTCATGCTATTCTATAAATTTCTAACCAATAGTATCGTTGTGGTTACCAAAGATAGTACTGATATAATAGTGTTGAATGTCTGTGAGCCTGTAGTACCGGTACCCCACGATTTTTGTTTTAGCGGCTCTACGTAAATGATATCATTTGATTGGATATAAAAGGATGCTGAGTCAAACATAGAAACATCTGTTAAGTCTAAATAGTTTTTCGTGGTGCCATCTGTATTCTTACGTATAACAGCTACTCTTCTTCTATTGCCGGTCAAAGGAATATCTCCTGCATTGGCAATGGCTTCGATAATATTCACCTGATTTTGAAACAATACCAAGGTACCCGGATTGGTAACTTCGCCTAACACCGTAAACCGTATACCTGCCAATTTAACCGTTACAAAAACATCATTGATATCTTTAAAAAAAGAGCTCAACTTTTCTTCTATTTTTTCTCTTACTTCTTTTTCGGTATATCCCAATACATTGAGTTCCCCAACATAGGGCAAGCGTATGTTGCCTTGGCGGTCAATGGTATAGGAGTTGAAATATAGATTGCCTTCATTTACTTGGCCGGTAATTTGATTGCTTTGTATCTGTGACTGATTAAATAACGATACCAATTTTTCATCCTCAGCTTTGATACGAATATCAAGAATATCATTTACTTGAAGTCGGTACGATTCATTTACTATTTTATAAACCGAATTTTTTGACGTGGGCTCTCCTTGAAAATAAATTAAGTTTTTTGTAGGGATACAGGACGTTACTACCATCCCTAAGGTGAGTATGAATAAAATTTTGCGCATCATTCCAATTTTTCTTAACGGCAAATATAATTTTTAATTGTTTATTAAAATAATATTTCTTTTTATTTTCGGGGCAGCAAAAAGCGACTATGATATTTCAACTGAAAGCCTATCTGCAATTTTTAAGAACATCAACCAATCAATACGGTGTTCATTCTCCGTTTGTATATCAATTAATTACACATTGTTTTTATGACTCTGAGATCAAAGAATGGTATGGGCTTTTATTAGATTACAGAACTTCTCTCTTAAAAAATAACACAACAATACCTGTAGAAGATTTCGGTGCCGGTTCAAAATTACTCAAACACCGGCACCGCAACGTATCACAAATTGCAAAAAAAGCGGGCATCTCATTAAAAAGAGCTCAATTATTAGGAAGGCTGTGCAACTATTTTTCGGTTGATAACGTATTGGAAATTGGCACTTCTTTGGGTATTTCTACGGCGAGTATGTATGTAAGTAATAAAAATAGAACCATCACAACCTTAGAAGGCTGTACTGCCACTGCTGAAGTAGCCACTAATAATTTTGAGAAGTTTACATTTAAAAATATCAGTCTTTTGCTTGGCAATTTTGACAATACTTTACCGAAAGCCCTTGAAAATAATACGTATGACCTTGTTTTTTTTGATGGCAATCATCAAAAAAAGCCGACCCTGAATTATTTTGAACAGTGCTTGCAACATATTCATAACGAATCTATTTTTATCTTTGATGATATTTATTGGAGCAAAGGTATGAGTCAGGCTTGGCAATACATACAAAGCCATCCGAAAGTAAGCGTAAGTATCGATACTTTTTATTGGGGTATTGTATTTTTTCGTAAAGAACAAGAAAAACAACATTTTACTATTCGAATTTAATATCTCAACAATGATTTATCCCGGAATTGTAGTCATTATCATCGTATTTATAATGGTACTAAGAAATAATAAAAGAAACCGAAAGAAATTAAAAAATAGAAAAACTACTTATTTTAAAAGAAATTTGAACGATAAAAGGAATTTTTAATCTACTCATTAATAGCTAATTATAATAATACACCGATGAAAATATATACCAAAACAGGCGACTCGGGCAACACCTCTCTTTTCGGAGGAACAAGGGTTCCGAAATACCATTTACGCATTGAAGCCTATGGCACTATTGATGAATTAAATTCGTGTATCGGGCTGGTACGCGACCAAGATATTGATGCCCAAACGTCAAAAACACTGTTCAAAATTCAACATGAATTATTCACCATAGGCGCCATGTTAGCGACACCGCCTGATAAAGAAAAATTAAAAAGCGGTAAAGACCGTTTGTCTATTTTTAAAATTACTACCGATGACGTATTGTTCTTAGAACGTGAAATAGATACCATTCAACAGGTACTGCCACCGATGAAAAACTTTATTCTTCCGGGCGGGCATCAAACCGTGTCATTCTGTCATATTGCAAGGTGTATTTGCCGGCGGGCAGAGCGTTTATCAGTACAATTGCACCATGAAGAACCCGTAAACGAAGTTATTTTGACATATCTCAACAGGCTGTCAGATTATTTATTTGTGTTGGCACGAAAATTGACTATCGATAACCAAGCAAAAGAAATTTATTGGATTGCTAAAAAAGAAAATTAACGTACGTTCATTTATTTAAGAATACTTTCTAAAAAATAATGCATGAAATAGTTGCTTTTTTGGTTAAAAAATTTACTTTTGCAAAAAAGTACTAAAAAAGATTAAATTATGTATTGGACATTAGAATTAGCATCGTATTTAAGTGATGCTCCTTGGCCGGCAACAAAAGATGAATTGGTAGATTATGCTATAAGAACAGGTGCACCACTTGAAGTAGTTGAAAATTTACAAGCAATTGAAGACGAAGGTGATTCGTATGAAGTAATTCAAGAGATTTGGCCTGATTATCCAACAGATGAGGATTTCCTTTGGAATGAAGATGAATATTAGAAAACGCACAAGGCCTCAATGAGGCCTTTTTTTAGCTTTCAACATAAGAAAACTGCCAATACCATTTTAGTATTAAAAAGGGTGTTAAAAAACTGAAGGATTCAATATCTTTGCTTATTCAACTGTATTCAATTCTTTTTTGAATACCGTTTTAAAATAATTAATGATACGTTTTATGAACAAATTCTGTGTCTATCAGAATTCAATCGTAAATTAAAATATAATTTCATATAAAAACAACTATTATAATCAAGATACCAAAACGTAAAGAATTTGGTTATAATATGAAAAATACTATTTATGAGTTTAATAAATTCAGTACTCAAAGTCTTTGTGGGTGATAAAAAGAAAAAAGACTTAAAATTATTGCAACCCATTGTTGATAAGGTAAATACTTTTGAAAATGAATTGAGTAATTTATCCATTGATGAACTGAGAAATAAAACTGCCGAGTTTAAAAAAAAGATAGCTGCCGCAGTTCAACCTTCAGAAGATAAAATTGCTGAATTTACCAAAGAAATTGAAACGGCACATATCGATAGAAAAGAAGAGATTTATAAAGAAATTGACCTCTTAAAAGATGAAGTTTATAATACTACCGAAGCGGTACTCAATGAAATTTCTGCCGAAGCATTTGCCGTTGTTAAAGAAACCTGTAAGCGTTTTGTCAATAATACTTCTTTAAAAGTAACAGCAACCCCTTTTGACCGAGAACTTTCTGCTACTCATGAACACATTACCTTAGACGGCGAATATGCCATTTGGCAAAACTCTTGGGATGCTGCCGGAAAACCCATAACATGGGATATGGTACATTACGATGTGCAGTTAATTGGAGGTTCTGTATTACACCAAGGAAAAATTGCCGAAATGATGACCGGTGAAGGTAAAACCTTAGTGGCTACCTTGCCCATTTATTTGAATGCTTTGCCCGGCAAAGGCGTACATGTGGTAACCGTAAACGATTATTTGGCAAAACGCGATGCTGCGTGGATGGGGCCTATCTTTGAATTTCACGGATTGAGCATCGACTGTATTGATTATCACCAACCCAATTCAGATGCCCGAAGAAAAGCCTATAATGCCGATATTACCTATGGTACCAATAATGAATTTGGCTTTGACTACTTGCGTGATAATATGGCACATTCGCCTAAAGATTTAGTACAGCGCCCACATAATTTTGCCATTGTTGATGAAGTTGACTCGGTTCTTATTGATGATGCCAGAACCCCTCTGATAATCTCAGGGGCTACCCCACAAGGTGACCGGCATGAGTTCAATGAACTAAAACCTAAAGTTGACAGCATTGTTAAAATACAACGCACCTTTTTAGTTGGTGTCTTGGCCGAAGCGAAAAAATTGATTGCCGAAGGAAATACCAAAGAAGGAGGATTTCATTTATTAAGGGTGTTTAGGGGCTTGCCAAAAAATAAGGCCTTGATTAAATTTTTAAGTCAAGAAGGCATCAAGCAATTATTGCAAAAGACCGAAAATTTTTACATGCAAGATAACAATCGTGAAATGCCAAAGATTGATGAAGCCTTGTATTTTGTAATAGATGAAAAGAATAATTCTATCGAATTAACAGATAAGGGGATTGAATACCTTTCGGGTGATAAAGACGATGATTTTTTTGTGTTGCCGGATATCGGAGTAGAAATTGCAAAAATTGAAAACCAAGGCCTTTCACCCGAAGAGAAAGCAGCAAAAAAAGACGAACTCTACCGTGATTTTAGTATCAAAAGCGAACGCATCCATACCTTAAACCAACTCCTAAAAGCATATACCCTTTTTGAAAAAGACGTAGAATATGTGATTATGGAAGATAAAATTAAGATTGTAGACGAACAAACAGGGCGTGTTATGGATGGCAGGCGGTATTCTGACGGATTGCACCAAGCCATCGAAGCCAAAGAAAATGTAAAGATTGAAGATGCTACACAAACCTATGCCACAGTTACCTTACAGAACTATTTTAGGATGTATCGGAAACTTTCGGGGATGACGGGTACTGCCGTTACCGAAGCCGGGGAATTTTGGGAAATTTACAAATTAGATGTTGTAGAAATACCCACTAACAGGCCGTTGGCACGTATAGATAAAGAAGATTTAATCTACAAAACGAAACGCGAAAAATACAATGCCGTAATCGACGAGATTGTTAGTTTAGTAGGCGAAAAAAGGCCGGTCTTAGTAGGTACTACTTCTGTTGAAATTTCTGAACTTCTGTCGCGAATGCTCAACATAAGAAAAATTAAACACAATGTGTTAAATGCCAAATTGCATAAAAAAGAGGCCGATATTGTTGCTGAGGCCGGAAATCCGGGAGTAGTAACCATTGCTACAAATATGGCCGGGCGGGGAACCGATATTAAACTATCAGACGAAGTAAAAAAAGTAGGCGGATTGGCCATTGTAGGTACCGAACGCCATGATTCGCGACGCGTTGATAGGCAGTTACGCGGACGTGCCGGCCGGCAAGGAGACCCCGGTTCTTCACAGTTTTATGTATCCTTAGAAGATAATTTGATGCGCCTTTTCGGTTCTGAACGCATTGCCAAAATGATGGATAGGATGGGCTTGAAAGAAGGCGAAGTAATCCAACATTCTATGATTTCAAAATCTATAGAAAGGGCACAGAAAAAAGTAGAAGAAAATAACTTTGGCATCCGTAAACGATTGTTAGAATACGATGATGTGATGAATGCACAACGTGAAGTGGTGTACAAACGCCGCCGACATGCCTTGTATGGCGAACGCCTGCAAGTTGACATTGTCAATATGGTTTATGATACGTGTGAGAGCATTGTTGTAGAAAATAAAATGGCTAATGACTATGCCAATTTTGAGTTTGAACTGATTCGGTTCTCCTCTACTACTTCACCATTTACCAAAGAAGAATTTGAAAGCAAATCAGAACGTGAACTTACCGACGAACTATTTGATATTGTTTACAAACACTATCAAAATAAGATTGAACGCAATGCCGATGCTGTATATCCGGTAATTAAAGACGTATATGAAAAGCAAGGCAATCAATACGAGCGTATTGCGGTTCCGTTTACCGATGGTGTTAAAACCCTAAATGTGGTTACCAACCTTAAAGAAGCCTATGAAACCAAAGGAAAACAGTTGGTCATAGATTTTGAAAAAAATATTTCATTGGCAATTATTGACGAAACTTGGAAAGACCACTTACGCCAAATGGACGAATTAAAACAATCGGTTCAAAATGCCACTTATGAGCAAAAAGACCCGTTGTTGATTTATAAATTTGAAGCCTTTGAGTTATTTAAGAAAATGCTCGATAAAGTGAATAAGGAAGTATTGTCATTCTTATTTAAAGGCGAACTGCCAAGTCAGAATCCGCAACAAGTATCGCAAGCACGTGAGCAAAAACGTGAAAAAGTACAGGTGAGCAAAGCCGATTTTAGAAGCCCTACAGCAGATACTACCACCAATCAAACACAAGAGCAGCAAGTAACCGAAACCATTGTACGTACCGAACGTAAAATAGGCAGGAATGAGCGTGTTACCATTAAAAATGTGATGAATGGCGAAAGTAAAGAAGTAAAATACAAACAGGCTATTCCGCTTATTGACAAAGGCGAATGGGTGTTGGTAGAATAATTTTTTTAAACCTGACAGGTTTATTAAAAAATCAAATCTAATGTCTGTTGGCGTTGGATTTTTTTTGTGGGCGTTTCCACAAATTGTTTTACGGTATATATTGTTTTAGGCACTTCATACTTATCTAAAGAGTTGAGAGTTGAGAGTTGAGAGTTGAGGTCTTGAATATATTTTTTATTTAAAATGTTATTTTTATTTTCAATAATCAGTACTAGTTTCTCTCCTAGCTGTTCATCCGAAATTCCGGCCACAAAAAATCGTTGTTTAATAAGTTGCGCTAATTTTTTTTCTATTAATTCGGGTATTAATTTGATACCTCCCGAATTGATGACCGTATCATAACGCCCCAGCCACCTGAATTTTGTATCAGAAACCAATTCTACAATATCATTTGTAATTATTTGCTTGTCAGATACTTTAGGGGCGTCAATTACCAAGCAATTTCTAGGGTCTGTTGAAATTTTTACAGTTGGCAAAACGTTGAAATAAGGCTCTTTAAGAGTGTGTGTTTTTGGCGGAGCTGGAAAGCCCGAAGCAGTATGTTGGTGGTGATTGAGCCGCTTTACGGCAATATGGGTAATGGTTTCTGTCATTCCGTACGTAGCAAATACTTCTGTTGGTACGTCTTTTATTTTCGCTATCAATTGTGTTGAAACCGGAGCCCCACCCACAAGTACTTTTTTAATTTTATACAATTCATTGAGCGAATTTTCTACTTGCAGCGGTACCATGGCACAAAAATCATAACTCTTTTTGGTAAATGCTAAGGGGTTTGACGTTGGTTCAACAATGTCTAATTGCCAACCTAAAACTATGGCTCTCACCAACATCATTTTACCGGCAATATAATCGGGTGAAAGGCATAACAATGCTTTTGTGTCTTCAAATATTTTGAAATAGGCTCCTGTTGCCAAGGCACTATTTACCATATATTCTTTTTTTAGATAGATGATTTTTGGTTTTCCGGTAGAGCCGGAAGTTGATACGGCAATAGCATCCGAGTCATCGAACCAAGTCCTTAAAAAAGAATGTACTGTATTTGAAACGATTTTAGAAAAAGTCAATAATTCTTTACCATTTTCAAATGATTTTCCGTTAAGGGTAAATTGTTTATGAGGTTTTCTGAGATTCTTCACTGCGTTCAGAATGGCGAATTAATCGATTATTTCAGTTTTTAAGGTTGGTTTTTCAATACTACCGAATAGTTTTTCCTTCCAATTTTTCCAATCGTATTTTTTTGATAAGATGAGTAATATAATAGGGTACAATACAAATACGGGTACATAGGTCTCCCAACCCAAGGAAGGTTCAGAATTATCTATCAATAAAGCATCCGTTTGAAAAACGGTCCATCCGGTAGTTACAAAAACAGCAGCAACTATATTGTTGGCAGCATGCATACCGAGTGCTAATTCTGTACCTTGGTCTAATAAGGTTGTCATTCCGAAAAGAAATCCTGTACCGATATAAAAGATCATAATTTCATACCCTAATTTTTCAACTTCGGGATTCAACCCGTGCATTAGCCCAAATAATATCGAAGTGAAAAATAGTGGAATCCACCTGTTTTTTACCAAAATTCCCAAGCCTTGCATAATATATCCTCGAAACAACAATTCTTCTAAACTTGTTTGCAAGGGTAAAAATGTTAAAGAAATAAGTAGTAATACAAAAAAGGGAATGGGTTTAAAATTCCATATTAAATTACCTGAATCTAAATAAATTCCTATACCTAAAAATACCACTGAGATAAAAAGCCACAATCCGAATGCATAAAAAAAACGTTTCCAGTCTACTTTTTGCCTACTAGTAAGTAAGCTTCTTATAGGCCTTTGATGTAAGTATTTTACAAATAAAAGTAAAAGCAGCAGTAATACCGCAAAAGGCACTAAATTTTCTAGTAAGAATAGGTTTTTATTCCCCTGAAAATTTTCCATATCATCATACAAACTTTTAAACATTTCGGGTAACATCAGATACAATGCAAAATTTAATAAAAAAGGTGACATGACTACCAAAATAGTTATGCTATATCGCCACCAATCATTTTTTCCTTTATAGGCTTGCTGTATAAAATTCATCTAAAAGCGTTTAAAATAGAAATCAAAAATATCATTTATAAATTGAAGTTCCATTGTAATTTGGGGTTATAATGCAAATATCCGTTTTTAACAACCAACGGGGCATCAAAATTATTGGTAAACAAACTGCCCGTACCCAATCCTTGAGGCATTGTAACCCCTAATGAATAGGTAAATTGTGCGATGGCATTGAGGCCTACATTACTTTCTAATGCCGATGTTATCCACCAGCCTATTCTTTTGGCATTCGCCGTAGCAATCCATTGATTACTTCCTTTAAAACCACCTATTAGACTCGGTTTTAAAATAATGTATTGCGGGTTAATGGCATTGATTAGGCGTTCTTTTTCTTTTGTTGTAAAAATTCCTATAAGCTCTTCATCCAACGCAATGGGTAATGGTGTTTGTTCGCAGAGTTTAGCCATTAATTGCCATTGTTTCGGTTGAATGGGTTGCTCTATTGAGTGCAAGTCAAATGCCGACAGGCGTTTTAATTTTTCTAGGGCATCGGTTTCGGTAAAAGCCCCGTTGGCATCTACCCTTAATTCAATCTCTCGGGGCGAATATTCTTTACGGATAGCCCGTAACAGTGCTATCTCCTCCTCAAAATGAATAGCCCCGATTTTGAGTTTTATCGTGGTGAATCCTTCTTGTAGCTTTTTGTTGATTTGTTGCTTCATAAAATCGAAACTGCCCATCCAAATCAGGCCATTGATAGGGATGGCTTTTTTTCCTAAGGTAAAATCTGAAGGAAACAATTCAAAAGGGTGGTTGTTTTGTAATAAGGTTAGCGCCTGTTCTAATCCGAATTGTATAGAAGGATAGTTAAAGAGATTTTCTAATAATGCATCTTTGGATAAATGAATATGATCACATACCCATTGTAATTTTTTTTCATAGTTAGGGGTGTCATCGATACTGAGCCCTTTAAAAAGGCCGCACTCCCCTATTCCTCTTTTTCCATTGTTTTCAATAATTAAAAAATAGGTTTCTTTGGTTTTTAAAATCCCTCTTGATGTACCGCTGGGCTGTTTAAAATTGAGGATGTATTTTTTATAATAGGCTTTCATATAGTTGTGGCGAGAATCAAATTACAAACGCCAAATTACAAATAAATCTCAATACTAAAATTCTAACTATTCAGGTGCGCCATTTTGAGATAGAAAACAGTTATTTTTTTGTTATAAAAGGAAAATTTCTGATTCATAGTAGAGTCCCGCAAAGAAAATTTCACAAAAACAGGCGAAAAAAGGGCATTTTATTAGCAAAATGTTGAATGAATAGTTACCCTTTTTTATCCTTAAATTGATGTAGTCATTCCTTTCTAATTTTTGGAATAAACCCTTCCGTCTACGCCTGTGGCGTAGCCACCTTCCCTTTTTAAGGGAAGGAGTTAGAATTTGTCAGTAATTTAAAATTGTACTCAATTTTCAATTTCTTTTTGCAAACTCCCCTCCTCCCGAAGCTTCGGAATTAAGGAGGGGTGTAACGTGCCATAAGCGCGTCTCGGGGTGGT
>Ga0256841_1003535_pt1 | contig 11637 bp, 8 predicted proteins | sample 356308metaG_FD_185971 | JGI IMG/M metagenome (GOLD analysis project Ga0256841, IMG submission 185971) | Hydrothermal vent microbial communities from Mid Atlantic Ridge, Atlantic Ocean - 356-308 | ecosystem: Environmental > Aquatic > Marine > Hydrothermal vents | place: Atlantic Ocean: Mid...
ATCGTCGAAGGGGGGTGTGCCGGAGGGGTATTGGCGTAAAGACATCTGGCACCAGATGGGGCACGAGGCGTTGGCGCTGGGTACGCACGATTTCTGGCGGGGGATGAAAACGTCGTTCTGGGATCTCGACAACGCCCTGGTGCTGACGGCGACGATGGGTGCCAGCATCGCGATTCGGGGGACGGATGTGGATGATGCCATTCGGCGGCGGACGCATCACCACCGGCAGCTCGGGGATTTTGACGAGCCGATTCAGCTCATGGGGAACCCGGGCACGCATTTCGCCGCGACGGGGGTGCTGTGGCTGTCGAGCGCGTTGATGAAAGACGCCAAGCAACACGAGGTCGCGAAGGCGCTGACGCAGGCGCTAGCCGTGACCGGCGCGAGCACGCTACTGCTGAAAGTCTCGGCGAACACGCGGGCACCGGACAACGAACCGTTCGCGTGGCCCAGCGGACACACGTCGAGCTCGTTCGCGGTGGCGGCGGTGCTGAACGAGTATTACGGTCCGTGGGTGGGCGTCCCGTCGTTCGCGTTGGCGGGGTTGGTCGGCTATCAGCGGCTGGATTCGCGTGTGCACGATTTTTCCGACGTGGTGTTCGGGGCGGTGCTGGGCTATGTGGTCGGTACTTCCGTGGCGCGCGATCAGAAGGCGCAGTTTCCCGAGATCTGGGGTATGAAAGTGCTGCCCTTCAGCGATCCCGAAACCGGCACGGCGGGGCTGGCGCTGTACAAGTCGTGGTGAGTCGCCGCGGGGGACACGGGTCGGCGGGACGGGGTGGGATCTATGCAGAAACCGCCGAGCGGGAGAACGGCCGCCAGAGACGCGCGGGCGGAGGCACGGGGTGCGTGGTTTGCGGGAAGGTTGGCGGCGCGTTAACATTTGTAGCCTGTGCTTAACAATGTGATCTCCAGCAACAGGACGCGTGTCATGCCCCGCTCGTCCAAACGACCATCCGGCAGCAACGCGCGTCGCACGGCGGTGCGGCGCAGTCCCCGGCAGCAAGCGGACAACCATCGCCAGACGCGCAGAGCCCGGCGGAACGAGCTGACGGAAGATTATGTCGAGGTGATCGCGGACTTGATCGACGAGACGGGCGAGGCGCGGGTCGTGGACATCGCGGCGCGACTGGGGGTATCACACGTCACGGTGACGAAGACGGTGGACCGGTTGCAGCGTGAGGGGTTCGTGACGTCGCGGCCGTATCGCTCGATCTTCTTGACGGAGGCGGGGCGACAGAAGGCGGAATCGATCCGCCGGCGTCACGCGATCGTGCTGCGTTTTCTGCTGGCGATCGGGGTGAGCGTGGAGACGGCCCACGCGGACGCGGAGGGGATCGAGCACCACGTCAGCGAAGAGACGCTGGCGGTGTTCGATCGCATCGCGCGCGAGCGGCCGCCGGGCTCGACGGAGTGATTCTCGCCGCGCCGAAGGTGATGGCGCGGGATGCCGGACACCGGCGGGGGTTTGGGCGGGGTCAGCCACCGACGCGGCCGCGGACGGCTCCGGTTTCGATGGTGCGGGTCTGAAGATTGATGATGAACTTGGGGCCGACCGCGGGCCGGTTGAGGCGGTGGGTCTGGAGGTTTTCGTCGAAGATGCGGGCCATGATGCCGCGTTTGGGGTCTCCGAGCACCCAAGCGAGTTTTTCCTTGGCGTCGTATTCGAGCTGGTGGGCGTAGATGGTGCGTATGTCGGCGCCCTGCTGGTCGCGCAGGTAGACGTTGCCGGTGGCGTTGAGCCAGGTGAGCTGCATCCTGGCGGTACCGAGCGAGGATGAGGCACCGGAGGTGACCTCGAAGGCGACCTCGAGCCGATCGCACGTCACGATGGTGTGGCGGCCGGGGATGTTGTGCAGCGGTCCGCCGTGCTCGATGATCCGTCGCAGCGTGGGCTCCAGGTCGGCGGGGCGTGTGACGGCGACGTGCTGGAACTGGACCTTGTCGCGAAAGAGCACGGTATCGCGGCGGCGTGGTCCGTCGGCACCGAGGGCGTAGATCAGGCCGGAACGGCAGCTCATCGCGGTGATACTGGGGCCGGTGGAGACCAGCGCGGACGAGACGCCGAGCATGGGGCGGGCGGATTTTCCGCCGACGGGCCGTCGATTCGTCATGCCCAACACGGTTTGGCCGGTGGTGTGGATGATGCGACGGCGGACGTCGATTTCGAGCTCGGGCGCGGTGAGGCTGCGTTCGACGATGGGCCGGCCGCGGGGGGAGGCGAGCATCTTGCTTTCGATGAGGGCGTTGGTCGCGCGGATGTGGTCGAGGTCTTTCCGGCCGGAGCCGCCGCGCGGCTTGGCCCACATGGCGCGGGCGGCGCTGGTGCCGGTGGCGGGGTGGGTTGTGCGCCCGCGGAAGACGTCGGCGACCATCGTGATGCGATCGAGGAGGGATGGCGGGGGGACGTCGAGCGCGGGCGCCAGCCTGAGGGCCAGTGTGTCGGCGTGAAGCTTATCCGAGCGGGTGCCCGCGACAACCCGGCCGGAAAACTCGACACGATCGCGGCGTTCGTCGACGAGCAGGTGCTGCTCGCTGGTCACGGTAATCCACTGGTCGCGCAGGTTGGCCAGTCCCTGTAACCCGCGACGGGAACGAAACGCGAGCGTCGAGCGGCCATCGACGCGCAGCGTGCGGGCCTGGTTGTCCGCGTGGATCACGTTGCCGCGCAGCCGGTAGCCGCGAGCGAACACGCGCGCGGGCACGCGGCTGGAACCGCGGATCGTGGCCCGGCCGAGATCGTTTTGTTCCACGAAGTCGGCGTCGATCTCGCGGCCGGCGGCGGCGAAGTGCGACCGCCGATCGCGGAGGTTCACGTCGCCGGTGGCGCGCATGTGGCGTACCTGGGCTCGGCCGGACGCCTGGGCGAAATCGAGCTCGAGGCGGGCACAGCGCAGCGCGCGATCGACGTTGTCGGCGGGTGTGCGCGGCCCGGAGCCGAGCGTTCGGCGGGCGGCGTCGGCGATCGTGCGGACGTCTTTTCGCAGGACGCGCAGCCACGGGGGGCCGCTGGTGGGTTCGGAAACGACGAGCTCCACGTCGCCCGTCGCGACGGCCGTATCGAGCAGGCCGGCGAGGGTGGCGGTCTGGTCGCGGCCGGCGGTTCTGGTGGAGCCGCGCTGCGAGTGCGGCTGTGAAGCGGCGGAGGGTTCGCGGAAGCGGGTGTCGAGGCGGTTGGCGCGGAGCAGTTGTTCGTCGAGGCGGACCTTGACATCGCCGACGAAGGTGGCGGACTCGGGCGGGCTGGACGCGAGCGGGTTGTCGAAGACGGTGGCGGCGCGCGGGGTGGTCCGGGCGGGGGCAAGGTGCAGCTCGGCCCATCCGTCGCAGCGGATGTCGAGCGGGCCGGTCGTGTCGGAGACGCCGGAGGAAAGCATGACATCGCCGACGAGCTTGATGATGCGCGACTCGAGATCGACGAAGATGCTGGCGGCCCGGACGGAGAGTTTGTCACCGGAAGTGAGATCGACGGCTCCACCGGCGGCGGGGTAGAGCCACAACCGGCGGGCCTGCTCGTGCAAGATGAGGCGGCCGCAGCATACTTGCCCGTTGGGCGTTTGCAGCACGAGCGGGCGGCCGCGGGCCTCGACGCGTCGGCGCGGCCGGGTCGGCTGTTTGGGGGACGCGACGGGCAGCAACGAGAGTCGGCGGCCCCATGTGACGACCACGCGGCGGGTGGGCGCGCTCGCGGGAGCGGACGCGGCCGCGGGCGCGGAGCCGGGGGGGCCGGCCGGGTGGCGCGGCGCGGCGCGGGGAGTGGCCGGCGGTTCGGTGGCGGGCTTGGGTCGCGGAGCGAGGGTGCCACGGCGGGCCATGTCGATGAGCAGCGTGAGCTCGTCGCCGCGGAGGGCACCGCGGCGTTGGTCGCCGACGAAGTGATCGACGCGCACGCCGCCGGTGAGCACGCAACGGTAGGTGGTGGGTTTGCGCCGGCGGCGGCGTTCCGCGGGAGAGGGCGAGGCGGTCTCGGGGGCGGATGCGGGGCGGGTGACGAGGGTGGCGGATTCGGCGGTGGAGGGTTGCGGGCCGGTGCCGAGCGAGGCGAGCATCTCGCCGCGGAGTGTCATCGTTCCACCGCTGTCGATTTCGAGTTTTTCGATGCGGTTGTCTTCGCGGTTCCAGACGAGTTGGAGGCCGGTGCCGCTGATTTCGAAGTCCTCGCCGGCCACGTGGAGGGGGCGGTCGGTCTTGACCTGGCCGAGGTTCATGTCGAACTCGATGCGGTCGGTCTGGATCGCGATGCGGTCCTCGGGGCGTTGGCTCAGGGGGCTGCGCTGGTAGCTGGTTTCGCGATCGAGCACGATCCGGACGTGGCCTTCGAGCCAGCCGCGTTTGGGCTCGATGCGGCGTTTGCGGATCGAGTCGGCCTTTACCTGTCCGCGGTCCGCGGCGATGGTCAGGATCATTCCGCTGGGCAGGCGCATCATCAGCTCGGGGCGTGTCAGCAGGATCTGATCCTGCGTGCCGGGGACTTTTTCCCAGGTATCGAGGCGCAGGTACTCGGTGGGCTGGCCGGTGAGGGGGTCGTAGTTGACGTAGCCCATCTGTCGCCCGGGGGTGATGTTGACGTCCTTGACGTTGATCTGTTTCTCGGGGGCGACATCGATCGCGCCGGGCAGGGGCTGGTGCGCGTCTTCGGCGAGTTCGGGGGGGCGCGCGGGCTCGATCCACGCCTGGTAGCCGAGAAACATCAGCACCAGGACGGCGGCGGTCGAGATGAGCAAGATGACGTTTCGCGCCATGGGGGCGATTCCTGTCCTGTCGTGCGTGCCGGTCCCAGGCCGGCGGCAAAAGCCCGTGGGTCCGGGCCCCACCCGCGGGCTACGGATGGCAGGCCCTATCCGCGGGGCCGGCGTCGTTCGGCGCTCGCGAGGCCGCCGGCGGGCGGCGTTCGGGCCGGCCGGGGGCAGATGGTGCCCGGTCGATGCCCGCGGAGCGGCAACTTCACGAACGCGCGGCCGGCTCGCCGATGCCGTACTGTTCGAGGACGCGGCCCCAACGGCCGTCGTCGCGGGTCAGGTGCTCGACGATCTCGCGGACGGCGCCCTCGCCGCCGGCGTGTTTGGTGACGAAGCGGGCGATCGCTTTGACCTCGGGCGCGGCGTTGGCGACGGCGACGGGGTATCCGCTGAGCTGCAACATGCCGATATCCGGGAGGTCGTCGCCGACGGCGGCCGCGCGTTCGGGCGGGGCGTCGAGTCGGTTCAAGAGCGCGCGGAGGTCGGCGGCCTTGTCGCGGCTTCCCTGGATGACGTGGCGGATACCGAGCTCGGCGGCGCGGGCTTCGAGCGCGAGCGACTCCTTGGCGGTGATGATGGCGACGGTTCCGCCGAGCCTGGTGAACCAGTGCAGGGCGAAGCCGTCGTGCACATGGAAGGAGCGCAGCGGCTCGGTGCAGCCGCCGTAGAGGAGTTTTCCGTCGGTCAAGACTCCGTCAACGTCGAGGACGAGTATGTCGATTTCCGCCATTGGGTGGCACCTTTCCGTATGGTGAGCGCCGGCGGGAGTCCCACGCCGACGTTGATTGGGGTATCATACCCGCGCCGACGACAATTGTTAGCAGCCGGCCAGGAACCGTGCGTATGAACGAGTCTGCCCCGCGCGTCATCGACCTCGGAAACATGACCGTCACGCTGCTCGACGGGGGTCGTTTACGGCTGGACGGCGGTGCGATGTTCGGCATCATTCCGCGTCCGCTCTGGGAGCGTCAAACGCCGGCCGACGAGCGTCACCGCATTCCGCTGGCGTGCAACTGCCTGCTGGTGGAATGGCGCGGCGAGCGCGACCGGCGGGTGATCATCGAAACCGGGCACGGGGAGAAATACGGGGCGAAGGAGCAGGCGATTTACGCGATCGATCCGGGTCGCTGGCTGGTGTCGGGGCTGGCCCGGGCCGGTGTCGAGCCGGAGTCGATCACCGACGTGATCGTGACGCACCTGCACTTCGACCACGCCGGCGGACTGACCCGCCTGGGGGGGGACCGGGTGGTGCCGACGTTTCCGAACGCCACGGTCCATGTTCAGCGGCGGGAATACGATGATGCCCGCTGTGGTCTGGGGATCATGACGGCGACCTACCGGGACGAGAACCTTCGACCGCTCGAGGAGGCCGAGCGGTGGAACCTGATCGAGGGGGAACCGGAGATCGCTCCGGGGATTCGGCCGCTTTTGACGCCCGGCCACACTCGCGGCCACCAGGCGGTGTTGATCCGCGGACGAGACGGGACGGTGGTTTTTCCCGGCGACGTGATGCCGACCGCGGCGCATGTCGGCGCCCCGTACAACATGGCATACGACCTGTTTCCGCTCGACAACCGCGAATCGAAGAACCGGGTGCTGCGGCAAGCGGCGAACGAGGGGTGGCTCATCGTGCTCGATCACGAACCGAATACGCCGGTGATGCGGGCGCAGATCGAAAAAACGTGGTACGGCCTCGTACCGGCCGAAGAGCCGGGGGGGGTGTCGCAGTCGTAAGCGGCACCGGGCGCAACGCCGGGCGGCGCCGGCGAGACGTGGCATGACGGGTTTCGCCGCGCCGGCCGCGTTTACCGCCGCCCTTCCCCGCGATACCGCGAACGGTGACGTCAGAACTGGGCGCCGGCGTCGGTGAAGTTGGGAGCCAGGTCGCGGGTGATGGTGTTCTGGTCGCGGTACTGCACGTGGAGGTCGCGGTTGAGGCAGTTGATGCCCTTGAAGTGCGGTCCGACGACGGCTGGTCCTTCGCGGGCGATGAGGTCGCGCAGGTAGGTACCGCGGGTCTTGCCGTATTCGAGGGTGTCGTTGAGCGCGTCGCCGTTGTACTCGGGCATGAAGCGTCGCAGGACACGTCCGTCGAGAAAGCCGAAGAATTCACGGGAGTAGGTTCCCTCGCGGGTCACGACGCCGTTGGGCTGGTTGGCGGCGGCGGGGCGATAGGTGTACTGGAAATCGCCGCCGGCGCGTGGCCAGCCACGGATGGCGGATGGGCAGGCGAAGACTCGCTTGTCGTTTCCCATGTGGGTGGGCATGAGCACGTTCGGGAGCGAGAGGGGCCAGCGTTGCCGATCGAACGGGTTGCACTGGTCGTCGGAGACCTGGGTGACCGCGCGGCCGAACTTCGTATTGGTCATGGGCGATTCGACCCAGGGGACGTGGCCGTTCCAGACGGTCCAGTAGTTGTAGATTCCCACGCCGACCTGGCGCATCTGCGATGCGCAGACGGTGGTGCGGGCCTGTTCGCGAGCGCGAGAGAGCGACGGCATGAGGATCGCGAGCAGCATCGAGATGATGGCGATGACGACGAGCAGCTCGATCAGCGTAAAGGCGTGTTTTTTCATGGCGGTGCCTCGCGGATTGGTTGCCAACGTTATTCGGAAACCGAATCGGCGGGGCGGCCGGGGAGCGACCGCCCCACCGATCACGCCGTCAGTTACGGACAGGTGGTTCCGTAGACACTCAGTAGCGTGGCGAGGTCGCTGAGTCCGACCACGCCATCGCCGTCGATATCGGCGTCCGAGTTGTAGTCCGCATCGGCGGAGTCGAGCCCGTACGAAGCGAGCAGCGCGGCGAGGTCGCTCAGGCCGATCTGGCCGTCGCCGTCGAGGTCGCCGGTGCAAGTCAGGTCGGCGGCGACGAAGACGGTGTCGTAGTCGATGGTGTCGGAGAAGATGGGGTCGGTCGCGTTGTTGATGCCGAACCCGACACCTTCGAGATAGACGAATCGCTCGGCGCTGGGCGGGAGAAGGGGCACGACGACGGCATCGAGATAGGCGCCGAGGTCGCCGCCGAAATCGGCGAGGGCCTGGCCGCCGTTTCCGGGCGCGGTGAAGTCATCGCCGGGGGCGCCTTCGGCGACGGTCGCGGTACCGCCGGCGAGGCCGTGGGCGGTGTTGACGGTCTGGCCGACGTACTGATCGGCGACGGCGGGCCAGGCGGTGGTTCCGAGCCCGTGACCGGCGAGGGTGGGGAACTGTCCGGTGGCGGGATCGCGTTCGACGAGGTAGCCGTTGAGCGTTCCGAGGAACTGGAAGGTGCCGAGGAGGTCGGCCGAGCCGGAAGCCGGGTCGATGGAGTCGTACCAGAACTCGTATCCGAGGTTGGAGATGCGGTAGACGCCGGCGAGTTGGCCGGAGCCGTTGAAGGGTGTCAGGGTGCCGATGCGGGTATCGAGGTCGGGGTTGATGGCGGGGCCGCGCGTGCCGTCGTTTTCGGTACCGGCGAGCGTGAGGAGGACGGTTGCGGTTTCGGCCTGGATGCCGGGGCCGCCCTCGTTGCTCCCGGTGGCATCGACGTTGATGAGCTCGACGATTCCGCCGGCGATATCGAAGCGCAGGTCGAGGTAGCTTTCGATTCCGTCCATCGTCACGGGGGTTTGTCCGTCGACGGGGACGAGGCTGCGCACGCCGTTGCCGAGGTCGCCATCGAGATCGAGCCGCGGGCCGCCGAGGTAATCCACTCCCATCAGCGGCATCTGGCCGGTGAACGGAATGGGCACGGATCCGCGGTGGAAGAGGAAGCTCAGCGAGCCGAACTCGTTGGGCTGGAACATGGGCGTGCCGACGCCGACGAACTGGATTTCGGGTCCGTCGTCGGCGGTGCCGGCCAGCCGGTCGCCGTCATAGAAGGTGCCGTCGATTCCCGGTCCGGGCACGGGGGTGACGGCTCGTTCGGAACCGGGCCAGTGACGAACATTGACGCCGGTGAGCAGTGTCAACTTGTCGGCGCCGGCGGACGAAACGAGAAACGCTGCGAGGACTACGGCGGCGATACGACGATTGGTGGTTTTCATTTCCTTCTCCCTTTCCCCCATGCGGTTTCGTTCGACGGCCCAACGGCGGGCGCGGGCGACCTTGCCGAGGCCGCGCGCCGGCCATGCCGCGCGCCGCGATCGAAACCGAAGCCTGTCTGGCATTCATGTTCGCGCAAGCGCCCCGCGCCGCCGGCGGCCTACGCGGCCGGTCGCGACACGATCCGGTTGGATTGCGCGTGCGTTGCGAACACCTGCTCTCTGCTCGTGCCCCAGGGCCCGCGGCGAGCGGGCGGCGGGGGCTACCGGAAACAACGACCCCGGTACACGATCACGAAATCAGCGCAGGGAGAAAGGAAGGCGGCGCACGGTTGATGGAAACCGCGCGACGAAGGAGGAGGAAGCGCGGCGGCAAACTGGCCGTCGCGAATGCTACCAGTGCGGACCAGAGCGCCCGCCGGCGGCAGCGAGAGACCTGCCGCGAGCGAGCTGTCGCGGTCGGATTGAGCAACTGGGGGAATTTGCGTCGCGCGGCGGCGGCCCCGCTGCCGAGGAAAAGCACGCACCAGGCATTGGGGTTGTCGATGCCGTGGACGGCGACGTGCCGCAACACGCCCGCATGCAGGAGCACGACGGCCATCGAGACGGCGAGCACGCTGCCGCGACCGGGTCGCACCCGCAACCACGAGACATCGGCGAGCTTGAGGAGGAAGATGATTTCGGAAAGGGCCAGGACGGCCAACCGCAGCCACGAGGCTTCGCCGGCGAGCACGCCCTGCCAGGCCAGCAACAGCGCGGGGGCGTGGCCCAGCAGCATCACCGCCCAGAACAGCCGCCGAGTGGCGGTGCCGCTGCGTGATCGCCTGGCATGTGCCCGCGTCGTCATGGGCAAGACCTTTCGCAACCGACCCGGCTGGCGTGTCCGGTTGCCCTGTTGCTCGCCCCCACCGGATAAACAGCATACGCCTGGCGGCCCGCGAATCAAGCGAGGCGAAGGAAAAAAGCCCCGGGTACCGATCGCCCGGCGCGGGCGGCCGCGGTCGTTCACCACCCGCCGCGGGCGCGGAAAGCAGCGCGGGACGCGGCCGTGTTACGGCGACGGAGCCGAGGACGCCGGCGATTGCTCCGCGCCGCCCACGTAGCCGAGCGATTCGAGCTTGCGGAAGAGCTTGTCGGGCAAATCCGATATCTTCGGCGACCGCGGATACCGTTCGCGGAACCGCTTGAGCAAGCCACGCGAGAACTTCAAATCGCGAATACAAGCGCGAACGACCGGCGAGCGTTTGTTCTGTACGGCGACGTGCTCGGTCGGATCGTGCTTGAGATCGAACACCACGCCCCGGTCGACGGACAAGTCCCAAATGATCTTGCGGTTGAGGCGACGGAACGATTCGAAATGGTGCCCCCACGTGTCGAGCTCGCTGATGGCGGGGTCGTCGCGGTCGGTCTTGCGGCCGGCGAACAGGGGCGCCAGGCTCTGGCCCATCAGGCGCGGGGGCATGAAGTCGGCCAGATCGAGGACGGTGGGCAGGATGTCCACGGTTCGAGCTTGTTGGACTATGCGCATTCCCGCGGGTATGCGCCGGGGGAACCTGACGATCAGGGGGATGCGGATCAGCTCGTCGAAGAGGGTGTTGCGGTGTCCTTTCAGACCGTGCTCGAAAAAGGCCGTGCCGTGGTCGGCGGTGACGATGACCACGCTCGAATCGAGCAGGCCGCGGGTGCGCAGGTCATCGATGATCTTGCCGAAGTGCATGTCGGTCCAGGCGATCTCGCCGTCATAGAGGGCGATGATGTGTTCGAGATCCCGGCGGGGCATGTTCTTGTTGATTTTGGGGTTGAAGAAGAACCGCTCGCCGGTGATGTCGCCGTGGTAATCCGGGTCGAACTTCTTGTCGAACGGCGGCGGGGGGATGAAATCGAAATGCACGTCCCACATATGGACAAACATGAAGAAGGGCTTGTGCTCGTTGCCCGCAAGCCACTTCCGGACCGCTGCGAGCACGCGCGGGTTGGTGATGTCGCGGTCCATCGCCTCCCAGATTTTCTGGCCCTCGACGGTACCGGTTTTTTCCGCGGAGGCCTTCATCAACCCGGCGTAAGAGGTGCAATCGATGTATTGGTCGAACCCCTGGTCGAGGCCGAAGACGGGGTGGAGATAGGGACCGGAGAAGAACCCCACGGTGGCATAGCCGGCGTCACGGAGCCGTTCCGCGAGCGTGTAATACTTGTCATGGAGCCGGCGATCGGTGTTCGTACAGCCGTGCACCGAGCAGGCGACGCCGGTGAAGAGCGAGGCATGCGCCGGCAGGGTCCACGACGAGGCGCTGACGGCGTTCTCGAACAGGGCCCCCTCGCGGGCGAAGGCGTCGATATGCGGGCTCGTGTCGCGTCCGTATCCGTAGCACCCCAGGTGGTCGGGTCGCAGCGTGTCGATCGAGAAGATGATGATGTTCGGACGTGGTCCGGTGGGTTTTTCGTTTTCGAGCGAGGGGCTCTCGACTTGCCTGGCCGGTGGCTTTTTGCACCCCGGGCACCATCCCGCTCCCAAGAGCAGCAGCCCCCCCACCGCCAGCCGCACGCACGCCCGCATCGTTCGCGTCATCGAGTCGTCTCCTGTGCCGCCGCGTGCCCGCCGACAGGCGTCCGCGTACCTCGTGGCGAAGCCCCGGGGCGGGCGCGGCATCGGTCCGGCATGCTACCACATGACCCTATCGGGCGTCATCGGCGGGGAAGGTGCGGCGCAGGGGGAAGACGGCGCCGAAAACGAGGGGGGCGGGCGTGGATACGAGTCCGGGCGCCGGGCGATCCGGAGGTATGGCAGCGGCGCGAAGCGTGGCGCGGATTCGTGTACAGCCTGCCAAAACGGCGGGCGGAGTGCCGAAGCACGATCGCACAAGTCTTTCCCATTAC
>Ga0256841_1003537_pt1 | contig 11635 bp, 10 predicted proteins | sample 356308metaG_FD_185971 | JGI IMG/M metagenome (GOLD analysis project Ga0256841, IMG submission 185971) | Hydrothermal vent microbial communities from Mid Atlantic Ridge, Atlantic Ocean - 356-308 | ecosystem: Environmental > Aquatic > Marine > Hydrothermal vents | place: Atlantic Ocean: Mid...
AACCATTTGAAATGAATGTGGATACTCTGTTATCAAAACCATCAAGACAAACATATTCAGATTCATGTCCTGAAATTAGACAACCATCCGTCCCTGGAGGTAAATTGTTGCAGTCATATTGTGCATAGCTCATCTGGAGAATTATTGTCAAAAAGAGTAATACCCCCCCCCTTATTTTTATAATATATTGATTGTTAGTCATGTAGGAAAAGGTGTTCTGTGTGGCTACTTTTAAATAATTAATTAAATTTTTCATAGTGATTAGTTTAAGTGTTAGATAATTAGGGCAATAGATACTTGCCCCATTTGTGGGTGAACCATTCCGGGTAAGAATAATAAAAGGGGTGTTGTATTCTAAAAAGAATGATTCGACAAATGATATTATTCGAATAAAAAACCATTCAAGGCAAAGTTAAACATTATTTTGGAATAAACAAGTAATTAGGTGACTTTTTTTAAAAAAGTGATTTGTAAAGATACAGCGGTGGTGTAAATATCTCACCTTCTATAAGTGGCAGCCATCCAGGCTGTGCTTCATAAGAAGAATCCGTTATGGGAGTATAAGTATGGTGAGCGATTAGAGATATTGCATAAACATTTGAGGGAGATTTTGTGTTTGGGTCTATGATAAATCTATGGTTATCTTCGGAAATCAAATGAAATTACGATGACCTATTCAAATAACTCCAGGCCCTTATGAATAAGGAATGGACAGGAGAAGAAAAGAAAAGCCATGCTGCCCGGTTGGATTCTGTGTCGCTTTACCGGAAACGGATGGGGGGAGGAGCACCCATTATAATTCTCCATGGCATGTTTGGGATGTCGGACAACTGGTATAGCATCGGCAAACGGTTAGCTGAGCGGAATACAGTTATTATTCCGGATGCCCGTAATCATGGACGTTCTCCCCATACGGAGGAGATGAATTATCCTTTGATGGCTGCAGATATTTATCGTTTGATGGAAGAAGAGAATATAGAAAAAGCCACATTGATCGGACATTCGATGGGGGGAAAGACTGTGATGCAATTCCTAATGGACTATCCGGAGCATGTCGAGCAACTGGTAGTCGTAGATATCGCACCTAGAAAGTATCCTCCCGGCCATCAGATGATACTAGATGCATTTAAGAGTGTTAATCTCAAGGTTTCATCTAGGCAGGAAATCGAATCCCAACTATTGAAGAAAGTGCCGACAAAAGCTATTGCACAGTTTTTGATGAAAAATCTCAAGAGGAGCTCAGATGGTTACTTTTCATGGAAATTAAATGTTTCTGTTATAGAAAAGGGCTATCCTGCTCTGATTGACGCTATTAAGTGGAATGGCGAGTATCCCCAACCTGCTTTATTGATCAAAGGGGCACATAGCCCGTATATTAAAGATTCAGATGTAGTGGCCTTCAAAAAGGTCTTACCAGATAGTACGCTATCAGTTATAGAAGGGGCAGGACACTGGGTACATGCGGAACAACCGGAATTATTCTACCGGGACGTTCACCATTTCATACTAAAAAGAAAAAAATAATTTGTACGTCTGTTACGTTCTAATAGTTCATTCATTATGAAACGAACATGAATTTTATTAAACATAAATTTCACACAGAAGTATGTTTAAAAAAAATCATGTGAGAGCGAAGCGGTTACATAGCTGCAGAAAATTTATAATACATTTATTTTCAATTTATTAGAAATTTTTAAAGATATGAAAAGAGAAAGATGAGAAAAAATAAGAAGGGCTGGAGATATGTTGTACTTGTCGGATTATTGGGGTTGGTGTTGATGGCTTTTGCACCTGTGCGGGACAAGTACTTTGAGATTACAAAGAGCATCGAACTGTTTGCCAATGCGTACAAACAACTCAATGCCAAATATGTGGATGAAATAGATCCTGCAGATTTGATGAAACGCGGTCTGGATGCGATGACGAAATCGCTGGACCCTTTTACTCGATTTATCTCAGAAACAGATGTGGAAAATTATAGATTGGAGATCGATGGCAAGTACGATGGTATCGGGGCTAAAGTTCGATTGATAGATGATTATGTTACGATTACAAGTATGTACAAAGACTCTCCGGCAAAACGTGCCGGTATGCGGGTAGGGGATCAGGTATTGTCAATAGACGGTAAAGATCTCAAAGGGAAGAAGACCACTGAAGTAACCAGAATAATGCGCGGGGCTCCAGGCTCGAAAGTTCGGGTACGAGTTCGGAATATAGGGGATCAACAAGAACGTACGGTAGAGGTGACCAGAGGTGAAGTCAATATCCCCAATGTCCCATACAGTGGTATTGTCCGTGATAGTATCGGATATATTAATCTTACGACATTTACGCAAGGAGCAGGAAAGAACGTTGGTAAGGCTTTGCAGAAAATGAAGCAAGAGAATGGTGTTAAAGGCGTGATTTTAGATCTTAGAAATAATGGAGGGGGTCTATTAAGAGAAGCGGTTAATGTAGTGAATGTATTCAACCCTGCCAGGCAGTTAGTGGTCTTCATCAAGGGGAGGTTGCCGGATAGCAGAAAAGATTTTTATACTCCACATGCTGCAATAGATGCCAAAATTCCCTTAGTCGTATTAGTTAATGGGCATTCGGCTTCCGCTTCTGAGATAGTGAGTGGGGTAACACAGGATTTGGATCGAGGGGTATTGATGGGGCAGCGGACTTACGGCAAGGGACTCGTCCAAAACACCTTTGACATCGGGTATAATTCCAAGATAAAGTTGACGACAGCTAAGTATTATATACCTAGTGGACGATGCATCCAAAGCGTGTACTACGAGCATGGAGAGCGTAGGGAATTGGCGGATTCTCTTAGGACGCTGTATCGGACCCAAAAGGGTAGAAAAGTATTTGGCGGTGGTGCCGTTACACCGGATGTTCGACTTGATCGTATTGAGCCTAGAGCAGTTGTCAAAGACTTACTCAGGAAATACCTTGTAATAAAATTTGTGTCCAAGGAATGGAATACATTGGATAAATTATGTGATTCAACGGGTTGTAGGGACGATATCTACCCGAAGTTTATAGAATATCTAAAAGCGCGGCATTACACTTTTAATAGTAAGACGAAGCAGCTATTAGCAGATCTGAAGACGAAAGCGAAAGAAGAAGGCCTTGATGAAGCATTGTCTCAAAATATCCAGCAGTTGGAGGCTAAGTTGCCAGAGGAACAATGGATGTTACTCGATAAAGCAAAAGAGGATATCATTCACCGAATAGAGCAAGAAATTATTGGCCGTAAATACTATATCGAAGGTGTTACTCGATATCGATTATCCTATGACCCGGAAGTCAAAAAAGCGATCGAATTACTAAAGAATAAAGACGTATACGAATCTATTCTTATACCGGATCCGGTGGAACACCAATAATGCTAAACACCAAATAGATAGTATTTGAGGGATTTGATATTAAATATAGAGACGAGTACAGAGGTATGCTCTGTTGCATTGCAGCGTGGCCCCCAATTAATCGGTATTGAGGAATCTGGAATCCCCTTGTCACACACACGTACATTGACATTGCAGATCCAAACACTAATGAAGTCTTCCGGGCAAAATATGAGCCAGCTTTCCGCAGTGAGTGTTAGTTCTGGGCCCGGGTCTTACACTGGATTGCGTGTTGGGCTTTCCACAGCAAAGGGCATATGCTATGCCGGTGGAATCCCTCTGATAGGTGTGAGCACGTTGAAAGGACTTGCAAATCAAGTAATCCAACAGGCGGTACAACCTTATGACATTATTATTCCTATGCTTGATGCCAGACGGTTAGAAGTATACACTACTATATATAATAGCGTGGGTGAAGATATTTCACCGTTGAAAGCCATTCTTTTGGATCCTTTAATACTTAGGGAATACATAGAGCGTGGAGATAAAATAGCAATTGTAGGCCCGGGGGCTCGAAAGTTTTTTACACACTTTGAAATACCCCAAGCTGAGTTTGTCGATCTTCCTGTCAGCGCAAAGAATATGGTTGAGGAGAGTTGGAATAGATACCAAAGCCAACAGTTTGAGCAACTGGCTTATTTTGAACCTCAATATTTGAAGCCAGCCAATGTCACAAAATCTAAAAAGAAGCATTTTTAGAAATATCGAAAAATCAGTAAGATACATATGCTGATTATGGGAAATGTAAAAGTTTCTTAGATTTTTTTTCAAAAGTTGTGGCTCGGAAGCTTTTTTGGAACACTATTTGCCTTATGACATTTGTATTCCGAGAACTAACAAACTTTGTAAAACATGAAAAGTAAGAAAAACGAAACCGTAATTCTAAAGAAAGGAGGCTCCAATATTCCATTGGATTATGCAAAGCTGCGAAAAGCGGTACTCGTTCTACGAGCGATTAACCACAAATTACGGCAACGCATTATTGATTTGTTAGATGAGTTTGAGCAAATGACTGTAACAGATATTTATATCAAGTTGCGCTTAGAACAATCAGTTGCGTCTCAACACTTAGCTATTATTAGAAGAGCTGGGGTGGTGAAGACCGAGCGACAGGGAAAATTTATCTATTACTCTTTAGATAGGGATAGATTGGACCAGATTGCTCGTCTGATTGAAGAATTGGCCGGAAAGTAAGATCTTTACTTAATTTGCTTAAAAAAACACTGCTTATCACCAAAATAATTACAATATGCACTAATTCGTTTACAATTGATTTTGGATTTGACCTTCTAAGACATAATTTTTTATAAATTATGAAAAAACCTAATACAAGATTAGGTTCTATTTGAAAGATTGTTCATAAATTTGCAACCTAAGGTTAAAGTTAAACTACTACAAACTCAAAATAGGAAATCTAGATGGGAAAGACTAAGGTTGTTATTCGTTATGATAAACTCGAATATTGTGTCGAGTTAATGCGTGCATTGGCACATCCACTTCGATTGAAGTTGTTGGAATTTATTGATCTTGAAGGTAAGACACATGTACGGAAGATATATCGTACACTTGAACTTGAACAATCAATCACTTCTCAACATCTCGGCGTTCTTCGTAAAGCAGGGGTTTTGAAATTTGAAAAGGAAGGGAAATTTAAATATTATTCTATCAATTACGATATTGTAGACCGGGCTAGAAAAGCTGTTGATAATTTTTTGGCAAGAGAATCAATGTGGTTAGAATCCGGTCAAAGAGCAAAAAAAGTTTAAAGCGCAACGCGTAAAAACATATAAGCCATAGTGTCAAAGATGCTATGGCTTTTTGTGTTTTTGCTTTGCTTTGGTGGCTGTGATGCACCTTTTTTGTTAATATTTTGGATCAATTATATAAATATTTTTCAAGAATATGTAAATTTGTGTTTTGAGTTTTTACTCTTGAATTTAATTCCAGTCGGATAGCAAATCCTTTTGTAAAGCAGCTCTCCTTTGGGTATTCAAGCGTAAAGAGAATGATCTTAGTTACTTAAAACCTACAGATGAAGCACCTACTATTATGTTTTTCCCTCCTTCTGCCTTCTATCCTATTTTGCCAATCCATACAGTTTAAAGAAAGACCTTCCCCTTTTGGTTCTAACCCTCCGACCTCGTTTATATTTAATGGAGTAACAGACATTAATGGTGATCTTTTGGATGATGTCCTCTCGGTGGATAATGGCAACCATTTCATACCTTACCTGCAACAAAATCCCTATTTACCTTTTTTGAGGGATACCTCTATTATGCTAGGAGAAAAAATGCACTGGACCATTGCTGTGGGTGATCTTAACGGGGATGGAAGACGGGATATCGTCCTTCCAGGGTATACAGAGCCGATAAAGATCTTATATGGGCATGTGAATTCCTTTGTGTATAAGGACTTGGATGGTCAAGGGATCTACCCCCAAGCATTAAGTTTAATCGATGTAAATGCAGATGGTTATTTGGATATATTTCTAGCGAATGATTATGCGCGCAATGTGGTATTCCTCAATAATGGAGATGAAACATGGACCTATGAACCGACTTTTTTCGGAGAATCCGAGCAGTCATCTATTACAGCAGGCAATTACGGCTGCACGTGGACAGATTTTGACCTGGATGGAGATTTGGATTTGTATGTTGCCAAATGTTATGGGGATGCTACAGATCCTAAGGACCCAAGAAGGGTCAACAAGCTGTTTGAGCAAGTGAGTCCGGGTCATTTTGTTTTTGATTCCCTTAATCGTAAAGGATTGGCGTTCGGTGCACAATCTTGGACTTCTAATTTCGGAGATTTGGATAATGATGGGGATCTGGATGTTCTGGTGACACATCATGACAGTCTAGCGTATTTATTGCGCAACGATGGGGGTAGATACACCCGGGTTGAACGGGTAGCAGGTGTTGCAATTAGCGGTTTTCCTTTGCAGTCTTTGCTTAGAGATTTTGACAACAACGGATATTTGGATATAATGGTAGCAGGAAATCCAGCTTACTTGTATTTGAACCAGGGAAATTGGAGCTTCGCTAGGGTTCCGGCTCCATTTGGGTTGTATTCTCCGGCTTCCGTTGCTGTAGGTGATCTCAATGGGGATGGATTTTTAGACGTTTATGCCAACTATAGTTTTACCAATGATTTCCCACAACGGGATAAGATTTACATTAACCAAGGCAATTCCAACTCCTATATATCCTTTAACTTGGTAGGGGATGCGCCTAATACGGATGCCATAGGTGCGTTTCTAACCCTTTATTCTAAGGCTGGACTCCAATCTCGTGAATTGATTGCCGGAGAAAGCTATGGTATATCCAATAGCCACTTGGTTCATTTTGGATTGGGTAGCGTGCAAAAGGTTGATTCTGTGGTTATTCATTGGCCGGATGGAACGGTGAATACTTTTCGTGATCTTCGTATTAATACCGTCAACACCTTGGAAAAAGGCGGATGTCATTCTGTTATGAAATCGTTGAATTACAGTTCATTGGAGTTGCTGTGTGTAGGGGATACTTTAAGGATATCTGCTCCTACTGATGCGCATGCTATTGTCTGGATGGATGGCGATACATCTCGTGATAAGAGGGTGGTACAACCCGGATTGTACAGTGCAAAATGGCGCAATACCCAAGGGTGTATAGAATATAGTCGTCCGGTCACGTTTGTTCACAGTGAAGTCCCTACACCAAGAATTGAATTTTTAAAGGGGGAGGAGGTTAATTGTGAAGGAACTGAAGTTGTCCTTGGAATGAAGAGCCAATTGGCAGGAAAATGGTATGGTAGAATTCGCACCGATACCCTTCGGGTATTGTCCAATAGTAAGGTGTATTTTACGGATACCAATAGATGTGGGACATTTATCTCAGAGGTGCAAGAAGTCTCTTTTGTCACTCCTCCCGTTCCTCCTCTGGTCCAGGATGTACATGTAAAAAGGGGGGACCAAGCAGTGCTTGTATCTGATCGGGAGGATACCTATTGGTATAACGATAAGGAGGATAATACTCCGGTACATTTTGGTTCACGTTGGGTGCTTCCGGGCATAATGCGAGACTCTACCGTTTGGGCAGGGCGAGTTTTTGAATACAAATATGGTGTAGGTCATTATGGACTTTCACTTAATCAAGCGAAAGATCTAGGGTACCATGTAGGCAGGAAGAATGTCTCTACTTACTTTACCGTTCAGAAAGATATGATATTGCATTCTGTTAGAACGAAGACGGATATGCCGGGACGGAGGACCTTCGAAATATTTGATCCAGCCGGTCAAATGGTATTTCAGAAAACTATTGCTCTTGACACAGGGATGAATACGATTTTAATGGACGTCCCCTTATCTGCAGCTAAAGGAAGCTATCGCATTTCGACCAATAGAGATACCAATATGCAGGTTCTGGGGACGGTAAGTCCTCGATTGGTGCGCAGTGTTGTGAATTTCGGCTATCCTTACCTGGGCGGTGGGCTCTTTCGAATTGAACGGAGTTCTCTTTCCCCACATGCGTATTATTATTTTTACGACTGGGAGGTGATGCGGATGCCTTTAGCTTGCTCCGGAGATAAAGTACCTGTTCATATTATCGTAGATACATCATTAGGTGTCATGTCTTCCCATTTGGATGCCCAGTTAAATGTTTTCCCCAATCCGACATCAGAGGATGAATTGAATATAGATATCCCCGACGATTTTTTTGTCTTTCCCATTCATGCAAGTTTTCTATCCGTCGAAGGGAAGGAAATCCTTAGGTGTAGAATCAAGCATTCTCAATCAAATATTCTGGATATACATGAACTTTCCAGGGGGGTATATGTCTTGATGCTCTCGGACAAGTCAGGGCAATACTACATCCAGCGGATTGTTAAGTTATAAGCATATGATGCGCTTGCTTTTTTTTGTTGCTTGTTATATGTGCTTGTTCGAGCAAATTTTAGCCGTAGACGTTCTTAGGATTCCCGATGCCGGGTATGTTGATTCCCTTGGGCATTACAGATGGTTTGAAGGGATAAGGGATTCTACTTTCCGAGATGCTAATGGTATGAAATGGTTGAAATGGTGCGAGGATAGTATACGTTGGAGGAATGCGATCACCATTTATAAAGCCAATGTAAAATCCCTAATAGAATTGGGATATGATTCTATATTAGTGTTACAAAATATGGTATTATTTCATAGTGACCTACGACTATTTGATCATCTAACCCACTGTTTGCATCCGGAGTATTTTATTGAGGATTGGAGACCCGCGTTTAACAGTGCGGTCTTTCGATGGAGTGCAAGGAAGAAGAGACTTATTTCCAGGCCCGAGATATCCATAAAATTTTATCCGGTGAAAGGTGGGTTTGACCCTGCGAATGGAATGGGACTGGTAAAAACTAACCTTTTGGCTCATGTACTCGAAGCGTTTAAGAGCAAATGGGGCGATGTGTGGAGTTATATTTTGCATGTGTTTAACAAGACGCCCATTGATTCTACTTACCCAAAATACAATGTGTATTTGATAAATGCTAAAGGATATCTTATCTCCGATTGTCTAAAAGTAGGATCATAATCTGAAATTCTACGTAATTAACGGTGCTTTTATCTACGAGTATCGAAGGTTTTTTATGGTTATAAATATGGAGTTAATACGCAGAGAATAAATCACAAAGTAAAATGATTTTTTATATTTGAAGTTAAACAACAGAATAGATGTGCCGCTCCTACGGAGCTCAACTGCACCATTCAATATCATTGCTACAAAGGTATAGCTCCTCCGGAGCTATAAGCCAGCCTCAATTGGGCGCTCCCTTTTTAATTGACAAAGGACGAGTCCCTTCGGGACGATATCTTTGTAGAAAAAAAAGAACAACATAACGAATGCAAGCTCCGTAGGAGCGAAACCAAACCTATCTGGAAAAAAATTCGAGATCAAGATAAAAGTGCCGCTCCTACGGAGCTCAACTGCACGATGCAATATCATTGCTACAAAGGTTTAGCTCCTCCGGAGCTGCAACCAAACCCCAAAAGGGGCGATCCCTTTGTAACCGACAGCAGAAAGACAATGAGCCTAGTCCCGTAGGGACGAAATCTTTGTAGAAAAAAAACAACATAACGAATGCAAGCTCCATAGGAGCGCAACCAAACCTACGCTGTCACCCCCCCTACAAAAATATGTTCAGACGGTCAATGCCGTACAGGGCAAACAAAATCAAAAAATACAAAAGCGAGCTGAGATGTGCCGCTCCTACGGAGCTCAACTGCACTATTCAATATCATTGCTACAAAGGTTTAGCTCCTACGGAGCTGCAACCAAACCCCAAAAGGGAGCTCCCTTTGTAACCGACAGCAGAAAGACAAAAAGCCTAGTCCCGTAGGGACGAAATCTTTGTAGCAAACAAAACCATACCCAAGCCGAGCTCCGTAGGAGCGAAACTAGTCCTCGCCATACCAGGCAGAAAAAATCAAATATCTGAAAAATTCGAGAGCGAGCTGAGATGTGCCGCTCCTACGGAGCTCAACTGCACCATTCAATATCATTGCTACAAAGGTTTAGCTCCTACGGAGCTATAAGCCAGCCTCAATGGGGCGCTCCCTTTTTAATTGACAAATGACGAGTCCCTTCGGGACGATATCTTTGTAGCAAACAATACCATACCCAAGCCGAGCTCCATAGGAGCGCAACCAAACCTACGCTGTCAACCCCCTACAAAAATACGTTCAGGCGGTCATTGCCGTACAGGGCAAACAAAATCAAAAAATACAAAAGCGAAATGAGATGTGCCGCTCCTACGGAGCTATATTGCACCATTCAATATCATTGCTACAAAGGTTTAGCTCCTCCGGAGCTATAAACCAGCCTCAATTGGGCGCTCCCTTTTTATTTGACAAATGACGAGTCCCTTCGGGACGATATCTTTGTAGAAAAAGAACAACATAACGAATGCAAGCTCCGTAGGAGCGAAACCAAACCTATCTGGAAAAAAATCCGAGATCAAGATAAAAGTGCGGCTCCTACGGAGCTCGACTGCACCATGGATTTTCATTGCTACAAAGGTATAGCTCCTCCGGAGCTATAAGCCAGCCTCAAAGGGGCGCTCCCTTTGTAACCGACAGCAGAAAGACAATGAGCCTAGTCCCGTAGGGACGAAATCTTTGTAGAAAAAAACAACATAACGAATGCAAGCTCCGTAGGAGCGCAACCAAACCTACGCTGTCACCCCCCTCCAAAAATACGTTCAGACGGTCATTGCCGTACAGGGCAAACAAAATCAAAAAATACAAAAGCGAGCTGAGATGTGCCGCTCCAACGGAGCTCAACTGCATGATGCAATATCATTGCTACAAAGGTTTAGCTCCTCCGGAGCTATATACAAGTCCGAAAGGGGCGATCCCTTTGCAACCGACAGCAAAGAGACAAAAAGCCAGTCCCGTAGGGACGAAATCTTTGTAGAAAAGAATGACATAACGAATGCAAGCTCCGTAGGAGCGCAACCAAACCTACGCTGTCACCCCCCTACAAAAATATGTTCAGACGGTCAATGCCGTACAGGGCAAACAAAATCAAAAAATACAAAAGCGAGCTGAGATGTGCCGCTCCTACGGAGCTCAACTGAACCATTCAATATCATTGCTACAAAGGTATAGCTCCTCCGGAGCTATAAACCAGTCTCAATTGGGCGCTCCCTTTTTAATTGACAAATGACGAGTCCCTTCGGGACGATATCTTTGTAGAAAAAGAACAACATAACGAATGCAAGCTCCGTAGGAGCGAAACCAAACCTATCTGGAAAAAAATCCGAGATCAAGATAAAAGTGCGGCTCCTACGGAGCTCGACTGCACCATGGATTTTCATTGCTACAAAGGTATAGCTCCTCCGGAGCTATAAGCCAGCCTCAATTGGGCGCTCCCTTTGTAACCGACAACAAAAAGACAAGAAGCCAGTCCCTTCGGGACGAAATTTTTGTAGAAAAAGAACAACATAACGAATGCAAGCTCCGTAGGAGCGAAACTAGTCCTTGCCGTATCAGGCAGAAAAAATCAAATATCTGAAAAAATACGAGACCCAGCTGAGATGTGCCGCTCCTACGGAGCTCAACTGCACCATGGATTTTCATTGCTACAAAGGTTTAGCTCCTACGGAGCTATATAAGCCCGAAAGAGGCGATCCCTTTGTAACCGACAGCAGAAAGACAAAGAGCCTAGTCCCGTAGGGACGAAAACTTTGTAGAAAAAGAACAACGCTTATACGAGGGGCATTAC
>Ga0256841_1003538_pt1 | contig 11633 bp, 3 predicted proteins | sample 356308metaG_FD_185971 | JGI IMG/M metagenome (GOLD analysis project Ga0256841, IMG submission 185971) | Hydrothermal vent microbial communities from Mid Atlantic Ridge, Atlantic Ocean - 356-308 | ecosystem: Environmental > Aquatic > Marine > Hydrothermal vents | place: Atlantic Ocean: Mid...
GCCGATCGTCTACTTCGGCACCCCCGAGCAGAAGGCCAAGTACCTGCCCAAGCTGGCCTCGGGCGAGTGGATCAGCGCCTACTGCCTCACCGAGCCCGGCTCGGGCTCCGACGCGCTCGCGGCCAAGGCCACCGCGACCCTGAGCGAAGACGGCCAGCACTACGTCTTGAACGGCACCAAGCAGTTCATCACCAACGCTGGCTTCGCCGACGTCTTCATCGTCTTCGCCAAGATCGACGGCGAGAAGTTCACCGGCTTCATCGTGGAAAAGGACACCCCCGGCCTAAGCCTGGGCCCCGAGGAGCACAAGATGGGCATCCGCTCCTCGAGCACCCGGGCCGTGATCCTCGAGGACGTCAAGGTGCCGGTGGAGAACGTGCTGGGCGAGATCGGCAAGGGCCACAAGATCGCCTTCAACGTGCTCAACATCGGCCGCTACAAGCTGGGCGCGGCGGCGGTGGGCGCGGCCAAGGAGGTGCTGAAGGAGTCGGCCAAGTACGCCCTGCAGCGCCAGCAGTTCAACCTCCCCATCGCCAAGTTCGGCGCCATCAAGCAGAAGCTGGCGCGCATGGCGGCGCTCATCTACGCCGCCGAGTCGGCCACCTACCGCACCGTGGGCTTGATCGACGACGAGATCGAGGCCCGCGGCAAGGACGAGATCGTGGGCGCCATCGAGGAGTACGCCATCGAGGCCTCGATCATCAAGGTGCTGGGCAGCGAGGTGCTCGACTACGCGGTGGACGAGGGCGTGCAGATCCACGGCGGCTACGGCTACGTCGAGGAGTACTGGGTCGAGCGGGCCTACCGCGACAGCCGCATCAACCGCATCTTCGAGGGCACCAACGAGATCAACCGCCTGCTCATCCCCGGCATGCTGCTGCGCCGGGCGCTCAAGGGCGAACTGCCGCTGGTCGAGGCGGCGATGAAGCTCCAGGAAGAGCTGCTCGAGCCCTCGTTCGGCGAGGAGTACGAAAACGAGTGGGACCGCGAGTGGGCCTACGTGACCGGGCTGAAGAAGCTGGCGCTGATGATCGCCGGCATCGCCAGCCAGAAGTTCGGCGAGAAGATCGTCAAGGAGCAGGAAGTGCTCATGGCGACGGCCGACGTCCTCATCGACGCCTACACCGCCGAGAGCGCGCTGCTGCGCACGCAGAAGCGCGGGGGCGAGCTCGAGGCGGCCATGACCCGCTACTACCTGACCCGCGCCCAGGACAAGGCGGCCCAGCTGGCCCAGGCGGTGCTGCCCTACCTGGAGGAGGGCGACGACCTGCGGGTGCTCATGGCCGCCGCCCGCCGGCTGACCAAGCACGAGCCGGTGAAACAGGTGGCGCTCGAGCGTCGGATCGCCGGCGCGGTGCTGGAGGTCGAGGGCTACCCGATCAAGTAGTCCGCGCGCCGTTCGCGCGGCGTTTCCATGTGCCCGCCCGCCCCATTAGGGGCGGGCGCTTTGATGCAAAGTAAACTTGGGCATGCGCGAAAAAGTGCACTCATGGATAGTCGACGTGCTGCGTACTCATCCAAAAGTCGTTGACTTGGCGGTTAAACAACGTGCCAAGTTCGAGGGGTGGCTCAAATTTGAGCTCGCTGCGCGGGTGGTAAGGGCGGGTGCTAGTGAGGTCAGGATTGAGCCAATGGGTGAAATTCCCCACACCCGACATGACCTCTCGTTTCTCTGGGAGGGAGAACACTATTTCGTCGAGCTGAAAACCATAAACGCCAATTGGCGCATCGCAGGGCTCGAAAATCGGGCACGGCCTATCACAAAGAATTTTGCGGCTTTGACCAAGGACTTTCACAAACTCGCACCATACGGCTCTCACGGGTTGATAGCCTTCGTGATTTTCCCGGTTCCGCCCGAGGACGCCCGCTGGCAGTTTTATGTAGCAAACGTTTGCGAAAAGTCCCAGATCTCGTTTCTTGGGGAGAAAGATTGCCAAAGCTTGATTTTTGAAAGTTCCTCCACCAGATATAGCTTGGTTGTCTGTGTGTTGCTTGCCCAGCCTGGCTTCGTTCGGGAGACCTAGGCCGCCTCTGCATGTCCACTCACCGACTTAGGCGACAATCAAAGAGCCGTCACTAATTCGAGTTGTGGTGCACTCGAACCGCACTTTTAGTAAACATGAAACCCCTCGAGCCCCACCGGCTCGCTCCACTGCACCTCGACTTCCTCGACCTTGGACAGGCGCGGGCCCTGGCGCAGGAAGTGCAGGAAGTGTTCCAGTGCGTCTTCGGGCCCCTCGGCCACGACCTCCACCCGGCCGTCGGGCAGGTTTTCGGCGTAGCCGGCCAGGCCCAGCCCCAGGGCGTGCTTGCGGGCGAAGGCGCGGTAGCCCACGCCCTGCACCCGGCCGGAAACGAGGGCAACGATGCGGCGTTTCATGGCCCTAGATTACGTGAAAACCTTCATCTATCCCAGCCGCCGCCGGATACGATAGGAACGTGCGGTTCAGGAAGCGCTGGCTCTTTTTGCTCCTGGCGGTGCTCGCGGCACTGCCGGGTTTTCCGCCGCTGATCCAGTGGGGGCTCGAGCAGGCGCTTCGGGACCGGCCCTTTCAGGTGGAATGGTCGCGCGTCTCGGGCTATGCGCTCACGGGCCTCCGCTTCGAGGGGGTGCGCATCCGCGCTTCGGGACTGAGCGCCGATCTGGACGAGGTTCGCTTGGGTTACAATCTCGTCGCCGTGATCGGCGGGCGGCTTCCGCTCTCGGTCGAGGTCGCGGGCGGGGTGCTGCGCGTGGATCCGCAAGCGGTGCGCTGGCCCGCGGGCGGCGGGGGCGCGCCGCGCGTCCGCCCCGAGCTGACCCGGCTTACGCTGGCGAACGTCCGCTTCGAGAGCGCCGCCTGGCCGCGTTTCGCGCTGCCTTCCTACCGGGTCGAGCTTGCGGGTTCGCTGCCCCGCTTTTCCTGGAAGCTCGAGACCGAAGACGGCGCGCTTGCGGGCGAGCTGACGCTGCGTTCGTCCGGAGAATGGTCCACGACGTTCGCGGGCGACCTGGAGGTGAGCCGCTTCTGGTGGCAGGGCGGGCAGTACGGCCGGGTCGAGGGCCGGTTCGGCTACCAGGGCGGGCACTGGGCGGGGGAGGCGGAACTGCGCGACGGCGGGGTCACGCTCGCCGGCTTTCCCGTGCGCGGGGTCGCGGGCCGGGTGCGCTACCGGGACCACGTGATCAGCTCCGAGCTGCAGGGGCGCAGCCTGGACGGCCCGGTGCGCGCGTCCGGAGTCGTGGACGTGCCGGGGCGCAGCTACCGGTTCGCGGCCGAGGGCCGGCCGCGGCTCGAGGCGCTCCTAGCGCTTTGGAAGGTCGGCCTTCCCGCAACCGGAGAAGGCCCGCTGACGATCGAGGGAAGTGGATGGGAAAAACTTCACCTGGAGGGCCGTTTCCAGGGGGAAGGGCAGTTTCTGGAGCGCCCCCTGAGCTACGACGGGCGTTTTACGCTCGCGGACGGTTTTACGCTGCACGCCGAGGCTGCTGGAAGCGTGCTCGAGCGCGCCTGGACGGGGGGCTTCGATTGGCAGGACGGCGGTTACGTCGCCGAGGTGACCGACGACAAGGGCAGCCGCATCGAGCTGAGCGGCGAGGGGGTGCGCTACCGGGGTCAGGGGCGGCTGGTCTGGCCGCAGCCGCTCGACGGGGCCGCGCAGGTGGTGTTTTCCGGCGAGGGCACCCGCTGGCGGGTGCGGGCGACGAGCCCGGGGGTGGGCCTGCTGCTGGGGCGCGCTCCGCTGGACCTCTCCGGGACCCTGGAAGGGTCGGGCATGGACGTTTCGGGGCGGCTGGGCCCGCTCGCGCTCAGCGGCCGCTGGGACGACCTCGCACTGCACCTCGACCCGGTTCCCCTGCTCGTGGGGACCCTGAACGGTACGGCACGCTGGCGGGAGGCCTTCCGCGCCGAACTCGCCTACCGATCGCCCTACCTGGACCTGCCGCTCGAGGTGGTGCAGGAAGGGGCGCGCTGGCGCGTGCGCGCCGGAGGTTTTGGAGAGGGCCTGTGGGCCGACGGTCGGTTTCGCGTCGCAATCGAAGACCTTCCCATCGAGGTGCTCGGCGGACTCCAGCTGTCGGGTGAGGCCGCCTGGACCCCGGAGGCGGGCTGGTCGGGTCGCCAGAAGTTGCGCGGACCCTACCTCGCTCTTGACGGGCGGCTTGCCGGACGTTCCTGGCGTTTCCAGGGCCTGGCCGACACCCCGCTGGGTGAGCTGCCCCTCACGGGTGTGGCGGACGCCGCGGGCCTTCGCGGCACCCTCGACGACGCGCGCTACGAGGTCGGGCCGGCGCGCTACCGGCTGGCGGGCACGGTGCGGCTGGGTGACCTGCTGCGCTACGAAGGGGACCTGCGGCTCGTGGACGGCGCCTGGGGCGGCGAGGCCCGCCTGAGCTCGCCCTGGGAAGAGGTGCGCCTCGCCGGCCGGGGCGCTCTGCGCTCGACCTGGCGCGGCTACCTGCAAGCCGAGGGGCGCTTGTGGCCCGATCCGCGGATTGACGGCCTGCTGCGCCTTCCTCCCGTGGCGGTCGCGGCCTTCGAACCCCAGCCGGTGGAGCTGCGCGGGGCGCGGCTGCGGATAGGCGAAGGAGGCGCGGTGCTCGAGCCCCCCTTCGCCTTCACGCTCACGCTGCCGTGGACGGGGTACGGTTACCGGGGCAGGCTCCAGGCCGCGGGCGACCTGCGCTCGGGTACGCTTTTCCTGACCACGCCCTGGGGGCAGGCCCGGGCGGCGGGCCCCTGGGAGGACCTGCAGCTTTCGGGCCGTATGCGTGCGGCGCGGATCGGGGAGGTCGGGCTTTCGGGGCGGCTCGATCTGCCCGCGCTGGGCTACGACGTCCAGGGGGTTCTCCAGGATCTGGACGGATCCGTACGTTTGACCGGCCGCGCGGGACGCCTGCGCTGGCAGGGAGAGCTGCAGCAGGGGCGCCTGCGTTTCGAGGGCGAGGACGGCACGGGGCGGCTCGAGGCCAGGGACTTCGCCAGCGACGCGCTGGGTCTGGCGGGCCGCTGGAGCGGGCGCCTGAACTATGCCCAGGGCTGGTCGGGCGACCTGCGCTACCAGGGACCGCTGGGCCGCTGGCGCGCCCACGGTTTCGGCACCCTGCAGCTCGAGGGTTCGGGGCCGGGGTACCGCACCGAGGGCTACCTGAGCAGCTCCGAGTTCTTCGCCCGAAGCGTCATCGACGCCCCCTACCTTGGTGGCGAGGTGGTCGTCCGCGGCCCCTGGCGTCGGCTCGAGGCGGTGGGGGAGGGGGTGTGGCGCCTTCCCGGACTTCCCGAGCGCCCCTGGACCCTCAGCGCATCGCTTCCGGAGGGCCGCTGGAGCCTGGGCGGACCGGTGACGGTGCGCGGCCGGGGTTCGGGCTACGAAGGAGAGGTGGCCTGGCGCGAACGCGTTGGCGGGCGCGAAATGGCGCTCACCGGAGCGTTTTCCGGTACGGGGTCCCGCGCTTCGGGGGCGCTACTCCTCGACCTTTCGGGGTACCGCGTGCGCGCCGACTTCGCTCACGACGCGGACTGGCGGGTCGTCGCCGAAGCGCCGCGGGGATCGGCCCGGTTCGAGCGTCGGGTGCTCGAGGTGCGCGCCTGGGAGCTCGAGCCGCTGGGCCGCGCCCTGGGGCTGGACCTCGGCGGTACCCTGGCGGGGCGGATCGACCTGGCGGCACCTGAGGGCAGCCTGGCCGGGTCGCTGCTCGTGGCGGGGCAGCGTTTCGGTCTGGTGCTGCGCCCGCGTGCGCGCGCCTGGAGCCTGTCGCTCTACGATGCCGCCCGGAAGCTGGGGTTGCGCTCGGTCCTGGGCGAGGATTGGAAGCTCGAAGGTCTGGGTGCGGTGGAGGGCGCACTCGCACTGCGGCCGGCTCCCGGAGGCTCCCTGCGCTACGCGGACGGCGAGCGCGAGGTCCGGCTGGAGGGGGGCGCCGACGGGTGGAGGTTTTCCGCCCGGCTGCCCGGCTGGACCGCCGAGGGCGCCTGGCTCGCAGGCGGCGCTTGGCTGAACCTGGAGGGACCGGTGCGCGGCCGCCTACAGCTGGATCCAGACGAGTGGAGCTACCGGGGCCGGCTGCGTTTCCGCTCGAGCGACGCCGACGCGCTGCTTTCGTTTGCGGGGCGGGGCTCGAGCTGGAGCGGAACCGGGTATGCGGTGGCCTACCGGGGGGTGCCCCAGGCGGGGCCGCTGACCGCCGAGGGGCGGGGGCTTGCCTGGCGCCTCTTCTGGGCGGCGCCCCTGCAGCTGGAGCTGACGGGCAGCGGGGCGCGACTCGCTTCGTGGCGCGTCGAAGGCGCGGCCGCCCTGGGCGACCTGCGCCGGGGTGCGGGCCGTTTGCACGCGGCGCTCGGCTACGCGAACGGAAGGTTCAGCGGTGACGCCGACTGGGCCTACCCGGGGGCCTACCTGAAGCTGTCGGCGGCAGGGGAACGCCTCCACGTGAAGGGCGCGGGTTTCGGCCTGCGGCTGGAGGGAAGCGCGGGCGCGGACGGCGGGCTGAACCTCGATGCGATCGGGGGAGGCAGCCTGGGGCGGTCCCGCTGGGAGTTCACGGCGCAGGTCCGCGGGAGGGTCCTGGGCCCCAGGCTGAAAGCCGCGCTGATCCTGACCGGTGACGGCGGGGTGCGTGTCGATGCACGTTTCCGCTACGGGCGGGGCTGGCGCTTCGAAGCCGAGGGGCCGAACCTGCAGCTGGAACTGGAGCCCGGCGCCGCCCGGGTGGCGGTCGACGGCCTGAACCTCGAGCCGTTCCTGGGGGTTCCGCTGCGGATCTACACGCGCGGGGCGGGAGCGCCCGGATCGCTGGAGCTCCCGCTGCGCCTCGAGGGCCCCCGGGTCCGCCTCGAAGGGATGTGGAAGCCGCGGGCGGGGTCCCTTCGTCTTGCAGGCGATTTCCTGGGTGGCGGTCTGGACGCTTCCTGGTCGCGGGGCGGAGGACGCCTGGGCCTCGACCTCGAAGCCCCGCGGGTAACGGGTGAGGTGCGCTACCGCGAAGGGCGCTGGAGCGGAGGGTTCGACCTCGACCTGGCGCTCGCGGGCGGTGGGTTGAAGGGCCGGTTGGACGCCGCCCGTGCCGAGCTGCGGCTGGCGGGTTACGACGCTTACACGGGTGAGCTCCGCCTGGGTTGGCGCCCGGGCCGGATCGAGGGCCGGATCGAGGGCCCCGGGGCCTCACTGTCGTCCGACCTGCTGCGGGTAGGGAACGGCTGGGTGGGACGCATGCGTCTGGAGAGCCCGCGCTGGGGGGGTGTGCTGGCGGTGGGGGAGGGCACCCGGTTCCGGCTCCAGGGTGTCGGTCCGCTCGCGCCGCTGGCGGGGCGGCTTTCGCTGAACCCTTGGTCGCTGGAGTGGGCGTATTCGGGGCCCCTCCCCGAGCCCCTGGGCGAACTGGAGGCCGCCGGGCGCTGGCCCGGAGAAGCCTGGGCGCTGGGACGGTGGCGGGCGTTCGGGCACACCTTCGAACTCGAGGGGCGCGCGGCCGGGCTGGCGTTGCGAACGGATGGCCTGCGCGCGCTTTTGAGGGCCTCGGGACCCGAAATCGACCTGGAGGGCTTCCGCCTGGTCGGCGTGAGCTGGAACGGTCGGGTGCACGGCGGCTGGCGCGGGCCCGAGCTCGATCTGCGCGCGGCGGGTCTGCATCTTTCGGGGCGCTGGGGAGGCGACTCGCGCTTGGACGTGGAGGGATGGGCCCAGGGCCGCCTGGAGCGTGTGGGCGGCCGTTGGTCGGGCCGCCTGCGCGTGCCTCAGGGCGAGCTGGCCGCAGGCGGAACGAACGCCTGGCCGCGGCTCGAGGGCGTTTGGAAGGACGAGCGGGTGGTGATCGACTACCCGGAGCTGCGCCTGGGGGGGTTGAATGTCGACCTGGCGCACCGGTCGGCGGCGGGTTCGGTGCAGCTGGGCCGGGTGCTGGCGCTGGGGGACGACGGACGGTTGCGCTTGAGCTACGCTCTCGCCGAGGGCGCGCTCGTGGCCGACGTGACGCTCGCCGGTGGACGGGTGCGGGTGGTGCCCGAGGGCGTGGGCGAGGGGCAGCTGGGATTCGACCCGGGCGAGGCGGGGTTCACGGGCACGCTCATCTTCGAGGGCGTGCTGCCCGGTGAGGTGATCGTGCGCGGCCGCACCCGGGAGCTTGAAGCCAGCTGGCTGCACCCCGCGAGCGACTGGTTGCCCTGGGGCAAGGGTCGGCTGGAGGCGCGCATCGGCCTCGACGGCGGCTGGTCTGCGGCGTACCGTGGCGGAGAGGTGCTTGCCCGGGCCGAAGGGGATTTGCGTCGGGCCGAGCTGGAGCTTCGCTCGCCCTGGGGAGGAGGAAGCCTGCGCTTCCAGGACGGTTGGCGGGGCCTCGTGCAGCTGAGCGGCTGGCCCGTCCCGCCCCTCGACGCTGCTGTGGACCTGACCTGGACGGGGGCTGCGGGTGGCACCGCGCTGGTCGGCGAGCTCGCGGGGGAGGCGGGCCGAATGTCGTTCAACCTGCGCGCCGACGCCGATCGCTGGCTGCCCCAGGTCGACAGCGCGGCCTTCGTGGTCCAAGGCATGCGCCTCGAACGCCTGCCCAAGGTGCTGAACCGGCTGCCCTACGCCTCGGGCAGGGTGGACGCGACGCTCAGCTACACGCGCCGGCTCTGGGCGGGCCGGATGGTCAGCGAGGGGTTGACGGTGGCCGGGGAAACCCACCCTATGGAGCTGGCGCTCTACTGGAGCGACCGGCTCAAGACCGTCGAGATGGCGCTGGGGCAGAGCCGCATCGAAGCCCGGTTGGACGCGAACCGGCTCGACCTGCGCGGTGACCTGGTGCGCCTGCCCCTGCACTTCCTGACCGGCGCCTGGGCGGGTCCTCCACCTGGAACCGCGTACTGGACCGGCGCCGTCAAGGCCAGCGTGCCTCTGGACGATCCCTTCGCGGGTTACGGCGTGCTCGTTGGTGAGCGGCTCGATTTCGCGGGCGAAGGCAAGCGCCTCGCGGGCGAAGCGGCCCTCAGGTACGAGGGGCGAACGCTCTACGTCGACGCCCTGGACCTGCGCGGCGACGGCCGGATTCGGGGGTCGGGTTACTGGGGCCCCGACGCTGCCGACCTGACCGTGGAGGTGAAGGACACGCTGCTCACCCCGATGCTCGGGGTGGTACCCCAGTGGCGTCCCTACAAGCCGCGTGCGGCGGGGAGCTTGAAGCTGCGCGCCGTGGGACCGTCGGCCTGGCTGGAGGCCGAGGGCTTCGACTTCGGCGTCGCCGCGGTCGACGGTCGCTTCGACTGGCTGCGCGTCGAGCGCGAGGGCGAGCGGCTGCGCGTCGGGGGGGCGGGCTCGTTGACGCGCCCCTACAGCGCCCGCTGGACCGTTTCGGGGCAGGGGAGGGCCGACGCGCTGACGCTGCAGATCGAGGGCTCGGCGGATCTTCCCCTGATCGGCAAGGTCGAGGGGGTGCGCGGCACCCTGAAGCTGCCGGGTACGGAGCTGGACCTGCGCACCCCGAGCGCGCGGCTCGAAGGGCGGCTGCGGCCCCTGGTGCTGCGGCTTTCGGGTGAGCTGCCCGTGGCCTACCCCGAGTACTACCTGCAGTCGGGGACCGTGCGCCCCGACCTCCTGCTCACCTACGCCGACGGCGGGTTCACCCTCAGCGGCGAAACCGAGGTGGTGCGGGCCGTCCTCTCGCGCCCCGAGGGCAAGCGCGAGGTCGCCTTCAAGGAAAGGCGTTACCGTTACCCGTTGCGCTTCGATCGGGTGCGCTTTTTCAGCAAGGGCGGCCTGCTGATTCAAGAGCCGTTGGCCCAGGGCGAGGCCGAGGGCGAGGTCTTCCTCGGCGGCGAGCTCGCCGACCCCTACCTGAGCGGCGAGGTCGTGGGGCTGCGCGGCGAGTTCCTGCTGGGGCGGCACCGCTTTACGGTCGACCGGGCGTGGGCGCGGTTCAGCCCCGTTTCCGGGCTCTACCCGGACATCTACCTGCGCGCTCATACGAAGCTGCCCGGCGCCGAGCGCACGATCGACCTCTACCTGGAGAGCGAGGGGCGGTTCGTGCGCGAATCGGGGCGGGCGCGCCTGGTGCTCGAGCCCCGGCTCTGGGCCGAGGCGGGCGGTGAGGTTCTGCCCTACACCCAGGAGGAGCTTCTGGGGCTGCTGGCCCTGGGCGGGCGGTCCACCGTGGCCCAGGGCGTGGCCTCGCTGGCGATCCAGAACCTGCTCATCTCCCAGCTCGAGTACGAGCTGGCGCGTACCCTGGGGCTGGACCTGTTCACCGTGCAGACCGACGTTTTCTCGGGCGGGGACGTCAGCAGCACCCAGTTCACGGTCGGCAAGTACCTGAGCCCCGACCTGTTCGTCAGCTACAGCCTCGACCTGGGGGGTCGGCAGGTGCTGGGGGCGGAGTACCGCATCGACGGGCTGCGTTTGCGGGTGGAAAGCGAGCTGGGGGGGGAGCTGCTCGAGCCCCAGGTGCGCTTCTCCATGCTCTACGCGATCCGCCCCGACCTCGACCTGATCCTCAAGCTGCGCACCGGCGAGTTGCGGCTCGGCGTCGAGTGGCGTTTTTGAGCGTTACTTTCCCACGCAGAAGTTCTTGAAGATACGGGCGATCGTTTCTTCCTCCGCGTTGCGCCCGGTGATGGCGCCCAGCGACCGGGCCGCCGCTTCGAGCGACATGCCCATCAGGTCCTCGGGCGCGCTGCGGGCCTCGAGCAGGTGCTCCCGCGCCTCGGCGAGCGCCTCCTGGTGGCGCTCCGAGGTGATCCAGACCTCGCTTTCGGAGGCCCGACCCAGCAAGCGTTCGCGAATCCGGGTGCGCAGCTCGTCCAGTCCGTGGCCTTCGCGGGCGGAAACCTCGAGGAAGGCGGGATCGCTCCAGGCGCGGGGGAGGTCGGCCTTGCTGGCGATGCGGATCGTGCGCTCCCAGGGGAGGTCGGGTGCTTCCGGGCGCGGCGCCGAGCGGTCGGCGAGGTAGAGGATCAGGTCGGCTTCGCGCGCCACCGCGAGCGCCCGCTCGACGCCCGCGGCCTCGACGGGGTCGTCGCTGCGGCGCAGGCCGGCGGTGTCCACGGCGACGAGCGGCACGCCCTCGATCTCGAGGGGCGCTTCCAGGTAGTCGCGGGTGGTGCCCGGCCGGTCGTGCACCAACGCGCGCTCGTAGCCGAGCAGCGCGTTGAGCAGGCTCGATTTTCCAGCGTTGGGAGCCCCCACGAGGGCCAGCCGCGCCCCCTCGCGGACCCTGCGCCCCGCCTCCGCGGTGGCGAGCAGGGCTTCGATCTCCTCGAGCGCCGTGGCGATCACCCGCTCGGCTTCGTGCGGTTCCACCCCTTCCTCCGGATAGTCGAGGAGCGCCTGGATGTGGGCCAGCAGGTCCAGCAACCGGTCCACGAGGGCGTCGACCTTCTCCGAGAGCACGCGGGTGAGCCCGCGCAGCGCCTGGCGGCGGGCCGTTTCGCTCTCGGCTTCCACCAGAGCCAGCACGCTCTCCGCCTGGGCCAGGTCGAGGCGGCCGTGCAGGTAGGCGCGCAGGGTGAACTCACCCGGTGCGGCCGGTCGGGCCCCGGCGTCCAGGAGGAGGGCGAGGCCGCGCTTCAGCACCGCGGGTGACCCGTGGGTCTGCAGCTCCACGACGTCTTCACCGGTGTAGGAGCGGGGCCGGCGGAAGACCAGCAGCAGCGCCTCGTCCACCGGCTCCCTGGTCCCGG
>Ga0256841_1003539_pt1 | contig 11630 bp, 6 predicted proteins | sample 356308metaG_FD_185971 | JGI IMG/M metagenome (GOLD analysis project Ga0256841, IMG submission 185971) | Hydrothermal vent microbial communities from Mid Atlantic Ridge, Atlantic Ocean - 356-308 | ecosystem: Environmental > Aquatic > Marine > Hydrothermal vents | place: Atlantic Ocean: Mid...
GCCGGGTGGCGCCCAGGACGTCGTACTCCTCCAGGGCCTGGGTCACCTGGCGCACCAGCAGGTTCAGCTCGGAGAGCACCCAGCGGTCCAGGAGGACGGGCGCGGCCTGGTCCGCCAGCTTCTCGCCATCCCCTGGGGACCAGCTCAGGGTCAGGTTGGCGTAGGTGACGAAGAAGCTGTAGGTGTTCCAGAGGGTGTTGAGGAAGCGGCGCACCACCTCCCCCACCAGATCCACGCTGAAACGGCGGCTGTTCCCGGGCGGGCTGGCGGTGTACATGTACCAACGGGTGGCGTCCGCGCCGTGGCGGGCGAAGACGTCCCAGGGATCCACCACATTGCCCTTGGATTTGCTCATTTTGGAGCCATCCGCGGCCAGGATGTGGCCCAGGCAGATGACGTTCTTGAAGGCCGGCCGGTCGAAGAGGAGAGTGCTCACCGCGTGGAGAGTGTAGAACCAGCCACGGGTCTGGTCCACGGCCTCGCAGATGTAGTCCGCCTGCTTGTAGCGCTCCCACTCCTCCTGGTGTTCGAAGGGATAGTGCCACTGGGCCACAGGCATGGAGCCGCTATCGAACCAGACATCGCAGACCTCCTGGACCCGGCGCATGGTGCCGCCGTCGGGCGCGGGCCAGGTGATCTCGTCCACGTAGGGGCGGTGCAGCTCCAGCTCGCTCAGGTCCTGGCCGGTCTTCTCCTCCAGCTCCGCGATGCTGCCGATGCACTCCATGTAGCTGCTGCCCGGCGCGTCGCTCTTCCAGATGGGCAGGGGGGTGGCCCAGTAGCGGTCCCGGCCCAGGGCCCAGTCCACGTTGTTCTCCAACCACTTGCCGAAGCGCCCATCCCGGATGTGCTTCGGCACCCAGTTGATCTCCTGGTTCAGGGCCACCAACCGCTCCTTGTACTGGCTGGTGCGGATGTACCAGGTCTCCTTGGCCCAGTAGATCAGGGGGGTGTCACAGCGCCAGCAGAAGGGGTAGGTGTGCTCGTAGGTCCCGGCCTTGTAGAGCAGCCCCCGGGCCTGGAGATCCTGGATGATCTCCGGGTCCGCGTCCTTGACGAACTTGCCGGCCCAGGGCTCCACCTCGGGCTTGAAGCGGCCGGCCGAGTCCACCGTCTGGAGGATAGGCAGGTTGTACTTGGCGCCCACGGCCAGGTCGTCCGCGCCGAAGGCCGGGGCGATGTGGACGATCCCCGTGCCGTCCGCGGTGCTGACGAACTCCCCGGCCACCACGTAGGCGTAGTCCCGGTCCACGGGGTAGAAGCGGTAGAGGGGCTCGTAGTGTTTGCCCAGGAGATCTCGCCCTTTCATCCGCTCCAGGACTTGGTAGCCCGGCTCCAGGACCGCCTCGGTTCGGGCCTCGGCCAGGTAGAGGACGTCCCCACTCACGTCCCGGACCTTGACGTAGTCGATCTCCTCGCCCACGGCCAGGGCCACGTTGCCCGGCAGGGTCCAGGGAGTGGTGGTCCAGGCCAGGAAGTGCTCGTTCTCGCCCTCTGTCTCCAGGACTCGGAACTTCACGTAGACGCTGGGGTCGATGGTGCCCTCCTTGTAGCCCAGGGAGAGCTCGTGGCTGCTCAGCGGCGTGCCGCAGCGTGGGCAGTAGGGGACCACCTTGTAGCCCTGGTAGAGGAGATTCTTCTCCCAGAACTGTTTCAGGATCCACCAGAGGGACTCAATGTACTCGTTCTTCATGGTCACGTAGGCGTGCTCCAGGTCCACCCAGAAGGCCATGCGCTCGGTCAGGGCTTCCCACTCGTTCAGGTACTCCCAGACCGACTCCTTGCACATCTGGTTGAAGCGAGCCACGCCGTACTCCTCGATCTGGGGCTTGCCGGTGAGCCCCAGACGCTTCTCCACCTCCAGCTCCACAGGCAGGCCGTGGGTGTCCCAGCCCCCTTTGCGCAGGACGTGGTAGCCCTGCATGGTCTTATAGCGGGGGAACATGTCCTTGAAGGCCCGGGCCAGCACATGGTGGATGCCGGGGCGGCCGTTGGCTGTGGGCGGCCCCTCGAAGAAGACGTACTCCGGCCCCCCTTCCCGCTCCTCCACGCTGCGCTGAAAGACGTTCTTCTCCCGCCACAGCTTCAGGATGCCCTCCTCCAGGTCCGGGTAGCTGACCGAGGGCTTCACCTCACGGAAGGTGGGCCGGGTTGCAGGCGTCTCTGATGAACTGTGTACGGATGCTCTCTCTGCCATGGTCCTCGATCCTGTGTGTTTGACTCGATCCTGTGTGTTTGATGCTCGACTTGTTGATCCCAGTGTGTTTGGTCACGGTGCTTGATCACGGTGTTCGATCACGGTGCTTGATCACGGTGTTCGATCACGGTGCGGCCTGATAGCGGCTTGATGGCCTTGGCAACGGGGAACGGGAAGCGCCTCTATCTCAGCTCCCACCGCTTGCCAGCCAGCCGGGCCGGCGGACGCCAGCCCCAGCCCAGCTTGTAGAGCCCTCGCTCCACCCAGGAGCCATAGCTGCTCTGCCGCCAGGCTTCCGGCTGCCGAACCAGGCCGTGGGCTACGGGATCCGCGTGGATGTAGTCCAGCCGGGCCGCGAACGCCCCCAGCTCCGAGATCACCTCCAGCCCCTGCCGGGAAGCCCAGACCACCATCTCCCCGGGGATGCCCAGGAGCTCCGGATAGGTGCGCTGGAAGCGAAAACGCACCCGTCGGGCCACCTCCCGGGCCTCCCCACCGGCGCCCATGCGCAGGAGCAGATGCACGTGGTCCGGCAGGATGACCCAGCCCAGCATGGTGAACTGCAGCTCCGCCTGGACCTCCCGCAGGACGTTGCGCAGCAGGTGGGCCGTGGTGGCCGGGGCCAGGATGGGCTCCCCCTTCACGGTGGCCCAGGTGAGGAAGGCCGCGCCCGGCCGGAAGTAGGGCCGGTAGGCCGCCAGGGGCGGATCCGGGATGATGGCGCTGCGGGGGTCGTCCATCCGTTCTTCCTCGTCCCACTGGGTCTGCTCAGGCCGCCTGCTCAGGCCCTCGGCTCGGGCAGGCTATGGGGCGTCGGCCAGCTCGATGTAGATGCGCTTGTTGATGGCCCCTTTGCTGCGATAGTCCACCACCCGCATGCCCCCCACCTCCCGGGTGTTGCGGACGTGGGTGCCGCCGTCGGCCTGGAGATCCAGGCCCACGATCTCCACCGTGCGCACTTCCTGGATGCTGGGCGGCAGCAGGTTGATCTTGGTGCGGATCAGGTCCGGGATCTGGAAGGCCTCCTCCCGGGGCAGGATCTGGGTGCGCACCTCCCGGGCTGCGGCGATCTCCGCGTTGCACTTGGCCTCGATCTCCGACACCAGCTCCCGGCTCATGGAGGCGAACTCGAAGTCCATGCGCCCCTTGCCCGGCTCCATGTTCCCTCCAGTGACGCTGGCGCCGTAGTCTCGCCAGACCACGCCGCAGAGGATGTGCATGGCCGTGTGGGTGCGCATGAGCAGGTAGCGCCGCTCCCAGTCCAGCTCCCCGTGGGCTGGCTGGCCTATGGCGATAGCCGGCAGGCCGCCGTCCGTGGCCTCCAGAGTGTGCCAGATCTGGCCGTCCGCCCGCTCCTTCTTCACCTTGCTGACCCGCAGGCGCTGGCCGTCCACGGTGAGCCAGCCCTGGTCGTGGGGCTGGCCGCCTCCGCCGGGGTAGAAGGCGGTGCGATCCAGCACCACCCGGTTTCCTTCCACCCCGGTGACGGTGGCGTCGAACTCCCGCAGGTAGGCGTCGTCGTAGTAGAGCAACTCGGTCATGGTTCCCATTTCTCCTCTGCAGCCAATCACGCAGCCGATTGCAGTCAACAGAAAAACCCGCCCCCCAGACGGGGACGGGCTGTGAAGTCCGCGGTACCACCCCGGTTCCCAACCGACAGACAGATTGGGCGCCTCTGTGCGATGCGGGAAGAAGAACAAGCAACTGGGCAACTGAGTAACGAGTAAGGTGTTACTCTTGACCCCTTGCTTCTCCCCTTGTCCTTCCCATATCGCCGTGAAGGTAACGGTTCACGACACCGGCGACGTCTACTGGGCCTTGTGGAAGGGGCCGTTCGGGCCGCAGCTCCGGAGGGATCTTCGATCCAGGAGGGTTGACCCGGCTTCCACCGCCCCGGGCTCGCTGACCAACGTTCCTGGACCTACTCGTCTCCATCAACGCTGTTGGTGGAATGATTTTGTGGGGTAAGTGTAGCAGCCTGGGGGCCCTTTGTCAACCGAAATGGGCCGGGGAAAGTCGGCCTCTCGGGTTGGCTTCTCGCCTTCCCAGAGCAGCAAAAACGCCCGAGGAACCGTCGATTCCCCGGGCGTCTCTGGCACGCCGTTGTGCCTTTACAGCCATTTCGGTCGCCTGCCCGCCTACGCGGAGACCGCCTCCCGCAGCTTGACCAGGAACATGGGCTCGGGGACGGCTCCCTCTTGGTGCACCGTCTCGTTGATGACGCTGCGGGGCACGCCCATCACGTTGTACTGCTGGCTCAGGACGGGGAACTCCATGGCCTCCACCATGTCCGCCTTCACCCGGTCGCTGGCGAAGGCCAGGTGGTGGGCCAGGGTGACCGCCTGAGGGCAGTAGGGGCAGGTGGGGGTGACGAAGACCTGGATGTGCACGTCCTCGTCCAGGGAGTCCAGGAACTTCCGGGTCTCCTCGCTGAGCTGGACATCGCCGCTGCCCACGGTCTCGATGGCATCCAGCAGGCTCATGAACTCGTAGCCGCTGGGGATGCCGAAAAAGCGGATGCCGTAGTCCTTGTCCTGGCCACTTTCGTCCTTGCCCAGGACCACGATGGCCGGGGTCTTGTCCACGTCCAGCTTGGCGGCCAGGGCCGCGTCCTTCTCGATGTCGTGCACTTCCACCTCGATGAGATCCGACAGAGCGGCGATCTCCTCCGCCAGCTGCTGGGTCTCCTTGCAGTACATGCACTCCCCTTCCGTGGTGAAGACTACCAGCTTCACCGGCTTCTTCAGGCTAGCCTCCAGCATCTCCCGGACAGCCTGGGCGTCTTTCTCAGAAATCAGTGCCATGGGTCTTTCAATCCTCCATCACTGCGTAGTGGGTGTTGCGTTGTCGTGCGCGTTCTGTGTGTTTCCCTGTGGGTATTTCTCTGCCAACTTCCAAGTCCTTGGATGCCCCCACCCCCTGAAAGGTTACACCCCCCGGCCTGCAGGCTCTGTCAGGAAGGCTACGGTACGGGTGGAAGGCCACCGCCGGGTCGGGCATCCACCTGAGACGCCGTTGTCCCAGCGGACGCCCGACCTCAGGGCGGGGCGGCTCCTCCCCGAGACCCCGACACGTTCACAGTTATATCAAACTTGTGATACTATTTATGGGGCATGGCTTACCGTAAAACGATCTGGTTTGGGAAGCCGCCATCCACACCCAACCGAATGCCCGACACAGCTCGAGATCGTCCTGAACACCCACGAACCCAACCTCTCCAAACGCCCGAAAAACAGGAGGAGAACCGTTCCATGAAAGACGCCTCCGCACCCGTTCCCCTGGTCATCCATGCCTCCCACGAAGCAGGCGCCAAGATCGGCGGCATCGGCGCCATGCTGGAGGGGCTGCTCCAGTCCAACACCTACAACATCGGTGTGAAGCGCACCATGCTGGTCGGCCCCATGTTCGGCTGGGACAGCATGCTCATGGAGCGGCTCAACAGCCCAGAGAACCAACTCACCATCCGCTACAGCAGCCTCCACGGCGTCTTCGACAACGTGGAACCCCACATCCGAGACGCGCTGCAGAAGGTGGAGGAGAGCTACCGGGTGGCCCTCCTCTACGGCACACGCCGGTTCGGGGAGCGGGAGCACGAGGTGCTGCTGGTGGACGTGAGCAACCCGGATCCGGACTACATCGCCCAGTTCAAGTACCACGTCTGGGAGCACTACGGCATCGACTGCGCCCGCTACAGCCACGATCCAGAATTCAACCTCTACATGGCCATCGCCCAGCCCCTCTACGCGGCCCTGAAGGCCCTGAAGGTGGACGAGGGCCTGGCCCCGGACGAACGCATCATCATCGCCCACGAATGGCTGGGGATGCCCGTGGTCTTCGCCGCCCAGATGAACGAGCCCGGCCACTGGCGCACCGTCTTCTACGCCCACGAGATGGCCACCGCTCGCCTCCTGGTGGAGTCCCACAGCGGCCACGACACCCGCTTCTACAACGCCATGTTCAAGGCGGAAGAGCAGCACATGGACCTGGAGACGGTCTTCGGGGACCAGAGCTACTTCTTCAAGCACGCCATCATCCGCCAGGCCATCCGCTGCGACAACATCTTCGCCGTGGGCGGCCTGGTGGTCCACGAGCTGCGCTTCCTGGGCGGCGACTTCACCGACACCAACATCGACGTGGTCTACAACGGCCTGGTCAGCCGAGACATCACCATCGACGAACGAGTGGAGTCCAAACGGCGGCTCCAACAGTACGCCAAGAACCTGCTGGGCTTCCGGCCCGACTTCGTCTTCACCCACGTGACCCGCATGGTCCTCTCCAAGGGCCTCTGGCGGGATCTGAAAGTGATGGAACATCTGGACGAGCTCCTCTGGCAGGAGGGGAAGACCGCGGTGCTCTTCGTTCTCAGCACCAGCGTCCCCGCCGGCCGCTCCCCGGAGCTGGTGCGCCAGTGGGAGGCGGAGTACGGCTGGCCGGTGGGCCACCGGGCCGACACCGGGGATCTGGTGGGGGACGAGATCGCCTTCTTCTTCAACGGGGTGGAGCCCTTCAACCGCTCGGCCAAGGCCTGCCGGGTGGTCCTGGTCAACCAGTTCGGCTGGGACCAGGAGCGCTGCGGCCTGCGCATGCCCCCAGAGATGGGCTTCCCGGACATCCGCCAGGGCACGGACCTGGAGTTCGGCCAGAGCATCTACGAGCCCTTCGGCATCTCCCAGATCGAGCCCCTGAACTTCGGCGCCCTGAGCTGCGTCAGCAACGTCTGCGGCTGCATCAGCTTCGTGGAATCCGTGGCCGAGGACATCGGCGGGCCCACCAACCTGGTCATCGCCGACTACGTGACCGTGCCCGAGGAGTTCCCCATCAAAACCCCCTTCGACGCCCTGGACATCGACTGGGGCGTGCGGGACTGGGTGGAGACGGAGAACAGCGCCACCGCCGCCCGGGAGATCCTGAACAAGCTGCCCCGCAGCCGCAAGGCCATGCAGAAGATGCTGGAGGACGGCGCCGCCCTGGCCCACCGCATGAGCTGGGACGTGGTGGCGGAGCGCTTCTTCCTGCCCGGGCTGGAGAAAGCCAGGAAGAACCATGGCTGATCCCCAAGAGCAACGCCCCCCGGTGGAGCCTCGTTACCACCGCCAGACCATCTTCCCGGGGATCGGCCCGGAAGGGCAAGCGCGTCTGGGCCAGGCCACGGTCGTGGTGGTGGGCTGCGGCGCCACCGGCTCCCACCTGAGCGAGATGATGGCCCGGGCCGGGGTGGGCGTCCTGCGCATCATCGACCGGGACTTCGTGGAGCTGACCAACCTCCAGCGCCAGACCCTCTTCGACGAGGAGGACGTGGCCCAAAATCTGCCCAAAGCCGTGGCCGCCGCCCGCAAACTGGCCCGGATCAACAGCGCCATCACCCTGGAGCCGGTGGTGGCCGACCTGAACCCGGGCAATGTCCTGGACCTGCTGGCCGACGCCACCCTGGTCCTGGACGGCACGGACAACTTCACCGCCCGCTACCTGCTCAACGACGCCTGCGTCAAGCTGGCCAAGCCCTGGATCTACACCGGGGTCATCGCCGCCTACGGCATGACCGCCACCCTCATCCCCGAAGGCGCGGCGGAGAAACTGCCCGGGGATCGCCAGGTCACCCCCTGCCTGCGCTGCCTCCTGGGCGACATGCCCGCCCCTGGGACCACGGCCACCTGCGACACCGCGGGGGTGGTGGGCCCGGCCGTGGCCCTGCTCACCGGGGTGAGCGGCGGAGAGGCCCTGAAGATCCTGGTGGGCACAGGCCAGCTCAACCCGGGCCTCATCCACATGGACCTGTGGGAGCACAGCTACGAGATCTTCCAGGCCCCACCCCGGGATCCCAACTGCCCGGTCTGCGTCCAGCACCGCTTCCAGTTCCTGGAGGCCCGAGCGGGCGCCGCCACCGCCACCCTCTGCGGACGCAACGCGGTCCAGGTGACGGTCATAGGGGGCGCCCGGTTGGACCTGGCCCGGATCGAGGAACAGCTGCGGCCCGTGGCCCGGAACATCCGCCGCAACGAGTACCTGCTCAAGGCGGAGGTGGACGGCTACGAGTTCACCGTCTTCCCGGACAACCGGGCCATCATCAAGGGCGCCGACGACGAGAACCTGGCCAAGAGCCTCTACGCCCGCTACATCGGGGGGTAGCCCAGATCCGGAGCGTCCTGTGAGCACGCCTGGCAGCACCCGCAACCCAGCCCCCATCCCCACCCTGGATCCCGCGGACGCGGCCGCCATCGTGGAGGGGCGCCACGGGGATCCCTTCGCCGTCCTGGGCCCCCACGTGGTGGAGATCCAGGGAAAGCCCCGACTGGTGATCCGGGCCTTTCGCCCTCTGGAGGAGGGGGTCTCCGTCCTGGATCCCAAGAGCGGCCGCCGCTACCCCATGGAGAAGGTGCACCCGGCTGGCCTCTTCCAGGTCGTCTTCCGCCGGCGCACCAAGCCCTTCCCCTACCGGCTGATCCTCCTGGGCCGGGACGGCCACGAGTACCAGATCGAGGACCCGTACCGCTTCCCGCCCTGGCTCACGGACTTCGAGCTCTACCTCCACGGCGAGGGCAACTACCTGGAGAGCTACCGCAAGCTGGGGGCCCACTTCCGGGAGGTGGAGGGCGTCCGAGGGGTGAACTTCGCGGTCTGGGCCCCCAACGCCCAGCGGGTGAGCGTCATCGGCCCCTTCAACTTCTGGGACGAGCGGGTGCACCCCATGCGCTTTCACCCCGGCGCGGGCATCTGGGAGCTCTTCATCCCCAACCTGCCCCAGGGCATGGAGTACAAGTACGCCATCCTCTCCCGGGTGAACGGCTATCGGGTGGACAAAGCGGACCCCTACGGCTTCTTCGCGGAGCTGCGACCGGGCACCGCCTCCCGCATCTGGGACATTGACCGGCACCAGTGGGGGGATCAGGCGTGGCTGGAGGAGCGGCCCCAGCGCCAGGCCCTGGACCGGCCCATCAACATCTACGAGGTGCACCTGGGCTCCTGGAAGCGGGTTCCAGAGACCAACGGCTTCCTCAACTACCGGGATCTGGCCCACCAGCTCGCCGACTACGCAAAGAAAATGGGCTACACCCACCTGGAGCTTCTGCCGGTGATGGAACACCCTCTGGACGCCTCCTGGGGCTACCAGGTGACGGGCTACTTCGCCCCCACCAGCCGCCACGGCACCCCGGACGACTTCAAGTACTTCGTGGATCACTGCCACCAGCAGGGCATTGGGGTGATCATGGACTGGGTGCCGGCCCACTTCCCCATGGACGCCCACGGCCTGGCCTTCTTCGACGGCACCCATCTCTACGAGCACGCGGATCCCCGCCTGGGCGAGCACCCGGACTGGGGCACCAAGGTCTTCAACTTCGGGCGCAACGAGGTGCGCAACTTCCTCCTGGCCAATGCCCTCTTCTGGCTGAAGGAGTACCACATCGACGGCCTGCGGGTGGACGCGGTGGCCTCCATGCTCTACCTGGACTACAGCCGCCAGCCCGGGGAGTGGATCCCCAACAAGTACGGGGGCCGAGAGAACCTGGAGGCCATCGACTTCATCCGCCGCTTCAACGAGCTGACCCACGAGCGCGTCCCGGGCAGCCTGACCGTGGCCGAGGAGAGCACCGCCTGGCCCATGGTCACCCGGCCCACCTACACCGGCGGCCTGGGCTTCGACATGAAGTGGAACATGGGCTGGATGCACGACACCCTGGAGTACATGCAGAAGGACCCCATCTTCCGCCGCTACCACCAGAACCTGCTCACCTTCAGCCTCATGTACGCCTTCTCAGAGAACTTCGTCCTGCCCTTCAGCCACGACGAGGTGGTGCACCTGAAGCGCTCCATGTTGGACAAGATGCCCGGGGATGTCTGGCAGAAATTCGCCAACCTGCGCCTTCTCTACGGCTACATGATCGGCCACCCGGGCAAGCAGCTCCTCTTCATGGGGGGCGAGTTCGGCCAGTGGCGGGAGTGGAGCGAGGCCCGCAGCCTGGACTGGCGCCTGCTGGAATACCCGGAGCACCGCCAGCTCCAGCACTACGTGGCGGACCTGAACCAGCTCTACCAGCGGGAGCCGGCCCTGCACCAGGTGGATTTCCACTGGCAGGGTTTCGACTGGATCGACTTCAGCGACGTGGACAACTCGGTGCTCAGCTTCCTGCGCCGGGCCGCGGACCCGGAGGAGACGGTGGTGGTGGTCTGCAACTTCACGCCTGTGCCCCGGCTGGGCTACCGGGTGGGGCTGCCCAAGCCCGGGGTCTACCGGGAGATCTTCAACAGCGACCGGCGCGAGTACGGCGGCTCCGGGGTGGGCAACCCAGGGGCCATCCCGGCCCAGGAGATCCCCTGGCAGAGCTGCCCCTACTCCGCACCCTTGAACCTGCCCCCCTTGGGCGTCTTCTACCTGAAACCGGAAACCAGCGCCTAGCGCCGGTTGACTGCAACGCCATCTGAGCACCCTGTGAGCGTCGTTTGAACCGTCACCAGAAAGCCGCACCCATGGACCGAGAACAGCCTGCCCCCCTGGTCCTCGTGGTCGAGGACAACCCCGCCATGAACATGGCCATCTGCGACATCCTGGAGCTCCACGGCTACCGGGTGCTCTCCGCGGCCAACGGCAAGGTGGCCCTGAAGATGCTCCAGGAGACCCGGCCCGACGTGGTGCTCTGCGACATCATGATGCCGGAGATGGACGGCTACACCCTCCTGCGCCATGCCCGCAACGACGAGCGCCTGCGCACGGTCCCCTTCATCTTCCTCACCGCCCGCTCCTCCCTGGAGGACAAGCGAGAGGCCAAGACCATCGGCATCGAGGACTACCTGGTCAAGCCAGTGGAGCCAGGGGATCTGATCCTGGCCATCGAGAACGCCCTGCGCCGCGCCCGGGATGTCAGCGCGGAGGCCCAGCGCCAGATGGCCAACCTGCGGGCCCAGATCGTCAACACCCTCCAGCACGAGTTCCGCACTCCCCTGACCTTCGTCCTGGGCTACGCGGAGTTCCTGGCCGAGGTGGCCGGCAGCCAGGTGGACGTCTCCACCCTCCAGGCCTCCATCGAGGCCATCCTGGAAGGGGGACAACGCCTCCAGTCCCTCATCGAGAACTTCCTCATGCTGGCGGATCTCCAGGGCCGGGAACGCCTGCCCGAGCCGGTGGAGCCCCTGGAGGCCCATTTCCTGCTGAAGACCGTGGCCGGGGAGCTGGAACCCCAGGCCCAGGAGGCCGGCCTGACCATCCAGGTGGCCCCGGACAACCCGGATGCCCTGGTGGAGGGCTACCGCATCTATCTCCACGACGCCCTGCGCCGTCTGGTCATCAACGCCATCCAGTACAGCCGACCCGACTCCCAGAAGGTGGCCCTGGCCGTGGTCATCCAGGAAAACTACGTGGGCCTCCAGGTCCAGGACTGGGGCGTGGGCATCCCCGAGAAGCAGCTGGCCCACATGCGCCAGCCCTTCGAGCAGATCAACC
>Ga0256841_1003540_pt1 | contig 11630 bp, 11 predicted proteins | sample 356308metaG_FD_185971 | JGI IMG/M metagenome (GOLD analysis project Ga0256841, IMG submission 185971) | Hydrothermal vent microbial communities from Mid Atlantic Ridge, Atlantic Ocean - 356-308 | ecosystem: Environmental > Aquatic > Marine > Hydrothermal vents | place: Atlantic Ocean: Mid...
GTCGCCCTGCACGTCGATGAGCTCGTTCAGAGAGCCGGTGAGGGTGTCCGTGTGGGCGAGTATGTTCGAGAGGCGCTCTTCTTCGGCGCGGAAGAAGCGGTTGAACGCCGAGAGGCTGCCGCGTGCGGAGAGGAGGAGCTGCCGGAGGTCGCTCTCGGGGTCGTCGAGGAGGGCGCGCGTGGTCGAGAGCGTGGCGTCGAGGCCGACGAGGACGCTGTCCACGTGGTTGACGAGGGTGGGCGCGCGCGCGCTCAGCGACGTGAGCAGGTCTTCGGCCGTATCGCTCGGGACGTAGCCGCCATCGGGGATGGGGGGATTGCCCGGGGGGCCGAGGATCAGGTCCATCCGCACCACGCCGAGCGCGTCGAAGCCGGTGACGCGTGTGAAGGAGCCCTCCGGGATGGGCAGGTCGCTGTCCACATGAAAGCGCACGCGCACCCGGTTGGTCTCCGGGTTGATCCGCACCTCATCGACCGAGCCGACCGTGACGCCGTTGACCCGGACGATGTTGCCCGCGATGAGGCCGGCGGCGTTCTCGAAGTCTGTTTCCAGGTTGGTGGTGCCGCGGAAGAGCGGCAGGTCCTCGAAGAAGCGGATGCCGAGGATGAAGATGATCGCCGTCAGGAGGATGGCGGTTCCGACTTTGAGTTCGTTGCCGTATTTCATAGAGGTAGGGTCATCGGTCGTCGGTCCGGCGCGTGGGCCGAGGGCTAGGTGCGAAGCGCGGGTTTGCCGATCTGGTATTCATTGGCCCGCACGAAGCGGCAGAGCACCGGGTCGTGGCTCTCGTGCAATGCCTCGATGGTGCCGGTCCAGTGCATGTGGCCGTTGTGGATGAAGGCGGCCCGGTCGGCGATGGTGAGCACCGAATGCATGTCGTGCGTGACGACGATGTTGGTCATGTGCAGTTGATCGGTCAGGCTCTTGATCAACTCGTCGATGGTGTTCGAGGTCTCCGGGTCGAGGCCGCTGGTGGGCTCGTCGTAGATGACGTACCGGGGACGGAGGGCCACGGCGCGGGCCAGCGCCACCCGCTTGCGCATGCCGCCGGAGAGTTCGGCGGGCATCTTCGGCCCGACGTCCGGAAGCTGAACCATCGAGAGGCACTGCTCCACCTCCGCGCGGATCTCGGCCTCGGTCATGTCGGTGAACGTGCGCAGCGGGAAGGCCACGTTCTCGAACGAGTTCATGGAATCGAAGAGCGCGCCGCCCTGAAAGAGCACGCCGAACTCCCGACGCACCTTCCGCAGTTCGTCATACGAAATCGCGTCGATGTCGATGCCGTCGACGAGCACGCGGCCCCGGTCGGGTTTGAGCAGGCCGATGAGGTGCTTCATCAGCACGCTCTTGCCCGAGCCGCTCCGCCCGATGATCGCCAGCGTCTCCCCCTCGGAAATCCTGAGCGAGACGTCGATCAGCACCGGCTTGCCGCCGAAGCTTTTGTATATGTGTTCGACTTCGATCATGGGTTGGTGGAAGGTCCGCCGACGCTCACAGGAGCACGATCGCCAGCACGAGGTCGGCCAGCAGAATATAGACACAGCTGGTGACGGCGGCCTGCGTGGTGCTCTTGCCCACGCCTTCGGCGCCGCCGCCGGTGAAGTAGCCTTTATAACACGAGATCGACGTGATGACGAAGCCGAAGACGAGCGACTTGATGACGCCGAAGATCGGATCGAACGGCTGAAAGAACTCCCGCGCCCCGTCGATGAACTCGCCCGCCGTGACGTATCCGCTCAGCGAGCCGACGAAAAGCCCGCCGGTGATGCCGATGAAGCTGGCGGCGATGTAGAGCACCGGAAACATCACGATGCCGGCCAGCACGCGCGGCACGATCAGGTAGCCGATGGAGTTGAGCCCCATCGCTTCGAGCGCGTCGATCTGTTCGGTCACACGCATCGTGCCCAGCTCCGCCGCGATGCGCGCGCCCACCCGCCCGGCCAGGATAAAACCCGTCACGACGGCCCCGAGTTCGAGGATCATGGACGGGACGACGATCGAGCCGATGATGGTTTTCGGGATGAACGGAGAGACGAGTTGGTAGGCCGTTTGCACCGTCGTCACGGCGCCCGAGAAAGCCGCCGCCAGCGCCACGATGGGGATCGAGTCGATGCCGACCCGCATCATCTGTTCGCTGATGTTCTTGCGATAGACCTTGAAGTCGCCCAGAGACCGGAAGGCATGATACAGCAAAAGGCTGTATCGGCCCAGCGCCGCGACGGGTTCGAGCATGAAGGCGGTAAGCGAAAGCGAAGACGTGCGCACGCGCATGGGGGAAGGTCGAATCTCGGTAGAGGGGCCCTGGAAGCCGAAGCCGCGAGAGCCAACGTACGCACCTCCGCCCGCTTCGGATGCTTTCCAAGATGAAAAGTGCGTTAGGTTTCGAGAAGGCTCGCGCCGGGCCTCTCGGCAAGGTGACGCCGCGCCGTCAGGCCCCGTGCGTATATTGCATGGGAGATCGCCGGACGCGCTTTCGTTACAGGGCCATCTCTGCCATAGCCGCCCTCAGAGAGGGGAGCGTAACGTGAGACGGCCGCTCGCGCGAAGAGGGCATGCCCGGCGCCGTTCTTCCCTCAAACGGAAACCCCGGCGCGAGGTTCGCAAACGCCCGCGCGCGACGGGCATCCTTTGCCCCCCGTATTCGTTCGCATGAAAGGTCTCTCGCGCGGCAAAACCCACCCTGTTGACCCCTGAAAACATGGCCAAAACCCGAACCCGATACGTGTGCCAGGTCTGCGGGCAGGTTTCCCCGCAGTGGATGGGGAAGTGTCCGAGCTGCGACGCGTGGAGCTCGCTCGTCGAGGAAGTGGCGCCGACGCCGGTGAAGGCGCGGGTGGGGCGCGCCGTCGGTGCGGAGGGCGGAAGGCGCCCGGCGGCGCTCTCCGAGGTGAGGCTCGGCGAGGAGACGCGCCTGCGCACGGGCGTGAGCGAGTTCGACCGGGTGATGGGCGGCGGCATCATGAGCGGCTCGGTCACGCTCGTCGCCGGAGACCCCGGCATCGGCAAGAGCACGCTGATGACCGAACTGGGCAAGCACCTGCCGGAACGGCGGCTGCTCTACGTCACGGGCGAGGAGTCGCCCCGGCAGGTGAAGCTCCGCGCCCGCCGCCTCGGCGTCGACGGCGACGCCTTCTTCCTCTTTCCCGAGACGAACGTGGAAGCCATCCTCGCGGCGGCCCGAGAGACGGAGCCGGACCTGATGATCGTGGATTCCATCCAGACCCTCTTCCGGCCCGACCTCGAAAGCGCGCCGGGCTCGGTGAGCCAGGTGCGGGAGAGCGCCGCCTCGCTGATTCATCTCGCCAAGCAGATCGACCTCCCGGTGTTCCTCGTCGGGCACGTCACGAAAGACGGGGCCATCGCCGGGCCGCGCGTGCTCGAACACATGGTCGACACCGTGCTCTACCTCGAAGGCGACCGGCATCACGCCTATCGCATCCTCCGCGCCGTCAAGAACCGTTTCGGCTCGACGAACGAGATCGGCGTCTTCGAGATGCGGACCGGCGGGCTCGCCGAAGTGATCAATCCGAGCGCCATCTTCCTCTCGCAACGCGCCTACGGCGTCAGCGGCTCGACGGTCGTGTGCGCGCTCGAAGGCACGCGCCCGTTGCTCGTCGAGATCCAGGCGCTCGTCACGCCGAGCTCGTATGCGTCGCCGCAGCGCACGGCCACCGGCTTCGACAACCGCCGCCTGCAGATGCTGCTGGCGGTTCTCGAAAAGCGCGAGGGATTGCGCCTTGCCTCGCACGACGTGTTCGTCAACGTGGCCGGGGGGGTGCGCCTGACCGAGCCCGCCGTGGACCTCGGCATCCTCGTGGCCGTCGCCTCCTCCTTCCACGACGTCCCGACGGACACCGGCACGGCGCTCATCGGCGAGGTCGGGCTCGGCGGGGAGGTGCGCACCGTCGGCCGGATCGAGGCGCGCCTGAAAGAGACCGCCAAGCTCGGCTTCGAACGCGCCCTCGCGCCGGAGCACAACCTCAAGGGCATCGACCTGCCGGACGGGCTGGCGGTGACGGGGGTGGCCCGGCTCCACGCCGCGCTCGAACTGATGCTGTGAGATCACGTCCACGCATCGACCTGTACCTTGAAAAGGGCAAAACTCGGCGCGCGTTCGGCCAGGTCTTCCGGGTCCGGAACGTGGATGCAGTGTTCTGGAAAGTCCCGGGCGCTCTCGAGACCCGGCTACCGCCTCTTACCGGGGAGATTTCATTCTTGTCATTAGTAATGGTGATGTGTTGGGGAGCCGGAATATGGTTGACGTGCCTCGAAGAATAAGGATGTCCGAAGTCTCCAGGATTGTGGTCATGGAGTGAAGAAACGGCCCGCAGCAGTCGCAGGAAATTGGACTTCCCCGTTCCGTTGGCTCCGATGAGAAGCGTGAAGGGGGAGAGCGGAAGAGATGCCTCCCAGATGGACCGATAGTTCTGTATTTCGATGTGGGTGATCAACGTGACGTCCCGGCTGTTTGGCTGTTTAAAGGCAACTTACGAAAAAGATGCCGTCTCGTTCACGGGCTCCTTTCTCCCGGGCGTTTTCTCGTCTCCAAACTTTTTCCCGCCCGCGCAATAATACCGGGAACGGCGGCGTTGTATAGAGCGAACGTCGGACACAGCGAACGGTCCCTGACGGGTCCCCGACGCGGTCGATCGCCCTGCGGATGCATCTACAAGACGAACAACTGGTCGAAGCTTATCTCGAGCGCGGCGATCAGCGGGCCTTTGGCGCGTTGGTCGAGCGGCATCAGGAGCGCGTGTACGGCTACCTGATGGGGATGGTGCGCGACCCCGACGTGGCGAACGACCTGTTTCAGGAGACCTTCCTTCGGGTGATCGCGGCGCTCCAGAAGCGGCGCGGATCGTACACGCGGCAGGGGCGCTGGCTCGCCTGGGTGATGCGCATCGCCCGCAATGCGGCGCTCGACTATCTGCGCAGCCGAAAGAAATGGCAGGACGTGACGTCTGCCGACGACGAGGACGGCGCGTCTTTCTGGGAGCGGCTGCCGGACACGGGCGCGCTCGCCGCCGATGAGGCCCTGCACCGCGCCGAACAGGGCGCGTGGCTGGCCGCGTGCATCGACCGGCTGCCGCCCGAACAGCGGGAGGTGCTGCTGCTCAGACACGAGGCGGAACTGACCTTCCGCGAGATCGCCGAGCTGACCGGCTGTTCGATCAATACGGCCCTCGGACGGATGCGCTATGCGCTCCTGAACCTGCGAAAGATGATGACGACGGCAAAAAAAAAGAGTCTGGCCGAGCCCGCGACGTCCTGACGGACGCTAACCGTGATGACGCCTATGGATAAGAAGCTACAAATAGTGCGGCACCTGTACGGCGAGGTGGATGACCGCGCCGCCTTCCGACGCCTGCTCGAAGACGAGGAGGTGCGGGCAGAGTATCAGGCGATGAGCGAGGTCAAGTTTCGGCTCGACCACGCTCCGAGGAGCCGTCCCGATCCGGCCGTGTTCGGCCGCATCGTGGAGGCGGCCGGGCGTCCGGAGCGTCTCGAAGCCTCGCCGTCGCGTCGCCGGGATCGCCTTCCGGTGCGCGCCGGACGACGCCGGATGTGGCCGTGGGTCGGCGCGACGGCCGTGGTGGTGCTGGCGGTGGGCCTCGGCCTCGGGCGGCTCGCCTCCGGTCCGGACGCCCCGCGCCTCGCTTCGGACGAACGACCGGCCTTTTTCGAACAGGACGAGGGGCTGCGGGCGATGCGCGCGCCCGCGGCACAGCGAAGACAGACACACACGGCGGCCGCCGGCCCGGAAGACGCGCTCGACTGGGACGGGGCCGACGAAGTCTGGCGGCTGCACCGGCGCATCGAGCAGTTGCGGGCGCGCAACGCCGCGCTCCGGTGGGGCGAACCCGCCGTGCCGCTGGAGAGGTTGCCTTCGTTCGTCCCCGGCGTCCGGCTGAGCCCGGCCGGCAGCCGACCCCCGGGACGGTGAGGTCCTGCCGACCCCGGCGCCCGAACCTCCCAACGACCCATACGCATACGACGATGAAATCATACCTCCGAAGCCCTCTCCTGAGCCTGCCGATGTGGATGCTGGTCGGACTCCTCTTGCCCGCGCAGGCGCAGCCCACGCATGCCTTCACCATCAAGGAAGGCAAGGTGTACATCGACGGGCGCGAGTTGCCGAAAGACGAACTCCCGGCCTCCCTGAATCTCGAAGGAATGACCGCCGAACTGAAGTTTACCGGCGATGCGCAACCCGTCTTCGAAGTCGGCGGCATCCTCTACAAGGTCGACGCGGAGGGCCTGGTCGAGATTGAGCCGGAAGAGGCGGAGGCTTCCGGCATGGCCGTCTTTTTCCTGCCGGACCTGAAGTTCGATTTCCCGGACATGAACTTCGATGTCAACGTGACCGGCGATGCGCCGCTCGAGGACGTCCGCCAACAGTATGTGGTGGCGCTGAACAGCCGCGCCGAGCAGCTGAAAGCGCTCAGTTATGAGTTGAAGACCCGGCGCGAGCAGGAGGCCGCGCAGATCATGCAGCAGGCGCACCTGCAGGCCGAGGAGGCCGCGCGCATGGCCGGGGCGTTGCCGCGCATCGAACGGGAAAGCTACCTCCGGGAGGTCCGGAAGCGCGACCGCGAACTCTTCGAACAACTCATGCGCGAGGAGCAAATGGAGCAGGAGACGCACCGCCTCGCCGCGCGGATACAGACCACCCCCGAAGGCGAAGCGCGGGATGCGCTCATCGAAAAGCTTCGCGCGAAGCTCACCGAGATTTTTGAACTCAAACAGGCCAACCGCCGTCGAGAAATCGCGCAACTCGAAGCGCAACTCAAGGATCTCCGCAAACGCATGAACGAACGTGAACGGATGCGCAAACGCATCATCGAACTGCGCCTGAAAGACCTCCTGGGCACGTCCGACCCGTACAACTGGTAACGCTTCGTCCGATCGGGCGCGCTCTTTCCCCTTGTCCTTTCTCCAAACCCCGATACGCATGAAACCGATGCCGGATTTCCGACTGCTTCGCCGCTTTGTCCTGAGTGCGGCGCTGATGCTCTTCGCCGCCCCCTCGTTCGCGCGCGACCTTGCCGCCGTCGACGCGGCGCCGGACACGATCACGGTCAAAGGCTCGGGCTTCACGGTTCAGGTGATCGACGGGAAAGTGTTCGTCAACGGCGAGGAAATGGACGAAGGGGCCTCGCTCTTCTTCGAGGACGATGACGACGATGCGCACGTCTTCATGAAGTCGAAACGCGGACGCTTTGGTGACGGCAATGCGTTTGCCTTCCGCTTCGAACCGGACGAGGAGCGGGAGCGCTTCCGCGCATTTTCCGGAGACGGCCCCGACGTCGGGCGAGAGTTCCTGCGCGAGCATTTCGCGGGGCCCATGAGGGGCAAAAAAATGCTCTTCTTCAGCGACGACGACGAAAGGTTCGAGGACGTGTTCACCGAATACGCCGACGCCGAGGTGCGGGAGATGGAGCGTGAGGCGAGCCGGCTGGCGCGGGAGGCCCGCCGCGCCGACGACGACGAGCGCGAGAAGCTCGAAGCGGAACTGCAGAAGAAGCTCGAAGCCATCTTCGAACGGAAGATGGAGCTTCGTGAAAAGCGCGTCGAAGCGCTGGAAGAATCGCTCGAAGAGGCCCGCGCGCGCCTGGAAGAGCGGCGGAAGGCCCGAGAGGAGATCATCAGACGACGCCTGCGCGAACTCCTCGGAGAAGACGACCTTTATGAATGGTGATGCGCCGGGGGGCGATGCGCTCCACCGGTGAGGGAAATATCTTCCGGAACGAATGAGTGGTTGGTCCGGATGGCCCCTGTCGCGCGCACGGCAGGGGCTTTTCTCTTGCCCTCGAGCGTCCGTCGCGCACGGGCCCGGCGTATGGGAGGGCGCCGGAGACATGCGTATGGAAATGCGGGCTTTTGGTATTCCCGCGCACGTGGGTTAGTTTACGGGCGACCCTGCCGCCGGAAGCGGGTCGGCGTTCCGGAACGACAGGGGCGCGCCTCCGCGCCCGCCGGACGGCGGCAACGGGCATCTTGTTTGATGGGAAGAGAAACGCCCGCCGGCTCGATGGGTCGATGAGATCAGGCCGTGGGACGAGGGGGCGGCGCGCGTCCCCCGGATGATTTTTTTGCCGAAAGTAATGGAGCACAGGTCGTTGTGATGCAAAGACGGATGGGCCATAGCCGCGTGCGGTCGTGGGTGGGCGGTCTGGCGCTGTGGATGGGGGTCGTCGCGCTGAGCGGTGCGGCGGCGGCGACGCCCCGCATCGAGCGGGTGTCCTTTACGGCGCGCGCCGACGGACGGGGATACGTGATCCGTTTTCACACGAACGAACAGGTGGCCGCCTACAGCGATCCGGTGCGCGTGAGCGACCGGGTGATCGAGATCACGCTCTTCCACATGGACCTCGCGCCGTCGTTCGTGAAGGACGCGCCGGAGGGACCGGTCGAGCGATACACCCTCACTCCGGAGGACGGGCGCATCGTGGCGCGCTTCTTCCTGCGCCGGACCGTCTCGGTGAACGCCTACCGGGATCGCGAAACGACGGATCTGCTGGTGAGCCTGACCTACGAGGCGGGCGCGGCGCAAAAGACCGTCGAGCCGACGGAAGACGCGCGCGAGCGGTGGCGGCTCGACACCGTGGTCATCGACGCGGGACACGGGGGCAAAGACGCCGGCGCGACGGGTGTGGGCGGGCTGCGGGAGAAGGACGTGGTGCTCGCCGTGGCGCTCAAGCTCGGGCAGTACCTCGAAGATCTGCTCGGCGTCAAGGTGGTCTATACGCGCCGGAGCGACCGTTTCATCCCGCTCAAAGAGCGCGGGCGCCTCGCCAACGAGGCCGGCGGCAAGCTCTTCATCTCCATCCACGCCAATGCCTCGCCGAGCCGGGGGGCGAAAGGCACGGAGACGTATTTCCTCGGCATGCACAAGACGGCTGCCGCAAGCCAGGTGATGGAGCGCGAAAACAGCGTGATCCGGTTCGAAACCGATCAGGAGCATTACAAGAATTTCGACGAGGCGGACCTCATCCGGATGCAGCTGGCGCAGAGCGCGTTCATGCGACAGAGCGAGCAACTGGCCGGCCTGGTCGAAGCGCAGTTTGCCGAGCGGGTGGGCCGTCGGAGCCGGGGCGTCAAACAGGCGGGCTTCTACGTGCTCTGGAGCGCGTCGATGCCGGCGCTCCTCGTCGAGCTCGGCTTTCTCTCAAATCCGCGTGAAGCCGCATTTCTCCGAAGCAAATCCGGGCAAGCGTACATGGCAAGCGCTATCTTTAGGGCCGTCAAAGCCTTCAAGAACGATTATGAAAAAGGGCTGCACCTCGTCTCGGCGAAGTGACGCCCCCGATCCCGAGCCCATGGACGCCCTCGAAGCGCTGCGCCGGGCCGTGCGCACCATCCCCGATTTCCCCAAGCCCGGCATCCGGTTCAAGGACATCACGCCGATTTTCGGCCACCCGGAGCTTTTGCGGGAGGCCGTGCGCCTGCTCGCCGACCCCTTCCGCGAGGCCGGCATCACGAGGGTCGTCGGCATCGAGGCGCGCGGATTCATCCTGGGCGGTATGCTGGCCCACGCGCTCGACGTCGGCTTCGCGCCCGTGCGCAAAAGCGGGAAGCTCCCGTATCAAACCATGCGCGAAACGTACGAACTGGAGTACGGCGTGGACAGCCTCGAAATGCACGTCGATGCCGTGGGACCGGGCGACCGGGTGCTCATCCACGACGACGTCATCGCCACCGGCGGCACGGCGGCGGCCACGGCCCGGCTGGCCGAACGCGCCGGCGCGGAGGTCGCCGGCTATGCCTTCCTCATCGAACTCGGCTTCCTCGAAGGCCGCCTCCGGCTCGATGAAGGCCTCCCCGTTCACGCCGTGCTCACGTACTGACGTCCGGGCTCACGCACTGACGTCCGGGCTCACGCACTGACGTCCCAAACGGTCTTCGAACGCGACCCAACCCGCAAAAGACGCATGACGAGATTGTCGATGACGCGCCTGTTCCTGGTCTTCGCGCCGGCGCTGCTCCTGATTTCCGGTTGCGATTCGTCGCCGGGCGAGCGCGGGACGATCATCCTGCGGCCCGAAGTGTCGGAGGCCGCCGACGGCAAGGACATCAGCTTCTCCTTCTCCGCGGACGGCTTCCCGGTGGGGCAACTCTCTGACGTAGACTGTGATTGCCGGATCGACCTCGGGCCGTACCTCGAAGGGCAGGGCTTCACCAAAGCCGACGTCGTCTCGGCTACGCTGGAGTCCGCCCGGCTGGTGATGCTCTTCCCGATCAGCGAAAAGCTCGACTTCCTCGATCAGGCCATCCTCAAGTTCGAAGCCGACGGCCTTTCCGTCACGGAGGTCGCCAACCGGGGCGCCTTTCCGGCCGAGCGGGAGGCCACGCTCACGGTGTTGCCGAACCGGGACGTCTCGGGTTTTCTCACGCGGAGCGACTTCGGAGCGATCCTTCAGATCGACGCGCGGGCGCTGGAGCCGGGCGAAGACTACGAGGTGGCGCTGGTGATGACGTTCCGCCTGGAACTGGAGGGGCTGTGAGCGCCGTCATCGCACCGCGATGCACGAGATCTCGACGCGGACGCCGCGCGGGAGGGCCGCCACCTGAACGGCTTCGCGGGCGGGCGGAGCCTCGCTGAAATACCGGGCGTAGACCTCGTTCATCTGCGCGTAGTCGTTGATGTCGATCAGATAGACGGTGCAACGAACCACGTGCCGGAAGTCCATCCCGGCAGCCTTGAGGACGGCGCCCAGGTTCTCGAGCACGCGCTCGGTCTCGGCCTCGATGCCTTCGTCGATGAGGTGGCCGGTCTTCGGATCGATGGCGATCTGACCCGAACAGTACAGGGTGTTGTCGACGAGGAGAGCCTGACTGTACGGGCCGATGGCAGCCGGCGCGAGCGGCGTCTTGATGCGGGTGCGGGCGGTAGGAGCAGCTTGACGGCGCATAGAACGAAAGGGGTCGTTGGGGGAACCAACTTAACTTCAGGAGCAGAGCCGCTGAACACAAACGAATATTCTTTTAAAAGCCTTTCTCCATTAAAAACACACAACGAACCGACATGGATCTGGGACTCAAAGACCGCATCGCTTTTGTGGCGGGGGCCAGCAGCGGGCTGGGCCGCGCCGTGGCCACGGAACTGGCGCGGGAGGGGTGCAAAGTCGCCCTGTGCTCGCGCGAGGCCGCGCGCATCGAGGAGGCCGCCGGGGCGATCCGCGAAGCCACCGGCGCTTCGTGGGACCGCCTTTTGCCTCTTGCGTGCGACGTGACGGACGAGGCGCAAATCGAGGAGGCCGTGCTTCGCACCGTCGGGCATTTCGGCGGGCTGAACGTCGTCGTGACGAACGCGGGAGGGCCGCCCGCCGGCTTCATCGGCGACTTCGATGCGGAGCAGTGGCGCGCCGCGCTCGAACTCAACCTGATGAGCACGATCAACCTGTGCCGCCACGCGCTGCCGCATCTGTACGCAGCGGCAGACGCAGACGACCCCCTGGCGCGCATCCTGATGATCACGTCCATCTCGGCCAAAGAGCCGATCCCGAACCTCTATCTCTCGAACGTGTCGCGGGCGGGCGTGCAGGGCTTCGCCAAGAGCCTCGCCGCCGAGGTCGGTCCGGCGGGCATCACCGTGAACACGATCCTGCCGGGCTATACGCGCACCGAGC